>Ga0075304_1000129_pt1 | contig 18858 bp, 19 predicted proteins | sample Joice_CattailNLA_FD_120067 | JGI IMG/M metagenome (GOLD analysis project Ga0075304, IMG submission 120067) | Natural and restored wetland microbial communities from the San Francisco Bay, California, USA, that impact long-term carbon... | ecosystem: Environmental > Terrestrial > Soil > Wetlands ... | reverse complement strand
TCGTCGGGCTCGGGTTCGGGCGCGGGTGCGGGCGCGGCTTCGGGTTCGGGTTCGGGTGCGGGTTCGGGCTCGGGTTCGGGCTCGGGCAGGTCGTGCACCATCGGCACCTCGCCGAGCTCGTCCTCCTGGAGGGGCTCGACGGGAGCGGGGGAGGCGTCGATCGCGGGTACGACGACCATAGGGAGGTCGTCGAAGCTCGGCATCGGCTCGCTCGGCGGAGGTCGGAGCGCCACCTCCCGGCCGAGCTCCCGATAGCTGGCAGCGCCCTTGGACCTCGGGTCGTACACCGTGATTGGTTGACCGAATCCCGGCGCCTCGGAGAGCCGAACCGTCCTCGGGATGATGACGTCGTAGACCAGCTCGCCGAAGTACCGCCTGACCTCCTCGACGACCTGCTCGGACAGCTTCGTCCGCGGATCGAACATCGTCATCACGATGCCCGACAACCGAAGCCCCGGGTTGATGTTCTGCTGCACGAGCGAGACGTTGCGCAGGAGCTGCCCGAGGCCCTCGAGCGCGTAGTACTCGCACTGGATCGGCACGATCAGCTCCTCTGCGGCCGTGAGCGCGTTGATCGTCAGCAGGCCGAGCGAGGGCGGGCAGTCGACGAGGATGAAGTCGTACACGCCCTCGCGGATCGTCGCGAGTGCCTTCTTCAGGCGCGTCTCACGTGAGAATTGACTGACGAGTTCGATCTCGGCTCCTGCCAGATCGATCGTCGAGGGGAGCGCCGACAGGTGCGGTACGGGGGTCCTCACGATCGCGTCGTCTACCGATGCCTCCGACACGATGACGTCATACACCGTGATCTCGCGGGCCTCGTGCCGGATCCCCAGTCCGGTCGATGCGTTCCCTTGAGGGTCCAGGTCGACCACCAAGACCCGATACCCGAGATCGGCGAGGGACGCTCCGAGGCTGACCGCAGTCGTGCTCTTGCCCACGCCGCCCTTCTGGTTCGCGATCGCGATCACGCGGGCGATGCCTGGGGTTTCCGGGGGAACGGGGATGGGCTTCTTCTTCTCTCGTTTGCGGTGCTTGGCGCTGGATGCGGTGGACGAACCGCCCCTGGAACTCGAGCGAGGAGAGGTGCCCTGGGCGGCGCCGGCGCCGGCGGAAGCCTTGGTCACTGCCGAGTCATGATAACCAGCGGACCCGAGCGTGCAAGCGCAGGCGTCGTGAAAAGCCTTCCAGATACCCCGATCGGCAGATCGTTCCCAGCATCGAACGTGGCACCCGCCCAGTAGATCAGATGGCCGGACGGCCCGAGCAGGCGCTCGGCCGCCTCCCACGACTTCAGGGGCGGGGCGAACGCCCTCGCGGTACACGCCTCGACCGACTCCCTGAACGTCTCCAGACGCCGTCCATGCACGACCACGTTCTCGAGGCCAGCGGTCGCCTCTTCGAGGAAGCTCGCCCGGTTACGCCGTACCTCGACCAGAACGAAGCGTAGGTCGGGACGCGCGATGGCCAGGACGATCCCCGGCAAGCCAGCCCCGGAGCCCATGTCACAGACGGTCCCGCTCTCGGGTAGCAGGGGAGCGCCCCTGAGACAATCGAGGATGTGGCGTTCCCGGAGTCGCGGGAGGTCGGACGAGGCGACCATCCCCATCGGCGCTCCCTTCTCGCGGAGCCGCCGTTCGAACCGCTCGAGGCGCTCGATGGCAGGGCCGTCCAGATCGACTCCGAGAGACGCCGTGGCCGCCCAACCCTCATGTTTCACGTGAAACATCGCCCCTCGTCCGGATGCTTCGGGCAGACTACGCCAATGGCGCGTTCGCGATGACGGGCGGACCGAGGCTGGTCGTCAGTCGGCCGGAGTTCAGGCCGGACGATCGATCAGGTCGGAAGGATGACCACGTACCGCTCAGGGTCGACGCCCCGCGATTCGGTCTCGACCCCGTCGACGTCGGCGACCGCATCGTGCACGAGCTTCCGTTCGTAGGAGTTCATCGGATCGAGTTCTTCCTCCCGACCGGTCTCTCGCACCCGTTCGGCGAGCTCGCGAGCGTGCTCCTCGAGCTGGGCCTCCCGGCGCTTGCGATAGTCCTCGACATCGACGATCACTCGTACCCGCTGGTCGAGTCGGCGCCCGACGACCATGCGCGTGAGCTCCTGGATCGCCTCGAGCGTCTGTCCATGACGACCGATCAGCAGGGACATGTCTTCTTCTGGACCGTCGACGATGTCAACGTACATGTGGCCCTCATGCGGATTGGGCTCGGCGATCGCGTCGATATCCATCCGAGCGAGCAGCTCCTCGAGGAAGTCGGCCGCCGCATCGGCCTGCTCCTCGAGTTCGTCAAGGCTCGGCCCGTCGCCGCGTTCAGGAGTCACCCTTGCCTCCCGGACCCGGCTTCTTCGGCTTCCTCTGCGTCGAGCTGCCCTTCTTCGGTGGTGGCGTCTTCTTGGCCTCGGCCTCGCGACGCTTCCGCTCTTCGTCGGCGCGCTCCATCATGCCTGCCAGGAACCCCTTCTTCGGCGGCTTCTCCCCCTGCGTCGCCATCTTCGCCTTCTGCTCCGCCATGCGCCGATCGAGGGCTTCCGGTCCGATGTGACCCGCTCGGAGCAGCAGGGTCTGCTGCCCGATCATGAAGAGGTTGGAAACGGTCCAGTACAAGACCAGGCCGGCCGGGAAGCTGAACCCGATGAACCCGAAGAACAGCGGCATGACCCGAAGGATCATCTGCTGCTGGTTGGATGCCGCGCCCTGGGGGCTCGCACGCTGGGTCTGGAGCGTCTGATAGAAGGACGTGGCGATCATGAGGCCGAGCAGCAGCACGTATCCGACCTTCGACGTCAGCCCGTCGGTCCCGCAGGGCAGGACCGGCTTGGACTCGAAGGAGTCGAGCGCCTGTCCCTCGTCGCTCTCGAGTGGCAGGCCGGGCCGGACGACGTTGCCCTCGCTGTCCTTGATCGTGCTGTTCTCCACACTCCCGGCCTGTGACGCCGAGCACTGCAGGTTCAGGCCGAGGAACCCCGTGCCCTCGTGGGTGACGACGCTCGCGAACAGGGCACTGTCGGTCGGCAGATGGTTGTTCGTGATCATGTACGCCGTCACTTGGTCGCTCTCCGTGACCGGCTGGTACCCGGGCGCCCTCAGTACGGCGTACATCGCGATCAGCAACGGGAACTGGGCCAGGACCGGGAGACAGCCGCCCAGTGGGTTGACACCGGCCTCCTTGTAGAGGCGCATCGTCTCTTCCTGGGCCTTCTGCTTGTTGCCCTTGTACTTCTTCTGGATGTCCTTGATCTTCGGCTGCAGCGCCTGCATGGCCTGCATCGACTTGATCTGTTTCATACCGAGGGGGAAGAGGAGGAACCGCAGCACCAGGGTGAGGATGATGATCGCCACCCCATAGTTGGGGATGACGTCATACAGCCACGCCAGGACCCAGCCAAGCCCATCGAGCAGGCCCTGGAAGATCGGGGAGATGATGGGGATCTCGGCCAGCATGCTAGGCGCGAGCCTCCTCGTTCATATGTACGACGTCATCATACAACCCCGCCCCGTGCCTGGACGGCGGCACCGGATCGAGGCCGCCGCGACCGTAGGGGTTGCATCGGCCGACGCGCCAGACCGCGAGCGCGGATCCACGCAGTGCCCCGTGATGGCGGATCGCGTCTTCCGCGTAGCGGCTGCAGGTGGGATAGAAGCGGCACTGGCCGCCGAGCCATCCTGAGAAGACCGCGCGGTACACGCGGATCGAGGCGACCAGGAGGACCCGCGCAGGAGCGCCGGCGCGCCAGGCGAGCTCATGCGCGTTCATCGCGCACGGCCTCTCGAGGCAGCAACTCGGTCATCTCACTCACCAGATCCTGCGTCGTGGCGCCCCGGATCGCCTCGCGGGCCACCAGGACGGCGTCGATATCCCCTGTGACCTGCGGCGATACCTGTCTCCAAGCCTCCCGCAGGATCCGCTTGGCCCGGTTCCGCTCGACGGCCCCGCCCACACGACGCGTGGCTACGACCGCCCACTCACCCGAGCCGGGCGCAAGGAACAGTACCACCCGCCTTCCGCGACGGGGTCGGGCGCGATCGAGGACATCTCGCACCTCGCGGGAGCGCACCCGGTGCCCGCTCTCAAGCGGACAGGCGCGCGCGGCCCTTGCGGCGACGCGAGGAGATGATCGACCGTCCGGCGCGGGTACGCATGCGCAGACGGAAGCCGTGGCGGCGTGCGCGGCGGCGGTTGTTCGGCTGGTAGGTGCGCTTGCCCTTGGCCATCGAGAACGTGGGTCCTTCGTGATCGGATCGGGTGGTCGTGGTGTGTGGATGGCGGCCGGAGGCCGACCGCGACGCAGTATACGGGTCCGCATCGCCGCAGGACAAAGCCCTTGACATGAGAAAGAGTGTCAAGACCCCAGGGGCGGCCGGTGGGCCGCCAGGACGGTGTGCTAACGTGCGGCCCGCCTTCCCCCCGGCGACCCGAGCCCTCGAACGGTGCGGCGCCACGACGAACCTTCCCGAGTTTTCCACCGGTGTGGAAAGGTGCTGTGGATTCCATATGGCGGTAGCGTCCCCCGAACACGAGGCTCGAGACACGTGGGCCCACGTACTGGATCGGGCACGCGAGGAGCTCCCTGAGACCACCGTCGTCATGTGGTTCGCGGACGTGCGGCCCGTCAGCCTGGCCGAGGGCTCGATCACGCTCGCCGTGCCCAGCCCCCTGGTTCGTGAACGGTTGCAGCACAACCATCTTCCGCTGATAGAGCGCGCCGCCCAGGAAGCGGCCGGACGCCCGCTGAAGATCGAGCTCTCGATCGACGGGGCCCTCCGCGAACAGGCCACCGGAGCGTTCGAGAGCGGTCCCCTCGACGGGGCCGATCGATCCCCTGCCTCGTACGCTGCGATCGGCGCTCCCGAGGCGCCGTCGGCCGCGCGCGGATCGCTCGGCGCGCCTGGCTTGCCGTTCCCGAGCTACACGTTCGACGCCTTCGTGCCCGGACCGAGCAACCGGTTCGCTCACGCCGCGGCCATGGCCGTGGCCGAGGCGCCGCCGTCGACGGCGTACAACCCGTTGTTCATCTACGGAGGCGTGGGCCTCGGCAAGACGCACCTGCTGATCGCGGTCGGCCACCACATGTACCGGCTCGCACCCGCGCTGCGCGTGAAGTACGTCACGTCGGAACAGTTCGTGACCGAGTTCATCACCGCGGTCCGGGAGCGCCAGGGAGGCGACGCGTTCCGCCAGCGCTACCGCGAGGTCGACGTGCTGCTCGTCGACGACATCCAGTTCCTGGCGAAGCGCGAGGAAACCCAGACCGAGTTCTTCCACACGTTCAACCACCTGCACGGGGCCGGCAAGCAGATCGTGATCGCGTCCGATCGTCCCCCGCACGAGCTCTCGGGGCTCGAGGAGCGGCTGGTGAACCGGTTCCGCTGGGGTCTCTGCGTCGACGTGCAGCCGCCGGACCTCGAGACCCGCATCGCGATCCTGCAGCTGAAGGCCGAGCGCGAGCACATCACTGTGCCTGCCGACGTGATCGAGTTCGTCGCCTCCAAGTTCGACCAGTCCGTGCGTGAGCTCGAGGGAGCGCTCGTTCGGGTGGTCGCCTGGAGCGAGCTGACCGGGCAGCCGATCGACAACACACTCGCCGAGCGTGCGCTCGAGGACCTCATCCCTCAGACCCAGAACGAGATCCCGCCGCCGCTGATCCTCGACGAGACCTCGAAGTACTTCTCGCTCTCGCCGGCGGACCTGATGTCGAAGTCGCGGTCTCGTCCGCTCACCCAGGCCCGGCACATCGCGATGTACCTCACGCGCGAGTGCACGGGCTTGTCGCTGCTGAAGATCGGCGAGATCTTCGGCGGCCGTGACCACACGACCGTGCTGCACGGCATCCGCAAAGTCGAGGACGAGATGCGGGCTCGCGACGCCACGTTCCGCCAGGTCCAAGACCTCACACGCATCATCCGCGGTCGGGTGCGCGCCGCATGAACGCGCCCGCCGGACCGCTCCCAGGAGTGTGCGCCGACCTGTGGACAACGTCGGCGTTGCCGGTGGGAACCGGAGCCTGGTTCTCGGGGTCCGTCGGAAGCGACACGTTTTCCCCACACGTTTCCCACATGTCGCACCGCCCGGCTACGCTGCAGGAACGGCCCGTTCATGCAGGTTTCCACAGTGCCTACTACTACCGATGTTCTTCTTTCCTTCAAGACAGTAGATGCAGGGGGTGGACCGAGTGAAGTTCCGGTGTGACCGCGATGCGCTGTCCGAGGCGCTGCAGACCGTTCAGCGCGGAGTGTCGTCGAGGCCGGGCATCCCGGCGCTGACGGGAGTGCTGATCGAGGCGACCGACGACGGACGCCTCACGTTGACGACCACCGACCTCGAGGTCTCGGCCCGGTTGGCGACCGACGCACAGGTGAGCGAGGCGGGCATCGCCCTGGTCCCGGCCCGATTGCTCGGCGACACGGTGAAGTCGCTGTCCGATGCGCCCGTCGACGTCGAGACCGATCAGTCACAGGCCCATATCCGATGCGCCGCATATGAAGGCACCCTGCGCCTCCTGCCGGCCGAGGACTTCCCGGGCCTACAGGAACCGAGCGGCACGAAGATCACCGCCGAGGCCGGTGCGTTCGCCGAGGCGGTGCATCAGGTCGCGCGCGGCGCCTCGCGCGATGAGGCTCGGCCCGTCCTGACGGGGGTACTGATCGAGGTCAGCCGCGAGGGCGTGGTCATGGTGGCGACCGACTCGTACCGGCTCGCCGTGCGCGAGCTCGTGGCGACCGCCGACGGCGAAGGCAAGGCGATCGTGCCCGAGCGCGCGCTGAGCGAGGCGGGCCGGGGCGCCGCCGCCGATGAGAGGGCTTCGCTCGAGATCTTCGTCGATGAGTCGCAGGTGGCCTTCCGCATCGGCGAGTTCACGCTCACGTCGCGGTTGATCGAGGGCGAGTTCCCGAACTATCGCCAGCTCCTGCCCGATGAGCACGAGAGCCGGCTGACGATCAGCCGCCAGCAGCTGCTCGATGCGGTGAGCCGCGTCGGGCTGATGGCTCGCGACACCACGCCGGTGAGGCTGGAGTTCAACGCCCTGGGGGTGAAGCTCTCGTCGTCGAGCCCCGATCTCGGCCAGGCCGTCGAGACCGTCGAGGCGAGGTACGAGGGCGACGATCTCACGGTCGCCTTCAACCCGCAGTACCTGGCCGACGGGCTGCGCGCGGCGAACGGAGAGAGCGTGCGTATCGACGTCCGCGACGGGTTGAAGCCCGGGGTCGTGCGGGGCGAGAGCGACGAGTTCACCTACCTGGTGATGCCCGTGCGCTTGCCTGCCGCGGTCTCCTGACCGCCGACGATCGGGCTCCCCACCCCCGATGCGCTTGGCCTGGATCGAGTTGCGGCGGTTCCGCAACCACGAGCACACGCACCTCGATCCGCTGCTCGGCGGCCTGACGGTCGTGGTCGCGCCCAACGGCGAGGGCAAGACGAATCTGCTCGAAGGCCTCTTCGTGCTGTACGCGCTCGGTTCGCCGAGGGCATCGGCGAACTCGGCGCTCGTGCAGGACGGCCACGACGCCGCCTACGCGCGTGGGGAGTTCGAGACCGCGCACGGCAAGGTGCTCGTGGAGGTCGAGATCCCGGTGAAAGGCGCGAGCCGCGTCAAGGTGAACCGGTCGCCGGTGCGCCGCAAACGCGACCTGCGCCGCCAGGTTCGCGCGGTGATGTTCGGGCCGTTCGACCTGCCGATCGTGATCGGCGATCCCTCGAAGCGGCGCACGTTCCTCGATGAGGCGGTGACGGCGCTCTGGCCGCTGAAGGAGACCGCGTTCACCACCTACGACCGTGCGCTGCGGCAGCGCAATCGCCTGCTGAAGGAGTGGGACCGTCCCGGTGTGCCCGCCGGCATCGAGGCATGGGACGAGGAGCTGGTGCTGGCGGGGACGGCCTTGGTGCAGGCGCGCTACGAGGCGATCGAGCGTCTCGCACCTCATGCCGCCGCGGAGTTCGAGCAGCTCGCCGGGGACGAGCTCGTCGTGCGCTACCGCCCGAACGTGTGGGACGCGTCCGACCTGGAGGGCGCATTCCGGGCGCGGATCGCCGAGCGCCGGGGCGACGAGCTCGCCCGGCGCACGTCGCTCGTCGGACCGCATCGCGACGATCTCACGCTCGAGGTGCGCGACCTCGGCGCGCGCTCGGCCGGCTCCCACGGCGAGACGTGGGCGACCGCGCTCTGCTTGCGGATCGGACTCGCGTCCGCGGTGACCGAAGAGCTCGGGGAGCCCCCGGTGCTGCTCGTGGACGATCCGTTCAGTGCCCTCGACCCCGCCCGGCGTGACCGCCTGCTCACCCATCTGGCGGCGCGTGACGGCCAGGTGTTCCTGTCGGTCGCCGACGAAGCCGACGTGCCGGCGGAGCCCGGCGCGGTGTGGGACGTTCGGGCCGGGGTCGTGATGCCGCGTGCGACGGCTATCGGTCCAGGGGGAACGGGCTGATGCCCGACGCGAAGGGATTCGGTGGCCGCAAGCGGCCGCGCTCGGACGACGCGGTCTCGCTCGCCGACATCGTCGACGGGTTGATGCGCGAGCAGGTGTTCAGCCGCGGCATGCCCGTGGCTCAACTGGCGTCTCGGTGGCCCGAGATCGTGGGGGAGCGGCTCGCCGGGGAGACGGCGCCCGCAGTGTTCGAGGACGGCGTCCTGACGGTCGAGGTCTCGAGCGGTCCGTGGGGGGCGCAGGCGAAGTTCCTGCACGAGGAGATCCGCCGCAAGGCCGACGAGGCGCTCGGTGGCGAGCGAGTGCGCCGGGTCCGCGTCGTGGTGAGAAATCCCAGGTAGATAGGCGTTTTTCGCTCCCCGACACCGGTCGGAGGTCGGCCCCCTGCGGTAAGATGGGGGTCGGTTCGTGCGACCTTTCCCGCGCACGCCTCCCGCACCTTGCGAGGGGTTCTGCGTGGGCTCGTCCCGAGGTCTGACGCAGCGTCGAACGGAGGCCCGTTGGCAACCAGAACCAAGAAGAGCCCAGTCGCATACGACTCCAGCAATATCCAGGTCCTCGAGGGACTCGAACCGGTCCGCAAGCGCCCCGGCATGTACATCGGCACCACCAGCGCCCGCGGGCTGCACCACCTGGTCTACGAGGTCGTCGACAACGCCGTCGACGAGGCCATGGCCGGGTTCGCCGACAGGATCGTGGTCACGATCCACGCCGACGGCTCGGTGAGCGTCTTCGACAACGGCCGTGGCATCCCGGTCAAGCCGATCCCCGGAGCGAAGGACCGGCGCCCCGCCGTCGAAGTGGTGCTGACCGTGTTGCACGCCGGCGGCAAGTTCGGTGGCGGGGGCTACGCGATCTCGGGCGGGTTGCACGGTGTGGGCGTCTCGGTCGTGAACGCACTCAGCGAGAAGCTCGACGTCGAAGTCATGCGCGACGGGCACTCGTGGACCCAGTCGTACGAGCGCGGGAAGCGTCTGAGCGCGCTCAAGAAGGGCAGGGCCACGACGAAGACGGGTACGCGGGTGCGGTTCTGGCCCGACCCCGAGATCTTCGTCGAGACGCTGGAGTTCAAGCGCGAGACGCTCGCCGAGCGGCTCCACGAGCTGGCGTTCCTCAACAAGGGCGTCGAGATCAAGCTCGTCGACGAGCGCGAGACGCCGAAGGCCGAGCAGGTCTTCAAGGCCAACGGCGGCCTCGTCGACTTCGTGAAGTACCTCGCCCACGGCAAGGAGACGGTGGACAAGATCATCTCGATCGACACCGGCACGACCGACGAGGGCGAGGTCGAGATCGCGATGCAGTGGAACACGGGCTACACCGAGTCCCTCTACTCCTTCGCGAACACGATCAACACCCACGAGGGCGGCATGCACGAGGAGGGGCTGAAGAAGGCCCTCACGAACGTGCTGAACCGCCATGCGCGCGCCAAGGGGTTGCTGAAGGAGAAGGACGACAACCTGATCGGGGAGGACGTCCGCGAGGGTCTGATCGCGATCATCTCGGTCAAGCTGCGCGACCCACAGTTCGAGGGGCAGACGAAGACGAAGCTCGGCAACGCGTCGATGCGCTCCCTCGTCGAGACCACGGTGAACGCGGCGTTCGCCACGTGGCTCGAGGAGCATCCCGGCGACGCCAAGCGCATCTTCATGAAGGCCTCGAGCGCCGCGAAGGCGCGACTGGCAGCCCGCCAGGCACGCGACCTCACGCGCCGCAAGTCGTTCCTCGAGAGCGGCTCGCTGCCGGGCAAGCTCGCCGACTGTCAACTCTCCGACCCCGCGTCGTGTGAGCTCTACATCGTCGAAGGCGATTCGGCCGGTGGGTCTGCCAAGAGCGCCCGCGACCGCGCGACGCAAGCGATCCTGCCGATCCGCGGCAAGATCCTCAACGTCGAGAAGGCACGGCTGCACAAGATCCTCGAGAACAACGAGATCCAGGCCCTGATCACCGCGATCGGCACCGGCATCGGCGACGAGTTCGACATCGAGAAGGCCCGCTATCACCGGGTCGTGCTGATGGCCGACGCCGACGTCGACGGCGCCCACATCCGCACGCTGCTGCTCACGTACTTCTTCCGCTACATGCCGATGCTGATCGATGCCGGGTACGTGTATCTCGCGCAGCCGCCCCTGTACATGCTGAAGCAGGGCAAGGAGGAGCACTACTTCTACACCGAGCGCGAGTGGGACGAGTTCCGCAAGGACGCGAACGGCCGAGGAGCCGGCAACAAGAAGATCGGCGATCCGCAGCGGTTCAAGGGCCTCGGCGAGATGGACGCGAACCAGCTCTGGGACACCACGATGGATCCCGAGCACCGCACCCTGCTGCAGGTCACGCTCGACGACGCCGTCGCCGCCGACCGTCTCTTCAGCGTGTTGATGGGCGACGACGTGCCGTCGCGCAAGCAGTTCATCGAGTCCAACGCGAAGTACGTCCAGAACCTCGACGTCTAAGGAGCTGATCACACACCGTGGCACGTCGCTCAGGTAGCCGAAGGCGAAGCGGATGAGCCAGGAAGGGCTCTTCGTCGGCAACGTCGAGCAGATCCAGCTCGAGGACGAGATCCAGCGGTCCTACCTCGACTACGCGATGTCGGTCATCGTCGGCCGCGCGCTGCCCGATGTTCGCGACGGACTGAAACCGGTTCACAAGCGCATCCTCTGGGCGATGCTCGAGGCCGGCTATCGGCCGGATCGGCCACACCGTAAGTGCGCCGCCGTGATCGGCGACGTGCTGAAGAAGTACCACCCCCACGGCGACCAGTCGGTCTACGACGCCCTCGTGCGCATGGCCCAAGAATGGTCGCTGCGGTATCCGTTGGTCGACGGCCACGGCAACTTCGGCTCGGTCGACGGCGACCCGGCGGCGGCGTACCGCTACACCGAGGCCCGACTCGCGCCGATGGCGATGGAGCTGCTGCGCGACATCGAATCCGAGACGGTCGACTTCGTGCCCAACTTCGATGGGTACGAACAGCAGCCCACCGTCCTGCCGTCGCGATTCCCGAACCTGCTCGTCAACGGCGCCGGAGGCATCGCCGTCGGCATGGCGACGAACATCCCGCCGCACAACCTCAACGAGGTGATCGACGGGGTCGTGCACTACCTCGACAACCCCGAGGCCACCCCCGACGAGCTGATGAAGTTCATCAAGGCGCCCGACTTCCCGACGGGGGCCACGATCATGGGCCGCCAGGGCATCCGCGATGCCTACGAGACCGGCCGGGGCTCGCTCAAGGTTCGCGCGGTCACGCAGATCGAGGAAGGTGCGAACGGCAAGAGCAAGATCGTCGTCACCGAGCTTCCTTACCAGGTCAACAAGGCGCGGCTCGCGGAGAAGATCGCCGACCTCGTGAAGCTGCAGAAGATCAAGGACATCGCCGACCTGAAGGACGAGTCGAACCGCGAAGGCATGCGGCTGGTCATCGAGACGAAGCGCGGCGCGAACCCGCACGTGGTGCTGAACCAGCTCTACAAGCACACGCAGCTGCAGGAGAACTTCGGCATCATCATGCTCGCGCTCGTCGACGGGGTGCCGCGCACGCTCAACCTGGCGGAGATGGTCGGCTACTACGTCGATCACCAGGTCGACGTCGTGACCCGACGTACCAGGTTCGACCTGCGCAAGGCCGAGGAGCGCGATCACATCGTGCTCGGCCTGTTGATCGCGCTCGACCATCTCGACGAGGTGATCAAGATCATCCGCGCGTCGGCCGACGCCGACGCCGCCCGTCGCAAGCTGATGTCCACGTTCACGCTCAGCGAGATCCAGGCGAACCACATCCTGGACATGCCCTTGCGGCGGCTCACGAAGCTCGCCCGCACCGAGCTCGAGAAGGAACACACCGAGCTGCTCGAGAAGATCGGGTACCTCACCTCGCTGCTCGAGGACCCGGTCAAGCTGCGCGGGGTCATCAAGGACGAGCTGCTCGAGATCAAGAAGAAGCACGGCGACTCACGCCGCACCACGGTCAGGGCCGACGAGGGCGACCTCGACGTCGAGGACCTGATCGCCGAGGAGGACGTGATCATCTCGGTCAGCCGAGCCGGCTACGTCAAGCGCCTGCCCGTCGACGCGTTCAAGAAGCAGAACCGTGGGGGCAAGGGGGTCCGGGGGCAGAACCTCAAGGAGGAGGACGTCGTGAAGCACGTCTTCACGACGACCACGCACCACTGGATGCTCTTCTTCACCACCAAGGGACGTGTCTACCGCGTGAAGGCCCACGAGATCCCCGAGTCGGGCCGCACCGCGCGCGGCATGTACGCCGCGAACCTGCCCGGCGTCGCCCTCGACGGCGACGAGAAGATCAGTGCCGTGATCGACCTGAAGGAGTACTCGGAGGATCGCTTCCTGCTGTTCGCCACCCGCAAGGGCATCGTGAAGAAGACGAAGCTGCCCGAGTACGACTCGCCCCGAACCGGGTTGATCGCCGTCAAGCTGCGTGGTGACGACGAGCTGATCGACGTCCGGTTCACCGACGGCGACGACGAGGTGTTCCTCGTCTCGCGCGAGGGACAGGCGATCCGGTTCAAGGAATCGCTGGTACGGCCGATGGGCCGCGACGCCGGCGGCGTGATCGGCATGCGCCTGGCCGATGACGATCGCGTGCTCGCGGTCGGCCTCGCCTCCGACGGCGAGGAGATGATCAGCGTGACCGAGCAGGGCTACGGGAAGCGGTCCAAGCTCGCCGACTACCCGATCAAGGGGCGGGGTGGCAAGGGCGTGATCGGACACCAGCTCACCGGCAAGACGGGGCTGCTCGCCGGCGCCTACATCGGCTCGAAGGACATCGATATGTTCGTGATCTCGTCGAGCGGCCAGGTCGTGCGCGTCGGCGCGGGGGACATCCGTCGCGTCGGCCGCTCGAGCCAGGGGGTCCGCACGATGCGGGTGGAGGACGACGCGACCGTGGTGGCTCTCGCCCCCGTGGTCACCCAGATGGACGACGAGGAGTAGGGCGGGGCGCACCCCGCCCTACTGGATCCTCTCGTCTCAGCAGACCGCCGAGAGGAAGAGGTAGGGGTCGACCGCCGCGCCGTCACCCGGATGCCACTCGAAGTGGTTGTGTGGCGCCGTCGCGTTGCCCGTGCTACCGACGTAGCCGATCACGTCGCCGACCTGCACGGCGCCGAGCTTGCCGTAGGCCGACAGATGGGCGTTGTAGACGTAGCCGCCCGCGCCGTAGACCTTGACGGAGTTGCCGCCGAGATCGCTCGAGCCGGCAACGGCCTCGCCGTCGAACGGTGCGATGATCGGCGCGCCGGTCGGAGCCATGATGTCGTTGCCTTGGTGGATGTGGCGAGGCGTGCCCGGCATGTCGCGGATGTCACCGAAGCCGTCGGAGACCACCACGGGGCCGTCGACAGGACACCGCTGCAGCGGAAGCGATTCGATCCACTCCGCGAGACCGGTGCGCTTGGACCTGAGGTCGCGGATGCGCGCGCGGGTCGAACGCACCAGCTTGCGCTCCTCGGCGCGAAGATCCTTGATCCGCTCGATCTGCAGTTTTCGGTAACTACGGGAACGCGCCCCGTCGCCGACGCTGACTGCCCCCTGGGCGTTGCGAAGACGCGCCTGGGTGAACCGGATGCGCTGGTGCAGCGCCACACGGCGCAGCCGCCTGGTCTCCTGCAACTCCTCGATGCGGTGCTGGAGGTCGTGCTTCTGGCGCAAGGCGACGTCCACGGATGATTCGGCGTTGGCCGCCACGACCAGCCCGGCGATCACCAGGCTCCCCGACACCGCGATCGCCATCAGGCGTGTCGTACGATTCCGCATCAGATCGTGCTCCCTCTCCCCTCGATGTCCTACTGCGGTATCGGCAGGGAGGTCGGCGGGCCTTGAGCGATCCGGGTGAGGACTACGTAGTCATCTATGCCTGATGTCGGAGGAAGCTACGTACGGGATGATGCGGTCATGGAGGTCGGCCCGGCGACGATCGCGTTGACGACCGCGATCTTCCTCGCGGGCCTGTTCGGCGTGCGTTCCGGGCGGGCGCTCGGCGCGTGGTCCGCGGTGCTCGCCGCCTCGGGCGCAGGGATCGCGATCGGCTGCCTGCTCGTGCAAGATCAGGTCGACACCGCATCGTGGATCATCGCGCCGGTGGCCGGCGCGATCCTGGCCGTCGTGCACGCTCGCGTGCTGTTCGCGCCCGGCGGTCCGTTGAGGACGTGAGGCTCCGGGTACTTGCTTCGGCCAGGGCGTACCCTTAGGACTTCCTCCCGAGGAGATGGTGCACACGGCCGAGCAACCGGAGACTGCCGAACCGCGTCAGCAGCAGCGCGGGCCCGACGCGGGCGTGCCCGTGCCGCAGCCGCACGTGGTCGCGACCGCGATCGACGCTCCGGCGCCGGCTACCTCCCCGACGCCATCACCCGCGCCGACGACGCCGACCCCGTCCTCCGGAGCCGAGGGATCGTTCGTCGCCGGCCCGAAGACGCCTCGCTCCGCTCGTGCGGCGCAGCCCTCACGCCCGCCACGCGTGCGATCGGCGCCGCGCCGCACCCGGGTGGTGGTGCGCAAGGTGGGGCCTCTGTCGGTGCTCAAGTTCTCGCTGCTGTTCTACCTGTGCCTCATGCTGATCGTGCTGTTCGCGATGGTGATCGTGTACGGGGTCCTCGCGGCCGCGGGGGCGATCGACTCGCTCGAGACGGTGCTCGGCTACGTCTTCGGCACGGGCACGACATCGACGGGGGGCGCCGAACCGATCGACATCGACGGGGGGTCGCTCTTCATGTGGGGGCTCTTCGGCGGGCTGGTCTTCGTCGCGGTGTGGTCGGTGATCAACGTCTTCATCGCGATGCTCTACAACCTGATCAGCGACATCATCGGCGGGGTCGAGGTCACCCTCGCTGAGCGTCCCCGTCGCTGAGGGCCGTCGAACGTTCGTTTGACACGCGTTTCTGGCCGTGGCTACGCTGCCCTGAGGGCGATCGGCCCCGTTTGAGTTGGGGCCTGTAGCTCAGCCCGGTTAGAGCGCTTCCCTGATAAGGAAGAGGTCGATGGTTCAAGTCCATCCAGGCCCACTCCCGGAAGGAGGGCTCCTCCCATGACAGATGAAGCCACCGTGACGGTCGAGGCCGTCGAGGAGAAGAAGAAGGGCGGATTCTTGAAGAAGCTCATGAAGATCGCCGTGATCGGCGCGATCGTCGCGGCGGTCGTGGCATTCGTGAAACGTCGCCGCGGCGACGATCTCGATGACGTCGAGTGGCAGGAGCTGCCGCCGCCCGCCGGCGGCTGACCGAGCCACCGCCGGCCGTGCCGGCGGTTCGTTCGACGGAAGGCCCGCCACGCGGCGGGCCTTCCGCCTTCGTCGAACCGTCCGCCTGGAGGGCGACTGCCCGAAGGGGAGCCGTCGATAGACTCCGGCGCGTGGAGGGATCCGCGTGGGCTATGGCGAACGACGCGGCGTCGGCGGCCGGCGTGCACCTGCGCCCCCTCACCTCCCTCGACGACGCGGATGCGATCCTGCGCGTCATGATGGCGACGTGGGGCGAAGCGATCCCCAGAGAGACGGTGAAGGCACTCGCGGGTTCCGGCAACGTGCCGTGGGGGGCGCACGACGGCGACGAGTTGGTCGGCTACGTGCTCGGCTGGGCCGCCATCTCGCCCGACGACGGGCTCCACGAGCACTCGCACATGCTCGCCGCCCTCCCCGATCGGCGGCATGCCGGCGTCGGGTACGCGCTCAAGCTCGCACAGCGCGCCTCGTGCCTCGACCGCGGCATCCACCTCGTGCGCTGGACGTTCGACCCGCTCGTCGCACGCAACGCGCACCTGAACGTGAACAAGCTGGGCGCCACGTGCGACCGGTTCCATCGGAACTACTACGGACAGATGCCCGACTCGATCAACACGGGCGACCGCAGCGATCGGCTCGTGGTCCGGTGGACGCTCGATGCGATCCCCGCCGCCCCGCCGATCCCCGACGGTGCACGGATGATCCTGCGCAGCACCGGCTCGGTCGACGCTCCCGTCCCCGAGGTCGTGGGCGACCCGCGCCAGGGTGAGGTGGTCGCCGCACAGATCCCTCGCGACCACGCGGAGGTGCGCGCCGCCGACCCCTCGCTCGGCTCGGCATGGCGTGAGGCCGCCGCCGCGACGCTCGACGCCTGCATGGCCGCCGGGCTCGCCGTCGTGGCCTTCGAGCCCGACCGCCGGGGCGGGCGCCCGACCTATCTGCTCGCGTCGGAGCCGACACCATGAGCGTCGTGCGCAACGTCGAGCTACGGTTGATCGGGTTGCCACTGGTGCGACCGTTCCGCACGAGCTTCGGGACGTCGACCGCGAAGGAGTGCATCATCGTCCGTGTCGAGACCGACGAGGCGGAGGGGTGGGGGGAGTGCGTCGCCGACGTCGAGCCCGGCTACAGCGAGGAGTTCAACGAAGGCGCGTGGCTCGTGATCCGCGATCACCTGGCGCCCGCGCTCCTGCGAGCCGATCACGTCGCGATCGACGATCTCGACCGCCTCCTTGGGCACGTCCGTGGGAACCCGATGGCCAAGGCCGCGTTGATCGACGCCGTCGTCGACGCCCGTCTCCGGGCGGACGGAGTCTCCATGGCTCAGTGGCTCGGCGCCGATCGCGACCGGGTGGCCTGCGGGGTGTCGATCGGCATCACCGACACCACCGAGGCGCTGCTCGAGCAGGTCGAGGGCTACCTCGCGGAGGGCTACCGGCGCATCAAGCTCAAGATCGAGCCAGGCATCGACGCCGAGCGCGTGGGTGCGGTGCGGGCCGCGCATCCCGACATCGCTCTCAGCGTGGATGCCAACGCGGCGTACACGATCGAGGATCTTGATGTGTTCCGGGCGCTGGATGCCTACGACCTGCTGATGATCGAGCAGCCGCTGCATCACGCAGACCTCGTGCGCCACGCCCAGCTGCAGCGCCTGGTCCGCACGGACCTGTGCCTCGACGAGTCGATCAGATCCGCCGCCGACGCGGTCGCGGCGCTCGAGCTGGGCAGCTGTCGCATCGTGAACATCAAGCAGGGACGAGTGGGCGGCATCGTCGAGGCGCGGCGGGTGCACGACGTGTGCCGAGCCGCCGGGGTGCCGGTCTGGTGTGGGGGCATGCTCGAGACGGGCATCGGTCGGGCGCAGAACCTCGCGCTCGCGGCGATGCAGGGGTTCACGCTGCCCGGCGACACGAGTGCGAGCGCTCGGTACTTCCTCGATGACCTCACCGCGCCGTTCGTGATGGCTCCCGACGGCACGATGGCGGTGCCCACGGGCACGGGTATCGGGGTGGCTCCGCGCCCCGATCGCCTGGCCGAGACGACGCTGCGACGGGAGTCTCTCGGGAAAGTGTGACAAGAACCCGGCCCGAGTTTGACGGGACACCCACACCGGCCGTAACGTCCACCGTTGAGAGACCGCTGGGGCCCCCGGGTTCCGGCGGTTTCTCACTTCCCGGGTCTGTTCGCGTTCTGCACGTGCTTGAGCCGAGGGCTCGCAGGGGCGACCATACGCAGATGCGCCCGCCTCACACCGCGGACCCGGCACTCCGCCGGGTCGTCGCCTCCCCGACCTCGAGCGGGTCTGGAGTGACATGAAGAAGCGAGTCGTGCAGGCGGGCGAGTTCGAGGTCGTCGACGACGACGGGCGGGTCAGGGTGCGCATCGGGCTCTCGAACGACGAGGACCCGTTCTTCTCGCTGCTGTCGCCCGACGGGCAGGTGCGCATGCGGTTCGGCCTCTCCGCCGACGGTGCCGCCGGGCTCGCGGTGGGCGACGAGAACGGAAAGGTGCGTGCGACGGTCGGCCTGTCGAGCGACGGCAGCGCGAGCCTGGCGTTCGGCGACAAGAACGGGCGCATCCGGGCGAAGTTCGGTCTCGCACCCGAGGCGTCACCCACGATGGGGATGCAGGTGGCCGATGGCGAGCTCTCCCAGGTCTACGCCCTCGCGGAGCAGGGGTCCCCGACGCTCGGTCTCTACGACCACGCGGGCAAGGTGCGTGTTCGTCTCGGTCTGGCCGCCGAAGGCTCACCGGTGCTCCGTCTGCTCGACCGGGCGGGCGAGCTTCGGGCGATCGTCGGACTGGCCGGCGACGGCTCACCGTTCGTACAGTTCCTCGATGAGACGAAGCAGCCGACCTGGACGATGCGCTGAGGCCGTGGGAAGCGCCGGCCGAACGGTGATGGCCGGAGGATCCGCCGGGGGACCGGCCGGATGACCGGGTGGTGGGCGCTGGCGTTCGTCGTGCTGTGGCTGCTCGTGGTCGTGCTCAGCATCGTGGTGGTCGCGCTCGCCCGGCAGGTCGGCACCCTGCATCTGCGGCTCGGTCCGCGCGGCGCCCTCGAGATCGACGACGAGGGCCCGGCGCTCGGCGAGCCGCTGCCCCCGCTCTCGGCTCACGACGCCGACGGGGGAGCGGTCGTGCTCGGCGGTGCGGGCCGGCCTCGCCTCGTGCTGTTCGCCTCGGA
>Ga0075304_1000128_pt1 | contig 18876 bp, 19 predicted proteins | sample Joice_CattailNLA_FD_120067 | JGI IMG/M metagenome (GOLD analysis project Ga0075304, IMG submission 120067) | Natural and restored wetland microbial communities from the San Francisco Bay, California, USA, that impact long-term carbon... | ecosystem: Environmental > Terrestrial > Soil > Wetlands ... | reverse complement strand
TCAGGCCGACGTCGACGATCGTGAGTGCCGATCCCGTCATGGCCGCGGCGGCGACGAGGAACGCTGCCGACGACGGGTCGCCCGGCACCCTCGCCGGGAACCCCTCGTGCTGGAACCGGCGGACGGCGACACCGTCACCGGTCTCGACCGGGGCGCCGAGCGCGAGCAACGCTCGTTCCGTGTGATCACGGGTCTGTGCAGGCTCACGCACGACCGTTCGCCCATCGGCGTCGAGGCCGGCAAGCAACATTGCGCTCTTGACCTGAGCGCTTGGGTGCGGCATCGCGAACTCGATCCCCTGCAACGGCCCGCCGCGCACCTCGACGGGCGCATGCCCGCGGGTCGTCTCGATCTCGGCACCCATGGCCCGGAGCGGCGCCGCCACCCGCTCCATCGGACGGCCGCTCAGGCTCTGATCGCCACGCAGCACGGACCGGAACCGCGCCGATGCCACGACACCCATCAGCAGACGCATCGTCGTGCCGGAGTTGCCGCAGTCCAGTGTCGCGGCCGGCTCGACCAGTCCGCTGTGCCCCTCACCCTCGACCTCAAGTGGCGCCGAGCGACCGGACACGGCATCACCCTCGACCCTCACGTTCCACGTGGAACCGTGACCCTCGGCGGAGCCCGCATCGTTCGCGGCCCACGCATGGAGTGAAGGTCGAGCCTTGTTGGTGATCAGGGCGAGGCAGGATGCGGTCGAGCGAACGTCGAGTGAGGTAGGAACCTCAAGCAGACTGCTAGGTCCGCGCGCCGTCGCTGCCAGGATCAGCCAGCGGTGCGCGATCGACTTGTCGCCGGGGACCCGAGTGATCCCCCGGAGTGAGGCGCCTGGTTCGATCCGAACCCTCATCCGCGCCCCCTCAGGCGAGCCTGATCGGGTCGAGGCCGACCTCGACGAGCACCTTGTTCGCGCGTGCGACCGCGTCGGCGGTCACCGTGAGGTGCACGGTGCCCCGGCCGCCCTCGGGCGAGTGCACGATCTGGAGGTCCTCGATGTTCACGTCGCCCCGGCCCATCACGGCGGTCAGGTCGGCGAGCGCGCCCGGACGGTCCGGCACCTCGATCTGCAGCACGGCGACCCCCGCGCGCACGGTCGGTTTCGTGGCGAGCCGCAGTCGCGCGCGCTTGGCCTCGTCGAACGTCTCCTCGACGTCCCCCCCACGACCTCCCGTTATCTCGTCGCGGAGGCGCACCAGACGCTCGATGTAGAGGTCGATCGCTTCCCCGATCGCGCCTTGGTTCGCGAGCAGGATGTCGCTCCACAGTGCCGGATTCGATGCCGCGAGGCGTGTCAAGTCGCGGAACCCGCCCGCGGCGAGCAGCAGGATCTCCGGTTCCCCTGCTTCCTCGGTCGCCGCCAGGCTCATCAGTGCGGTCGACGCGACCTGTGGCAGGTGGCTCACGAACGCCACCAGCCGATCGTGTCGCCCCGGGTCGAGCCTGACCGGACGGGCACCCAACGAGGCGGTCCACGCCTCCAACGACTCGACCGAAACGGGGTCGCTCGCCTCGTGGGGGGTGATCGCCCAGACGATGGCGTCGAGGACTGACGCCGAGGCATGCTCGGGGCCCGAGCGTTCGCTCCCCCCCATCGGATGCCCCGGCACGAAGCGAGCGAGGGAATCCTCGGGCGCCTCGGCGACTACGTCGCGCACGAGCGCCGCCTTGACGCTGCCGACATCGGTCACGATCGCGTCGGGGGCGGCCTCGAGGCACGCTGCGACGAGGGAGGCGATCGTGGGGATCGGGGTCGCGACGACGACGATCCGGGCGCCGGCGACCGCATCCTCGACCGAGGTGGCCGCCCGGAACTTCGCGAGCGCGGCGGCTCGCGCGGTCACGGACGCATCGGAGTCCCACCCCGTGACGATCGCACCGACGCGAGCGGCGGCGAGGGCGACCGATGTGCCGATCAGCCCCGTGCCGACGATGGCGATGCGATCAGCCGAGGTCATCACGCAACGACTCGGCTCCGTCGAGGTAGACCGGCCGCACCTCGGCCGGCGAGCGCTCGGTGTGCAGGTGCATCAGCACGCGCACTACGAGCGGCATCGATCCGACCACCGGGATCTCGCGCGCGCACATCAACGGGACCGCGCCCAGCCCCATGCGGCGCACGGCCTCCGCCGGGAAGGCCGACGCGATGTCGTCCGTCACCGTGAACAGCATGCTGATCAGGTCATCACCGGCCGCCGCGTTGGCTTCGAGCAGCGCCCGCACGAGGCGCTCGGTGGCATCCAGCACGCATGACGGCGAATCCTCGGTCACCTTGATGGCCCCGCGGACCGCACGCACCGTCATCACGTGTCGCCTCTCGCCCGAGCCCGCCGGACGGCGGACGTCCACAGGCTACCGCCCGGCGACGGCGGCGAGCGCCTGGACCTCGCCACGGTCGAGCGCTCGCAGCGCACCCGGCTCGAGGCCGTCGAGCCGTATCGGACCGACGCGCACGCGCACGAGCCGCGTGACCGGGAGCCCGACGGCCGCGAGCAGGCGACGCACCTCGCGCTTACGCCCCTCGGTCATCACGAGCCGGACCGCGCCGCGACCCTTCGAGGTCGCGACGATGCGGGCGCGCACGGCGCGGGCGGGGCCGTCGTCGAGCTCGACGCCCGATCGCACGCGGGCGAGCTGCTTGGCGGTCGGCGCTCCCCCGACCTCGGCCAGGTACTCCTTCTCCACCCCGTGGCTCGGGTGCATCAGCCGATTGGCGAGATCGCCGTCGTTCGTGAGCAGCAGCAGGCCCTCGGAGTCGCGGTCGAGGCGACCCACCGGGAACACTCTCGGACCCTCGGAGGGCAGGTAGGCCCTGATATCGGGTCGCCCCTGGGGATCGCGCATCGTGGTCACGACCCCCGGAGGCTTGTGCAGGGCGAAGTAGCGAACGTTGGGGTCGAGGTTGACCTCGACGTCGTCGACCCGCACCCCCGTGGAGTCGGGCTCGACCTTGTCGCCCAGGGTGGCGATCGCACCATCGACCGTCACCCTCCCCTCGACGATCAGCTGTTCGCAGGCTCGGCGCGAACCGAACCCGGCACGCGCGAGCGCTCGCTGCAGTCGTTCCGGGGCCATCGCTCACCCCTCGAGGGGTGGTTCCGGGGCGGCGCCGGCACCTTCGCCGCCCTCCCCCGGCTCGTCCTCGGGCTCCGACTCGTCGGTCACCGCCTTGGCGAGGGTGTCGTCCTGCTCAGAGGACGGGTCGAGCAGAGGCGCGAGCGAGGGCAGCGACGCGAGCGAGGGAAGGCCGAGTCGCTCCAGGAAACCCGGCGTCGTCGCGTAGAGCACCGGTCGTCCCGGCGCCTCGTCGCGACCAGCCTCCTCGATCAGGCCGCGGTCGGTGAGCGCTCGCAGCACGCCGTCGGAGTTCACACCCCTGATGCCACTCACCTGGTGTCGGGTGACTGGCTGCTTGTACGCCACGATCGCCAGGGTCTCGAGCGCGGCCTTCGTGAGTCGTGCCTGGCGGGAGGAGAGCACGAACTGCTCGACCACCGGCGCCGTGTCGGGGTGCGTGTACAAGCGCCACCCGCCGGCGACGTTGCGCAGCACGAGGCCGGATCCTCGCTCCTCGAGGTCGCGCTGGAGCCGGTCGCAGAGTGTCTCGGCCTCCCTGCGACCGACGTCGAGTGCCTGAGCGAGCACCGAGGCCGTGAGCGGTTCGTCGGACACGAAGAACAGGGCCTCCAGGGCGCGGGTGTCCCGACCCTGTGCCTCCCCGGCAGCTCCGCGATCGCTCATCGAACCCTCGACCTCAACCCGCCCACGCGACCTCGATCTCGCCGAAGGTCTCGGCTTGTGCGAGCTCGACCTTTCCCTCACGGTAGAGCTCGAGGATGGCCAGGAAGCGCACCACCACGTGGATCCGCTCGTCGCAGTCGGCCACGAGGTCCCGGAACGTGGCCCCCTGCCCGATGTCCGTGATGCGCTCCTCCAGCGTGGTCATCGCCTCAGCCACCGTGTATCGCACCGGCGTCACGTGGGAGAGATCGAGGGTCGGCGGTGGCCGCAGCAGCGCTGCGGCCATCGGCGCCAGCTGCTCCGGTCGCAGATGCATCATCGGGTCGGGGTACAGGTGCGAGAACTCGGGGCCGGGTCCGACGTCACGCGCGAAGTACCCGGCCTCGTCCTCGAGCCGGCGCGCGATCTCCAGCGCGACCTTGCGGAACGCGGCGAGCTCGAGCGATCGCGCGTAGGCGAGGTCTGGCGACCTCCCCAACAGATCCTCCTCGTCGAGCTCCGCGTGCCTCGGGGTGAGGCGTGACACCTTCAGCTCCAGCAGCACGGCGCAGACCGCGAGGAACCACGTAGCCTCCTCGAGGTTCCAGCCCTCGGCGTCCTTCGAGTGGGCGAGGTAGCGATCGGTCACCGCGGCGACCGCGATGTCGCACACGTCGACCTTCTGCTCGAGGATCAGCTCCGCGAGCAGGCGGAACGGACCGGCGAAGACCGGCAGCTCCACGGCGAACCCTCCGGTCGTCGTGGGGGCCGGAGCCGCGGCGTCGCTCATCGCATCGTCCTCGGATCGTTCACGACAGATGCATCGCCTCTCGCACGGCCGCGAGCGTCTCACGCACGACCGGGCGTACCTGCTCGGCGCCCTCGGCGAGCACCCGTTCGACGAGACCGGGGTCGGCGGCGAGCTCGGAGCGGCGTTCCCGATACGGCCGGAAGTACTCGATCAGGTGGTCGGCCAAGATCGTCTTGCAGTCGACGCACCCGAGGTCGCCCGAGCGGCACCCCGCTTCGATCTCGCCGATACGTTCGGGCGAGAACTTCCGCTGCAGCGCGAAGATCGGGCAGATCTCGGGACGCCCCGGATCCCCGCGACGCACCTTCTTGGGATCGGTGATGAACGAGCGCACGCTCGCCCGGATCGCATCCTCCTCGTCGCGCACCCAGATCGCGTTGTCGAGCGACTTCGACATCTTCCGACCGTCCGAGCCCGGGATCAGCGGGGTCTCGGACAGCAGCGGCTGCGGCTCGACGAGCACCTCGCCGTAGAGGCGGTTGAAACGGCGCACGATCTCCCGACTGACCTCGAGGTGGGCGACCTGATCCTCCCCCACCGGCACGAGCGCTCCCCGCACGATCGCGATGTCGGCCGTCTGCAGCACCGGATAGCCGAGCAGTCCGTAGTTCGCGACATCGCGCTCGGCCATGTCGCGCAGACGCTCCTTGAACGACGGCACCCGCTCGAGCCAGCCGAGCGGCGTGATCGTGCCGAGCAGCAGCGCGAGCTCGGCGACCTCCGGCAGGTCTGATTGACGGTAGACCGTCGCTCGTTCCGGATCGATGCCGGCCGCGAGCCAGTCGAGCACGAGCTCGTGCACGAACGCCGGCAGCTCGTCGGTGCGGTCGTAGTGGGTGTTCAGCATGTGCCAGTCGGCGAGGAAGAAGAAGCACTCGCGCGACGGGTCGGACTGCAGGGCGAGCATGTTCTCGATATTCCCGGCCCAATGCCCGACGTGGAGCGGCCCTGTGGGCCGATAGCCGGTGAGCACGCGCGAGCGCGTGGCGGACTGCGTCGAGGTGGCGACGGGCTGGTCGATGCGGGGGATGATAGCGCGGGCATGCCCCCGATCCGTCGAGGTGCTGCCAGGCACGTCGCCGCGGTCGTCAGCCGAGTTGCATGACCGCCCGGCAGGTGAGATCGGTCGCCGCGTCGCAGATCGCGCTCGTGATCGTCGTGAGGAACCCGAGCACGAGCGTGGAGAAGACGAACAGGGCGACCAACACGAACAGCGGGAGGTACTTGTCGGCGTTGCGGTACACCTCGCGCGCCTGCGGCGGAAGCAGCAGTCCCACGATGCGGGCGCCGTCGAGCCCCGGGATCGGCAAGAGGTGGAACACGAGCAGAGCGGCGTTCGTGAACGCGAAGACCACGAGCGCACGCACGACCTCGAGCGGGAGTCCCCCGAGGCGCACCGCGAGGCCTGCGAGGATCGCCAAGGCGAGGTTCGCGAGCGGTCCCGCGAGCGAGACGAAGACCTGATCACGGGTCCGCCGCAGGTAGCTCGGGTCCACGGGGGCCGGCTTGCCGTACGCCGCCGGGATCACGAGCACCTGCACGGTCCAGAGCACCGCGATCAACGCGGGGACGAGCCCGCTTCCGAAGGGCTCGAACCACGCCTTCGGGTTGAGGGTCAGACGGCCCCAGAGGCGTGGCGTGGGGTCGTGCAGCTTCGCCGCGGTGAGCGCCCTGGCGAACTCGCGCACGGACATCCCGATCGCGAGGGAGGCCAGCATGAACACCGCCAGGCGGATGCCGAGTGCGGTGAAGTTGCCCATGTCGTCGTCTCCTCACTCGAGCCAGGTGTGCACCAACGGCGGCGGCTGGACCGGCCCCTCGCGCATCACGAGCGCGTCGAGGACCCGCCGAGCGGCCTCGCGCGCGTCGTCGTCGTCGCGGGCGTGCACCTCGCCGATCGGCTCTCCGACGTCGAGTCGATCGCCGATCTTGCAGCGCACCACGATACCCACGGACGGGTCGATCGGGTCACCTTTGCGCATGCGTCCCGCCCCCAGCGCCCCGCTCGCATGGCCGATATCCTCGGTCGCGATGCGGGCGAGCGTGCCGGCGCGGTCGGCCTCGATCGACGTCACGACCGGCGCGCGCGGCAGCACGCCAACGGGGTCGTCCACCACCCTCGGATCGCCCCCCTGGGCCTCGACCATGGCCCGGAAGCGCTCGAGCGCCGAACCGTCGTCGAGGGCCCGCCCCGCCTCCCTCGCCGCGGCGCTGAGATCGCGGCCGGAGGTCACCGAGAGGCCTCGCGCCGCGAACGCCACCGCGAGTTCACGCAGACGGCCTCCGCGCGCCCCCGTCAACACCTCGACCGCCTCCACGACGTCGAGGGCGTTCCCGACGGCGTCGCCGAGGGGCTGCTCCATGTCGGTGACCGCGACCCGAGCCTGCCGTCCCCATCCACGCGCGAGCCCCAGGCACGCCTCGGCGAGCGCCTCCGCGTCTTCCGGCGTCTTCATGAACGCGCCCGCCCCCACCTTCACGTCGAGCAGGACCAGGTCGGACTCCACGGCCAGCTTCTTCGACATCACGCTCGCCGCGATCAGCGGGATCGACGGCACGGTCGCCGTGGCGTCACGCAGCGCGTACAGCCGACCGTCGGCGGGCACCAGTCGCGGTGACTGAGCTGCGACGGCGCACCCGACCTCGCGCACCTGACGGGTCATCACGTCCGGCTCGAGGTCGGTGCGCAGCCCCGGGATCGACTCCAGCTTGTCCAGCGTGCCACCCGTGTGTCCGAGCCCTCGGCCCGACAGCTTCGCCACAGCCATGCCGAGGGCTGCCGCGAGCGGAGCGAAGACGAGGGTCACCCCGTCGGCGACGCCGCCGGTCGAATGCTTGTCCACGGTCGGGCGGTCGAGCCCGGCGAAGCGCACGGTGTCACCAGAGGCGATCAGTGCCCGGGTGAGGGCGAGCGTCTCCGCACCGTCCATGCCTCGGAGCAGGCACGCCATCAGGAAGGACGAGGCCAGCGCATCCTCGATCTCTCCTCGCGTGTAACCCTCGATGAAGGCCTCAACCTCCTCGACAGCCAAGGTGTGTCCGTCACGCTTCGAGGCGACGATCTGCCGAGGATCACTCACGGTCATGTGGTTCCTACACCTCCCTTGCAGTGCCTCTCCAGCTCACCCTCCACTGGACATCACATCTGACTCGGAGTCGAATCCCAATCGATCCATGAAGCTGACGCCGAAAAGACCCTCGACCTGCACCCCGAGCAGAGATGCGACGGTGATGCCGAGATCGCCGAAGCCGTCACGGACGCCGATCTCGTGCGTGCCTGCCGTCAGACCGGCGGCGAGCAGGGGGGTCCGTTCCCGCGAATGGTCGGTGGGTGGTGTCGTGGGGTCGCAGCCATGATCGCCCGTGATCAGCATCACGCCGCCGTCCAACGCCGCGATCACCTCGGGGAGTCGACGATCGAGCGCCTCGATCGCCCCGGCGTACCCGGCCGGGTCGTTCCGATGGCCGTACTTCGAATCGAAGTCCACGAGGTTCGTGAACACCAACGCCGGCCCGGGGCGCCGCAGGTACTCGACGGTGAGGTCCACCCCGTGATCGTTCGAGTCCGAGTACAGCGCCTCGGTGATGCCCTGGCGGTCGAAGATGTCCTGGATCTTGCCCACGCCGTAGACCGGCACAGTCGCCGCCTGGAGCGCGTCGAGCACGGTGGGGCCGGGCGGCGGCACGGAGAGGTCGCGCCGCTCGGGACTGCGGACGAACGCCCCGGGCTCACCCTCGAACGGGCGAGCGATCACCCGGCCGACGCGATGCGGGGGAACCAGTAGCCCCCTCGCGACGCGGCACCACTCGTAGAGACGGTCGAGGGGGACCACGGCCTTGTGACACGCGATCTGGAAGACGGAATCGCCGCTCGTGTACACGATCGGGTCGCCGGTGGCGAGATGCAGCTCGCCGAGGCGGGCGATGATCTCCGTGCCCGACGCCGGCTCGTTGCCCAGGATCCGATGGCCGATCGCTCGCTCGAACGGCTCCACGATCTCGGGTGGGAACCCGTCTGGGTACAGGGGGAAGGGCTCGTCGAGCCGGATCCCCATCATCTCCCAGTGCCCGGTCGTCGTGTCCTTGCCGGCCGAGCGCTCGACGGCCCATCCGTGACCCGTGCCCGACCCCGCGCGGGGCTCGATCCCCTCGATGCTGGTGAGCAGGCCGAGGCCGAGCGACTCCAGGACCGGCGCGTGGATGCCACCGACCGCGCGCGAGGTGTTCCCCAGGGTGTCGGAGCCCTCGTCGCCGTAGGCACCCGCGTCGGGCGCTCCGCCGACCCCCCAGGAGTCGCACACGAGGATCAACACCCTCGGCACGAGCGCTTCGCTCCGACTCCCCTGGGCGCGCGGCCGGCTCACGCGCCGGCGCCTTCCTGCTTGCAGTCGATGCACAGCATCGCCCACGGGAGCGCCTCGAGGCGCTCAGGGGCGATCTCCCGGTCGCATCGCTCGCATCGGCCGTACGTGCCGGCATCCATCTTGGCGAGTGCCCGGTCGACATCGCGCAGGTTCGAGCGCAGCGCTCGCGCCACGGTGATCAGGTGCGAGCGTTCCTCGGTGTTGTGGGAACGATCGGCGAACCCGGCGTCGTCCACGAACGTCACCTCGTCCGTATCCGGATCGGCGCCGAGGGCCGCGATCTCTTGGCGCAGGTGCCGGCGCTGACCCTCGAGCGTCGACCGCAGCGATGCGGCGGTGGACTCATCCATCGTGTGCCTCCTGATCGTGACCGATCGCGTCGCTCGAGCGTGTGCCCGCCTCGGCGGGCGGGCGCCGCGCTCGAGGGTGGGACGTGTAGTAGACCTCACGCAGGTGCTCTCGGGTGACCAGCGTGTAGATCTGGGTCGTCGCCACGCTCGCATGCCCCAGCAGCTCCTGCACGACCCGCACATCGGCCCCGCCCTCGAGCAGGTGCGTCGCGAACGAGTGCCGCAGCGTGTGCAACGAGACGTGCCGGTCGATGCCGGCCGTCCTCGCTGCCGCTCGCACCATGCGGTCACAGCTCTGACGCGACAGGCGCCCCCCTCGCTGGTTCAGGAACAGCGCCCCTCTCGCCCGGCCGGATACGAACGTCGGGCGCGCCGTGGTGAGATAGTCCCCCACGGCCTCCCGGCCGTACCGCCCGATGGGAACCTCACGTTCCTTCCCTCCCTTGCCGAGCACCCGCACGGACCCCTCCTCGAGGTCCAGGTCGTCGACGTCGAGGCCCGTGAGCTCGGAGACGCGCAGCCCCGAGCCGTAGAGCAGCTCCAGGATCGCTCGGTCGCGCCGCCCTGCGGGGGTCTGCGGATCGGGGGCCGCCAGGAGCCGTCGGATCTCGTCCACGGTGAGCGGGTGCGGCAACGAACGAGGCAGCTTCGGCTGGGCGACCCCGACCGCCGGATCTCGATCCGCCACCCCCTCACGCACCAGGAACCGGTGGAACGATCGCACCGACGACAGGGTGCGGGCCACCGACGTCGCCCGATACGGTCGTTCGTCGTCGCCGTGCGTACTCGCGCTGATCGACGCGAGGAAGGACCGCACGATGGCCTCGTCGACCCCGGCCGGGTCGAAAACGTCTCGCGAGGCGAGGAAGCTCGCGTAGCGAGCGAGGTCGCGTCGGTAGGCGGCGATCGTGTGCTCCGAGAGGCCTCGCTCCACCGTCAGGTGATCGAGGTAGCGGTCGACCTCGGTCTCGATCGACGTGGTCATGGCCCTCCCCGGCCCACTACCGGGATCTCCTAGCCTGCCCCGCCGCCGATGAGCTGCGCGATCGGCGCCACGTCGAGGCCGTGGGCGGCCCCGACCCCTTCGTTCGTGATCGTTCCCGCGACGACGTTCAGCCCGAGGGCGAGGGCCGGGTCCGCCCGCACCGCCTCGTCGATCCCGTGATCCGCGATCGCGGCGACGTAGGGCAACGTCACGTTCGTGAGCGCGTAGGTCGACGTCCGTGGCACCGCCCCCGGCATGTTCCCGACGCAGTAATGCACGACCTCGTCGACGACGAACGTCGGATCGGAGTGCGTCGTGACGTGCGAGGTCTCGAAGCACCCGCCTTGATCGATCGAGATGTCGACCAGCACCGCCCCGGGGTGCATCGCCGACACCGTCTCGGCGCTGACGAGATGAGGCGCCCTCGCCCCGGGAACGAGCACCGCACCGATGACCATGTCGGCATCCACCACGAGTCGCTCGACGGCGAGGGTGGAGCTCATCACGGTCTGGATACGCCCGTGCCAGACACGGTCGATATCGCGGAGCCGCTCGACGTTGCGATCCACGACGGTGACCTCGGCCTCCATGCCCGCGGCGATCTGGGCGGCATTCGCCCCCGCCATGCCCGCACCGAGCACGACCACCCTGGCTGGGGCGACGCCGGAGGCGCCGCCCATCAGCACGCCACGCCCGCCCCGCGGTCGCTCCAGGAACGCTGCGCCCTCCTGGGGAGCCATACGACCCGCGATCTCCGACATCGGCGCGAGCAACGGCAGCCTGCCGTCGTCGGTCTGGACCGTCTCGTAGGCCACCGAGGTCACGTTCCGCTCGGCGAGGAACCTCGTCAGCCGTTCGTCGGCCGCCAGGTGCAGGTAGGTGAACAGCACCTGGCCGGGGCGGAACCGTTCGTACTCCTCGGGTCGCGGCTCCTTTACCTTCACGATCAGCTCGGCCTCGGCGAACACCGCGTCGGCGTCCGCCACGATCTCGGCGCCCGCGAGCTCGTAGTGTTCGTCCGCGATCGCGGACCCCACGCCGGCGGACGCCTCGACCACGACGCGGTGCCCGGCTCGAGCGAGCTCCCGGACCCCCTCGGGCGTCGCCGCCACGCGGTACTCGCTGTCCTTGACCTCTTTCGGGATCCCGACGTGCACGCGAGGTGCCTCCTCGTCTTCAGCCCGCTCGGCGCTCGCCCAGACATCCACCGGCGTCCGTTCCGACGCAAGCGTACTGAACCGGGCTCAGGAGCGCGCCGTCTCGCCCGAGGGCAGGGCCGGCCGCCCGGCCGCCATCAGCAGCGCGACGGCGGTCTTGGCGTCGCGGACCCGGCCCGACCGGGCGGCGTCGACCATGCGCTGGAAGGGTTCGAGCCGCAGCTCGATCCCCGGCTCGACCGGCCCCGATGGCGCCGCCTCGGTGCGCGCCCAGAACAGGTGCACGTACTCGTCGCTCGACCCGACCGTCGGGTAGATGCCGCCGAGGAACTCGATCGCCGTGTGCCGGTAGCCGGTCTCCTCGTAGAGCTCCCGGGCGGCGGCGCTCACGGCGTCCTCTCCATCGACGTCGAGGATGCCGGCCGGGACCTCGGTCATCGTCTGGCGGACCGCGGGCCGGAACTGCCGCACGAGCACCACGCGGTCGTCAGGGGTGAGCGGCAGCACCGCGGTCGCGTCGTGACGGCGCACGACCTCCCACGGGCCCAGCTCGGGCCACTCCTCGACATCGACCCTCACGAACGCTCCCTGGAACGCGGTGCGCGCGGCGAGCGGCTCGGGCACCGCGCGCCCTATCCCGTGGTCGACAACGAGCGCTCGACGCGCGAGCGGCGGAAGGCCTGGGCGGCGCCCACGAAGTCGCGGAAGAGCGGATGCGGCCGCGTCGGTCGCGACCGAAGCTCGGGGTGGAACTGCCCCGCCACGAAGAATGGGTGATCGGGCAGTTCGATGATCTCCGTCAGTCGGCCGTTGTGGGAGTTGCCCGAGAGCACGAGCCCATGGGCTTCCAGTTGCTCGTGGTAGGTGGGATTGACCTCCCATCGATGGCGGTGCCGCTCGTACACGACCGGCTCGCCGTAGGCCTCGGCTGCCCTGGTGCCGGGTACGAGGTGGCACGGCTGGGCGCCGAGCCGCATCGATCCGCCCAGATCGGTGACGTCCTTCTGCTCCGGCAGCAGGTCGATCACGGCGTGCGGGGTGGCGGGATCGAACTCGCTCGAGTTCGCGCCCTCGAGGCCGATCACGTTGCGGGCGTACTCGATCACGGCGCACTGCAGGCCCAGGCAGATGCCGAGGAAGGGCACACCACGCTCCCGCGCGTACCGCACCGCGGCCACCTTGCCTTCGACGCCGCGGATGCCGAACCCCCCGGGGATCAGTACACCGTCGACGTCTCGCAACGCCTCCTCGGTCGCCTCACCTCCGAGGTCGTCGGAGGCGACCCACCTGATCTTCACGTCGGCGCCGTGGTGGAACCCGCCGTGGTAGAGCGCTTCCATCACCGACAGGTAGGCGTCGCGCAGGGTCACGTACTTGCCCACGACGGCGACCGTTGTGGGCTCGTTCGCGGCGTGGATGCGATCGACGAGGCCCTCCCACTCCGTGAGATCGGGCTCGGTGTCGACGCGGAGATGGTTCGCCAGCTCCACGTCGAGACCCTCCCGATGTAGCACGAGCGGCACCTCGTAGATCGACGCCGCATCGGGGGCGCTGATGACGCCGCTGATCGGCACGTCGCAGAGCAGGGAGATCTTCTCCTTCAGGTTGCGCCCGATCGGGCGGTCGGAGCGGGCGACGATCGCGTCGGGCTGGATACCGAGCGCCCGCAGCTCCTTCACGGAGTGCTGCGTCGGCTTGGTCTTCAGCTCTCCGCTCGGGCCGATGAACGGCATCAGAGAGACGTGCACGAACGCGCAGTGGTCGCGACCGATCTCGTTGCGCAATTGCCGGATCGCCTCGAGGAAAGGCAGCGACTCGATGTCGCCGACCGTGCCGCCGATCTCGACGATCACCAGGTCGGCGGCCTCGGTCTCGCCGAGTGCTCTCACCCGCTCCTTGATCTCGTCGGTGATGTGCGGGATCACCTGCACGGTCTTGCCCAGGTAGTCGCCGCGACGCTCCTTCGCGATCACGCTCGAGTAGACCGCCCCCGTCGTGAAGTTCGATCCGCGATGCAGATCGGCGTCGAGGAACCGCTCGTAGTGACCGAGGTCGAGGTCGGTCTCGGCTCCGTCGTCGAGCACGAAGACCTCGCCGTGCTCGAACGGGTTCATCGTGCCCGGATCGACGTTGACGTAGGGGTCGAGCTTCTGGATGACGACCTTCAGGCCGCGAGCCTTGAAGAGTCGTCCGAGGGAGGCGGAGGTGATGCCCTTCCCGAGTCCGGAGGCCACTCCCCCCGTGACGAAGATGTACTTGGGCTGCTCCCTCACCACGGGACCCGACTCTAGCAGAGGGCTCTGATGCTCCGAGCCACTTCGGGCGGAAACATCGCGACGGATCACCGGCTAGGCGGTCGCCTTCATCTTCCCGGCTTCCGACAGCAGCTCTTCGGCGTGGGAGACCGCGCTGGAGCTGTCGTCGAGACCGGCGAGCATCCTCGACAGCTCACGCACGCGTTCGCCGTCGTCGAGCACCTCGACCGCCGCGGATCCGAGCTCCTTCGTCACCCGCACGTGACGATCGGCGAAGCACGCGATCTGCGGCAGGTGCGTCACGACGAGCACCTGCCGTTCGCGTGCGAGCCGCGCGAGCCGCCGACCGACGGCGAGTCCCGCCCTGCCGCCGATACCGGCGTCGACCTCGTCGAAGACGAGGGTGGGCACATCATCGATGTCCGCGAGCACGCTGCGGCACGCGAGCATCGTGCGGGAGAGCTCGCCACCCGAGGCGCCCTTCGCGAGCGGCATCGGCGAGGCCTCGGAGCCACCGGCGAACAAGAGCTCGACGCGCTCGGCTCCGGTCGGGCCCATGGCCGCGAGAGGCTCGAGGGCCACCTGCACGATCGCGCCGGGCATGCCGAGCTCCTCCAGCTCGCGGCGGATCGCCTCCGACAGCCGTCGTGCCGCACCGACCCTTCCCGACGTCACGACCGCGGCTCGCGCCCGCACCCGCTCGCCGAGATCTCGCACCTCGCGATCGAGCTCCGCGAGCCTCTCGTCGGCGCCCGCGAGCTCCGCCAATCGTCCCGAGGCTTCGTCCATGAACGCCATCACGTCGGCGTCGGTCTCACCGTACTTGCGCTGCAGTGCTTTCAACGCGGCGACCCGTTCACGCACCTGCTGCAGCCGCGCCGGGTCGGGCGCGAGCGACTCCCGATACGAACGCACGTCGCGGGCCAGCTCCGCCACCTCGATCGCCAAGGCAGCGCCCCTCGCGGCGAGCTCGCCGGCTGCCGTGTCGAGCGCCCCCGCTTCGTCGAGAGCACGCGCGGCGATGCGGAGTGCGTCGGCCGCGCCGTCGTCGCCCCCGAGCGCCGACTCGGCCGCTCCCCCCACCTCGAGCAGGCGCTCGACGTGACCGAGCCGCGCCTCTTCGGCGCTGAGACGCTCGGACTCGTCGACCTGGGGCGACACCACCTCGATCTCGCGGACCTGGTACGCAAGGAGGTCGAGCTCACGCTCACGGTCACGCGCCGCCACCCGGAGTCGTTCCTGGGTGCCGGTAGCCGACCCCAGCGCCTCGAAAGCCTCCCGATACGTGGCGACCGCGACGAGATGCTCATCTCCCGCGAACCGATCCAGGAACGCGGTCTGTACCGCCGGCTCGAGGAGCCGCTGGGACTGGTGCTGGCCGTGCACCTCGACGAGCGCGGCGCCGAGCGCCGAGAGCGCCGATGCTGTCGCGATCTGACCTCCGATCCGCGAGGAGCCCTTGCCGTCGGCCGGCACGGACCGTGCGAGCAGGACGTCGCCCTCCTCGGCCCAGGCATCGAGCGAGGATCTCGCGTCGACTGATGAGGTCGCGCTCACGTCGAACAACGCCTGAACCCGCGCGGCGGGAGCGCCGTCGCGCACGAGCGAGGACGACGAGCGCGCGCCGAGCGCGAGGGCGAGGCCGACCGTGATCATCGTCTTGCCGGCTCCGGTCTCCCCGGTCAAGACGTTCAGGCCGGGGTGCAGCGACAGGTCGAGGTCGTCGATGACCCCCAGCCCCGAGATGTGGAGCTCGCGCAGCACGCGCGCATCCTACGGCCCCGCGCCGACATCGTCGGCGTCGGGCTCGCCGGGGCGCTCACCCTCCGCCCCCGGCAGCCCGAACTTCTCGCGAACGAGGGAGAGGAACTCCGGCGCGTCGTCGCGCCGCACGAGGCGGGCGGCACGACCGGACGCGCGGATCCGCACGACCGATCCCACGGGCAGCTCGATGCTCCGACGCCCGTCGGCAGAGAGCACTCCGCTCTCATCGCCCATCACCTCGAGCTGCACCTGGCTCGCGGCGTTCAGCACGAACGACCGGTCGAACACCATGTGGGCCGCGATCGGCGTGAGCACGAGGGAATCGACGCCCGGGCTCACGATGGGCCCCCGCGCCGAGAACGAGTACGCCGTGGAACCCGTCGGTGTTGCCACGATCACCCCGTCGGCAGAGAACGTCGTCACGTAGACGCCGTCGACCTGCACGGCGAGGCGCACCAGTCGATGTCGTGCGTGCTTCTCGACCATGACCTCGTTCAAGCCCCACTGCGGCGGGAAGTCCGCGCCCGAGACGGGCTCGACGGTGAGCGCGAGCCGCTCCTCCACCCTGGCTCGGCCGTCCAGCACCGAACGCACGAGTGGCAGCGCGTCCGCGGGTTCGACCTCGGTGAGGAACCCCATGCGCCCCACCTTGACCCCGAGCACCGGGCACCCGATGTGCGAGGCCGCGTACGCCGCTCGCAGGAACGTCCCATCACCCCCGACGCTCACCACCAGGTCGAGGGCCTCGCCGACCTCGGGCGAGTCCCCGTCATCGGAGAGCAGCACGGTCGTGCCGCCCTCGCGCTCGATCGCCTCCCGCAGCTCCCCTGCCGCCTCGATCGCGGCCTGCCGCTTCGGGTGCATCACGACCCCGACCCGGCTCATGCCGCCACCTCTCGTCCCTCGGCGATGGCATCCTGCACGTCGATCGAGGCGGCCGCCACGCCGCGCCGCGCCGAGAGGAGGAACTCAACGTTGCCCGCGGGACCCCGGATCGGTGAAGCCATCATCCCCTGCGCTGCGTACCCGTGGTCGGCCGCCGCCGCGATCACCTCCGACAGCACCCTCGCCCACACGTCGGGGTCGCGTACGACGCCGCCGCTGCCCACATCGGCCGGGCCCGCCTCGAACTGCGGCTTGACCAGGAAGACGGCCCGGGCGTCGTCGGCGGCGATCGAGCCCAACGCCGGCATGACCGTTCGCAGGGAGATGAACGAGAGATCGGCAACCACGAGTTGCGCGCGGTACGGCACCGCGTCGACCGTCAACCCGCGCGCGTTCGTCCGCTCGAGCACCGTGACGCGGTCGTCCTCACGCAGCCGCCAGTCGAGTTGTCCATAGCCCACGTCGACCGCGACCACGTGGCGGGCGCCCGCCCGGAGCAGGCAGTCGGTGAACCCTCCCGTCGATGCGCCGGCGTCGAGGCAGTCGAGGCCCGTCGGATCGATGCGGAATCGAACGAGCGCGGCGTCGAGCTTGTCGCCCCCGCGCGAGACGTAGCGACGGGCGGGTCCGGCCAGCTCGACCGGCGCATCATCGGTCACGAGGGTCGATGTCTTGGTCGCCCTGCTCCCGGCGACCAGCACGAGACCCGCCCGCACGGCCTCCCGCGCCTCCGCCCGTGAGGCCACCAGGCCACGGCGGACCATCTCCGTGTCGAGGCGACGTCGGGTCACCGTCGTCGCGTCCGGTTCAGGCGTCGGATGCCGGCGGCGCGGTCGTCGCGGCAGAAGCGACCGGCTTCGAGGTCGCCGCCTTCCTGGTGCTGCGTTGGCGCGTCGAGGTCGACTTCGCGGACGTCTTCTTCTTCCCCGAGGCGGTCATGCCCGCGGCCCGTTCGAGATCACGCACCCGCTTCTTGAGTGCATCGAGCTCAGCCTGCGACGCGACGCCCCCGACCGACTTCAACTGCTCTGAGATCTCTCGCTGCATGAACGCCGAGATGCGCTCCCGATTCCCGTGCGACCACTCCAGGAGGTCGGCAGTGGTCTTGGCGACCTGTTCCTTGGCGGCACCGGGTTCCAGCATGTCCTTGGCGAGCTGCTGCGCCTTCGTCGGGGTCAGCGTGCCGAGCAATCCTTCCACGGTCCTGCGGAGGTCATCGATGATCATCGGGAGGTCCTTTCGCGGTCGTCGTTGTGCTCGCCAGCATACCCTCGGGCCTGCCACCGGCCGGCCGCTTCACGAGCACGCCGAACCTCACGGGTCGACGAACAGGCCCCGCAGGTCGTCGGCGACGTACGTCGGGCGCACCTGCGATCCCTCGAGGTCGCGTGCGTCGCTGATGCCCGTGAGCACGAGGAAGGAATCCCAGCCCATGCCGACCGCCCCGGCGATGTCGGTGTCGAGACGGTCGCCGACCAGCAGCGGCCGTCCCCCGCCCGCGCGTGCGTGGGCGGCCTTCAGCAGCGGGGCGTACGGCTTGCCGATCACCTCCCCCCGCGCGCCGGTCGTGGTCTCGATCGCGGCGAGCAGGGCCCCGGCACCGGGCCACTTCGTACCGTCGGCTGCCGGGAAGGAGGCGTCGGGGTTCGTCGCCACGAGGCTGGCGCCACGCTGGACGAGGACGGCGGCCACACGCAGCTTCGTGTAGTCGGCGCCCCGGTCCCACCCGACCACCACGGCGTCGACCGCGTCCGGCTCGCCGTCGGCGACCTCGATCTGGACCTCCGACAACGCGGCGACGATCCCGGCCCCTCCCACCACGAACGCCCTGCGGACCCCGCGGTCGGCGAGCACGGCGGCCGTCGTGAGGGCCGACGTCTCGACCTCGCCGGCGTCGGCTTCGACCCCCACCGCACGCAGCCGCTCGGCCACCCGCTGGGGGGTGCGCCCGGAGTTGTTCGTCACGAACGCGATGCCCTTGCCGAGCGATCTCAGGCGGGCGAGCGCCTCGGCCGCGCCCGGCACGGGTTCGGCCCCCCGGTAGAGCACGCCGTCGAGGTCGAACAGGAACGCCTCGTACCCGTCGGCGATCATCGCTCGGCGTGCGTGCCGGAGGCACCGTCGGTCGGGGCGTGACTGCTATACAAGGTGCGTGCCTCGCCTCTCTCCGTTCCTCGGACTCGTGTTCGACGTCGATGTGGCCGGCCCCCTCGCCCATGTCACCGCGCCGCCGTACGACGTTATCAGCGACCGTCGGCGCCTCGAGTACCTGCGCGCAAGCCCGTTCAGCGTGGTCCACCTCGACCTGGCGGAGGGATCGGACGATCCGGCCGATCCCGGGAGCCGCTACTCGCGAGCGGCGCACCTGCTGACCGACTGGGAGCGTCACGGGGCGCTCAGCCGCGCGCAGGAGCCCTGCTACTACGCGTACGAGATGACCACCCCGGCCGATGCGCCTCACGCCTCGCTCGCGGGCCGCACGATCCGCGGGCTGATCTGTGCGATGGCCCTCGAGGACTGGGGTGGCACCGTGCTGCCGCACGAGCACGTCTCGCAAGGCCCGGTCCAAGATCGCCTCGCGCTGC
>Ga0075304_1000126_pt1 | contig 18966 bp, 14 predicted proteins | sample Joice_CattailNLA_FD_120067 | JGI IMG/M metagenome (GOLD analysis project Ga0075304, IMG submission 120067) | Natural and restored wetland microbial communities from the San Francisco Bay, California, USA, that impact long-term carbon... | ecosystem: Environmental > Terrestrial > Soil > Wetlands ... | reverse complement strand
TGAGCCGGGATGTCGAAGGGCACGTCGGGCAGCTGGAAGGCGTGCGTGGACGTCGTGGCCCGGCTGCGCTTGGCCTGGAACTCCGACAGTGACTTGGTGAAGTAGTGGTTCATCTGGAGGTTGCTGTAGCTGGGGTCCTCGATGGCGGTGGCTTCCTCCGAGGTGGGTCGGCCTGCCGTGTTGACCGTGCGACCGTGCAGCGTGATGGCGTTGTGGACGCCCACCCGCACGACGCCGGAGGGCCGCACGATGGGCTTGGCCAGGATGGCCGAGGTGCCCATGCGCGGGACGTCCTGGCTGTACTCGCGATAGGCCTCCGTGACGAGGCCGCCCGGCGGCGTACGGTGGCCGCCATAGCAGAACTCCTTGCGCGAGACGAGCACCTGCTCGGCATCCCCGAAGCGCTGCATGACCGAGCCGATGGACTCGTCATTCTCTGGGACCAGGAACTCGTCGATATCGACGTAGGCCAGCCACTCGGTCGTGGAGCCGAAGAAGCGCACGGCGTGGTTGTTGGCGTCGCGCTGCAGGCCGCGCATGGGGAAGTACACCGTGGTCACGATGCCGTGGTTGGCGTAGGGGCGCAGGACCTCGTGGAGATCGTCGGTGCTGCCGTTGTCGTAAAGGAAGAAGTGGTCCACACCGATGGCGAGGTGGTGGCAGAGCCACTCCTCCATGTTGGGAGCCTCGTCCTTGAGGATGGCCATGACCGCCACGTCGAAGCGGCCGCGCTCGGCGAGCGGCTTGCGCCCGCGGGCAGCAGGACCGCCGCCGGCGCCCGGCCCGGGTCGGCTGCCCGATCGCCCCACGATGCGCCCCACGCGCCTGGCCACGCTCATCGCGGCTCAGCCATAGGAGACCGCGAAGAGGTCATGGATGTCCACCCGCTCTGCCTGCGTAGCGATGCTGAGACGCATGCGCCTGGCGTGCCCCGGAGATGGCTCCACCTCCACGATGCCGGCCAGGCAGGCTGAGGCCGGAAGCTCCAGGCGCACCGGCTCGCCGGACGGACCATCGTCGTCATCGACCGCCACCTCCAGCCGCAGAGGCGCCGGGCAGGAAAGCAGGAAGCCCAGGGACCAGCAGCGCCGCATCTGCTCGGCCGGCAGGGCCATGGTCAGGACGCCTGACCCGGTCAGGGATTCCAGGACAGCCGTGCCGTCCTGCGTCACCGCCAGCGTCCCCGTCGCCGCCCGCACGGGCAGGTCCGCGTCCGGGCGGCTGAGACTGTTCTCCACTCGACCACGCATGTGCTCGACGAGCACACGGCCATGGACGGAGCCCGAGAGCCCGCCCGGCTGGGCCGTGTAGCCAGTGCCGGCGAGATCGGCCACCAGGCCGATACCATCATGGAGATTGCGCAGCCGTAGCGCCGCAGACCTGGCTGGTCGAGCCAGGCCGGCGGCGAGGTTGGCGATGGCGAACTCCGCGAAGCGGCCCAGGTCGTTGGGGCGCGGGAACCATGAGAGCCGCAGCTCGCTGCCGTAGGTGTAGGGCCGGGGCTCCAGGCTGCGCAGGCGCGCCAGCGTCTGCTGTGTGCGCTGCGAGAAGCGCTGCGCGGCGGTGTCGGTGGCCAGGGTGGGCAGGTCGAAGGGCACGGCGGGGCGCTCGATGCGGCCCGTCGCGCTGCCGCGGATGCGCTTGGCCTCGAACTCCTCGAAGGAGCGCGTGTAGTAGTGGTTCAGCTGGGCCACGCCGCGCACCGACTCCTCGGCCGTGGCCGTGGGCGCGCCGGGCAGAGGCACGTCGGCCGGGAAGGCCAGGTGGATGTCCACGGCCGAGACGGCCTCCGGGCGCACGATGGACTTGACGCGGGGCGGCAGGTCCGCGTCAAGTCCGAGCACATTGGCGACCTGCGTGTAGGCATCGATGGTGAGGCCCACAGGTGGGCTGCGGTGGCCCGAGTAGCCGAAGTCACGGCGGGGCACGCGGACCACGGCGGCAGCGTCGAAGCGAGCCAGGAGCGAGGGGATGTCGTCGTCGAGGAGCGGCACCACGAACTCGTCCACGTCGAAGTAGGCCAGCCAGTCGGCCATGCGGCCGAAGAAGCGAAGGGCATGGTTGTAGGCGGCCAACTGACCTCCTCCGAGGGGCCAGTCGATGCGAGTCACGAGGCCGTGGTTCTGGTAGCGCTCCAGCAGCTCGGCGCTGCCGTCGCTGCTGCCGTTGTCGTAGACGACGAAGTGGTCCACGCCCAGCGCCACGTGGTAGGCCAGCCACTCCTCGAGGTAGGCGGCCTCGTCCTTGACGATGCAGACGACGAGCAGGCCGAAGCCGGGACCGGCCACCAGCGGTCCGCGACCCCTGGCGTTGGGAGGTTTGGCACGCTTCATGCGGCCGCTGCTGCCAGCCGGGCGTGGAGCGGCCGAGCCCGCGTCGGGGCTCGGCCGCGTCGGCCGCAGCTCGTCGCCGCGGCCGCCGACGACGCGCGAGAGGCGACGGCGCAGGGTCACGCCGACACGGGCTCAGCCATAGGAGAACACGAAGAGGTCGTGCACGATCGTCGCGCCTGCGGCGTGGATACGCAGCGTGGCTGCCACGATGAGCTCCGGTAGGGCCTCGAACTCCACCACTCCAGCGTACGTCCCCGCTGACTCCAGCGTCACCTCGACGGGGCGTCTGACAGGGTCAGCGGGGTGCTCGAGCTCGAGCTCGAGGCGAGTCGCTCCCGCCACCGTCATCACGAATCCGAGGGCATAGCAACGCCGTCGACCGGCGGCATCGACCGTCCAGCTGACTTCAGCCCGGTCATCCTGGCTGGCCAGCTGCCAGCCCGCAGCCACGTCGCTCAGGCTGCCCCGCCGCAGCGACCTCGCCCGGCTCGCCGGATCAGCTGTCGCCCAGCTGGCCTCGAGGCGCGCGCGCGCGCGTTCCAGCAACGGTGCCAGGTGCGGCGATGCCGAGAGATCGCCCCGCCCCGGCAGGTGGTCGAAGCCCGAGATGAGGCCCACGAAGCCCGCGCCCGGGTAGCGGTTCGGCAGCCGCCTCCGGGGCTCCCGCCTGGGCTGTGGCTCCTCGGCCACCACGTTGGCGATGGCGAACTCGGCGAAGAGGCCCAGGTCGTTGAAGTGCGGGAACTGCTCGAGGGCCAGCTGGCTGCCGTAGTGATACGGGCTGGGCTCGAGGCTGCGCAGCCGCTCGATGGTCTGCTGTGTGCGCTCCAGGAAGCGCAGCGCACTGCGATCGATGCGCAGTGCCGGCAGGTTGAAGGCGAGGGCTGGCCGATCGATGCGGCCCGTGGCACTGCCCCGGACACGCTTGGCTTCGAACTCTTCGAAGGAGCGCGTGTAGTAGTGGTTGACCTGCACGAACTCATGGCAGGCAGCGCCGATGGTGGCGCCGGGCAGCGGCTGGCCTGAGGCGCTCAGGGGTGCCTCGGGCACGCTGGCCGTGTGGATGCCCATGGCCGATACGGAGCCTGGCCGCAGCACGGTCTTGACGCGGGGTGGCTTGGCGGGATCGCGCCCGAAGACGTCGGCGACCTCCGTATAGGCCTCGATGCTGAGCTGCGCCGGTGGCTGCCGCTGACCGGAGAAGCCGAAATCCACGCGCGGCATGCGGATGTCAGCTGCCTCTGGCCAGCGCGCCAGCAGGGTCGGCATGTCGTCGTCGACGAGGGGCACGACGAACTCGTCGACGTCGACGAAGAGGAGCCACTCGAATGAGGGCCCGAAGAAGCGCAAGGCGTGCGAGTAGGCGTCGATCTGTCCACCCGGAAGGGGCCAGTGCAGCAGCGTCAGCAGCCCGTGGTTGAGCCAGGGCTCGATGACGTCCTGGATCTCGTCCCGGCTGCCGTTGTCGTAGACGAGGAAATGCTGCACTCCGAGGCCGAGATGGTAGGCGAGCCACTCCTCGAGGTAGGGTGCCTCGTCGCGGACGATGACGACGCTGCCGAGCGCGAGGCCGGGCGCCGAGAGCAGCGGGCCCCTGCCGACGACGTCTGGCGGCGTGCCGCGCTGGCGCTTCACGCCCGCGGCCTGCCCCTGCACCCGGCGCCGCATACGGCCCAGGGCTGCCCGCGATCGTCCCAGCATGAGGGCCTCGTCCCCGGCGTCCAGGACGGCCCCGCGGCCCGGAGCCCCTAGACCTCCTTGAACTCGCCTTCGACGGCCTCGTCCTCGGGCTCAGGCGAGCCGGTCCCGGCGTCGCCAGGACCCGCGCCGTCACCTTCGGGGCTCCCCGCAGCTGACGCCTGGTAGGCCTTGGTGGCCACCTCCTGGAGCGTGTTCGTCAACTCCGCGGTGGCCTTCTTGACAGCCTCGTCGTCGCTACCCTTGAGGGCCTCGCGCACCGCGGTGATGCGCGATTCGAGACTCGAGCGGTCGGCGTCACTGACCTTGTCTCCGAGGTCGCGCACGGTCCGCTCGGCCTGGAAGGCCAGCGCGTCGGCCTGGTTGCGGGTCTCCACGGAATCGCGCCTGGCGCGATCCTCGGCCGCGTGCTCCTGGGCCTCCTTGACCATGCGGTCGACGTCCTCGTTGGAGAGCATCGAGGAGGCCGTGATGCGCACCGACTGCTCGCGCCCGGTGGCCTTGTCCCTGGCCTTCACGTCCAGGATGCCGTTGGCGTCGATGTCGAAGGTGACCTCGACCTGGGGCACACCGCGAGGTGCCGCGGGGATGCCATCGAGGATGAACGTGCCCAACGTCTTGTTGCCGGAGGCCATGTCGCGCTCGCCCTGGAGGACGTGGATCTCCACCTGTGGCTGGTTGTCGCTGGCCGTCGAGAAGACTTGGCTCTTGGAGGTAGGGATGGTCGTATTGCGGTCGATGAGCCGAGTCATGACGCCACCCAACGTCTCGATGCCCAGCGAGAGCGGGGTCACGTCGAGGAGCAGGACGTCCTTGACGTCTCCGGCCAGGACGCCGGCCTGGATGGCCGCGCCCACGGCCACGACCTCGTCGGGGTTGACGCCCTTGTGAGGCTCCTTGCCGTCGAACATCTTCTTGACGGCCTCGACCACGGCGGGCATACGCGTCTGGCCACCGACGAGGATGACCTCATCGATATCGCCAGCCTTGAGGCCGGCGTCCTTGAGGGCCGCCTCGACCGGCTTGGCCGTGGAGTCGATGAGGTCAGCCACCAGGGACTCGAGCTTGGCTCGCGTCAGGGTCATGACGAGGTGCTTGGGGTTGCGATCGACGTCGACCGTGATGTAGGGCAGGTTGATCTCGGTCGAGCTGGTCGTGGAGAGCTCGATCTTGGCCCGCTCGGCCGCTTCCTTGAGGCGCTGCAGGGCCTGCTGGTCCTTGGCCAGGTCGATGCCCTGGTCCTTCATGAATTCTTCGAGGAGCCACTCGATGACACGCTGGTCGAAGTCGTCGCCACCGAGATGGGTGTCCCCGTTGGTGGCCTTGACCTCGAAGACGCCATCGCCCAGCTCGAGGATGGAGATGTCGAACGTGCCGCCACCGAGGTCATAGACGGCGATCTGCTCGTCTGCTCTCTTCTCCAGACCATAGGCCAGGGATGAGGCCGTGGGCTCATTGATGATGCGCTTGACATCGAGGCCGGCGATACGGCCGGCATCCTTGGTGGCCTGCCGCTGCGTGTCGTCGAAGTAGGCCGGCACGGTGATGACGGCCTCGGTGATCTTCTCGCCGAGGTAGGCCTCAGCGTCCGACTTGAGCTTCTGCAGGATCATGGCGCTGATCTCCGGCGGCGAGTAGGACTTGCCGTCCGCGAGCGTGACCACGATGCCGTCGCTGTTCTTGTCCTTCTCGACCTTGTAGGGCACCAGCTTCAGGGAGCGCTGGACCTCCGGGTCATCCCAGCGGCGGCCCATGAAGCGCTTGATCGAATAGACCGTATTGGCTGGGTTGGTGATGGCCTGGCGCTTGGCGATCTGGCCGACCAGGCGCTCGCCCTGCTTGCTGAAGGCGACCACCGAGGGCACGGTTCGTCCGCCCTCCGCGCTGGGGATGACCGTGGGCTCACCGCCCTCCATGACCGCCACCACCGAGTTGGTGGTGCCGAGGTCGATACCGATGATGCGTCCCATGTCGCTCGTTGCTCCTGTTGCTCTGGCGTTTGTCTAGGCTTCTTCGGAGGTGCTTGGCTGCTCATTGCGGGCGACCGCCACGAGGGCGGGCCGCAGGACCCTGTCGCGGACGGTGTAGCCGCGCTGCAGGACCTTGACGACCGTGCCATCCGGCAGCTCGGGGTCATCCTCGTAGGAGATGGCCTGCTGGGTATGTGGATCGAAGGGCTCAGCCTCGCCTTCCATGGGCCTGACGCCCTCGACCTCGAGGAGCGCGCGCAGCTTGCGGTCGATGGCGGTGATGCCCTCGACCCACGGCGAATCCGCAGCCGACGCGGGGATATGCTCGATGGCCAGGTCGAAGTCGTCGGCCAGCTCGACGACGCGGATGAGCAAGCGGTCAGCGGCAGCCGTGCCGAGCTCGATGCGTTCCTCTTCCACGCGACGCTTCAGGTTGGCGAAATCGGCGCGGGCGCGTTGCCAGCCAGCCTCAGCCTCCTCCGCCCGTGAGAGGGCCGCCTCCAGCTCCGCCTCGAGCTGCTCGAGGCGCTGCGTCGAGGCGGCCGCGCTGGTGTCAAGCGCGGCGATGCGCTCCTGGGCACGCGTGCCCCCGGACTTTGCCTTGCTCATGGACTCCTTTTCCTTGGGCTGCTGCTTGTCAGTGTGATCCTGCTTGTCGGCGGCGCCGTTGGTGCGAGCGTTCATGCGTAGAGGTGATCTACCAGCTCGTTCATGAGGCCGCGCACATAGCGGACCGTGGAGATCGCGTGGGGGTAGGCCATGCGAGTGGGACCGATGACGCCGACCACGCCGATGGCACGATCGCTGCGCCCATAGGTGGCCACGACCAGGGAGACATCGGTCATCTCCACGTGCTCATTCTCGCTGCCGATGAAGACGCTCACGTCGTCGCTGGACGCGAGTCTCCCGATGAGCTCGCCGAGGTACACGCGGTCCTGCAGGACGCCGAAGACTCGGCGCAGCCGCTCGGAGCGGATGAACTCGGGCTCTTCCATGACGTTGAGCAGACCCTCGCTGAAGACCTCCTCCACAGCGGCCGCATCGAATTCGTGCATGACCCGGGAGACACGCTCCACGGCCTGCATGAACAGATCATCGACCGAGCCCGGCCGCTCTCGAAGGGTGTCGAGGACCGCATCGACCTCGGGTGTCGTCTTGGCTCGCAGCACGCGGTCGACGCCGTGTGCGATCTGGTCGAGATCAGCCGCGGTGTACTCTCGGTCGAGGTACAGGAGGACCTGCTTGACGGGGCCGTCGGCGAGGACGAGAAGGAGGCTGGCGCTCCGTTCTGCCGTGGCCACGATGTCGATGCGCCGGACGCGGCAGGCGCGAGGCTTGATGGGCGTCGCGATGGCGGCGGCGTGGGTGGCACTGGCCAATGTGGAGGCAGCCAGGCGGAACCACTGCTCGTTGGCGTACTCGACCTGGCCGAACTGGTGACGGATCATGAGCTGCTCCACGGGCGCCAGTGTGACCTCGTCGACGATGGATTCCACGTAGAGGCGGTAGCCGCGGTCGGTGGGCACGCGGCCCGCGCTCGTGTGAGGGTGCCCGAGGAGCTCCGCGGTCTCCAGCTCAGCCATGATGTTACGCACGGTGGCGGGACTGATGGCAAGCGCGTACTTCTCCACCAGCGCCACGCTGCCTACCGGCTGTGCCGTGGCCACGTACTCCTCGATGATGGCCCTCAGGATGGCCGCTGAACGGTCCTCCAGCGGCCCGGGGCGCACCTTTCGCCTCGCCATCGATCCTCGTGCTGCAGTCGTGCTGATCAGCGCCGGGTTAGCACTCACCTTGTGAGAGTGCTAACTCAGGCGTCAATATCGTATCAGTCACCTCCCCGGAGTGTCAACGCCAGCGCAGCGCTTCGGCCCCCGTGAAGCTGCCCCACGGCGACGACCGATCTGCCCGTGCCAGCCGGCCTCTACCAGCTGGCGGCCTCTCCCCCCACGCGACTGGCAGCGCGCGCCTCGTCCTCGCCGCTGGCCAGGTAGGCATGGAACGGATCGGCCGGCAGACCACGTTCCATGCGCAGCTCGCCCAGCGGCCCACGGACGTCGCTGAAGAAGGCGCTCCAGAGCAGGTTGTTGGCCTCCAGGACATCGCCGCGCTGCTGGGCCGCCACGAGGGCCTCGCGGTCGACCAGGAGGGCCTTGGCGAAGAGTTCCTGGAGCGTCTGGACGGAGCGGATGATGGCGGGCACCTTGGGCTCGATGTTGTGGCACTGGTCGAGCATGTAGACCGTCTCGCGAGCGGTCTTCTGGGCCACCGGGTCGCCGTCGTCGCGCATGGCGTTGATGAGTTCGTGCGCGATGCGGAACATCTGGTAGGGGTCGATGGAGGCGACCATGAGGTCGTCATCCCCGTACTTCTTGTCGTTGAGGTCGAAGGAACCCAACTTGCCCTCGGCCAGGAGCAGGGCGACGATCTGCTCGATGTTGACCCCGAGGCTGTGGTGGCCGGTGTCGACGCAGACGACGGCCCGCTCGCCGACATGGTTGCAGACGGCCATGGCCTGGCCCCAGTCCTGTACATCGGTGGAGTAGATGGAGGGCTCGAAGATCTTGTACTCGAGGTACATACGAGCCTGCTCGGGCAGATGCTCGTAGGCGGCTTGCAGTCCCTCGACCAGGCGGTGACGGCGCCAGCGCAGGTCATCCTGGCCGGGATAGTTGGTGCCGTCGCCGAGCCACACCTTGACGGCTGGGGCGCTCGTCTGGCGAGCGATCCGGCAGCACTCGACGAGGGCGTCGAGGCCCTTGGCTCGCACCTCTGCCGAGGGATGGCAGAGAGAGCCCAACATGTAGTCGTCATCCTGGAAGGTGTTGACGTTGATGGCCCCGATGCCCAGGCCCTTCGACTCCATGTAGTCGAGCAGGACGCTGTAGTCGCCGACCTTGTCCCAGGGGATGTGCAGGGCCACGGTCTTGGCGATGCCGGTGTAGCGACGGACGGTGGCCGCGTCGTCCATCTTCTCCTCGACCGTGCGCGGCGTGCCGGGCTGTTTCCAGACCTTGAAGCGCGTGCCGGTGTTCACGAAGCCCCACGAGGGGAGCTCGATGTCAAGGTCATCGACCGCCCAGAGCAGTCGCTCCATGACCGTGCTGGCACTCGCGTCGACGCCCGTCATGCCCGCCATCTGACTCGCTCCTTTCGAGCCGCGCTGGGCGGCCCACTCGCTAGGCCGGCCCTCAGCCGGCGGGCGTGCCCCGACGCTCACTGCCGGCGGCCCTGCCAGCGGTCATCGTAGCCCCACCCGAGTTCGGCTTCATGGTCCAGACGGCCCGACCGGCAGGTGGCTGAGTACCCTGCCGCGACAGCCGCGCGGCCTCAGGGGGCGCGCTCGAAGTTCTCCCAGAGGTAGCGCCGCGGCACTTGGCCACTCTCGTGGATCAGGCGGGCCAGCTCGCGCCCCACGTAGCGCCAGTGCCAGGGCTCGTAGCCATAGCAGGAGACACGCTTCTGGCCCTTCGGGTAGGACATGATGAAGCCGTACTTCCAACCGTTCCTGGCCAGCCACTTGCCTGGCGGAGATTCCCCGAAGCTGGTTTGGAGGGGCACGCCCGGCGCCGTGGTGAAGTCCACGGTCGTGCCCAGCTGGTGCTCCGAGTGGCCGGGCCGAGCCGAGAACTTGAGGGCCTGCGCATAGCCGCTGCGACGAACCCACGACGCGAACGTCGCCGCCTGCGTGTCGTAGGAGCGATAGGCAGAGCGAACCGCCAGGGGCTTGCCAGCCCTGCGTGCGGCCGCGGCCAGCGCGGCCAGGTCCTCGACGATGCGGCGGCGCACCAGACCGCTACCCCTGATGCCAGCACGCGCGACTGGCACGAGATCCCAGGGCCGGTAGTCGCGCGGCAAGCGGAGGTTGGTGTCAAGGAGGGTCCGCTTCCAGTCCCGTACCGCCCCGAACCGAGTGGCCTGGTCGCGGTAGCGGCAGACGGGCAGCCTGGCCGGCGAGGCGGCCGTGTCGTCGTCATCCGCAGCCCGCTGCAGCGTGGTCAGGGCCAGCCCGAGATCGGGCGGCCCGATGGACGCCAGCGCCTCGTTCACCGGCGCATCGGTCGCAGCGGAGATGGCCACGCCACCGACGAGGCTCAGCATGAACAGCCCGGCCAGCGTCAAGGGCAGGGCTCCAGCGGCACGACGTCGAGGCATGGCGGGCATCCTACGTCGCGGCCGCTGATCGTGCAGGCGCACGCTCCAAGGGGCCCGCCACTGGCCCGGGCAGGAGCCGGACGAAGACCTCGTCCGCGAGCAGCCGTCCCTGCTGGCTGAGCCTGGTGCGATCGCCCACGTCCTCCGCGAGGCCGTGCTCGCGAGCCCAGTCGAGCGTCTCGGCCACGTCCGGATGGGCGGCTTCCGCGGACGCGATGCCCTCCACCAGGCGCAGGCCCAGGATGGCCGACTCGGCGCGGGCGGTGGGCTCGTCGATCGTCTCCGAGCCGCCGGGGGGCAGGCGTCCCGCCGCGACTGCCGAGAGGTAGCCATCGAGGCGGGCGGCGTTCCAGCTGCGCACCAGGCCGCCGTCGAAGCCATGGGCGCCCGGCCCGATACCCAGGCAGGCGCGGCGGCGCCAGTAGAGCAGGTTGTGGCGACTCTCGAAACCAGGTCGGGCCAGGTTGGCGATCTCGTAGCGCCGCAGGCCAGCCGCCTCGGCCAGCTCATCGGTGATCAGCTCCATGTCCGCGGCCAGATCTTCCGAGCGATCCTGAGCGGCTCGCACGCGCCAGGCCCGGGCACCCCGGCGCAGCGGCAGGTGGTCGCCAAGTGGCCCGGTCAGGCCGGCCGCGTCGGGGTCGTCGAGGGTCAGGGTGTAGACGGAAAGATGGTCCGGCTCCAGGTCCAATGCCCGGCCAAGGCTGTCGCGCCACGAGGCCGGCGTCTGTCCCGGGATGTCCGTGAGCAGGTCCAGGCTCAGCGAGCCGAAGCCGGCAGCGCGGGCCGCATGCACAGCTGCGGCTACGTCCTCGGGTCCGTGACGCCGGCCGAGTCGCTTGAGCTCTGCTCCGTCCAGGGACTGGGCGCCGACGGAGAGGCGGTTGACACCGGCGGCCCGGAAGCCGGCCAGGTCGCCGATGTCCAGGGGTCCCGGGTTGGCCTCCAGCGTCACCTCGGCCTGGGGCGCCAGTCCGAAGGCAGCGTCGGCCTCGGCCAGGAGGCGCTGGACCTGGGCGGGCGCCAGCAGCGATGGCGTGCCGCCGCCGAGATAGAGGCTGCCCAGCGGGGCCATGCCAGCGCCTTCCGGTCGGCTGCGCAGGAGCTCGGCACGCAGGCGCAGCTCATCGACCAGGCCATCGAGCAGATCACCGACCCGGTTGCGCGGACCCTGTGCGACAGCGCCGGCCAGGACCACGAAGTCGCAATACGGACAGATTGAGATGCAGAAGGGAACGTGAAGGTAGAGCCCCTCGGGTGGGCGCGCAGCCAGAGGCGACATGTTCGCCGGGCGTGCTCCCCGATCAGGCCGGCCGGGTGGGCCCGATGCCACCACGTCCGTCGTCATGGCGGCCTCCATAGTAGCCGCGGGGCGGGATGAGCCAGGCCCCTGAGTCGGCCGTGGCGGACCGACCAGCGAGCGGCGCGCGCAATGAGCTGCTCTCCGGGCCGGCGGGATAGCCCATCGTCAGGAAGAGGGCGAACCTGGTGATGGCGTGGCCCACCAAGGCCGCCGCGATGCCCGCGGTCATGAGCACGAGGCCACCGCCGACGAGGCCCAGCGCGGCCGCCACGATGAGGGTCAGGAGGCCCCGCCTAGCCATGCTCGCGCGAACCGCCCCCACGTAGATGAAGGCGGCGCCACCGACGGCCAGCCAGTCGGGAAGGTCCAGGGACAGGAGCAGGCCCAGGAGCACGCCACGGAAGAGGAATTCATCGAAGAAGGCCGTGCCCAGGGCGTTGACGATCCCGCCCGGGTAGCGCGACGGCTGGGGGAAGCTGACGCGGCCGTGACTGAGGATGGCCAGCCCGAAGGCGACCGCGGTTCCCACCGCGCCGTAGGCGAGGCCGAGGATGAGAGCCTCGCCACGGTCCGGGGCCAGGACCAGGTTCAGGTCCGCGACCGGCGATGGGTGCAACGCGAAGATGAGGAGCCCTAGCGCCAGTCCGGCCGCGTACCACGTCAAGCGCAGCAGCCAGGCCTGCCGGTCGCCATCTTCGGTATCCCATTCGGCCGCCCCGAAGCGGCGGGCATCGAGTCGCAGCAGGAGCATCAGGCCACTGAAGCCGATGAACAGGAGATACTGCAGGAAGTCGGGCATCGGCTAGCCGCTCTCGCCGCTGCGCAGCACGGCCAGGAAGGCCTCCTGGGGGATCTCGACGCTGCCGACCCGCTTCATGCGCGCCTTGCCCTCCTTCTGCTTCTCGAGCAGCTTGCGCTTGCGGGTCACATCGCCACCGTAGCACTTGGCGAGCACGTTCTTGCGCATGGCCCGGATGGTCTCGCGGGCGATGACGTTGGAGCCGATGGCCGCCTGCACGGGCACCTCGAACATCTGACGGGGGATGAGCGCGCGCAGCCGGGCCACCAGCTCGCGACCGGCCGCCTGGGCCTGGTCGCGATGGACGATGACACTGAGGGCATCCACGGGCTCGCCGTTGACGAGCACGTCGAGCTTCGCCAGCCGGCCTTCCCGATAGCCGATCTCCTCATAGTCCATGGAGGCGTAGCCCTGGGTACGGCTCTTGAGCTGGTCGTAGAAGTCGACGATGACCTCCGCCAGTGGCAGCTCGAAGTTCATGAGCACCCGCGTCGGGTCCAGGTACTCCATGTCGCTGAAGGTGCCCCGGCGGTTCGTGCCCAGGTCCAGCAGGGTGCCGATGTAGGTGGCCGGGGTGACGATGGAGACCTTCACCCAGGGCTCCGCGATGGACTCGATGTCCGATGGGCCGGGCAGCAGGGCGGGGTTCTCGACGCGTACCTCGCCCCGTCCCTGGGTCAGCGTCACGAGATACTCCACGGACGGGGCCGAGGCGATGATGTCGAGGTCGAACTCGCGCTCCAGGCGCTCCTGGACGATCTCCATGTGCAGGAGGCCGAGGAAGCCGCAGCGGAAGCCGAAGCCCAGAGCCACCGAGGATTCGGGCTCGAAGCTGATCGAGGCGTCGTTGAGATGGAGCTTCTCGAGGGCGTCCCGCAGCTCCGGGTAGTCGGGGCCGTTGACCGGATAGATGCCCGCGAAGACGAGGGCCTTGGCCGGCTTGTAGCCGGGTAGCGGTTTCGCGGCCGGCCGCTGTGCGGAGGTCAGGGTGTCCCCGACCTGGCAGTCGCGGACCGACTTCAGGCCGGTCGCCACGTAGCCGACCTCGCCCGGGCCCAACGCCCTGACCGGCACCAGCTGGGGCCGGAAGATGCCCAGCTCGAGGATCTCGCTCTGGGCGCCCGACGCCACCAGGCGGATGGCCTCGCCGGCTCGCAATGTTCCCTGCGCGAGGCGGACATAGGCGACGACGCCCTTGTAGGCGTCGTAGTGGGAGTCGAAGATGAGGCCCTGCAGAGGCGCCGCCGGATCGCCGCCCGGAGCAGGCACACGCTCCACGATGGCCTCGAGCACGGCGTCCACGTTGGTGCCGTCCTTGGCCGAGACCATGATGACCTCCTCGCGCGGGATGGCCAGCACGTTCTCGAGCTCCTCGATGACGAGCTCCGGCTGCGCAGATGGCAGGTCGATCTTGTTGAGGACAGGGATGATGACAAGGTCCTGGGCCAGGGCCTGGTAGACGTTGGCCAGCGTCTGGGCCTCGATGCCCTGGGCGGCGTCGACGACGAGGATGGCTCCCTCACAGGCCTGCAGGCTGCGGCTCACCTCGTAGGAGAAGTCCACGTGCCCGGGCGTGTCGATGAGGTTGAGGCCATAGCGCAGGCCGTCACGCGCGGTGTGCTCGAGACGGACCGCTCGTGCCTTGATGGTGATGCCCTTCTCGCGCTCCAGGTCCATGCTGTCGAGCACCTGGCTGGTCATGTGGCGCGCGTCCAGGGTATGCGTGATCTCGAGGAATCGGTCCGCCAGCGTCGACTTGCCATGGTCGACGTGAGCGATGATCGAGAAGTTGCGCAGGCGTGCCTGCGGGATCGCTTCCATGGGGTAGCGCGAGTCTACCAATCGCCAGCCCGGCAAGACCGCGGGTCGGGCCAGGCCGACTCGGCGAGGCCCGCGTTGGGCGAGCGCTTCCACAAGGCCCTCGTGCGTGATCGCGCTTGGCAGAGACTTCGGCTGGCAGGGACCGACTGCGTGGGTTACCATTCCCCGCGCGCTCGGTATCGCCGCTCGCGCCACCCTGTGCTGCGCGATCGCGGTCGAGCCTGCTGCAACACCCAGAACCGATCGAGGACATACCACCTTGGCCCATTCATCGCGAGGCTGGACCGGCGCCCGCACGCCCCAGGCCCTCAAGCGCGTTCGTCAGTCGACTCGCCGTCACGCCATCCTCCAGCCGCGGCGCACCGCGGCCCGGACCGAAGTCAAGGACGCGCTGCTGGCGGCGGAGAGCGGGGATGTCGAGGCGACCCGCGAGGCTGTCGCTGCAGCCGCTGCGGCCCTGGACCGGGCCGCCAAGGTCGGAGCCATCCACCCCAACAACGCCGCCCGCCGCAAGAGTCGCCTGATGCGCCGCACCAGCGCCGCCCTCGGCGGCGAGGCCACGATCGCCGCGAGGAAGCCGCAGCGCCAGGTCAGCAAGACCGCCGCTGCCAAGGCCGCCAAGGCACGCATCGCGGCCGGCAAGGCCTCCAAGGCCAAGGGCGAGCAGACCGCGGCCGGCAAGGCCCGCGCGGCTCTCTCGAAGTCGTCACGCGGTGAGGCCAAGTCGGGCACTGCCGCGTCGACCTCGGCGGAGCCCACGTCAGCGAAGAGCGCGGCCAAGACCACCTCCAAGAGGCCGGCCGCGTCCACCAGCACCCGGCGCAAGTCCGCCGCCAAGAAACCCGCCAGCGAGAGCTAGCCGGCCATCGCCGACCCGCCCCGAGGAGCGGGGATGCAGACCTGCTGACGCTGGCGACGACGGTCCATCGTCACCTCGGAGGTTCGAAACGGCCCCGGCTCTCAGGCAGTCACGGCCCCCGAGTCGGTCGGCGGCGATCGAAGCGCGCGCCAGCTGGCAGCGACCAGGGCGCCGGCCAGGGTGGTCACGCTCAGCAGGAGCAGCGTCTCGGCCTGCCAGCGCCATACTGCCGACTCGAAGGTCGCCGCATCGCTGATACCCACAGCCGCGAGTTCCTCGGCATGGCCTTCCTCGAGCAGGCGCTGGTACGTGCACTGCGGACCAGTGCTGCATGCCAGCTGTCCTCCCATCGGCTCGGGGCGGTAGCCGGAGTCCGCGTAGATGAAGAGCAGCCGCAGGGCCACGTACATGATGCCCAGGCTGAGCCCGGTCACGAGTCCGGCGAAGCCGGCATTGACGTAAAGCCGCCAGCGCGGCCGCCAGCGTTCCGACCTGTGGTTGGCGTAGTAGCCGATAAGGAGACCGGCCATCGGCGCCGAGACGAAGACCAGTGCCTGGATGGCCACTACCAGCTCGAACGAGATGGCGATGGTTACGGCCATGCCCAGCCCGACCAGCGCGGCGAAGATGGCACCCCCGTCGAGCACCCGCCCCGATCGCGGCGCACCCCTCTCGGAGGCCTCGTGCCCTAGCCCAGCGTCCTCGATGGGTGCCCCGGCGGGGACGACGCTGGGGCCGGCCTCCTCGGTGCGGGGCCCCTCGGTGCGGTCGCTCTCGGCTGGCGAGCTCTCGGCCGGCGAGCCCTCGCTCAGCACCCGACCGGGACCGCGCGGCGGCTGACGCTCGCGCGCCAGCACACCCTGGACCCTCGGCCGACGCGGGCGCGCCAGCGCATCCTCACCCGCCTGCCAGCGCGCTGCGGCCGGGGTAGCGAGCGATGTCGCCCAGCTCCGCGTCGATGCGCAGCAGGCGGTTGTACTTGGCGACGCGCTCCGATCGTGACGGGGCGCCGGTCTTGATCTGGCCGCTGTTGGTGGCCACGGCCAGGTCCGCGATGGTGGTGTCCTCGGTCTCCCCGGAGCGATGGCTGATGACTGCGCCCCAACCCGCGGAGCGAGCCATGTCCACCGTGCGCAGCGTCTCGCTCAGGGTGCCGATCTGGTTGAGCTTGATGAGGATGGCGTTGGCGGAGCCCTCCTCGAGGCCCCGAGCGAGGCGCTCGGGGTTGGTCACGAAGAGGTCGTCTCCGACCACTTGACAGCGATCGCCCACCCGAGCGGTTAGCTGACGCCAGCCCGCCCAATCGTCCTCCGCCAGGCCGTCCTCGAGGCTGACGATGGGGTAGCGGTCTATCCAGTCGGCCCAGAAGTCGACCATCTCGCTGGTCTTGAGCGAGCGGCCCTCCCTGGCCAGTCGGTAGGTCAGCTGACCCTCTGCGTCCGGCTCGCCATCGACGAGCTCGGAGGTAGCCGGATCGAGGGCGACGGCGACGTCGTCACCAGGGCGATAGCCGGCTCTCTCCACGGCGCGCAGGACCGTCTCGATAGCGGCCTGGTTCGAAGGCAGTGTTGGCGCGAAGCCGCCCTCGTCGCCCTGGCCCGTCGCCAGGCCCTTGTCGTGCAGCTCGGCCTTAAGGGCGTGGAAGATCTCGGCCCCGGCGCGCAGGGCTTCGGCGAAGCTGTCGAGCCCCACGGGCATCACCATGAACTCCTGGAAGTCCGTGGAATCGGCAGCGTGCTGACCGCCGTTGAGGATGTTGAACATGGGCACGGGTAGGGTCCAGGCGCCAGCGCCGCCGAGATAGCGGTACAGCGGCAGGCCGTAGGAAACGGCTGCCGCGTGCGCGCAGGCGAGCGAGACACCGAGCACCGCGTTGGCCCCCAGGGCCCCCTTGTTGGGGGTGCCGTCGAGTTCGATGAGCAGAGCGTCGATGGCACCCTGGTCGGAAGCGTCCTCCCCGAGCACAGCGGGACCGATGCGCTCGACGACGTTGGCCACGGCTTGCTGAACACCCTTGCCACCATAACGGGACGTGTCGCCGTCACGAAGCTCGACCGCCTCGTGCGCTCCCGTCGAGGCACCCGAGGGCACGGCCGCCCGGCCCACGGCCCCGTCATCAAGCACGACCGTGACCTCCACGGTGGGATTGCCGCGCGAGTCCAGGATCTCCTGGGCGTCGATATAGTCGATGAGCGTCATCAGGCCACCATCTCCGGCTTGCGGTCCTGCAGGACCTTGATGCCCGGGAGCTCGCGACCCTCGAGGAATTCGAGGGAGGCTCCGCCGCCGGTCGAGATATGCGTGAAGCGTTTGGCCAGGCCCAGCTCCTCGATGGCCGCCACGGAGTCGCCACCGCCGACCACCACCGAGGCGCCGGCGCCAGCCAGGTCGGCCAGGAAACGCGCCATGGAGCGCGTGCCGTCGCCGAAGGTGGGCACCTCGAAGACGCCCAGCGGGCCGTTCCAGAGTACTGTCCGGGCGTCGGCCAGGGCAGATTCGAAAGCCACCCTGGACTCCGGACCCACGTCCACCGCGGACCACGAGTTGGGGATCTTGCGCACCGGCACGACCTTGTGCTCGGCACCTCGTGTGACTTCCTTGGCCACGACGACGTCGCTGGGCAACAGGAGGTCCACGCCACGCTGCTCTGCCAGCCCCATGATGCGCTTGGCGTCCTCGACCCGGTCGCGCTCGAGCAGGCTCTTGCCCACGCCGAGGTCCTGGGCTGCCAGGAACGTGTTGGCCATGCCGCCGCCGATGACCAGCCGGTCGACACGGTCGAGCAGCGACTCGAGGACCTTGATCTTGTCCGAGACCTTGGCGCCGCCGATGACGGCCGCGAAGGGCCGCGCGGGGTCCTCGAGGAGCTTGGAGAGGTTGCGGATCTCGCGCTCCATGAGCAGACCCGCGTAGGCCGGCAGGACCTCAGCCACGCCCACCGTGGAGGCATGAGCCCGGTGCGCCGTGCCGAAGGCATCGTTGACGTAGACGTCGCCGTAGCTGGCCAGGGCCGCGGCGAACTGCGGGTCGTTGGCCTCCTCTTCGGCGTGGAAACGGAGGTTCTCGAGGAGCAGCATCTGGCCCGGCTTCAGTCGTCCGACAGCGTCCACGGTGCCGGCCCCGATGGCGTCACCGGTGGCCGGCACGGGCCGCTTGATGAGCTCCGAGAGATGCTGTGCCACGGGCCGCAGGCGTAGCGAATCGCTGACCTTGCCCTTGGGCCGTCCGAGATGGCTCATGAGCACGAGGGAGGCGCCGTGCTCGAGCAGGTAGGCGATGCTGGGGATGGCCGCACGGATGCGCGAATCATCGCGGACCCTGCCGTCCTCGATGGGCACGTTGAAGTCGACGCGCATCAGAACGCGCTTGCCCTTGGCGTCGAAGTCGCGGATGGTGAGCTTGTCCATGGGATCAAGCCAGGCGCTCGGCCATGTACTTGACGAGATCGGCTACGCGGCAGCTGTAGCCCCACTCATTGTCGTACCAGGCGATGACCTTCACGAAGTCACCGCCCAGGCTCATCGTGGAGGGCGCGTCGATGATCGAGCTGCGCTCGTCGCCCTTGAAGTCCATCGACACGAGCTTGCCGTCCTCGACCCCGAGGATGCCCTTCATGGGACCCGCAGCCGCAGCCCGGAAGGCTGCGTTGAGCTCTTCGGCCGTGGCCGGCTTCTCCAGCTCGGCGGTGAAGTCCACGACGCTGACGGTGGGCGTGGGAACACGCAGGCTGAAGCCATCGAACTTGCCCTTCAGGTCCGGGATGACAAGGGCCAGGGCCTTGGCTGCGCCGGTCGTGGTGGGGATGATGTTCTGTCCGGCTGATCTGGCGCGGCGCGGATCCTTGTGGGCCACGTCGAGCACGTTCTGGTCGTTCGTGTACGAGTGGATGGTGTTCATGAGTCCACGCTTGATGGTCCAGTTGTCGTGGACGACCTTGGCCGCCGGGGCCAGGCAGTTGGTGGTGCAGCTGGCGTTGCTGATGACGTGATGCTTGGCCGGGTCGTAGCGGTCCTCGTTGACGCCCAGGA
>Ga0075304_1000124_pt1 | contig 19008 bp, 14 predicted proteins | sample Joice_CattailNLA_FD_120067 | JGI IMG/M metagenome (GOLD analysis project Ga0075304, IMG submission 120067) | Natural and restored wetland microbial communities from the San Francisco Bay, California, USA, that impact long-term carbon... | ecosystem: Environmental > Terrestrial > Soil > Wetlands ... | reverse complement strand
CGCTGACTCGGATCCTGAGTCGTCGCCCATCCCATCGTCGGGCATGGGGGACTCGCTCGGCGCCATGAGCCCGGTCTCGCAGTCATCGCTCAAGCCCTCGATGACGAAGGTACCGTCGGAGATGCCCTCGGTGAGGGCCTCGGGGGTGAGTTGGATGACCGGGCCCGAGATGGCGAGACAGACATCGAACGTCGTCACGCCGATGGGCCCCATCGTGGGCTCCGGGCTGCCTTCCTGAGCGACGGCCGCGGAAGGGACGAGGAGGGCGACCAGCAGTGCGGTCGCTAGCGTGATCGTGGCGGATCGCCTCATCTTCGATCTCCCTTGCTGCTTGGTGGGACGGCTAGTCTGACCCACGGCGCGCACCTTGGCCAGCGCACGCACACCGACCCAGCCGCTCGCGTTTGTAGGTCGGCTCGGATAAGGTTCGACGATGAGCGAGCGAGCCGCGCGCGTCGAGCACGTCAGCCATGACGGCGAGCGCCGCCCTGCCAGCGGGACGAAGCCCGCGTGACGCACAGTCGCATCGAGGTCGTCGCTGCGTACGGGTCGACGCTGTGTCTCGCGATCGTCTTCGGCACATTGCCCGCGCTCGCCTCGGTCCTCACCAGCCCCGAGGAGTTCGACCTGGGGCCCACGCTCTACGGACTGCTCTTCGTACCCCAGGCACTGGTGGCCATCATCGCGGCCTTGTGGGAAGGCACGGTGACTCGACGGCTTGGCTTGAAACCGCTCCTGATGACAGCCTTGACCGTCGATTCCATCGCCATGCTGCTCGTCTTCCTCAGCGGCTTCACCGTCGGCGACGAGGTGCTGGCCTACGTCACCCTGCTCGTGGCCTCTACGCTCATGGGTCTCGCCTTCGGCCTGGGGGTTCCGGCGGGCATCTCGTTGGCGGGCGGGTTCTTTCCGGAGCGGCGCGACCGTGCCATCCTCTACCTCAACGGGATGGTCGCGTTCGGGGCAGGCATCGCGCCCATCCTGGTCGCCCTTGCGGTGGGCCTCGGCGAGTGGGCCCTCATGCCGCTGGCCCTGGTCGTGGTCTTCGCCATCGACCTTGCCGTCGCGGTTCGCCTCCCCCTCAGGCTGCCCTCGGCCGAGACGTCAGCCCCCGCCTCCCGGGGTCCGCGGACCCCGGGAGGCCGCGCTGCGCTGCCGCGTCGTTTCTGGCTCTACACCGGCTTCATGCTCCTGTACGGCATCGTGCAGACGCTGAACGGGAGCTGGGCCCAGCTCTTCATGACCGAGGACATCGGTGCCACGGCGGCCCAGGGTGCGCTGGCGCTGACGGTGTTCTGGTTCGCCCTCGGCATCGGGCGCCTGACGTTCGGGTCACTCGACCATGTCCTGCCCGAGACCCTCGTCTTCCGTGTCTTGCCTTTCGTGGCCGCGGCGGCGCTCACGCTCGTGGCGTTGACTCCCACCGGTGACGTTGGCATGGCGCTCCTGGCGTTCGGGCTGACCGGACTGGGCTGTTCGGCGCTGCTACCGCTGACGGTCAGCTTCAGCCAGGTGGAACTCGTCGGCATGCGCGCCATGATGGCGAGCGCCCTCGTCGCCACGTATCTCATCGGCTTTGGCATCGCTTCATTCGGCGTGGGCCCGCTCGTGGAGCACCTCGGCGTCGATCCCAGCCTCATCTACGCGGCGGCCGGCGCGATCGCACTGGTGCTCGGCGTCATGGCGTTCGTCGTCGTCCGTGGTCTGGCAGCCGCGCGGACCGCGCCGCCCGCTGCCGCCTGAGTCACGGTCGGGGCATCGCGAGTCTCGATGTCATGACGTGGCTGGAGTGGATCGCCGCTGACGGTCGATCGACGCCGAGACCGGGAGCGGGCGGCGGAGCCAGGTGTTCGTCATTGCCGACGCACTCTCGGACGACCAGCACCTGAGATCGCGATTCAGATCCCGAGTGCCTTCGCCTTCGCCGCCGCGTACTCCTCGTCGGTCAGGATGCCCTGCGCGTGCAGGTTGGCCAGGTTCTGAAGCTCGGCGCTGGTCGGGTCGACCCCGGGCGCGGCGACAGGCGCCTGCTGCTGGGCCGCAAGCTGCTCCTGCTGCGCTTCGATCTGTTGCTGTTGGGCCACGTTCTGATCGGCGGCCGCCTGCTGCTGCGCACCCCTCTTGCTCGCGTGATGGGCCACAGCCGCTACGCCTACGATCCCTACGCCTCTTCGTCGCATCATCTTCGTGCTCCTTTCGAGCTGTTCGGTCAGGCCGCAGCTGCGTCGAGCTCGGCGTTGAGGGCCTCCAGGATCTCGGGCGGCACGGTGGTGCGGCTCACGAGGAATCCTCCTGAGGCGGCGATGGCGTCCTTGAGGCGTTCCGCCCAGCGGTGCTCGAAGAGCACGGCCAACCCGGACGTGTTGATCGGCAGGTCGTCGGCGATGGACTGGATGTCCTCGGGGGTGAACAGGCCGGCCAGGCCGCTGAGCAGGGGGGCGAAGCGCGCGAAACGCGGGTCGTCCTTGTTGTCGAGCTCGGCGATCAGCGTCTCTCCGTCGGCGCTCTTGATGATGACCACGGCGTCGACGAGGCGGATGACGCCCTCATCGATGACCCGCTGCAGCTCATCGGCGATGGAACCGTCGAATCGATTGCCCTCGAACCCGATGACCGTGTATTCGAGTGGACCGAGCGTCATGGAAACCTCCCTGTGCGTTTGACCTGCCATGGACTGACATCAAGAACGCCACGCTCATGTGGCGGCGCCCGCTTGGACCCCTATCCGAGAGCGAGCATCGCCATCGCCTCCCGCTCCATGTCGACGAAGGGCTCGTCACTCACGCCGACGGCAGCGTGGCTGATGGGGTCGCTGCTCTAGCGCCCGACGCAGAGGCCCTCCCCGGCTCGGACGAGGTCAGGATACCACCGGGTGGTCTAGACGCCGAGTGACCCACACCGGCGCTCGAAGCCTCGGCAGCTGGGCCAGTCGCACCTGACTTGACCCCGGCCGAGAGTCACGGGTAGGCTGAGCTTGGCGTCGCGGTCCAAGCCCACCCTGCACCTCCAGATCTGGAGATATCGATGGACCCTGAGCTCCTATCGCGGATCCAGTTCGCGCTGACGGCCAGCTTCCATTTCATCTTCCCGCCCATCTCGATGGGCCTGGGCCTGATGCTCGTGGCCATGGGCATCGTCTACGTGCGGACGAAGGACCCCAAGTGGCGCCAGCTGTCGTTCTTCTGGGTCAAGATCTACGGCATCGTCTTCGCCATGGGCGTGGCCACGGGCGTGGTCCAGGAATTCGAGTTCGGCATGAACTGGGCCGACTACTCCCGATTCGTGGGCAACGTCTTCGGCAGCCTGCTAGCCGCGGAAGGTGTCTTCGCCTTCTTCCTCGAAGGTGGCTTCCTGGGCTTGATGCTCTTCGGCGGCAACCGGCTGGGTCCGCGGATGTGGCTGTTCGCGATCTTCATGGTCACCTTCGGCGCGCATTTCAGCGCGCTGTGGATCCTCATGGCCAATTCATGGATGCAGACGCCCCAGGGCTACACCATCGCGGAGACCCCACTACCCGCTCGTGCCGTGATGACCGACTTCTGGGAGGTCGTGTTCACGCCCTCCTTCATCCCACGGCTGATGCATGTCTGGGTCGCCGCCTGGACGGTGGGCTCGGCGCTCATGTTGAGCGTGGGCGCCTGGTACCTGCTGCGCCGACGGAACGTGGACCTGGCCATCTCCAATCTCAAGCTGGCACTGCCGTTCTTCGTCCTCTTCAGCGTCTGGAACCTCTTCATCGCCGGACCCAACATGGCCATCGAGGTGACCAACAACCAGCCGCTCAAGCTGGCCTCGATGGAAGGACTCTGGGAATCGACCTCGTGCGCGCCGATGTTCCTGGTCGGCTGGGTCGACGAGGCAGCGCAGACGACGACCGGCCTGTCCATCCCGTGTCTGCTGAGCTTTCTGGCCTACCAGGACATCGATGCCACCGTGGCTGGCATCGACTCGTTCGCGCCCGATCCCACGCCGCCCATCAACCTGCTGTTCCAGGTCTACCACCTCATGATCGGTCTGGCGCCGCTCCTGGCGGGCATCGCCGTACTGGCCGGACTTTGGTATCTCTGGCGACGACGCATCTTCCGCTCCCGATTCGTGCTCTGGCTGCTGGTGCTCAGCGTGTTCCTGGGCGAGATCGCCATCACGGCCGGCTGGTGGACCGCCGAGATCGGCCGCCAGCCATGGGTGGTCTACGACGTGCTCAAGACGGCCGACGGTGTCTCGCCCACCCTTTCTGGCGGCGACGTGGCCGTCTCGCTGGGCGGCTTCATCGGCCTCTACGCCATCCTGTTCCTGCTCTTCCTGTACCTCATGAATCGCAAGATCCAGGCCGGACCGGAGCCCCTCGAGGCCGTGGAGACCGTCGCCGTGTCGTCATTGCCGGATACCTTCCGCGACGTCTTCCGCAAGCGGCCGCACTCGGCCGGTCCGAGCCCCATCGAGGACGAACCGACACAGCCGTTGGCAGACGATGACGCGGCCGGGCCGCAGCCTGAAGTGGAGCCGCAGCCAGACGGGGAGGAGCGGTCATGAACCTCGCCGACCTGTGGTTCGGCCTGTTCGTCCTCATCATCGCCGGGTACCTGATCCTGGATGGCTTCGACATGGGCGTGGGCATGCTGCACCTGCCCTTGGCGCGCAACGATACCGAGCGGCGCACCATGCTCAACAGCATCGGCCCCATATGGGACGGCAACGAGGTCTGGCTGGTGCTCGGTGGCGGCGTGCTCTTCGCGGTCTTCCCGCTCGTGTACGCCTCGCTGTTCTCCGGCTTCTACCTGGCCATGATGCTCGTGCTCGTGACTCTCATCCTGAGGGCCGTGGCTATCGAGTTCCGCAGCAAGGAGCCGGGCGTACGCTGGCGTACAGGATGGGACATCGTCTTCGGGGCTTCATCGGCGGGGCTCGCGCTCCTGCTCGGTGTCGCGTTCGGCAACATCGTGCGGGGCGTCCCCCTGGACAGCTCGGGCAACATCACGGTCAGCCTGATCGACCTGCTCTCGCCGTTCGCGTTGCTCTTCGGCGTCACCACGCTGGCCATGTTCACGCTCCAGGGCGCCTTCTACCTGACCATGAAGCTCGAGGGTGACCTGCTGGCGCGACTGCGGGCGTGGCTGCCTCGCATCGCCGGCGCCTTCTTCGTGCTGATGACCCTGATCATCGTGGTTATGGTCATGGACGACCAACAGATCACGCAGCGCTACACGCAGGATATCTGGCCTGTCATCTTCCCGGCCGCTGCCCTTGGTGCCTTCGCCGTGGCGTGGCGCATGATGCGCTCCGGGCGCGACTTCGCCTCGTTCATGGCCACCAGCGCGATGATCGCGCTGCTGCTCGTCTCCGCAGCCATCGGCATGTACCCCAACCTGCTCATCTCGTCGATCGACGCCGCCAACAATCTGACCGTGGCCAACGCGGCCTCGGCTGACAACACCCTGACCGTGGCCCTGGTCGTGGCCGTCATCGGCATGCCCTTCGTCCTGCTCTACACGGCGGGCGTGTACTACATCTTCCGGGGACGCACGCAGGTCGAGCCTGAGGGCTACTAGATCACGCCCTTGGTCGGCCTGAGGGGGCGCTGGCGACGCCGCGAGCGCAAGGGGCCCGACCGATTCCTGGCCCTGCATCGGGTCGCCCGCTGGCTCGTCGCGGGCGGCGTGCTGGCGGGACTCCTCGCCGCCACTGGCGCCGTCGGCATCGCCCTGCTGATGGCCGCAACGATCGCGCGCGTCTTCCTCGAAGGGCAGGGCCTCAGCGACGTCATGCCGTTGCTCGTCGTCGCCGCAGCCTTGGCACTGGCGAGGGCCGTGTGTCTTGCCGCACAGGAGGTGCTCCTCCAGCGAGCCTCGAGCGAACTGCGGCAGGGGCTGCGTCGCACGCTCATCGACCACCTCTTCGAGCTGGGTCCGACCTGGTTGACCGGAGAACGCGGCGGTGAGGTGGTGAGCACCGTGACGGGCGGGCTCGAGAGCCTCGATGCCTGGATGACGCAGTTCTATCCGGCCAGATGGCTGGCGGTGCTGGTGCCGGGCATGGTCTTGCTCGTGGTCCTCGTGCTGGACCCGCCGAGCGCGCTCGTACTCATGCTCACCGGACCCGTGCTCATCCTCCTGCTGGCTTACATCGGCAGTCGGGCAGCCGCGCTTACGCAGCGCCGCTTCGTGGAGATGCGCTGGATGAGCGCCTTCTTCCTGGACATGCTGCAAGGCATCGCCACGCTCAAGGCGTTCGGACGCAGCCGGGAGCAGGCTGACAACATCCGCTCGATCGGCCGCCAGTACGGCGACACCACGATGGACGTGCTGCGCACCGCATTCCAGACCGCGCTGGTGCTGGAGTGGGCGGCCGCCGTGGCCATGGCGGTCGTCGCGGTCGAGGTCAGCCTCCGACTCATCGCTGATGCCGTCGCCTTCGAGATCGCGCTCGCGGTGCTCATCGTCACGCCGGAATTCTTCCTGCCGCTACGCCAGCTGGCTATCCGCTACCACGCCGGCGCGGCTGGTCGCACGGCGGCTGAGCGGATCGGGGCGATCACGGCGGAGGCCTCACGGCGGCCAGTCCGCGGTCTGGCGGGGGAGCCCCTCTCGGCCGTGCCCCGTTCGGCCGTGCCCCGTTCGGCCGTGCCCGCCGCTTCGCTCGTCGAGGGAGATATCGCCCTCGAGGATGTCTGGTTCGGCTATCCCGGTCGCGCACCCGTCCTGCGAGGCCTCGACCTGCGCATCCCGGCCGGATCGGTGCTGGCGCTGACGGGAGCCTCGGGCGCCGGCAAGACCACTGTGGCCAACCTGTTGATGCGTTTCATCGAACCCGACCACGGCCTCATCCGGGTCGGTGCCATGCTCCTGCGAGACCTCGACCGGGCCACTTGGCTCTCGACCGTGGCCTGGGTGCCGCAGCGACCCCATCTGCTCTGGGGGACGGTCGCTGATGCGATCCGCGTGGCGCGGCCGGAAGCGACGCTGAGCCAGGTCATCGACGCGGCGCGCGCGGCCAATGCCGATGCCTTCATCCGTGGCCTGCCCCACGGCTACCAGACTCACCTCGGCGAAGGGGCGCAGCGGCTCAGCGGCGGGCAGCAGCAGCGTCTCGCTATCGCGCGCGCCTTCCTCCGCGATGCCCGGCTGGTCGTGCTCGACGAGCCCACCGCCCATCTTGACGAGGAGAGCGAGGCGGCCATCGCAGACAGCATCCTGGCGCTGGCACGCACGTCGACCGTGCTGGTCATCTCGCATCGGCTGCGGTGGGCCGGGTTGGCTGACCAGGTGGCGCTGCTCGAGGGGGGCCGACTGAGCCCGACCGATGCGGTAGCCCAGACCAGCCGGGTCGGTCCGGCGCCCCACCGACCGGGACCGCCCATGTCCGCTCGTTCCGACCCCGACGGGGTCTTGGGCGGCCCGTGAGCGGCGATGTCGCGCCGCAGCCGCGCTCTACCGGTGCGGTGATGCGGCGCCTGCTGGCACTCGTGTGGCCCTACCGGCTGTGGATGCTCGGTGGCATCGGGTTCGGATTCCTGGCCATCGTGTCGAATATCGGGCTGATGGCGGTATCGGCCTACCTCATCAGCAAGGCCGCTCTCGTCACGAGTGTGGCCGACGTGGCCCTGGTGGTGACGGCCGTCCGCGTGCTGGCCATCTCGCGCGCGGCCTTCCGCTACTTCGAGCGGTACGCCAGCCACCGCGCGACGATGCGCATCCTGGTGCACATCCGGGCCTGGTTCTTCGACTCGATCGAGCCGCTGGCACCGGCACGGCTGGAGGCCCACCGGAGCGGGGACCTGCTGGCACGGGTCGTGCGCGATGTGGATACGCTCGAGGAGTTCTACGTTCGCGTCCTCCTGCCGCCACTGGTGGCCACGCTGGTGACTGTCTTCGCCGCCCTCATGCTGGGGCTCTTCGAGCCGCTGCTGGGCCTGGTATCGCTGGCCTTCCTGTTGCTCGCTGGGGTGGTCCTCCCGGGCACCTCACGCTGGCTCACCAGGCAACCGTCCGCCGATGTGATCGTGGCCCGCGCGCGGTTGGACGCGGCGCTCGTCGACGGCATCGCCGGCATGGCCGACCTGGTCGTGTACGACCAGGCTGGCCAGCAGCGCGAGATGCGTCTGGCACTGGGGCGATCGCTCGACGCAGCGCAGCAGCGGCTGGCACTGCTTCGCGGGGTCGGTATCGGTCTGGGCGCGCTGACCGCCACGCTCGCCGGATTGACGCTGTTGGGGATCGCTGTCCCCCTCGTCACCGACGGCCGCCTCGATGGTGTCTTCCTCGCCCTCGTGCCGTTGGCCGCCATCGCCAGCTTCGAGGCGGCACAGGCCATGACGCCGGCTCTCCAGAAGCTGGATGAGACGAGGACCGCAGCCGACCGGCTCTTCGAGTTGATCGACGCGTCGCCCGAGGTGGTGGACCCCGTGTCGCCGAAGCCGCTGCCGCCCGACACGAGTATCAGCATCGTGGGCCTGCGCTTCAGGTACGGCCCTGCCGAGCCGTTCGTGCTCGATGGGCTGGACCTCGACATCCCCAGCGGCAGCAGCCTGGGCCTCGTGGGGCCAAGTGGCTCGGGCAAGTCGACCATCGTCAACTTGCTGCTCCGATTCCGCGAGTTCGACGAGGGCACCATCCGGCTCGGTGGCACCGACCTGCGTGCCCTCGCGGCAGCCGATGTCCGGGCCTCGATCGGGGTCGTGTCGCAGAGGGTGGAGCTGTTCGACGCGACCATCCGCGACAACCTCGCCCTGGCTGACGCCGACCTCAGCGAGCAGGCCATGATGGACGCCTGTCGCGCGGTCGAACTCCACGCCTTCATCATGGCCTTGCCGCTTGGCTACGACACGCGTATCGGCGAGGACGGTGTCAGGCTCAGTGGTGGCGAGCGCCAACGGCTCGCCATGGCACGGGTGCTCATCAAGGCCGCCCCGATCCTCATCCTCGACGAGCCCACGGCCCACCTCGATGGGCCGACCGAGGCTCGAGTCCTCGATGGCCTGACAGCGTTCATGGCTACGCGCACGACGCTGCTGGTCAGCCATCGGCCAGCCGTCGCCGCACGGGCGGATCGGGTCATCACCCTCGCGTATCAGGGCGGCGCCCGCAGCGAGGATCTGGTGGGCTCATCCTCGCGCAGGCTCTACGACCCGGTCGGCTGAGCCAGGCTCGGCTCCGCCGCCTCGTCCGCGCCGCGTTCCTCGCGCAGGTCGAAGACCGTTCTCAAGGGGTCGCGTCGCCCCGTCAGCAGCCAGGCCAGGCCGGCTCCGATGACGCCGATCACACCGCTGACGACGAGGGCCAGGATGACACCGTCGAGATATGCCACGTCGAATGCTGCGGACTTGGCTGCGGGTGCGCGCTCGAGCGCTGCGAGCGTCTCCTTGAACAAGGGTGTGCCCAGCGACAGCAGGGCCTGACGGAACTCCTCGACGAGCGCGTCACCGTCGGGACGGCCGACCACGAGCCGCTGCGCCGAGCCGATGGCCCCGGCCGTCAGCACCGTGGTGCCGACGACGATGCCGATCCGCGACCCGAGGGCGACCGAGGCCTCGTTGATGGCTGCCGCCGAGGAAGGCAGGCCACGCGGCGTGCTGGCGAAGACGATGGCCGTGCGCACGGTCGTCGAGAGCACGAACCCGGCGCCGATGAAGGCCAGCGGCACGATGAACAGGAGATAGTTCGTCTCCTGGCCTGCCCACTGCAGGAACGTCGCCAGCGACAGGTTGGCGACACCCAGCGCGAGGGTGCCGCCGGCCATCATGCCGCGTGGTCCGAAGCGTTGCATCAGGATGCCCGAGATGGGGCCCGCCAGGAACAGGGCGATGGCGAACGGCGCGATGGCGAGCATGGCCAGGAGCTGGCCGTAGCCGAGGGGATACTCGAACACGATGGGCAGCAGCATCATCGGGACAGCCTGGGCGAATCCGACGGCCACTCCGACGGTCAGGGCCGCACCGAGGGCGCGCTTGTCGAGACGCAGCCGTTCGACCATCTCGGCAGTGCGACGGAAGCGCAGGGAAAGGATGGCCAGGGTCGCGCCGCCGCCGACGATGAGGATGACCGGTAGGACCGCGCCGGCCGGTCCACCCAGGCTGAGCAGCCCGCTGACGACCGCGAGGATGCTGATCGACCAGAGCGCCACTTGCGTGACCAGCGTCCGACTGGCCGGCAGCGAGCCCGGCAGCCGCGGTGTCCAGCGGAAGGCGGCCCATAAGGCGATCGCGGCGGCCCCGGCCGACAGGCCATAGGCCAGCCGCGTGTCGAACGAGAAGCCCGCCTCAAGGCCCGGTCCGGAGCTCGGCAGCAGCTGCGGGAACAGCGTCAGCACGGTCGGGGCGAGAGCGCTGCCGCCACCGTAGGCCGCGTACACGAACCCCAGCGCTGTCGCGCGCGCCACGCCCTCGTAGGTGATGGCCACGGAGCCGATGCCGTAGGCGAGGGCCACCCCCGCCGCCCCGACACCGAGGAAGTTGCTGGCATAGAACAGCGGGCCCCCGGCGACCGCGATGCTGATCAGGCCCGATGCGACCATCACCGTCAGCGCCCCGACCATCAGGACACGGTGGCGGAAGAGGTCGCTCACGAGCCCGCCGACGATGACGGCGGCCGTCGACAGGAACGACAGCAGGAGGAACAGGTTCTCGACCTCGGGCCGGGATTTCAGCAGTTCCTGGGAGTTGGGCAGGCCCGGCGAGAGGACTCGCGGCACGAGACCGACCGCGAACAGCGCCAGAGAGCCGGCGATGAGGATGCCGCGTTGGCGCGGATCATCGATGACCTCGTGGACGAACGCAGGGATGCGGATACGGGTCACGCTGGCATGGTAACGACGCCAGGAGGCCCGCGGGTGGCCGTCCAATAGAACGTCTGGTCTAGACACTTTCACTGCCGTACACTGCGCAGGTGCCCCAAGATCTCCTCGTCGTGCGCGGTGCCCGTGAGCACAACCTGAAAGACATCACGGTCGAGCTGCCACGCGACCGACTCATCGTCATCACCGGTCTCTCCGGCAGTGGCAAGTCGAGTCTCGCCTTCGACACCATCTACGCGGAGGGGCAGCGTCGCTATGTCGAGTCGCTCTCCGCGTACGCCCGCCAGTTCCTGGGCCAGATGGAGAAGCCCGACGTCGACCAGATCGACGGCCTCTCCCCGGCCATCTCCATCGACCAGAAAGGCGCCAGCCGCAACCCGCGCTCCACGGTCGGCACGGTGACCGAGATCTACGACCACCTGCGCCTGCTCTTCGCCCGGGTCGGCCATCCTCACTGCCCAGCGTGTGGCAGGGAGATCGCACGCATGACCGTGCAGCAGATCGCTGATCGTATCCGCACCCTGCCCGATGGCACCCGCATCCTCGTCCTGGGACCACTCATCAAGGACCGCAAGACGGAGGGTGAGCGCGTCTTCGCCGCGGCCCGCCGCCAGGGCTTCGTTCGCGTCCGGGTCGACGGCGAGCTCATGGATCTCGACGAGGCCCCGGGCCTGGACAAGTACAAGCGTCACAGCATCGAGGCCGTGGTCGACCGCCTCATCGTCCGCCACAAGGATGCCGACGGCCGGCCCTTCGGCCCGGACAACCCTGACCCCGATGCGGGCCGCCTGGCCGATTCGGTGGAGACCGCCCTGCGCCTGGGTGAGGGCGTCATGCTCGTGGCCCCCGCGGACGAAGGCGCCTTCGAGGAGCAGCGTTACAGCGAGAGATACAGCTGCGCCTACGACGGCACGACCATCGACGAGCTGGAGCCACGCTCCTTCTCGTTCAACTCGCCGCACGGCGCCTGTCCCGCTTGCACCGGCCTGGGCATCCGCCTCGAGTTCGCGGTCGACCGCATCATCCCTGACCGCTCGCGCTCCATCCCCGATGGAGCCATGCTGCCCTGGCGGACCGTGCCCACCGAGCTTTCGTGGCGGCTCAAGACGACCAAGGCCATCATGGACGCCCACGGCTGGGACTACCACGCGCCCGTGGAGGCGCTGCCTCCCGAGGCCCTCGACCATCTGCTATTCGCCAGGCGCGGCGAGAAGGTGGAGGTGCGCTATCGCCACGAGCGCGGCGAGAACTCCTACCTGGCCACCTTCGAGGGTGTCGTCACCAATCTCGAGCGCCGCTACCGTGAGACGGAGTCGGAGTACATCCGCACGGAACTCCAGAAGTACATGGTCGAGCGGCCCTGTCCCACCTGCGGGGGTCGGCGCCTCAAGCCAGCCGCGCTCGGCGTGACCATCGGCGGTCGCAACATCAGTGACATCGCGGCCCTATCGGTGAGCGAGGCCCTGGCCTGGGTGGACGGGCTGACCAGGGTCCTCAACGAACGCGAGTCGGCCATCGCCCGCATGGTCACCAAGGAGATCGGGGCCCGCCTCGGCTTCCTGGCTGACGTCGGTCTCGACTACCTGACCATCGACCGCACCAGCTCCACGCTGTCGGGCGGCGAGGCCCAGCGCATCCGACTCGCCACGCAGATCGGCTCCAGCCTGGTGGGCGTCCTCTACATCCTCGACGAGCCCACCATCGGCCTGCATCAGAAGGACAACGCCAAGCTCATCGCCACCCTCGAGCGCCTGCGGGACATCGGCAACACGCTCCTCGTCGTCGAGCACGACGAGGAGACCATCCGCGTGGCCGACTGGGTCGTGGACATCGGCCCGGCGGCCGGAGAGCACGGCGGCGAGGTCATCGCCAGCGGCCCACTCGAGGCGGTGCTCACGGAGCCCCGTTCGGTGACTGGCGCATTCCTGCGTGGAGAGCGTTCGGTGCCCGTGCCGGCCCAGCGCAGGACGGGCAACGGAAAGGCGCTCCTCGTGCGTGGCGCGCGCGAACACAATCTGCACGCCATCGACGTGCGCTTCCCGCTGGGCACCTTCACCGCGGTCACCGGGGTCTCCGGATCGGGCAAGTCCACGCTCGTGACGGACGTGCTCTACCAGGCCCTGGCGCGGACGGTGAGCGGAGCACGCGTCGAGCCGGGCGCGCACGATGCCCTCGAGGGCACGGAGGCCGTGGACAAGATCGTGGACATCGACCAGGGCCCCATCGGCCGTACGCCCCGCTCCAACCCGGCCACTTACACCGGGCTGTTCGGCCCCATCCGCGAACTCTTCGCCGGCGTACCCGAGTCGCGCGTGCGCGGCTACGGGCCCGGGCGCTTCAGCTTCAACGTCAAGGGCGGGCGCTGCGAGAACTGCAAGGGCGACGGCATCCTCAAGATCGAGATGCAATTCCTGCCCGACGTCTTCGTCCACTGCGAGGTCTGCGGCGGGGCGCGCTACAACCGCGAGGCCCTTGAGATCCACTATCGCGGCCACTCCATCGCCGAGGTCCTGGAGATGACCGCTGAGGAAGCCCTCGAGGTCTTCCACGCTGTGCCCAAGGTACGCAGCAAGCTGGCCACGCTGGTCGACGTTGGCCTCGGCTACATCCGTCTCGGCCAGCCGGCCACCACACTCTCGGGGGGCGAGGCGCAGCGCGTCAAGCTGGCCACGGAGCTCTCGCGGCGTGCCACCGGGCGCACCGTCTACATCCTCGACGAGCCCACCACGGGCCTGCACTTCGCGGACGTCGAGAAGCTGCTGCAGGTGCTGCACCGGCTCGTCGACAGCGGCAACACGGTCATCGTCATCGAGCACAACCTCGACGTCATCAAGACGGCCGACTGGATCGTAGACCTGGGGCCTGAGGGTGGTGCCAGGGGCGGGCACATCGTGGCCGAGGGCACGCCTGAGCAGGTCGCCCAGGTGGCGTCCTCGGCGACGGGCGAGTACCTCGCCCGGGCCCTGCGGGGTGAGCCGGTCGTGCCCCTCTCGGACACGGACTTCGCCCACGGTCGGGACGGGACGGGTCCCGGGGCTTCCGCCCGCCCCGAGGGTTCTGCCGGCGCCGGAACCTCCGCGGGCGCTGGGCGACTGCGCAAGCGCGCGGCTGCTGCGGCAAGATGAGGTCATGAGGAACCGAGAGCCGATGGGAGCTCGAGAGTGATGGGAGCTCGAGAGTGATGCCCACGCGCGAGGATGCCTGGGCGCTCCTCTGCGAGTGGACGCAGAGCGAGAACCTGCGGCGACACGGCCTTGCCGTGGAGGCGGCCGTGGCCTGGTACGGCGAGCATCGCTTCGGCGTCGGTGGCGCCGACCTCGAGCGCTGGCGCATGGCCGGCCTGCTCCACGACTTCGACTACGAACGCTTTCCCGACACGCACCCGCTGCAGGGGGCAGAGGAGCTGCGCCGCCTGGGCTACCCGGAGGACGTCGTCGAGGCAGTCCTCGGTCACGGCGATCACACCGGCATGCCGCGCAGCAGCGACCTCGCCCACGCTGTCTACGCCTGCGACGAGATGTCCGGCTTCGTCATCGCCGTGGCCCTGGTGCGCCCGAACCGCAGCCTCGACGAGGTGGACGTCCCCGCGGTTCGCAAGAAGATGAAGGACAAGGGCTTCGCCCGGCAGGTGCCGCGCGACCAGCTCACCAAGGGGGCGGATGAGCTCGGCGTACCATTCGACGAGCACGTCGTGAACGTGGTGGCTGGACTGAAGACGGTACGAGGGGAGCTGGGCCTGTGAGCGCGCGGATGATCGAGCTCGAGCGCATCGTGGACGCTCCGCCGGAGCGCGTCTACCGCATGTGGTCCGACCCCGACAGCATCACGCAGTGGCTGTCCTACCAGATCCGCGGGTCATTGTTGCCGGGTGCCCGGAGCACGCTCGTGTTTCCGCGGCACCAGATCGAAGTCGACGTGCTCGAGGCGGAGCCAGACAGGTTCTTCAAGGTGCGCTGGCTCCATGCTGGCGACCTGGACCTCGCCACGGAGGTCACCGTCACCATCCAGAACAAGGGCTGGGGCTCACTGGTGACGCTGACCGACGGGCCGTACGACACGGACTCCGAGGCCGTCCTCGACGAGTACGCTCGGGCCATCGGGATCTGGGCGGCTGGCCTGGCCCAGATGCGCGCCCTTGTCGACTACTCCATCGACCTGCGCAAGGACCGCTAGGGTCCAGCTCAGGTTCGCCCGCCCGTCGGCGCGGGCCCTGACCGTCGTGCGCCACGACCGCACATACGAAGGCAACCCAGCTGCTGCGATCGCATGGTCATGCAACCACTGCGGACCATTGACAGAGGATGCCTGGCTACGGCCGCCAGGGGCACCATCTGACCAACCAGCGACTCGTGGGTCGTACCGTCTGACCCGACACCGCCCCAAGCGGCGCACGTTGCGAGCCGCCGGCCATCAGCGAAACGGGGGAGTGGCGTCCGTCCGGGAGACTCCGACTGCGTCCTCCATGTCAGGCGCCGGCCTCACGTAGGATCTCGAGCAGAGCGTCCGGGCCGTGGAATCCGAACTCCTGGATGACGATCTCGCCGCTGGGGTCGAGGACGATGAGAGGCGTCGAGGGTGGTGACAGGATCTGCGAACCGAACAGATCGCTCAGGGCCCTGGACAGCTCCGTCGGTGACTTGGCGAAGGTCCACCCGTAGCCGCGTCTGTCTGCATACTTGGCGAGAGCCCCTGCGTCCTCGTTGGGGTCGATGCCCAGGCTGATGTAGCGAACCCCGGCAGCCTCGATGTCGCCGTAGACCTGCTTCACGTTGTCCTGTTGCACCTTGCAGTTGGTGCACCAGATGGCCATCGGCTCGATGGCCACGACCTGGCCCGCCAGGCTGGCCAGCGTGAACGCATCGCCGCTGCCCACGTCGGTCAGCTCGATGTCACGCCAGGCGTCGATGCCCTCGGCAACCGTGGCGTCGTTCTCCTGCACCGCTGCCGTCGCCGAGGGAACGGCCTCCGCGACCGGTGAGGGCGGCAGGGTAGGGGTGTCGGTCGGGGCACCGCTGTCGGCAGACGAGCACGCCGCCGCCAGGAGCGGTGCGGCGAGGAAGAGCGCGGCGGTGCGTCGCTGAGGTCGGACGCGCATGGTCAACATGGCTCTCCTGGATGGCGGGCACAGATGTGCAGGGTCGGCGTGGAGGACCATACGGGGCCTGCTGTGACGGTGGTGTGTCAGAAGCCCATGCGTGCGACGCTCGTCGGCACGCTCCCCGCCGGCAGGCACCGACTGACCTGAGCTCAGGCCAGCTCGCCGGCATCGAACGCCTCGCGCAGGAACTGCGACGGCGCCCCCGGATCGTAGACGATGGTCAACGTGCTCCGCGCCCTCGTCCAGGCTACGTAGGCGAGGCGGCGCTCTTCCTCCAGGGCGCGGGGTGGATCGCTGGCCTCGCGGAGCGCCCGCGCCGAGGGGAAGGCGCCCTCGTCATGGCTGATGCACAGGACATGGTCCCACTCGAGGCCCTTGGTTCCATGGATGGTGGCCAGGGTGAGGGCCGCCGCGGAGTCCTGGGTCTGACGACGAGCGGACGTGCGCTTCACGATCTCGTCGCGGAGGGCGGCCAGGTCGTCGAATGGCGCGGCCCAGCTCAGGAGTGCACCGCCGAGCTCCGCGGAGAGTCCCCGTTCTTGGGCCGCCGCCGCGAGTATCGCCAACAGGGGCTCGTGGCCAGACGCGCGAAGCATGGCCAGGTCGATGGTCTCGAGGAGACCGGGCTCGTCCATGATGAGCCCGTCTGTTTCGATGCTGAACGGCACACCGAGCTCCAGGGCCACCGCCGCATAGGGCGCCAACTCGCGGTTCGTGCGCGCCAGGACGGCGCGCCTCCCAGATGGCCAGGCGCCCCATGGCTGGGAGGCCGAGGCTACATCAGTGAGCGAGGCCGGTTCCGCGGACCGATCCGGGCCTGCCCACTCCATGAGTGCCCATCGGGCTCTCGTCACGTCGTCGCCGCTATCCGGCACCAATGTGACCGCCCCGGCCGCGTGTGGAGACGCGCGGATGGTCTTGCTGAAGCGTTCCCGGTTGTGGGCCACCAGTCGTGCGGCACGACGGACGATCTCTGGAGCGCAGCGATGGTTGGTCTCGAGGTCCACGCGGAGCAGTCCGGGCAGCTGTCCGGCCAGGCCGAGCACACGGCGCACGTCAGCCAGGCGCCAGGCGTAGATGGTCTGGTCGTCGTCACCCACGAGGAAGATGTCGCGTTGCTCGCCTGCCAGCAGGACGGCCAGGTCCAGCTGGGCGCGGTCAAGATCCTGCGCCTCATCGACGAAGAGCACACTGGCGCGCGCGCGCCAGCGCTCCAGAAGTCGGGGATCCGCTCGCAAGGCCGGGCCGGCCAGGGCCACGAGGTCGTCGAGGTCGATGGCACCGCGGCGTGCCAGCCAGGCCTGGTAGTCGGCAAAGGCCCGATGGGTGGCGACGTCCTCCGCTGGCGGTCCACGCTCAGGGTCAAGCTTCAGCCGGGTGAAGGCATCATCGAGCCACCGGAGGGAAGCCTGCGGCAGCGCCGCAGCAGCGAGCTCCTCGAGGACCTCATGTCGCTCCACGATGCGCGTGACGTCCTTGCCCGCCTCAGCGAGGACGGCGCGTCCCAGCGCGTGGAACGTGCTGACGCGTACACTGCCCGCCTCCTCACCGATCTCCTCGAGCGCAGCATCCGCCCGTTCCTGGAGTTCCACCGCGGCGCGGCGGTTGAAGGTGAGCGCGCAGATGGCGTCCGGAGTCACTCCCAGCGCGACGCGCCAGGCCAGGCGGGCTACCACGGTCGTGGTCTTGCCTGATCCGGCGGGTGCCACGCAGAGCACGGGCCCCGGCGGCGCGGTCGCTGCTGCTCGCTGGTCCGCAGCCAGCCGCGCCAGCCGCTCACGGACCGGGGCCGGCAGTGCTGCCCATGGTTCCAAGCGATCTGTCACGCCGTCAGCATGGCAACGAGCTCTTAGCGCGGGCTTTGCTGGCCGCCAGTCGCACCGGTCGTGACTCCAAGGTAGGACGGGACGTAGGGCGCTGCTCCCACCTGCGGTGACCATCAGCCGCCGCGATTCGGTATCCGCGGCGGATGTCAGCCCAGGCAAGGCCGACTACGCTGCGTCCATGCGCGACAGGTCATCGACAACCATCTCATCCGTGCTGACGTCGCTCGTGCTGACGGCGGTCGGGCTCCTCACCATCAGCAGCGTCGCCGGCGCCGACTCGGGTCTGCCGGCCAGCATCACCATCTCTCCTGATGGGGCGCAGCCCGGCGCCGAAGTGCAGGTCGCCGGACTCGACTTCCCGTCAGGCCAGACCGTCCAGCTTCAGCTCACGACGACCGCCGGGGCGATCGCTTTGGGCACAGCCGTGACAGAGGACGGGGGCTACTTCCGGCAGAACGTCACCCTTCCGGCCGATATCCCGCCCGGCTTCTGGGAGCTGCGGGCCACGGCACCGGACGGCTCGGTCGCCGTTCTCATCTTCGAATCCGGGGCGGCGGCGCCCGCCCTGCCAGCCGACGCGGCGCCACCGACGGTAGCCGAAGCCGCCGCCGAGGGCTTCAGCGGCGTCGACATCATGGTCATGCTGGTGGTCGCTCTCCTCGTCTCCGGCATCGGCGGCGCCTTCGCCTACGCCTGGTTCGTCATCCGGCGCGAAGGACGGCAGCCCGGCATGGGTGCCGGCGACGACCCCATCTGGAGTGGAGGCCACGCTGACGAGCCACTCCAGAGCACGTCGACCGGTGTGCAGCTCAGCGCACCTGCTACGCAGGTCACGGCACCTTCTGGCCAGCTGAATGCCCCCGCAGCCCAGCTGGGAGCGCCGGGCGGCACCTAGGCACCACGCATCCCGATCGTCCGGCACCGCGTGACGAGGGACCCTGCCGGCGGGTGAGGCGATAGCATCGCCCTGTGACCCCGCGCATCGCCGCCACCCTCAAGCACCTGCCGGACCAGCCCGGCGTCTACCTGCTCAAGGACGGGCAAGGACGAGTCCTCTATGTGGGCAAGGCGCAGAGTCTGCGCGACCGCGTGCGCCAGTACTGGCAGAGCGGACGCTCGGCGCCTCCGCTACGCATCGAATCGGCCATCGACCAGGTCGAGGATATCGAGACGACCCTGACCGACACCGTCAGCGAGGCCTTCCTGCTCGAGGCCAACCTCATCAAGCGCTACCAGCCGCGCTTCAACGTGCGCCTCAAGGACGACAAGTCCTACCCCTTCATCAAGGTCACCCTG
>Ga0075304_1000119_pt1 | contig 19350 bp, 13 predicted proteins | sample Joice_CattailNLA_FD_120067 | JGI IMG/M metagenome (GOLD analysis project Ga0075304, IMG submission 120067) | Natural and restored wetland microbial communities from the San Francisco Bay, California, USA, that impact long-term carbon... | ecosystem: Environmental > Terrestrial > Soil > Wetlands ... | reverse complement strand
CGCACCTCGACGTAAGGGGCCGCCGCGCCGTAGTCCCAGAAGGCCAGGGCGCCGTGTCGGTGCAGCAGCACGGAGATGCCGCGGGTGTCGGAGTGGATGCCAGTCACATTGGAGGCCGCCGAGAAGGAACCCATGCGCAGGGCCCGGTCGGCGTGGCGCGCCAGCTCGTCGGCAAGGTGCCCCAGGTCGATGCGGCCGTCGCGGTCTTCACGGATGGTCACCACATCGGCGATCGATTCGCGCCAGGGCAACTCGTTGGAGTGGTGCTCGTAGGGGCCGATGAAGACGACCGGGCGCTCCCGCGGCGGGATATGCGCTCGCAGGCCGTAGCGACGGTCCAGGTCAGCCGGGATGCGCAGGTTGAGGATGCCGATGAGCTTGTCCACGGCGGCCGTCGAGCCCGAGCCGCAGAAGATGACGGCGTACTCCTCGCGAGGGGCATCGAGGGCCACGCGGATGATGTCGCGGGCGTCCTCGCGGAAGCGCGTCGTCTGCAGGCCGGTCCCGCTCGACTCGCTGTGCGTGTTGGCGTAGAGCGGCATGACCTGCTCGCGGATGTAGTCCTCGATGAAGGTCAGGTTGCGACCGGACGCGGTGTAATCGGCGTAGGTGACGCGTCGGATGCCGAACGGCCCGGCGACGGCTTCGTCATCGCCGATGACGCTGCTGCGGATGAGCTCGATGAGCGGCTCGGGGTCGACGGGCATGGTCGGACCATCGTAGCGCCCGTGCACGAAGCCTCGACTACTCTGGGGGGACCATGTCCTGTGCCTGCCTGAGCGAGACTGCGTGACGGACGGCTGGCGCGGTGACTCCTGGGACCGTATCTCCGGGCCCCACGTGGCGATGGGCGCAGCCGCGCTCGACCGGCTCGAGCTCAGTGGCACAGAGCGGGTGCTCGATGCCGGATGCGGATCGGGACGCCTGACCGAGGAGCTCCTCGAGCGCCTGCCGCGCGGCCATGTCATCGCCGTCGACGGCTCGGTTTCGATGCTGGCTCAAGCGGCACGCCGACTCGAGCGTTTCGCCGACCGGGTGACTCTCCGGCAGGTCGATCTGGACGCGCCCCCGTGGCCCATGGAGGGACACGTGGACGCGGTCCTGTCCACCGCCACCTTCCACTGGATCCGCGACCACGACGCTCTCTTCGAAGGCCTGGCAGGCATCCTCCACGTGGATGGCCAGCTCTCCTTCCAGTGCGGAGGCGAGGGCAACGCGAGCGCGCTCATCGAGGCTGCCCGGGCAGAGGGCGTCGAGACCGCCCAGCGCTTCAACATGGCCGGCACGCTGGTGACCAGGCAGCGCCTGGAGGCACACGGATTCAAGGACGTCAAGACCTGGCTGGAGCCACGGACCGTCGCCTTCGAGAGCCGCGAGCAGATGATCGACTACATCGTCACGCCCTACCTGCGGCCAGCCACCGGACTGCCGGAAGCTGAGCTTGCCGACCTGGCCACGCGGATGGTCGAGCGCCTGGGCGTCCTGGCCATCGACTACATCCGCCTGAATGTGAGCGCGCGCAGGGGCTAATCTGCCGACTCGTGGAACTGCTCACCAGCCCCGAGACCTGGATCGCCCTGCTGACGCTGACGGCGCTCGAGATCGTGCTCGGCATCGACAACATCATCTTCATCTCGATCCTGGCCAACAAGCTGCCCCTCGAGCAACGCGACAACGCCCGGCGCGTGGGCATCGTGGCCGCCATGGGCATGCGCATCCTGCTGCTAGTGGGCATCAACTGGGTCATCGGCCTGACGGAGCCGCTCTTCGAGATCCTGGGCCACGAGCTCTCCGGCCGCAACATCATCCTCATCGTCGGCGGCCTCTTCCTGCTGGCCAAGGCGACCTGGGAGATCCACGGCCGCATGGAGGGCGACGACCACGCCCGCGACAGCGGTTCGCCAAGAGGGGTCTCGTTCTGGGGCGTCATCCTCCAGATCATGATCATGGACATCATCTTCAGCCTCGATTCGGTCATCACCGCGGTGGGCATGGCCAACGACGTCATCGTCATGATCGCCGCGGTCGTCATGGCCGTGGTGGTCATGCTCGTGGCGTCCGGCTACATCACCCGCACCATCGACCGCCACCCCACACTCAAGATGCTGGCCCTGGCCTTCCTGCTGCTCATCGGTGTCACGCTCGTGGCCGACGGGCTCGGCCAGCACATCGACAAGGGCTACATCTACTTCGCGATGGGCTTCGCGGTCTTCGTCGAGGTGCTCAACATCCGCCGCTCCGGCAAGACGGGCGAGCCGCTCAAGCTGCACGATCCATACCACGAGGTTGACGAAGCCAGCGAGCCAGGCACAGCGGTGCCACAGCCGGAAGCCTGACCCGCATCGACGGCCGCGTAGGATTCGGTCTCTGTACGTATCGGAAGGGAAGGCATGCTTCGTCTCGGCTACAAGGCTTCGGCCGAACAGTTCGGTCCCCGCCGCCTTCTTGACCTGGCCCTCGCGGCAGAGCGACTGGGCTTCGAATCGGTGTGGACGAGCGACCACTATCAACCCTGGCGCCACAGCGACGGCCATGCCCCCAACGCGCTCGCCTGGCTGGGCGCCGCTGCTGCTTCCACGCAGCGCGTGGTCCTGGGCACCAGCGTGCTGACGCCCACCCTGCGCTACAACCCGGCCGTGGTGGCCCAGGCCTTCGCCACCCTGGGCTGCCTGGCCCCGGGACGCATCGTGCTCGGCGTGGGCACCGGCGAATCGCTCAACGAGGTCGTCGTAGGCGCGCCGTGGCCGGAGCAGAAGGAGCGCTTCCACCGCCTCAAGGAAGCGGTGCTTCTCATGCAGCGACTCTTCCGCGAGGAGTTCGTGACGTTCGAGGGCGACTTCTACCGTACCCACAACGCGACCATCTACGATCGCCCTGCGGAGCCGGTACCTGTCTGGATCGCCGGTTCCGGTCCGGCCGCGGCACGCCTGGCCGGTCGCATCGGCGCTGGCTTCATCGCCACGTCAGGCAAGGCCCGCGAGCTCTACACCGAGCAGCTTCTGCCGGCCGTCGATGAAGGCCTCGAGAGATCGGGTCGGGCGCGCGGAGCCATCGAGCGCATGATCGAGATGAAGGTCAGCTTCGACACCGACCGTGCCCGGGCCGTGGAGGACACCAGGATCTGGGCGGCCCTGGCGCTGCCGGGCGAGCAGAAGGTGGGCGTCGACGATCCGCGCGAGATGGAGCGCCTGGCCCGCAGCGTCGAGGACGTCGCTCACCGGCGCTGGCTCGTCTCCGACGATGCGGACGAGCACATCGAGCAGATCCGCCCCTACCTCGATTGGGGCTTCGACCACCTCGTCTTCCACTTCCCCGGCGACGACCAGGAGCGGGCCATGAACCTCTATGCGGAGCACATCCTGCCGCGACTCCGGGAGCGCTTCGAGTAGGACACGCAGGCCTTCGTCATCGTCGCGTCTTGGGCCGCCCATAGGCTGCCGTCCACGATGCGAGCCTTCCTGACCGTGGCCATCATCCTGCTTGCCACGTTCGTGGCACTGCCTTCGACCGCCACCGAGGACGACTCCCAGGACGCCTCGATCTCGGAGCGCCGTCCCGGCCAGATCGACGACCCTGGCCAGCCGACCTTCGACACGACTCCCTGGGCCACCGACTTCCGCGTCAGCGCCGTGCCCTTCGATGAGATCTTCTCGGGTGGCGTGCGCAAGGACGGCATCCCGGCCGTCGACGCGCCGGTCTTCGCATCGATCGCCTCGGCCCAGGAATGGCTCGCGGGCCATAGCCCGGTCATCGCCCTCCGGATCGAGGGCCAGGCACGCGCTTACCCGCTGGCCATCCTGACCTGGCACGAGATCGTCAACGACGTGCTGGCCGGGGTGCCCGTGGCAGTGACGTTCTGTCCTCTCTGTCACACCGCGCTCGTCTACGAGCGTTCGCTCGACGGGCAGGTCCTCGACTTCGGGGTCTCGGGCAACCTGCGCTTCAGTGATCTGGTGATGTACGACCGACAGACCGAGTCGTGGTGGCAGCAGGCCACCGGCCAGGGCATCGTGGGCAGCCTCACCGGGGCCAGGCTGACCTTCCTCGATTCCCAGATCATCAGCCTCGACCAGTTCGCTGCCGCCTACCCCGAGGGTGAGGTCCTCAGCCGTGACACGGGCCACAGCCGGGACTACGGTCGCAATCCCTATCCGGGCTACGACCGCGCCGACGAGCAGCCCTTCCTCTACTTCGGCGTCAGTGACGGCCGCCTCGCGCCCAAGGAGCGCGTGGTCACGCTCGGCGAACCGGCTGGCGAGGCCATCAGCTTCCCGTACACGGAGCTGCGCGCGAGTGGCATCGCCGAGGTCGACTTCGAGGGCCGACCGGTCGCGGTCTTCTGGGTCCCCGGAACCGTCTCGGTGATGGACCTGCCCTCGATAGACGACAGCGCGGACGTCGGCAGCACGGGCGTCTTCTCGAGGCTGGTCGATGGCCAGGCGTTGAGCTTCAGGAGGGATGGGGACGAGGATGCCCCCATCAGCGACGCACAGACCGGCAGCACCTGGGACATCACCGGACGAGCCGTCGATGGGCCACTGTCAGGCACCGAGCTCGAGGCCATCCCCCACAGCGACCACTTCTGGTTCGCCTGGGCAGCCTTCGTTCCCGAGACGAGCATCTGGACGAACGCGGGCGTCATCGGCCCCGGCGACGGCTCCCACGACGACACAGGCGGCGAGGAGTAGGCCGTGACGAGCGATCCGCCCGACCGCCCATCCGAGTCGGTCTGGGACTACCCTCGTCCTCCGCGCGTCGAGCCCTCGGCACGCCGTATCCGCGTCGTGGTCGATGGCATGATCATCGCGGACAGCCGACGCGCCCTGCGGGTGCTCGAGACGAGTCACCCGCCGGCCTGGTACATCCCTCCCGAGGACGTCCACCTCCACCTGCTGGAGCGAAGCGACCGGCACACCGACTGCGAGTACAAGGGACGAGCCAGCTACTACCGGATGGCGGGCGGCGACGTCGATGTCGGCTGGACCTATCCCGACCCCCAGCCCGGCTACAGCTCGATCGCCGGACACGTGTCCTTCTACGCGGGCCGCGTGGACGAGGCCTGGATCGACGATGAGCGAGTGGTGCCCCAGGACGGTGACTTCTATGGCGGTTGGATCACCTCGGACGTGCGCGGCCCGTTCAAGGGTGGTCCTGGCACAGAGGGCTGGTAGCCGCCGATCCCCTCAGAACGCACCGCAGCGACCCACGACTGGGAGGCCGGTACGTGGGGCGGCCGTACCAAGGAGTGATGGGCTGACTGCGCCGAGTGGCACAGATTCGGCCCAGAAACACACACAGCGACATCGGTCCACTGCACGGCCCCGCTAGCAAGGACCCCCTCTCCCTTGCCAACGGGGGTGGACGGTGACGCGGCTTCTTTGCCCGGTGGCAAGGTCGGCCCCCTCCTCCCGACCTCGCCACCGGGCTCTTCCTTTGCCCTGATGGCGTGGCTTCAGGCTCAGTAGAGCCAGGGGATGAGCCGACGAGTCCTGGCCATGTAGCCTGCGTATGCCGGGTAACGATCCCGGAGCCAGGCCTCCTCACGTCGTGCCTTGAGGTCGAAGAAGACGGCCAGTACGGCCGTGCACAGCAGGGCCGCGGGGCTGGCCGTGAGCAGGCTCCAGCCCAGCGAGCCAGCCAGCAGCCCGCCGTAGAGCGGATGGCGCACGAGTGCGTAGGCACCGCTCTCCACGAGCCGCGCATCATCTCGCGGACGCGGCATCGGGGTGAGATCCCGTCCGAGATCCAGAAATCCCCGGATGATGAGCGCGCCGCCGGCCAGCAGCAGGGCCAGTCCAGCGGCCGCGCCGAGCTGAGCCAGCAGGCCGTCCCAGGCATCGCCGCTCAGCAGGCCAGCCAGCAGGACGAGGGTCAGCAGGACGACCTGCAGCACGACCCAGCCCTCGCCGCGCGGCCCAAGGCTCGGCAGTCCGGTCACGGGGCGCCGCAGGTGTGCCCTGGGCCGGCGGCGGAGACGGCGGACGTCGGGTCTGACGGTGAGCCGCTCAGTCGATGACCTCGGGCACGCCGATGATGTTGTAGCCGCCGTCGACGTAGTGGATCTCGCCCGTCGTACCGCGGCTCATCTCGCTGCACAGGTAGACCGCCGCATTGCCCAGATCGTCGATGCTCAAGGGACGGCGCAGCGGCGAGATCTCGTTGAAGAGGCGGTGCATCTTCTTGAAGCCGCTGACTCCCGAGGCCGCCAGCGTGCGCACCGGTCCGGCGCTGATGGCGTTGACGCGGATGCCGTCCTTGCCCAGGTCCACGGCGAGGTAGCGGACGCAGGCCTCCAGAGAGGCCTTGGCCACGCCCATGACGTTGTAGTTGATGACCGCCTTCTCAGCGCCGTAGTAGGTCAGCGTCAGGATGGTGCCGCCGTCAGACATGAGCGGCCGGGCCTCGCGGGCCAGCGCCACCAGAGAGTAGGCCGAGACGTCGTGCGCCAGCCGGAAGCCCTCGCGGGAGGTGCGGATGAACTCGCCCGAGAGCTCGTCCTTGTTGGCGAACGCCACCGCGTGGATGAGGATGTCGAGCGAGCCGTAGGCCGACCGCCAGCGGGCGAAGACGCGCTCGATGTCCTCGTCGCTCTGCACGTCGCAGGGCTCCACGAAGGTGGCCCCCAGCTGCTCAGCGAGAGGACGGACGCGTTTCTCGATGAGGACCTCGACGGACGAGAAGCCGACCTCGGCACCTTCGCGGTGCAGGGCCTTGGCGATGCCCCAGGCGATGGAGTGATCGTTGGCCAGCCCGAAGACGAGGGCGCGCTTGCCATCCAGCAGACCCATGTGCGTGCGAACCTCCCTAGTGACCGACGTACGGCGCCGCGGGCGACGGATCGAGACCACCTAAGGATGCACCCTGGCGGCCTTGCGCGGGCGCCGGATGGGGCCGGCCGGCTGCGCGACGGCAGCCACGACCCTGTAGAGCCACTACCCCGGGACGAACGGGTAATACTGGTCGTGACGTGGCAGCCCGCACGATGCGCTCACGTTCGAGGGGTCTCCTGCGGCGGCGATGCTCGGAAGCCGCCAATGGTGGCCCCTCGATCGCCTTTCCGACGTCGCAGCGCCCTGACGTTACCCAATCTTCATCGCGGTTTGCTGGGCTCTTCACGGCGGTGGGCTACGCTAGGCCGGTCCAGCGTGCATTCGGAGATGCCTTGTCCCTCGGCCTGCTGTCACGTACATCGCCTGCACTGCTGCTGGGCATCCTGATGGTGGCCGTGTTGCTGCCCGCACCCGCGATGGCTGCAGCGGAGGGCAGGCCGCGCAACTACATCGTCATGCTGGACACGCCTGACGCCGGCGCGACCATCAGGCTCAGCACCCGGGCTGGGCGACAGCGCCTGCGCCAGCGCGCGGCCGTCACTCGCGCCGCCACCAAGCGACTCGTGCGCCAGTATGGCGTGAAGGCTCGGCATCGCTACACGGCGGCCGCGTCCGGCTTCTCGGCGCGGCTGACCAAGAAGCAGGCTTCCAAGCTGAGGCGCGACTACGAGGTCGCCATCGTGCGACCGGCGCGCCGCTTCCGACTGGCCGCGGAGTCCGTGCCGGCTGGCGTCAGGCGCGTCAAGGCCGCCCCGGCCAGCAGCCCCACCCCGGACGTGGACGTGGACGTGGCCATCGTCGACACGGGCATCGGTCCGGTGGGCGGCAACGAGCTGAACGTCGTGGGCGGTGTCAACTGCGCCGCGGACGGGCAGCCACCAGACAGCTGGCAGGACCTCTACCACGTGGCGCATGGCACGCACGTTGCTGGCACGATCGGTGCCCGGGACGGTAACGGGGTCGGGGTCGTGGGCATCGCGCCGGGCGCTCGCCTTTGGTCGGTGCGCGTCTTCGACGCGGGCGGCTGGGGCGATGAGAGCACCGTCCTCTGCGGCCTCGACTGGGTGACCTCGACACACGTGCCTGGTGCCGCCCCGCCCGGCACGCAACCCATCGAGGTCATCAACATGAGCATCGAGGGATCGCGCATCTCGGCCACCGAGGAATGCCTGCCCGGCGACCCGGATCCCATCCACACCGCCGTCTGCGCTGCCTACGCGGCTGGCATCACCATCGTGGCGGCGGCCGGCAACGGCGCCACCGATGCCAGCTCGGTCGTGCCGGCCGGCTATGACCAAGTCATCACCGTGGGTGCCATCACGGACCTCGACGGCACGGGCTGGGGTGACGCCGCCGACGGCTGTGAAGGTGAGCGAGAAGACGCCTACGCGTCCTACAGCAACTACGGCTCCGACGTGGACATCCTGGCCCCGGGCACCTGCGTGCAGTCGCTGCGTCCCTCGGATAGCGGCGACGTCACCAGGCAGCTGACCGGGACGTCCATGGCGGCACCGCATGTCACGGGCGCCGTGGCCCGCTACCTGGCCGGCCATCCCGGCACCCCACCCGCTGTGATGCGGGATCTCGTTCGCGCCGCCGGGCGGCTGGACTGGGAGATCCGGAGCGACCCGATGTGGTCCGGCGTGGCCGACCCGGATGATCCAGGCCGCCTTCTCGACGTGGCTGCCCTGAACGGGCCGCCTGACCTCAAGGTCTGGCTCTCCATCGACCGCTTCATGGTCGGTCGCGGCAGCAGCCGCCGCCAGCTGCGCGTCGACGTTCAACGCGGCGGGGGCTACGCCGGCGCCACCTGGCTAGGCTTGGGTGGGCTGCGCAAGAAGGTCGGCTCCGCCTCGTTCGACCGGCCCGGGGGCTATCTCGTGGGACTGGACGGGCTGGACGCGCGTCTCAAGCTCAGGATCAAGCCCAACGGTCGCGATGGTCGCCGGCAGCTCGACGTGGCCGCCACCGGCGCGGATGGCCCGGCGGGCAGTCGCGCGCTCGAGCTGGTCGTGGACCGGACAGGACCCAAGGTCAGGGACATCTCCCCGCGCATCCTCGACGGCAACGCGGCCATGACGCCGGCCGGGGTGGCCATGACCTTGCTCGAATGGACGGCCCAGGACCGCCTGAGCAGCGTCCGCGACTCGACGCTGCAGACCCGGACCCGTAACGGGGCCTGGCGAAACGTCAAGAGCGCCGCCGACAGAGCGAGAGTGACACTGAAGCCTGGGCGGGCAGAGGTCTTCAGGGTCGTGGCCACGGACAAGCTGGGCAATCGATCGCGGAGCCCCGCCTTCTCGGTCGGCATGGTGCTGCGCGATTCGGATGCGCCTGGATGGCGCCAGCCGTCCGCGGGCTGGAAACCCAAGCGCACGAAGGGCGCCTTCGGCGGGTCACTGCTCATGGGCTCGGCCACGGCCAAGGCCGTGGCCACAGAGTTCCGTGGCGATGGCGTGGCCCTGGTGGCGCCCGTCGGACCCGGGCGCGGCACCGTCCAGGTCCGCATCGACGGCCGGCGCTGGCAGACCGTCGACCTGGAGCATCCACGGAGCATGCAGCGGCGCATCGTCTTCAGCCGACGCCTGCCCGACGGACAGCACAGGCTGAAGGTCCGCGGACTGCAGGGCCGGCCTGTCATCGACGCCATCCTCTTCACCCGCTGAGACGGTCTCGAGGTCGGGAGGGTCCTGATCAGCCGCCCATGGCGCGCCGGTAGGCCCGCTCGTACTGGCGAGCCGGCAGCTTCCAGGAGTGGTCAGTGGCCATGCCCTGCGCCTGGATATGGCGGAAGCGGTCCGGATCGCTGAGTGCCCGAAAGGCGCGGCCCACGGCCTCGACGAGCGCCTCCGGGTCGGCCGGCCCGAAGACGAAGCCGGTGCCCTCGGCCGGGTCCTCGTCTGCGTCGATGACCGTGTCGGCCAGGCCGCCGCTGCGCCGCACCACCGGCGGGGTGCCGTAGCGCATGGCGATGAGCTGGCCCTGGCCGCACGGCTCGAATCGGGAAGGCATCAGGAAGAAGTCGGCCGCAGCGTAGATCCGCCTCGCCTCAGCGCGATCGAAGCGATCGAGCACAGAGATGCGATCGGGATGCTTGGCGGCCGTCCTGGCGAGGCCGGCGATGAGCCGATCGTCGCCGCTACCGAGGACAACGAGTCGGGCATCGAGATCGAGCAGCTCAGCTGCCGCGGCGGCCACGAGGTCGAAGCCCTTCTGGGGATCGAGCCGGCCGATGACGCCGAGCAGGGGACCGTCGGCCGCGAGGCCAAGGCGTTCCATGAGCGCGGCCCGCGTAAGCGCCTTGGGAGCCAGGTCACCGGCATGGTAAGGAGCCACCAGTGCCGGGTCGGTGGCAGGGTCCCAGAGCGCAGTGTCGATGCCGTTGATGATGCCGAGGTAGCGGTCGCCGCGGGCTCGCAGGACGTCGTCGAGGCCGGCACCGTACTCGCGCGTCAACGACTCGCGTGCGTAGTTGGGGCTGACGGTGTTCACGATGTCGGCGGCCAGGACGGCTTCGCGAAGCAGGTCGACGCCGTCGGGCGTCCCGACCGTGTCGGGCAGGTCCAGCTGCCAGGCCGCGGGGCGGGGCGTCCAGCCGTGGTAAGCCAGGTTGTGGCAGGTCAGCATGGTGGCTGCGCCGGACAGCAGCGGGTCGGCCCCGTAGCGATGACGCAATGACAGGAGGGCCGGGCTGGCCTGCCAATCGTGCCCGTGGATGACGTCGACCGGCCTGGCCTCCGCGCGGATGGCCTCCAGGGCGGCCCGGCCGAGCAGCGTGAAGCGCGCCGCGTTGTCCGGGTAGTCGTTGCCGCCGTCGACGTAGTAGCCCTCGCGGTCGAAGGAGGGCGCATGCTGCACCAGGCGAAGGCGATAGCCATCCGCCTGGCCGCTCCAGAGCGTCACCGCTTCGTGGCGTGGGCCCTCGCCGCTGTCATCACCGACCGGGACGCGAAGCTCCAATGGCTGCAGGCCGGTCGGCGGCGCGAGGTCCCGGTACCAAGGCAGGTAGACGTCGACGTCGTGGCCGAGGCCGCCAGGCACGGGCGACCCGAGGGCCCGGGAGAGCGCGTCCACGACGTCAGCCAATCCGCCGGTCTTGGCCCACGGCTCGCACTCGGAAGCGACCATCGCGATACGCATCGTGTGCTTGATGGTACGACGCCGCGGGGCGTCTACCGGGGCCACCTGCACAGCCAGCCTCGCAACACCGCCGGATGCTGTGTAGCATTCCACGGTCATGCCGTCCCATCTCTCGATACCCACGCTGCCCTATCCGGACCACCGCCTGCCGCCCAGGCTGGAGGGCCTGGCCCGCATCGCCTATAACCTCTACTGGTCCTGGCACCCCGAGGTGCGCGCGCTCTTCGCGCGCATCGACCGCGAGGTCTGGGCTGGCTTCCGGAGCCCCGTCGCCGTGCTGCGCGGATCGCGTGACTGGACGTCGCTGCTGGACGATCCCGACTTCATGGTCGAGTACCAGACCATCCTCGAGCAGTTCGACGCGTACATGGCCAACGGACGTGAGCATTGGTTCGCCCGCCATCACAGCGAGGCGTTGCCGGGACCCGTGGCCTACTTCTGCGCCGAGTACGGGCTGCACGAGACCCTGCCCATCTACTCGGGCGGCCTGGGTGTGCTCGCGGGCGACCACTGCAAGGCGGCCTCGGACATGGCCCTGCCATTCGTGGCCGTCGGTCTCTTCTATCGGCGCGGTTACTTCCGCCAGGCCATCGACGCGGACGGACACCAGGAGCACGACTACATCAACCTGGACCCGCAGCGCCTGCCTCTGCGGCGCGTCGTCGACCAGGTCGGCGAACCCCTCACCGTCGACGTGGAGATGCCCGGGCGAACGGTGCAGGCTGCGGTCTGGCTGGCCCAGGTGGGACGGGTACCCCTCCTGCTGCTGGACACGGACGTGCCTGAAAACGCCGAAAGCGACCGGCCCATCAGCCACATCCTGTATGTGCGCGGCCGCGAGATGCGCCTGCACCAGGAGCTCATCCTGGGCATCGGCGGCGTGCGCGCCCTGCGCAAGTTGGGCATCTCGCCCTCGGTCTGGCACCTCAACGAGGGCCATTCGGCCTTCCTGCTGGTGGAGCAGACTCGCGAGTTGGTGGCTGCCGGGGCATCCCTCCAGGAGGCCCACGAGGAAGTCCGTGCCCGGGCCGTCTTCACCATCCACACACCTGTACCTGCCGGCAACGAGCGTTTCGCCGTCGACCTCGTGAGGCGCCTCACGGCGCCCGCCATGGAGCCCTTCGGCCCGGACCTGCAGCCCATCATCGATCTGGGCCTTGGCGTAGGCGGCGACGGTAGCCAGTTCGACATGACTGCCTTCGCGCTGCGCAGCACGAGCGCCGCCAACGGTGTCAGCCTGCTGCACGGACAGGTCGCCAACGAGACCTGGTCGCCCGTCAGCGAACACGCTATCGGCGGCATCACCAATGGCGTCCACCCGCCGACGTGGGTGGGGCATCCCATGCGCGCGGTCTTCGCCGAGATCGGCGGCGATCTCGATCACCTCGAGGACGAATACGAGGTCGACCGTTTATGGGATCGACTCGAGCAGATCCCCGACAAGGTGCTCTGGGAGGCGCACCTCCAGCAGAAGCAGGCCCTGCAGGCCTATGCCCAGATCCGCCTGCGCCGCCAGCTGGCCCGACACGGTGAGGCCCCGGGTACGCTCGAGGAGCTGGCAGGCATCCTGGACCCGGCAGTGCTGACCATCGGCTTCGCCCGGCGCATGGCCACCTACAAGCGCGCCGCCCTGATCTTCAGCGACATGGACCGCCTGGTGAGCCTGTGCAACGATGCCTCACGGCCCGTGCAGTTCATCTTCGCCGGCAAGGCACACCCGGCCGACAGGCCTGGCCAGTCCGTCATCCAGACGATCTTCGAGCACAGCCGGTCTGACGCCCTGCGAGGTCGCGTCTTCATCCTCGAGGACTACGACATGCGGGTGGCCCGTTATCTCGTCCAGGGTGTCGACATCTGGCTCAACAACCCGCGCCGCCCACTCGAGGCCTCCGGCACGAGCGGCATGAAAGCGGCCATGAATGGCGTGGTCAACGTCTCCATCCTCGACGGCTGGTGGGACGAGGCCTACGACGGGCTCAACGGCTGGGCCATCGGGAGCCGCGACAGCGATCCTGACGAGGGCGCTCAGGACTGGGCAGACGCGCTCGACCTCTACCGACTGCTCGAGGACGAGATCGTGCCGCTCTGGTACGAGCGCGATGGCGATGAGCTGCCCGTGCGCTGGCTGGAACGCATGCGCTGCGCGGCCGCCAGCTCGCTGTGGCAGTTCTCGACCACCCGCATGCTGGCCCAATACGCCGAGGGCATGTACCTGCCGGCCGCAGCAGGGGCGAGCAAGGCGGCGTCGCGAAACCTGGTCGGCGCGGCCTCGCAGCAAGACGCGGTCGTCAGCACTCGATCCTGACGCGCGCTCGGCCCTCAGTCGCAGGTCTGGCCCCTCAGTCGCAGGTCTGGCCCCTCAGTCGCGGGCCGATCCATGTGCCCGCGACTCGGCGGCGAGAAGCCAGCGCGACCAGGTGAAGGCGGGAGCGAACCCAAGACGCGCGTAGACGCTGCGCGCCGCCCTGTTGTCATCCTGCACCGAGAGCCACACGATGCGGCTGCCCAGGGCCAGGCCGGCACGCGTGGCGATGGTTGTGACAAGGGTGCCGAGCCCCTGGCCGCGTCGTCCCTCGATGACGCCGACGCCCTGGAGGACAGCCACTCCTCCACCCGGCGAGAGACGCGCCACGGCGACCGGCTCGTCGGCGATCCGAACGAGCCAGGCCCGCATTCGGCCGGTCTCGAGCGCTCGGACCAGGCCAGCACGCCGGCGCGCAGCCTGGTCGCGGCCGATGCCGAAGATACGGGTCTCCACTGCTTCGTGTTCGGCGATGGTGCGGACCTGCACGGCCTCGACGCGCAGTCCCGGGTCGAGGTGCGGCACAGCCGCGGCCTGTCCGACCCAGTGCACGGTCTCTGTGAGGACCCGCACCCAGCCCTGTCGCTGGAGGGCGTCAGTCAGTCCGGGATGCCCGTCAAGCTCGCCGCAGCAGAGCAGGGAGGGCCAGGCACCGTCGGCGCGCATGCGCGCGGCGACGGTGGCCAAGGCATCGGGCCAAGTGTCGCTGCGCCAACGGGTCATGGCAGCATAGCTGGCGTCAGGCCCGCTGCCGGGCCCGTAGACCAGCGTCACTCCCAGCTCGGCCTCGTCGCGGACGATGCCGCCCTCCAGGGCCGGCAACGTCACCAGCTGGCGCTCGATAGCGGCCAGTTCATCAGCCGTGGGCGGCGCGACCTCCGCAGACGGACGCTCGCGAGGGCGGGCCGTCTCAGGCCGCTGCAGCGGGGCTGCCGAGGGGGTCTCGCTCACGGCGCCTCGCCGAGCAGGATGCGGCGACACCACTTGATGGCCGGCGTGCCGTGGGCGATGACGGCCTCAAGGTGGCTGCGCTGATCGAAGCCCGGGCTGCTACCCAGGCCGCCCGCGACACGCTGGCGCGGCACGGCATCAACGCTGGCGCCTGCGGCCACGGCTGCCCGGCGGCGGACCTCCAGCTCGAGGTCCCACATCTCAAGCGAGCCCACGAAGTAGGTGGACAGCTGGGTCGAGCTGATGCGTGCCCGCAGCCATTTGGCGCGGGCTTCGTCAGGCTCCTGCCAGGCGCCTCGCACCATGAGGTCGATAGCCTCCGCCTCGGTCATGGAACCGGCGTGGGTCTCCACGTCGAGGATGGCGTTGACGACCGCGCGCAGGTAGAGCTTCCAATGGGTCAGCGCGAAGCCCGGGTCATCAGCCCCGTAGCCGAGATCCACCATCACCTGCGTCACATAGACCGCCCAGCCCTCGGCAAACATGCCATTGGTGAAGACGGTCCTGACCAGGGAGGGGCAGCGATTGGATGCCGCCAGCTGCAGGTAGTGCCCAGGGATGCCCTCGTGGATACACAGGTCCCGCAGCATGCGGTCGTTCTCTTCTCGGAGATACGACTCCACCGCTTCGGGACCTTGTGATGGATCGGGCGGCGTGCTCCAGAAATGCGACTTCTGCCCGCGGTCGAGGGGGCCGGGATGGTCCAGGAAGGCGCGGGCATGGGCGCGCAGGAAGAGCGGCGTCCAGGTGATCTCCAGGGGCTCGTCGGGCAAGCTGATGACCTCCTGTGCGCGGCAGAAGGCCTCGATACGGCCGATCTCGGCCTGGCAGAAGGCGATGAGGCCATCGGGCTCCTGGTGCTCCGTGGCGATGGCGTCGAGGACCCGAGCCACGATGGCGTGATCGGCGTCAGTGTCGCCATCGACCGCCTCCGGCAGGGGTTCCTGTGGCAGCCAGGCCGGCCACGTCTGACGGGCCAGGCGAAGCATCTCGGCGCGGACGGCATGGTAGTCAGCCCAGGCGCGCTCCCGCAGCTGCGCTGGCGTCAGGTCGCTGCCCAGCGTGAGGCGCAGCTTGCGTGCGAAGAGGTCTGGCCCCAGCCGGCCCTCTCCGGAGGCCCGCTCGCGGGCCTCGCCGTCGAGACCAGCTCCGAATTCATCGAGAGCCCGTCGTGCGGCGTCGACCGCGGCCTCCATGGGCGCCACCAGCTCGCTGGCCTCACCGGCTTGCGCACGTGCGCGCGACTCGGTCAGTGCCGCGTCGAGGAGCTCACTGATGCCCGGGAGCTGCCCGATGGCTGTCTCCAGCTGGAGCAGTCCGACGGGGCGATCGGCCAGCCCGGTGAGACCCTCGAGCGCCTGGCGCGCCAGCCGCGGCAAGCCCTCGATGCGGGCCAGCAGTGCGCTGCCGCGCTGCGGCCATGGCGCGTACCCCCGCGAGAGGATCCCGAAGAGGCCGCTGCCCATGAGGTACACCAGCTCCAGCGCATCCCAGGCCTCGCCTCGCAGGACGTCCTCGCTGAAGGCGAGCCTCTCGATCTCCTCGAGCAGGATGCGCCGGTCCACGCGTTCGTCGGCAGAGAGGGTCGCCTCCGACATGCCCCCGAGCCGAGAGGCGTGGCGCGTCAGCATGGCCAGGCGAGCCAGGCGCCCGGATCCGGTCAGCTCTGGCCAGTGGGCATCGACAGCGTGGTAGCCGGCCTCGGTACCCCAGGTCGGATAGGCTGCGAAGAGGTCGACGAGCAGCTCGACCACTGCCGCCTCGAAGGCGTCGCCGGGCGTAGGCAGCCCGTCGGGCCGCAGGTCAGGGGTCAATGGGGCCTCCCTTGGCTGGCAGAGACAGCGGCATCCTACGACGCCACGGCTCGGCAGGGGCAGGCTGTTCGCATGGGCTGCCTGCGCGGACCGCGCACGGGACTGGGCCCGGTGGCGCGGTACCCTTGCGCTTCGATGACCGATCCCTCCTCCGAACCCGCCCCACACGCTCGTCGGACCCTGGCCCTGCGGCTGCGCGAGCGTCCGCTCCTGCTCGACGGGGCCATGGGCACCCTGCTCTATTCTCGCGGCATCCCGCAGCGCGCCTCCCTCGACGAGCTCGTGCTCAGCCGGCCGGACATGGTGACGGCCGTGCATCGCGAGTACATCGCAGCCGGCGCGGACATCATCGAGACGAACACGTTCAGCGCCAACCGCGTCCGGCTCGGGCAGCTGGGCCTGGCCGAGCGGACTGCCTTCATCAACCGCCGGGCTGCCCAGCTGGCGCGCGAGGCCCGCGAGGTGGCCGGGCGCGATGTGCTGGTGGCAGGCTCCATCGGCCCCATCAGCTCACCCCTGTTCGGCCCCAGCCACCTCTCGGACACTGCGGCGGGAGAGGCGGCAGCTGAACAGCTGGCAGGGCTGCTCGAAGGTGGCATCGACCTGGTCATGATCGAGACGGCCAGCGACATGGGCCACCTGCTCGCCGCCGTCGAGGTGGCCCGCGTCTCGAGCGATCTGCCCATCCTGGCCTCGGCGACGTTCGGCGAGGACCTGCGCATGGCCGACGGCACCACGCCGGCCATGGCCGCGGCGGCCCTCCACGAGGCTGGCGTCGACGTGCTGGGCGTCAACTGCGGGTCGGGGCCCATCGCCGGCCTCGACGTGCTCGAAGAGATGAGGGAGGCGTCGGCGGGCACGGCGTTGCTCATCATGCCCAACGCCGGCCTGCCCGGCCGGGTCGGTGGCGAGTTCGTCTATGCGGCCGCGCCGGCCTACTTCGCCGACGAGGTGCCGCGCTTCCTGGCCACGGGAGCACGGCTCGTGGGCGGCTGCTGCGGCACCACGCCGGAGCACATCTCGGCCATGCGCCAGGTACTCGACCGCGAGGCGGCTCGTCAGGGCGGGCAGGTCACGGTCGAAGCGAGCGCGACAGTGACCCGGGTCAGGCCGGCCGACCGGTCTGTCAGCGAGGACGTGGTGTCGATCTCGGCGCCAGCGCCGACCGGGCTGGCGACGGCGCTGGCAGAGGCTCGCTTCGTGGTCAGCGTGGAGATCGACCCACCGCGCTCAGTGCGCATCGAGCGCACTCTGCAGTCGGCCGAGCTCATCCGGGACGCCGGCGCCGACCTGGTGAACATCAGTGACAGCGCCATGGCCCGTGTCCGCATGGGCGCCATGGCCGTGGGCTTTGCCATCCAGCGCGACCTGGGCCTTGAGGCGCTCATCCACTTCACGACGCGCGACCGCAACCTCATGGCCCTCGAGTCGGAGCTGCTGGGAGCGCACGCGTTGGGTATCCGCGACATCCTGGCCCTCACCGGGGACCCGCCGCGGATGGGGGACTACCCCGGTGGCACGGGCATCTGGGACATCGATTCTGTCGGCCTCATCGGCATCCTTGGCCGCCTCAATCGAGGCGAGGACCAGGCTGGCCGACCCATCGGCGCGCCGGCCGGCTTCACCATCGCCTGCGCCCTAGACCCCACGGCCGCCGACCTCGAGCGTGAGATCGACCGGTTGGGCCACAAGGTCGAGGCGGGTGCCCACCTCATCATGACCCAGCCCATCTACGCAGCGGCGCAGTGGCAGCGCTTCATGGAGCGCGCCGCGGCTCGCTGGGGCGACCGCCTGCCGCGACCTGTGCTCCTGGGCATCTTGCCCCTGCACACCGCGCGCCACGCCGAGTTCCTGCACAACGAGGTCCCCGGTATCACCATCCCTGACCGGGTACGCGCGGCCATGCGGGCCGCAGGAGAGCGCGGCGCGGAGGTCGGGCTCGAGATGTCCCTGGAGCTCCTGCACGAGATGCGCGAGCTCGTCGACGGCACCTACATCATGCCCAGCTTCGGTCGCTACGAGCAGTCGGCTGAGCTGGTGCGCCGGCTTCGCTCAGGATCCCCCGGCAGATGACCAGGCCGGCGCTGTCGCTCCTGCTGCCCACCTGCATCGTGTTGTTGCTGGCGCTGCTGCCGGTGGCAGCGGCCCAGGAAGACGAGCTCATCCTCGCCGCGCGCGAGGAGGGCGTCCATATCCTCGACGAAGCGGGTGTCATCAACGCGGTCGACGAGGAGACACTGCAGGCGGACCTGCAGGCGCTGCTTGAGGAGAGCGGCCTGGACATCGTCGTCTACACGCGACAGCAGGGGCGCGTCGGTGCTCGGCGAGATGCGCGCGCGGACGCCGCTCAGGTGCTCGAGGAATGGCAGGTCGGCGGCGAGGCCGGCAGTGGAGCCGTGATGTTCTGGAACATCAACCCCGAAGGCAGCGTGGCGCGCAACGGCGTCGCCCTCGGCGATGGCTTCGCGGCAGTCGACGCCAGGAACGTCGACGAAGCCGTCAACTCCGTGGTGCTGCCGGGGCTCCAGAGCAAGGATTGGATCAGCGCGCTCCTGGCCGGACAACTCGAGCTGCAGTCGCGGCTGACCGGCGCGGGCGTGGCCGCCACGCCGGCCCCCGTGCAGACGCCCTTCCCGGGAGCGACTGCGGCGCCACAGCGACCGGCCGTGACCGAGGGACGGAGGCCCACGAGTGGCCTGTCTCCGCCCCCCGGACCCGCCTTTCCGGACCCCATCGACGGACTGCGCGTCTACGACTACGCAGAGGTCATCAGTCCTGCGGTCATCGACCGGCTGGGCGATACCATCGCCGCCATCGAGGAGCGCACCGGGGCCCAGATCGTGGTCTACACGCAGGTCAAGCCCGAGGCCGACAGCCCGGCGCGAACGGAGCAGGATGCCATCGCGCTCATCGACCAATGGGGCGTGGGGCGCGCCGGCTTCGACGATGGGCTGGCCATCTTCTTCAACCTGCGCGACGACCTCTGCCACGGACAGGTCCAGCTGTTCGCGGCCCCCGGTTTCGCGGCCTCCTACCTGACCGATGGGCAGCGCCAGGCCATCTTCGAGGAGCAGATGCTGCCGGCACTGCGGCGCTGTGACTTCGATGACGCGCTGGTGGCGGCCATCGGCAGCATCGATAGCGCGGCCACCTTCGAGAACGCCCGCAACCTGCGACTGGCGCGCCAGGTGGACGCCGTGGCCGGGCTCATCGTGGCACCCCTGCTGCTCATCGGGCTGGTCGCCTGGGCGGGCTGGAGCTGGCTGCGCTACGGACGCGACCCTGTCTATCTCGACGACGCCTCCATCCTCAT
>Ga0075304_1000118_pt1 | contig 19473 bp, 18 predicted proteins | sample Joice_CattailNLA_FD_120067 | JGI IMG/M metagenome (GOLD analysis project Ga0075304, IMG submission 120067) | Natural and restored wetland microbial communities from the San Francisco Bay, California, USA, that impact long-term carbon... | ecosystem: Environmental > Terrestrial > Soil > Wetlands ... | reverse complement strand
CAGCGTGGCGAACAGCGCGATCGTCAGCGAGTTGGCGAAGGCGATCAGCAGGTCCTCGTTGTTGAAGAGCTTTTTGTAGTAATCGAGCGTGAAACCCCGCCAGACGATGTTCCGCTTGCTGTCGTTGAAGCTGAAGACGACGAGCGCGACGAGCGGCGCATAGAGGAAGAAGAACACGACGAAGAGCCAAAGCTTCATCTGCCATGCGCGGTTGTATTCCAGGGGTGCGCGTCGTGTGGCCATGGTCTAGATCCCGTGACCTGCGTCGGTGGATTTGCCGCGGGTGAAATAGACGCGCAAGGCGATCGCGGCGAATGTCGCGTACATCAGCAGGAACGACAGCGCGGCGCCGAACGGCCAGTCATTGGCCTTTTTGAACTGACGCTCGATCACGTTGGCGATCATCTGACTGTCGGGGCCGCCGAGCAGGTCAGGCGTCAGATAGGCGCCGAGCGCCGGAACGAAGGTGATGATGATGCCCGAGATGATGCCCGGCAGCGCCAGCGGCACCACGATCAAGAACAGGGTCCGGATGTGGCCGGCGCCGAGGTCGAGGCTCGCCTCGATGAGCGATTTGTCGAGCCGGTCGAGCGCTGCGTAAAGCGGCAGGACCATGAAGGGCAGATGCACGTAGACCAGCCCGAACACGACGGCAAAGTTGTTGTAAAGCAACTGCAAGGGCGTGAAGTCGCCCAGCGGCTCCAGCCCCACGAGCGTCATGAGCCAGCTGCCCTGATCCCAGAACCATTCGAGCGTGAAGTTCACGTAGCCTTGAGTCCGCAGCACCGCGATCAGCGCGTAGGTCCGGATCAGCAGGTTGGTCCAGAACGGCAGCATGATCAGCAGCAAGATCCACGCCCGCCAACGTTCGCTGGCGAACACGATCGACAGCGCCACGGGAAAGCCGATGATGAGGCACAGGAGCGTCGTGATCCCGGCGACGAAGATCGACTTGGCGAAGATGCCGAGATAGAGCGGCTGAAGCGCGCGCGCGTAGTTGGCGAACGTGCCGCTGATGTCGACTTCGGTCAGGCTGACATTTTGACCGAAGCTATAAGCCCAGACGATGGCCAGCGGTGCGAGGAAGAACGCTACCACCCAAGCTATGGGTGGTAGCGCCGTCGCTAGAAAAGCCAGCCGACGTTCCTTTTTCTGCGAGGCCATCGCGGGCGTATCCTAATTGATCAGGCCGCACGCAAACGCGTCATCGCCTCGTCAAGCATCCGCGAGAACTCCGGACCGAGATAGTTCGGCCACTCGCACTTGGCCATCACATCCGCCGGCGGGAAGATGACCTTATTGTCCCGGTAATCCGCCGGCATCAGCTTGACGGCCGCCGCATTCGGCGACGGATAGAGAATGGTACTGGAAATCTCGGCCCCAACCTCGGGCTCGAAGATGAAGTTGATGAACTTGTGCGCGTTCTCCGGATGCGGCGCCCCTTTCGGGATGGCCAGCGTATCCTGCTGCTTCATTGCGCCTTCCTTCGGCACGACGAAATCAATGTCGTCGTCCTCGGTCATGATCTGCGCGATATCGCCGTTATACTCCATCGCCAGATCGACCTCGCCCGAGAGCAGCAGATCCTGGCCGTTGTCCTCGTGGAAAGCCTTGATGTGGGGCTTTTGCTTGATGAGCATCGCCTCGGCCTTCTTGAGCAGCTCGGGCGACGCGTCGTTCAAGGACCCGCCAAGATATTTGAAACAGTTGCGGAACAGCTCGCTCGCGTCCGACATCACCGTGATCTTGCCCGCGTATTTGTCGGAGTCGAACAGGTACTTCCAGCTGTCCGGCACGCCGTCGACCTTCGACTTGCGATAGCCGATACCAATGACGAGCCAGGTATAGGGCAGGCTGTACTTCCGGCCCGGATCAAATGGCGCGTCTTCCATGAACTCAGGGGCGATGTTCTTGATGTTGGGGATCTTGGAATGATCCAACGGCTCGAGCAACTTGGCCTCGATCATGCGTTGGACGAACTCGCTGCCGGGTACGATGACGTCGTATCCGGGGTTGCCCGCGCGCAACTTGGCGAACAACTCGTCGTTCGTGGCGAACAGGCTCATATTGACGTCGATGCCGCTCGCTTCCGCGAAGTCCTCGAGCGTCGTCTCGCCGATATAAGTGTCCCAGTTGTAGAAGTTTAGTTTTTTCTCCTCGTCAGCGGCCCAGGCAGAGTGCTTCCTGCCGGTGAGGGTGATGCCGACCGCGGCTGCGCCGAGGCCTTTAAGAATTGATCGACGGGAATGGGGTCCGAATAAAGCTTTGGTGCGCTCGTCCGACATACTCAGTCTCCCTATGATTGCTGACCGTGCGGTCCTCTCCGACTTCCAAGTCCTTGGCCCCAGTGGTTTCTCCGCCTCAAAGTATTGCTTCTAGCAGTCATCCTTACCAGCCTAATCGATAGCCAACTTGCTCTGAACCTGATCAATCATGCATCGATGCCACCCAGGCAGATGTATTTGACCTCCAGATACTCCTCCAAGCCTTCGGCGCCGCCTTCGCGGCCAAGGCCGGATTCCTTGACGCCGCCGAACGGCACCACCTCGTTCGAAAAGATACCCTCGTTGATGCCGACCATGCCCGCATCGAGCTTCTCGGCGACACGCCAGGCGCGGCTCACGTCCCGGCTGAACAGATAGGCCGCGAGCCCGTAGGGTGTATCGTTCGCCAACCGGATCGCTTCGTCCTCGGTCTCGAACCGCACCAGAGCGGCCACGGGGCCGAAAATCTCCTCGCGCACGATGCTCATATCTGCTGTGACGTCGCTCACGACCGACGGACGGTAGAAGAGCGGACCGGCAGGAGCCCCCTCGCCCCCCGTAAGAACTTTGGCGCCCTTCTTCACCGCATCGGCGACGAGCGTCTCGACCTTGTCGATGGCCTCTCCGCTGATCAGCGGGCCCACGGCATTGCCGTCCTCCAGACCGGGGCCGACAGTGAGTTTGTTCACGCATTTCACCATGGCCGCCGCGAAGCGGTCGTAGATGCCGGATTGCACGAGAATGCGGTTGGCGCAGACGCAGGTCTGGCCGGCGTTGCGGTATTTGGAAGCCATGGCGCCGGCGACGGCCTGGTCGAGGTCGGCGTCGTCGAAGACCAGGAGCGGCGCGTTGCCGCCGAGCTCGAGGGTCAACTTCTTCACCGTGTCGGCGCACTGGCGATAGAGGATCTTGCCGACTTCGGTCGAGCCCGTGAAGGAGAGCTTGCGCACGCGGGCATCGTCGCAGAACACCTTACCCACGGCGGGTGCGTCGTCAGTCGTGACGATATTGAGGACGCCGGGCGGCAGGCCTGCGTCTTCGGCGAGCTTGGCGAGCGCAAGAGCGCAAAGCGGCGTTTCGGCCGCTGGCTTGACCACGATCGTGCAGCCGGAGGCGAGCGCCGGCGCAACCTTGCGGGTGATCATCGCGACCGGGAAATTCCACGGCGCGATCGCGGCGACGACTCCGATCGGCTGTTTGATCGTGATGTACCGCTTGGAGGCGGCGGTGGTCGGAATCGTCCGTCCGTAGGCGCGCTTGGCTTCCTCGGCAAACCATTCGATGAAAGAGGCGCCATAGGCCACCTCGGCGCGTGCCTCGGCGATGGGCTTGCCCTGCTCCGTGGTCATCAGCTGGGCGAGGCTCTCGGCCTCCGCGGTGACCAGGTCGAACCAGCGCCTCAGGATCGCCGCCCGCTCCTTCGCCGTCTTTGCCGACCAGTCCGGCAACGCGCGGCTCGCGGCGTCTATGGCGCGTCTGGCCTCCTCGGCGCCGAGATCCGGCACAACCGCCACCTCCGCGCCCGTCGCGGGATCGGTGACCGCGAACGTCTTCGCCGAACCGACCCATTCGCCGCCGATGAAAGCGCTGGTCGGAAACTTCTTGGCGATCATGTTCATCGGCACCATCCGTCAGCGTATCGTGATCGAGACCGATTTCAGATCGGCATATTTGTGTAAGGCATGAAGCGAGCGGTCTCGGCCGAAACCCGACTGTTTGAAGCCGCCGAACGGCATGGTGATGTCGCAGGCGTCCCATCCATTGACCCACACGAGGCCGGCCTTGATCTCGCGGGCGGCGCGATGGGCGAGATTGATGTCGCGCGTCCACAGGCCGGCGGCGAGCCCGTAGACCGTATCGTTGGCAAGGCGCAGGGCCTCGTCCGGCTCCTTGAACCGGCTTACGGCGAGGACGGGTCCGAAGACCTCCTCCCGGGAGAGTTGCGCGTCCGGCGCCACGGCGTCGAACACCGTCGGCTCGACGAAAAAGCCGCCGCTGTCGATACGCGTGCGCTTGCCACCGAGCCGCAACGCGGCGCCCTCTCGGGCTGCGTCCTCGATGTAGCGCAACGCCGTCTGCATCTGCTCGGCCGAGACCATGGCGCCGAATTTGGTCGCCGGCTCCAGCGGATCGCCCGGCACGATGCGCTTGGCGATCATCAGGAGCTTGTCGAGGAAGGCGTCGGCGATGTCTTCCTGCACGAGGAGACGGGACGCGGCGGTGCAGACCTCGCCCTGGTTGAAGAAAATTCCCCAGGCGGCATGAAACGCGGCGGCGTTGAGGTCAGGACAGTCTGCGAACACGATCTGCGGAGATTTTCCGCCGAGTTCGAGGCTGACGCGCTTCAGGTTGCTTTGCCCCGAATACTGCATCAGCAGCCGGCCGACCGCCCCCGAGCCGGTGAACGCGATCATGTCCACGTCCATGTGGAGGGCGAGCGCCTTGCCGGCCCTGTCGCCGAAGCCCGGAACGACGTTCAGCACGCCCGCGGGAACGCCCGCTTCGAGCGCCAATTGGCCAAGCTTCAGGGCCGTCAGCGGCGATTGCTCGGCAGGCTTGAGCACCACCGAATTGCCCATCGCCAATGCAGGAGCAACCTTCCACATCGCCATATGCAATGGGAAGTTCCACGGCACGATGGCGCCGACTACGCCGAGGGGCTCCTCGATAGTGAAAGAGAAACGGTCTGAAGTGGCAGGCCCCACCTCGCCATAAATCTTATCGAGCGCCTCCGCATAATAGCGAAGCGTGCGGATGGCTCCCGGCACATCGACAGTCAGTGCGTCATTGACCGGCTTGCCCACATCGAGGCTCTCGAGCACGGCGAGGATCTCGGCATCGCGCTCCATGAGGTCGGCAAGCGCAAACAGGATGCCTTTCTTCTCGCGATAATGAAGACCGCGCCAGCGACCCTCGTCGAAAGCGCGACGGGCGGCGGCAACGGCCGCGTCGATATCGGCCGCACCACAGTCAGCAACGCAGTTTATGACGGTGCCATTTCGCGGCGTGATATTCTCGAAGGTGCGTTCTGTGACGTTCGGCCGAAGAGATCCGTCGATCACTGCCCGGTGGGGCAGCTCGACCGCGCCCGCAATATTCTCGAAATATGCAAGTGACGTCATGGATGCCTCATGCGCCTTGCGCGTACCAGAGATGATCAAGCGGGGTGACGATGCGTTCGAAATTGTTACGCTCGGTCTGCTTCAGACGTGAAAACACGTGCTGAAACCTATCGCCGAACGCCCCCCGCACGATTTCAGAATTCTGGAAGAGGTCGAGCGCGTTGACCCAGGCCGTTGGCAGCTGCGGCGCTTCAACCGTGTCCGAATGACCCTCGATGGCGGGACCCGGATCGAGTTCATTTTCGAACCCATGGCTCATCCCCGCAAGCATCGATGCGATCACGAGATAGGGGTTGGCGTCGGCACCGGCAATTCGATGCTCGACGCGGGTCGACGCGCCGTCGCCGAGGGGGACGCGCAGAGCAACAGTGCGATTGTTGAAGCCCCATTGAGCGGCCATCGAAACATAGGCCTTTGGCACGTAGCGCCGATAGGCGTTGGCCGACTGCGCCCAAACGGCCATGAAATCCGCCATCGTCTCGCACAAACCGCCAAGCGCATGCCGAAACAGCGGCGAAATAGGATCGCCGGCGAACACGTTCTGTCCGGAGGGGTCGAGGAGACAAAGATGGACATGCATTCCGGAGCCGGCCCATTCATGATGGGGCTTGGCCATGAAGGTCGCGTCGAGCTGGTGCGCGCGCGCCGCCGCTTTGACCGCGCGTTTCAACAACAGCCCGTCGAGCGCCGCCGCCATCGCATCCGGGCGGTGCTTCAGGTTGATCTCGAACTGCGCGGGCCCCGATTCCTGAATGACCGCGTCGACAGGAATACTTTGCGCCTCGCAGACACGAAAAATGTCGTCGATAAAGGGAGACAGGGCCTCCATATCGTCAAACCCGAAGGTCAGGGGCCGCTCCGGGTCATCTGCGACGCCGTCGGGCGTATCGAGCCGAAACGTGCCGGCGGCATTTCGCTTCGTGACGTAGAACTCGAGCTCCACGGCGGCAACGGGCGTACGGCCCGCGCGCGTGAACCGATCAAGCTGATTGGCGAGAACCGTGCGGGGATCCAGCTCATCTCTGACGTCGGTCACGACCACGGCTTGGCCGCGCCTGCCGTCGCCGACCGGAATCGGAGACAACGTCCCACTCAGCAAATGACAGCACGCGTCCGGATCACCGGTTTCCCAAAGCCTGCCGGTTTCTTCCACGCAGTTGCCGAACGGGTCCATGATGAAGACCGACCTTGGCATCATGAGGCCGCGCTTGGCGACGCCGAGGAGATCGGACCGGCGGATGCGCTTGCCCCGCGCGATACCGTTCATGTCGAACATGAAGGCATCGATCCATTGCACTGCCGGATTGGCGTCCAGGAACGCTTGCGCTTCATCCACGTTGAGCCGCGTCCCGGTCATGGCGTCATGCCCCTCGCCGCAGCGCCGAAGCGCCGAAACAAGGCGACGGAAACCTCGTTCGATTTTGGCGCCCACTCGGGATGCCACTGAACGCCCAGACAGAACACCTCGTCGTCGGGCCCACGCACGGCCTCGACGAGCTGGTTCTCGGCAAATGCCTCCGCCTGAAGGTTAGGCGCGAGGCGCTTGATTCCCTGCCCATGCAGCGAGTTGACCATGATCTCGTCGCTGCCCAGCCAATCGCGGAGCTTGCCGCGCAGAGCCACGGGATGCACGGGACAGTACCGTTCATCGAGCGAACGGTTAGGCCGCTCGCGGTGATCGCTTTGGCCGGTCACGTCATGCACCGCCTGATGCAGGCTTCCCCCAAGAGCGACGTTCAGCTCTTGAAAGCCGCGACAGATCGCGAAGAGCGGCTTTTTGCGCTCCACGGCGGCGCGGATCAGCGGGAGCGTGAGCGCGTCGCGAAAGGAATCCAGAGCCTCCGGCTTCACCGGAGGCTCGTCGCTGTAGTGGCGGGGCTCGACATTCGAGGGGCTGCCAGGAAACAGGATCGCATCGGCAACCTCGAGCAACGACGCAATATCCGCCAGACCGGGCCCGACCGGAACCAGCAAAGGCTGGCAATCGGCGACCTCGGCGACGGCGGTGGCGTATTGGCGCCCCACCGCGTCGAACGTGTAGTCGCCGAGGCTCTTGGTGCAACACGGCATGATGACGACCGGACGGCTCATGCGGCGATCTCTCCCGCCACATCCGAAAGCGTGAGATCGAGCGCGCGGCCGATCGCGGCTTCCGCCTCGTCGAACTGGTCTTGCGTCCAGATCAGCGGCGGCGAGGTGACCATGGTGTCGAACACCGCGCGCATGACAAAGCCCTCGCGGAAGAAATGGTCGCGGCAGATGAGCCCGACCCGGCCCGGATCGGCGAAGCGGCGGCGCGTACGCTTGTCGGCAACGAGCTCGATGGCGCCGAGCAGGCCGATCGAACGAACTTCGCCGACGAGGGGGTGGTCCTTGAATTTGGCAAGAACCTTGGCGAGCGCCGGGCCACCGAATTCGTTCACCCGCGGGACGAGCCTCTCCTCTTCCATGATCTCGAGATTCTTGAGCGCCACGGCGCAGGCGACCGGATGGCCCGAGAAGGTGTAGCCATGGTGGAAGTCGTCGTCATGCGCCAGCAACGCCGCGACAATCCCGTCGTCGACGATCACGCCCGAGAGCGGGATGTAGCCCGAGGTCACCGCTTTGGCGAAGGTGATGATATGAGGCCGGATGCCGTAATGCTGTGACGCGAACCACGTGCCGATCCGGCCGAAGCCGGTGATGACTTCGTCCGCGAGAAGCAGGATTCCATATTTGTCCACGATGCGCTGAACCTCGGGCCAATAGGTCTCCGGCGGAATCTTGACCCCACCGGCGCCTTGCACCGGCTCGGCGGCGAACGCCGCGACATTCTCCGGCCCCACCGCGAGGATCTCCTCCTCGAGCGCGCGCGCGGCGCGAAGACCGAAGTCGGCAAGCGACTCGCCGTCCTTCCCCTCCCCGTACCAATAAGGGTCCATGACGTGGCGAAAGCCCTCGTAGAGCGGGTAGCTGTGCGCATGCATGTGGGCCATGCCGCTCATCGAAGCGGCCGCGATCGTCGATCCGTGATAGGCACTCTTCCGCGAGATGATGATGCGCCGCTTCGGCTCGCCCTTCAAAACCCAGTAGTGGCGGATCAAGCGGATGGCGGTGTCGTTCGATTCCGAGCCCGACGAGCCGAAGAACACCTGATTGAGATTGTCTGGAGCAAGCTCGGCAAGCTTGCGCGACAGAGCAACCACAGGCGGATGCGTGGTGCGGAAGAAGGTATTGTAGAACGGGAGCTCCATCATCTGCGCATAGGCGGCCTCGGCCAGCTCGCGGCGGCTATGACCTATATTTGCAGTCCACAGACCGGCCATGCCGTCGAGGATGCGATTGCCCTCGCTGTCCCAGACATAGGGCCCGTCGCCGCGAACGATGACGCGTGCGCCGCCGGCGCGAAGCGACGTGTGGTCCGAGAAGGGATGCAGATGGTGGAGAGCGTCGAGTTCTTTGAGTTGCGTCGTCTGGTGTTGATTGGTCACCGATAAACCTCCAGCAGAACGGGACCCGAGGGCCGGCTTCACTTAGCGCTGGAAGTTCGCGGGCGGGGTATAGCCGATGCGGGCGCAGAGCTGCAGGAGCCGCGCCTTCCGGTCCTGTCCGCTCAGAATCAGATCGATTTCAGAGACAAGCTTTCGGCATGGCTTCAGGCTCGGCCTGAGAGACCCTGGGATTGTGGCGGCGAACGGCCTTGAACCGGGCACGCAACTCCTCCGCTGCCTACGACCCGCCGGTCATCCTTGACAGGCGCTGTCGGGCGGGTATGGCTACGGTCAACTTATTGGCTACGGTGTAGAATTGTCAACACAGTCGGCACGAAAGACGGCCCGGCCACGCGGGCCACGCGGCCTGGACAAGGCCGCGATCCTGGCCGCGGCCTTCGATCTGCTGTCGCGCGACGGCGAGGCACGTTTTTCCGTACGAAAGCTCGGCTCTCAGATCGGCGTGGATCCGATGACGGTCCTGCATCACTTCGGATCGAAGGATAAGCTGCTCCGCCGCATTGCCGACCGGGCTCTGGCGACTGTCGAGCCACCGGCCCCCAGCGGCAACTGGCGCGAAGATCTGCGCAACGTCGCCGCCGCTTACAGGGACCTTGCCCACCGTCACCCGCGCCTGTTCCATCTCCACTTCCGGTTTCACGCCACGGGGCCGGCCGATCACGCTTCCAGCGAAATCGTCTATCGCGCCTTGCGGGAGGCTGGATTGCCGGCGGCCGAAGCGGCAGGGATGGGCCTCGCGTTTTATGCCTTCCTCCTCGGCTATGCGCTGGCGGAGGCCGAAGGACTGTTGCAGCCGATCAGCGACCAGGACGAAGTTGAGCTCCAGGCCCTCGATCCGCAGGCCTATCCGGCAACCTTGGCGCTCATCCCGGCCTTCAAGGCGCTCGATCGCGACGCCGCCTTCGATGCCGCACTGGGCGCCTTCATAGAAGGCGTAGCGTGCCGCAACCGGGCGCCTGCCGGCGGGATATCGGAGCAAGGCTCCTGAGGCGGACGCGAGATGGCCAAGACCTGACGCCATAGTTCCAAGGATACCCAGAATGCCGCCACTCAAGCCCGGCGACCTACGACCAGCGGCCTTCAACTGGGAGGATGCCTTTCTTCTCGAGGAGCAGCTGACCGGCCAAGAGCGCATGCTGCGCGACGGGGCCCGCGCCTTCGCGGAGGATAGGCTCAAGCCGCGGGTCTTGAACGACTTCGCGAAGGAAACCGCGGATCCGAACGTCGTCTTTCGCGAGATGGGTGAAGCGGGGCTTTTCGGCATCACCCTGCCTGAAGAGTATGGGGGGTTGGGGGCGAGCCAGGTGACCTATGGCCTCGTCGCCCGCGAGATCGAGCGCATCGACAGCGGCTACCGCTCGATGATGTCGGTTCAGAACTCCCTCGTGATGCACGCGATCTTCGCCTACGGCTCCGAGGAGCAGCGCAAGGCCTACCTGCCCAAGCTTGCGCGCGGAGAGTTGATCGGCTGTTTTGGCCTGACCGAGCCGGATGCGGGCTCCGACCCGTCAGCCATGTCGGCGCGCGCGGAAAGGACCGCGCGCGGATACCGGCTCATCGGCAACAAGACGTGGATTTCGAACGCGCCGGTCGCCGACGTGTTCGTCGTATGGGCGAAGTCCCAGGCGGACGGCGGCAAGATCCGCGGCTTTCTCGTCGACAAGGGGACGCCGGGCCTTTCGGCCCCGAGGATCGGCGGCAAGATGAGCCTCAGGGTTTCGGTCACGGGCGAGATCGTCATGGACGGGGTCGAGATTGGCGAGGATCGGCTCTTGCCCGGAGCTGAAGGATTGAAGGCCCCCCTCGGCTGTCTCGATCACGCAAGGTATGGCATCGTCTGGGGCGTGATGGGCGCCGCCGAATTCTGCTGGCACGCCGCGCGCCGATACGGGCTCGACCGCAAACAGTTCGGCCGCCCGCTGGCCCAGACCCAGCTTTTTCAAAAGAAGCTCGCCGACATGCAAACGGAGATAACACTTGGTCTTCAAGGCGCGCTGCGCGTCGGTCGCCTGCTCGACGAGGGCCTGGCCACGCCGGAGATGATCTCGATGATGAAACGGAACAATTGCGGCAAAGCTCTCGACATCGCGCGCACGGCGCGCGACATGCATGGCGGCAACGGGATCACCGAAGAGTTTCAGGTGATGCGCCACATGGTGAACCTCGAATCGGTCAATACCTACGAAGGCACCCACGACGTGCATGCGCTGATCCTCGGACGGGCTCAGACAGGATTGCAATCCTTCAACTGAGGAAAGCTTCCGAGATGGACATCTGAAGTTGAAGGCAAAAAGAAAGGGGCGGCCCTCATGAGGACGGCCCGTTCAATTGGTTGCGGGGGCTCGCAACCAGCGTTACTTGCACCTCGACTATGCCATCCTCTGAGGCAGCAAGGTACTTTGCATAAAGGCTGGACAGGCTGACTTTACGTCCGCCTAGAGGGTAGAGTGGATATCTTGGTCACGTTCGCCGATGTCAGCTGATGACCCGAAGCGGACATTGAATTCTGCCTGACCGGATCTACAGAAGGAAAAGAGTAGCGCCCGGCGTTAAGCCAGGCGCCCTCTGGAATTCTCAGGCTGCCTGAGGAGTCCTTACTTGCACTGGGTCATGCCATGCATGGCCATCTTGGCGTCGAGCTCGGAGCCGTAGATGCCCATCATGCTGAACTTCTCCGTCTCTGTAGGTGCCGACAGCGCAATCGAGCACTTTTTGGTTTGCTTGTTGAACATGACGTAGTAGCTCGCCGCGGAGGCGGGAGCGGCGAACACGCCGATCAGAGCGGCTGCGAGCAGATACTTGGTGGCTGAATGAATCTTGGTCATTTTCATTCTCCGAATTCCAGGCCCGGTTGCGTGAGGGGTCATAGAGACGATCGTTCCTGATCGAAGGGCCTTGTGGTTCGGCCAGGAACGAGGGCGAGGCTAAAGAGGTGGGCGGCGGCTTCCCAATACCTTCTCTCTATGATGGCGGTGCTCAGCGTGCAGCGTGCGGCGTAAAGCTCAGGCGAAACGCAAGAAGGGCGCCCGCTCCGACTTGCTCGGGAGGGGGCGCCCCTTCGGTCCGTGGGGGTGGTTACACCTGCCCACGATGATGCTCACAGGGAACTAGCGGCTCATCGTGGTCTGGTAGGGATTCGGAAAACCCTCAGCCATAGCCGCAGGCGCGGCAAAAACGGTAACCAGGGTCAGGGCGATCAGAAGCTCCTTCATTGTTAGTCTCCATCTAGGTTGCTGGCCTTGGGTTCAGAATGCTCCGAGCGGCTGGCCAAAGGTGTCCGTCGGAACACCCCAAAGGTAGGGACCGGCACCCCCTTTGCCCAATACCGACTGGCTATGGAAACCCTGCATCCGATGCACTGAATAGCCTCCGCCTATCGGCACGGCAGCCAACCGGTATTTCCGTGCTTGCCCGGTTTGGAAGATGCTCTCAGTCACAGAAGAACTTCTCTTCCTCCCCCCTAGAGGATGCGACGTCCCGTTTCCCGCGGGCCATCGCATCCTTCTTTTTCTAGAATCGGCTGTAAACTTAAGGGGCCGCATAGCGGTTCGCTTCTTGATCTTGAAATAGCCTCGACGGCTACCCGCCGAAAATCGTAAAACGACAAGCGCAAGCTAGACGGAGCGCAAGACGGTAGGCTTGGCGATGTCGATGCGGCACGTCCTTGGAAGACACGCCATCTCAGCCCGGGGCTCGGGCGTAACCGATTAGCGGAGCGATCTGCATGGAGATGCATCAAGTCCGCTACTTCCTCGCGGTTGCCCGGGAGCTGAATTTCACGCGTGCGGCTGAGGAATGCAACGTCGCCCAGCCCTCCTTGACGCGCGCCATCCGCCAGCTCGAAGGTGAGCTCGGCGGCGATCTGTTCAGACGCGAGAGGCCCCACGCCCAGCTGACCGAGCTTGGCCAGCGCATGCTGCCGCATCTGCGGCAATGCTACGACAGCGCCATGAACGCACGATCTCTAGCCGCAGCGATCAAGAAGGGCGAGGTCGGCTCGCTCCGCCTCGCTCTATCGGCGACCATCGATCCCAGCCTAGTGACATCCCACGTCGTCGAGCTCGGCAAGATGTTCAGCGGCCTCGATCTGAAACTCGTGCGAGGCAACGCACACGAGGTATTAGAGTATCTAAAAAAGGGCGACGTGGAGCTCGCCATGGCCGGGCCGATCGAGGACGATTGGGACAGGCTCGATCGCTGGCCGCTCTTTACCGAGGGCTTCCACCTGGGCATGACAAGCCAGCACACTTTAGCCAAGACGCAAAGCCCGATGCTTGACGATCTCAGGCAGGAGCGCCTTATGATTCGGACCTATTGCGAGAGTACGGAGGAGTTTCTGAGACTGCTGCGCGAACGCGATTTCGACGTTGCGAGGTATCATGAGGTGAGCGCGGAATCGGATTTGTTCTCTCTCCTGGAAGCGGGGTTCGGCGTTGGCTTCCTGCCCGTCAGCACGAAGGGGCCCGAGGCCTTGAAGCGCGTCGAGATCGCGGACATGGACCTCGAGCGCACGGTCTATCTCTATGGCGTTGCCGGCCGCCAGCGGACGGCGGTCGCCGGGGCTATGATGAAGATGCTGCGGGCTTACGACTGGCCTCGGGCAACAGGCTAGTCAGTGGCTTCGAACGCCGCCAACAGGTCCTCGATTGCCATGCGCTTGCGATAATCCGGATCCACGAAGCGCGCTTTCACCAATCCGTCCGTGGCGACGACGAAGGTTGCCGGGATCGGCAAAAGCCAGGTGTCGCTTCCTTGCGAAGGCGAGACGTCCCAGCCGGCCTCGCACATCATCCTTTGCATTTCGTCTCCGACCCAGAATGCGAGGTTCAGGGACATGGCGTAGCCGTTCTCGAAATCCGTCAGGATCGGGAAGGCCGCACCGGAGCTCGTCCGGAGCTCGTTCGTGTAGTGCTGCCGGTCCGGCATGATGGCCGCGACCTGGCCGCCGATAGCCGCGACCTGATCCTGGGTTTCGGCGAGCGCCCTGGTGTTGATGCGGCAATAGGGACACCAATGGCCGCGGTGGAAGACGACCGCCACGGGACCCTTCTTCAAAAGCTGCTCGAGACTGACAAGGTGTCCGTTCTCGTCCGGAAGGATGAAATCCGGCATGGGGTCGCCGGGCTTCGGAGCATGCTCGCCCACCTCATGTTCGCGAAGGCGGGAGACAAGCTGGTCGACCGAGGACTGGAAAACCTCGCCGAGATCGCGCACGGCGTCGGCGAAGGCCTGCAGCCGGTCGGCCAATGAGGCGTCCATGTCGCGGCATTCGACGAACGCTTCCTCGAGCAATTCGGCGAGCGGGCGCTCAGTCATCAGATACTCCGCCAAGCGGTAGGGGCACGTGTCATCCCCTCACTCTGAATATCATCCCGCGCACTAGCCGGAAAGCACGCGCGAAAGGGCAGCTTCAAGATTCTTGGGATCCCGAGCCGCGCAAGGCCTTCAGCAGGTCGTTGACCGCCATGCGGCGGCGATAATCGGGGTCGATGAACCGCGCCGTGACCCGGCCGTCCGGCCCCACTACGAACGTCGCCGGGATCGGCAGAATCCAGGCTTCGTTGCCTTGGTACTCGGGCAAGTCGCGCCCACCCTTTCGCATCACCTGTTCGACCTCGTCTCCGACCGAGATCGCAAGCCCGATCGAAAGTGCATAGCCATTGTCTACGTCGGACAGCACGGGGTAGCGGATACCAGAGTCTTTCTTCAGACGCGCACCGAAGGCTTCCCGCTCGGGTGTGATAGCCACAATGGACGCGCCCTCCGCCGCGATCTCATCCTGGACCTCGGCGAGGGCCCTCGTGTTGATGCGGCAATAGGGACACCAATGGCCGCGGTGGAATGTGATTGCGACGGGTCCGGCTTCGAGGAGGTCGTCAAGGCTTACGAAATGTCCGGCCTCGTCGGGAAGCGTGAAGGGTGGCATCGGCTCACCCGGCTTCGGCGCGGTCGCGCCAGCCTGCGACGCCTTGAGCCGCTCGACCATGCGGTCGACGGCCTCCTGCGCCTCGGGACGCAGGGCGCGCGAGGCGACCGCGAACAGCTGAAGCCGTTCGCCCAACGAGGCGTCCATGTCGCGGCAATGCGCGAAGGCTTCTTCGAGAGTTGCGAAGCTGGGCCGAAACATTCAGTGAAACTCTCCCCTCGCGGCGGCCCACAGTTCAACGGTCAAAACGCTCTCCTCAATAGACAATGTTGTGAGGAGTTATGACCTGAGGCGAGGCGCCCGTCCAATAGCCGTGCGCTATGATGCGCGAAAGCGGCCAAAAAACCGGGCTTCATGCCACGTAAATCCAGACCGCCCGTTTTCGCTCCCCTTATAGCAGCGGGCTATTGAGATAGAAGCCAACCAGCATTTCCGTGCGGGACTGTTCCCGATCAGTCTCTCTCTTGTAGAAAACGGCCGTTCCCCGGCCTCCCAAGCCGAAGGAGTCAAGAGAGATGTTTGAACCCCGTAACCAGTGCGGCTTCGGCCGCGGCCTGATCGTCGCCGGAGCTCTGTCCGGCGTGATCCTCGGCGCAACCCTGTTCGCCAGCGGCGCCTCTGCCGGCGAATGTCCCGCCGATCAGACCAAAGCGGATGCCCGCGAGGCGGTCAACGTGGAAGCGGTCGGCAAGACCGATACCGTAATCGCCACGCTCGACGTCGCAAAAGAGCACGGTATCGATGGCCGTGTGTTCCGCATGCGCCGTCTGGAGATCGAGCCGGGTGGCGTGGTGCCCTGGCACAGCCACGCCGATCGCCCCGCAATCATCTACGTCGTCGCCGGCACGATCGAGGAGTATTCGAGCGACTGCGCCGTGCCCATTGTTCACAAGGCCGGCGACGTCTCCTCCGAAACCAAAGGCGTATCGCACTGGTGGAAGAACACCGGTGAGGAGACCGTGGTTCTGATTTCCGCCGACCTGCCCAAGAGCTAAGCTTCCCCAAGGAGGATGTGACGGTCTGACAGTCGAGGCCTCTCATCCTCCTCCCTGCTCAGGAGCGCCGCGCTATGAACGAGAAGCTCGACGCTGCTCCGACCGGGCGCGAGATGCAGAGCACCGCCGCCAGCCTCCTGCGGTTCATGATCATCGCGGTCACGGCCTTTCTGACCCTGGTCGATCTCTTCGCGACGCAGGCCATCCTTCCAGAGCTCACGCATCATTACGGTGTCACGCCCGCCGCTATGGGCACCGCGGTCAACGCCAGCACGTTGGGCATGGCCGTGGCCGGCCTGGCAGTCGCCTATTTCAGCAACGCCATCGACCGGCGCATCGGTATCCTGTTGAGTCTAGCGGTGCTCGCCATTCCCACGGCGCTGCTGGCCCATGCGCCGGATCTGTTGACTTTCACGGTCCTGCGCGTGGTTCAGGGGTTGTGCATGGCGTCGGCCTTCACGCTGACGCTCGCCTATCTCGGCGAACATTACAGCGCCGCGGATTCCGCCACAGCATTCGCCGCTTACATCACCGGGAATGTGGCGAGCAATCTGGTCGGGCGCTTTCTCGCCGCTGGCGTCACCGATCACTTCGGCCTCGCCTCGAATTTCTATTTCTTCGCCGTGCTCAACCTGCTGGGCGCTGTGCTCGTCTTCTTCACCGTGGAGAAGACGCCGCCGATGAACGAGATGCGCGAGAAGAAGCGCTCCCCCTTCGCCGCCTGGATGGACCATCTCAAGAACCCCGCCTTGCGCGCAAGTTTCGCCATCGGCTTCTGCATCCTGTTCGCCTTCATCGGTACGTTCACCTATGTCAACTTCGTTCTGGTCTCGCCTCCGCTCAGCGTCGGCATGATGACGCTCGGGTTTATCTATTTCGTATTCGTGCCCTCGATCCTGACCACGCCGCTTGCGGGCCATGCGGTGCAACGCTTCGGCACGCGGCCCACCTTCTGGGTGTCGCTTTTGGTCGCGGGCGTAGGGCTGCCACTGCTCGTCCTGCCCAACCTCCCGGCCGTTCTGATCGGGATGATTCTCGTCGGCATCGGCACGTTCTTCGCGCAAGCCTGCGCAACAGGCTTTGTCGGCCGCGCCGCGACGACTGATCGTGGCGCCGCGAGCGGTCTTTACCTCGCGAGCTATTTCTTCGGCGGCTTGATCGGCAGCGCCGTGCTCGGCGTGATCTTCGACATGTACGGCTGGGCGGCGTGCGTCGCCGGCATCGGCGTTTCGCTCGCCGTTGCCGCGATACTTGCGGTTGCGCTGAAGACGCCCTCCGCAACCCGCTAGCCTATTCGGCGGCGCGCCGGTTGGGCGACCGCTCGTCCATGGTCTCCGGTGCGGTGCCTGGCTCGAACTTCGTAGCAGGTTCGGCGCCCGGCTCCGGCTCGTGCAGGATCACGCCTTCGAGCTCGTCGAACTCGCCAAGCCACGCCTGCGCGGCAAGCGCCCGCTTCGTATCGTCGTAACCCGTCTGCCACCGCTTGCGGATCCCGGCCGGCGAGAAGTCGATATCCTTGACGTGGCTCTCGTTGTCGAGACGCGGCGCCAGCAGGCGCACCACATGCATGCGCGTGCGGCAGGCGTAGCCGGCAAGCTCCTTCACCTTCGGATCGAGGCGGACGTCGTCCGGCACGTATTTGAGAAGCTCGGTGATAACGTGGCGCAAACGGTGCGCCTCACGCTGCCGCACGATATGGTTGGCGATGCGGCTCGAATACTGGATGTCCTTGTGCCGGTGCAGAGTTTCCCAGATGGTCTTCGGCTCAGGGCCGGCAGGGTTCCACAGATGCACCGCGAAGATCAGGCTGTTGCGCCGGGGATTGTCCTCGAAAATGCGCTCGGCCGGCGTGTTCGACAGAATGCCACCATCCCAATAGAGCTCGCCGTCGATGCGCACCGCCGGAAAGGCGGGCGGCAGCGCGCCGGAGGCCATGACATGGCTCACTGTTAGCGGCATGTGGCGGGAGTCGAAATAATGCATGACGCTGGTGCGGACATGCGCAGCCCCGACGGTGAGCCTCACGGAACCGCGATTGAGCAGATTGAAGTCGACCAGGTCCTCGAGCGTAGTGCGCAACGGTGCCGTCGAGTAATAGCCGGCGGCGTCCGGCCCAAGCGGCATATGCGCGCCGAAAAACGCACGCGTATGCGGCTCGAAGAAACCAGAGATGCCGCTAGTGATGGTCATCCACGAGGACAGGGCATCGCCCGCGCCGGCCCAGGCCGGAAAGGCGCCCCAATAATCGGCGGCCTCGACGCGCTTCCAGAACTCTTTCAGTTTGGGCAAGCGGTCCTCAGGCTCGTTGCCGGCGATGATGCTGGCATTGATGGCGCCGATCGAGGTCCCGACGATCCAATCGGGCTCGACGCCGGCCTCGTGCAGCGCCTCGTAGACGCCGCCCTGATAGGCGCCGAGCGCGCCGCCGCCTTGCAGCACCAGGACGACTTGTCCGTTGTTGTCGTCGCGGACCTTGTTGACCGCTTCAAGCGGGGATTGAGTCTTGGCCATGGGTTGCTCCTCCCGGCGCGGGGTGCCTAATGAGCCGTCCAGCCGCCGTCGGCGGCGATAGTGGTTCCGGTGATCGACGCGGCCGCATCCGAGGTCAGGAACACGGCGATTCCGCCGAGCTCGTCCGTTGAGGCGAAGCGCTTGTTGGGCTGTTGCGCCAGCAAGACGTCGCGGATGACCTCATCACGCGGAATGCCGTGGGCCTTGGCCTGTCCTTCGATCTGCGCCTCGACCAGTGGGGTGTAGACGTAGCCCGGACAGATAGCGTTGCAGGTGATGCCTTTCTCGGCGATTTCGAGCGCGGTGACCTTGGTTAGTCCGAGCATGCCGTGCTTGGCGGCGACATACGCCGACTTGAAAGCGGAGCCTACAAGGCCATGGGCCGAGGCGATGTTGATGACGCGGCCCCAGCCCTTGTCCACCATACCTGGGAGTGCGAGCCGCGTGGTATGGAAAGCCGAGCTGAGGTTGATGGCGAGGATCGCGTCCCACTTGGCAACGGGAAATTCCTCGAGAGGGGCGACGTGCTGGATGCCCGCGTTATTGACGAGCACGTCCACGGCGCTGAACTCGCCGAGCACCGTGCCGAACATCTCGGCGATCGACTGGGGGCTCGACATGTCGGCGTCGGAATAAAGCACAGTTACGCCGAAATCGGATTCTATGCCGTGTTTCGCCGCCTCGATATCCTCTGGTTTCCCGAAGCCGTTGAGGACGACTGCAGACCCGGCGCTCGCAAGCGCTCGGGCGATGCCGAGCCCTATGCCGCTCGTGGAGCCGGTGACCAGGGAAACCTTGTACCTCAGCGGCTTCGCCGCGTTTCTGCTACGGTGTGTTGCGGTCTCGTTCACGGCTGAACTCCTCCGGCTTGCTGATTGCGCCTTGCGCTGCAATGCCATCTCGATCCGCAGGATGGCGCCCCCGGAGCCGAACGGGAAATGCCGAAAAACTAGGAGTTCAATAGCGATCCGCTATTGCCCGACGGCCGAAGGACCAAGGCAATAGTAGCCCCGGCTGCGAGTAACGTTCTTCAATTTCTCGAAGTTTTATGCGGGCGCGCCTCAGTCTGCTTTTGACAGATTTTGTTGATTTAGTCGCGCGGGCGACGGGTTTAACGGTGTCTGCTCTTATCAGAAGCTGACGTTTGCGTTCCCGCCCAGGCAT
>Ga0075304_1000111_pt1 | contig 20135 bp, 20 predicted proteins | sample Joice_CattailNLA_FD_120067 | JGI IMG/M metagenome (GOLD analysis project Ga0075304, IMG submission 120067) | Natural and restored wetland microbial communities from the San Francisco Bay, California, USA, that impact long-term carbon... | ecosystem: Environmental > Terrestrial > Soil > Wetlands ... | reverse complement strand
CCGGGGAAGCCGACGAGGCGGCCGACGATGTCGAGGGACGCGTGAGCGAGGAGCCGGAGGCGTCCGTCGAGGGATCCGAGGCCAACGAGTCATCATCCGACGAGCCCGGAGCGCCTGAGGCCAGTGTCGACGAGGCGGAGTCCGCCGACGAGGAGAAGGCCGAGGCCTGATCCGTGGCCGATGGGCCGACCGGCGTCGCCGAGCCCACCGCCTCACCGCCCGAAGCGCGCGGGCACAGCCGTTGGCGCGAGCTCTCGGTGCTCATCGGCGCCGCGGTCCTGCTCGCGATCGCGATCAAGCTCCTCGTCGTGCAGGCGTTCTCGATCCCGTCCGCGTCGATGGCGCCGACCCTGCTCGAGGGTGACCGGATCCTCGTCTGCCGCGTCTGCGTGCGGTTCGACGACGTCGATCGCGGTGACGTGATCGTCTTCGAGGGGCCCGACGACGCGACACCCGTGCGCGGGCCCGTCGGTGGCACACTGCACTGGCTCGGGGAGACCCTCGGCGTCGCGAGCCCGCCGCACGATGACTTCGTGAAGCGGGTGGCGGGTCTCCCAGGGGACACGGTCGAGATCGACCGCACCGGAGCACTCTTCGTGAACGGCCGGCCCGTAGAGGAGTCGTACCTGAACCGGCCGGTGCCTCGGCAGGACTTCCCCCCCACGACGGTGCCGGATGGCATGCTGTTCGTCCTGGGCGACAATCGGGGGAACTCGGGTGACTCCCGATGCGACCCACCGGCGTGCACCGGCCTCGTTCCGGTGGAGAGGGTGATCGGGGTGGCGTTCCTGCGGGTCTGGCCACCGGCCAGGATCGGAGCGGTGCGGTGACGATGGATCGGTACGAGCGGATGCTCGCTGCCCAGGGGTTCACGCGGGTGGCGGGCGCCGACGAAGCTGGCCGCGGTGCGCTCGCGGGACCCCTCGTCGCTGCGGCCGTGATCCTCCCCGATGACTTCGACATCGAGGGCATCAACGATTCGAAGGTGTTGAGTGAGGCGCAGCGCGACGCCGCGTACGAGCGCATCGTGGTCGCGGCCGCATGGATCGCGTGCAAGGCCGAGCCGGCGGCGATCGACGCGCGCGGCCTGCACCGAACCAACATCTTCCTGCTCCGTCGCGCCGCGAAGGCGCTCGAGCCCGACTACGTGCTCACCGACGGGTTCCCGGTGCCGCGCATCCCCTGCCCGTCGATCGGGGTCAAGAAGGGTGACGCGGTCAGCGCCAGCGTCGCGGCCGCGTCGATCGTCGCCAAGGTGACGAGGGATCGCATCATGCGGCGGCTGCACAAGCGATACCCCGACTTCGGGTTCGACCACAACAAGGGCTACGGCACGCCCGATCACCTCGAGGCACTGGAACGCCACGGCCCGACCCCCCAGCATCGACTGTCGTTCGCGCCGTGCGCCCAGCCGTCGCTGTTCTCGGGGGTCGCCGGCGCAGGGCTCAGCGACGGTGGGCGGGATGGGGCTCACGCCCGAGCGTGAGAAGCTGAACGATGATGAGCGACGACGACATCGAGCGGTTCGAAGAGGAGCGCGAGCTCGAGCTCTATCGGGAGTACCGCGACGTCCTCCCGATGTTCACGTACGTGATCGAGACGGAACGCCGCTTCTACCTCGCGAACCAGGTGCACCTCACGACCCTCGACGAGGGTTGGGTGCAGATCGATCTCACCGACGCGTGGGTGTGGGACATGTTCCGGCCGGCCCGGTTCGTGGCGAGCGTCCGGGTGATGACCCGGCGCGACGTCAACGTCGAGGAGCTCGCGAAGCGCGACGAGCCGACGACGATCCCAGACACCCCCACCGCACCGTAGCCCTCGATCCGCGGACCCCTTCGGGGTCGTGGCCGCCGTGTCATACCTTCGGCGTAGCGTCGTCGCATGTCCGACCTGCGTTCGAACCTCGGCGCACGCGGCGAGCGGGTCACGCTCGATCTCTACCGGCAGCGCGGGTTCACGCTCGTCGCCGCCAACTGGCGATGCAGTCTCGGCGAGATCGACCTCATCCTGCGTCGTCGCGACGTCCTCGTGTTCTGCGAGGTGAAGACGCGCCGCGGCTCTCGGCGGGGTGCCGGGTTCGAGGCCGTTGACTCGCGGAAGCAGCGCAAGGTGCGGGCGCTCGCCGAGGTCTTCCTCCTGACCCACAGCGTGGGGCCGGTGTCGGTGCGGTTCGACGTCGCGAGCGTGGCGATCGGTCGGGGACAGATCCCCGGGGGGTCGCCGCAGGTCGAGCTCTTCGAAGACGCCTTCTGAGGCATCTCTCGGGGCACGTCGAGGACCCGCTCGTCGCCGAGCGGGCTCGCGGACTAGACCGAAGGTCTGGTCCCCCCGATCCGTCGCCGAGGCTGTTCGGCCGTGGCGCGCCCGGGGCGGCCGCCGTACCATCGCCGGGTCATGAAGACCAGGCCTCACACCGAGGAGTCCAAGCCGCGGCGGCGACCGTGGGACAACGCGGGCCTGCGCCACCGGGTGGAGGGCCGACGGATCGAGGGCGTCGACGTCCTCGCCCTCCAATCGTCGGTCGTCGACCGGACGCCGGAATCATCTCGTCGGTGGCTGCGTCGATCTCGCTGAACCCCGACCGCACACGGGCTCCTACGCGAGGTCCATCGCCCGACGGACGTCGGACGAGAGACGGCGCAGCGCGTCCAGCATGCGATCGACATCGGCCTCGGTCGACAGGTAGTTCACGATGCCCGCGCGCAGGAACGTGCGCCCACGCAGCGTCGTCACGCTCACCCACGCGTCACCGCTGACCTCCAGTGCCCGCTGGAGCCGGGCCTGGTAGTCGTCCAGCACCTCGGGCGGCCAGTCACCGTGACCGGACGGCAGGTGCCGGAAGCACACGACGCTCAGCTCCGGCTCGGCCGGCTCGGCCTCGAAGTCGGGTTCCTGCCGGCACCGGCCCGCCAGGTATGCCGCGAGGTCGTCGTTCTGCTCGATCAACGAGCCGAGCCCGTCGGTGCCCAGCTGCTTCCAGCTCATCCAGAGCTTCAGCCCGCGGAACCGACGCGTGCCCTCGAGGGAGTACTGGTACCAATTGAGAGGCTCGTCCTCGGGGCGGTTCGACGCGTAGTACTCGGGCGCCTCGTGGAACGTGCTCAGGAGATCGTCGCGCCGGCGTACCACGAGGGCCCCGATGTCGTACGCCTGGAAGAACCACTTGTGGGGATCGATCGTGACCGTGTCGGCTCGCTCGAGTCCCGGCACCCGACGGGCATCTCGACGTGAGAGCCGGGCGGCTCCGCCGTACGCGGCGTCGACGTGCAACCAGACGCCCTCGCGCTCGGCGACGTCGGCGAGCCCGCGTGTGTCGTCGACCGATCCGGTGTTCGTCGAGCCCGCGACCGCCGCGATCGCGAGCGGCGTCAGTCCGGCGGCTCGATCGCGCTCGATCGCCTCGGCCACGGGTGCCGCCTGCATGCGGAACCGCTCGTCGCTCTCGACCACGACGAGCGTCTCGTCGGGGAAGCCGAGCACGCCCAGCGCCCGAGCGATCGAGAAGTGGGTCTGATCGCTCGCGTAGACCCGCACCCCGTCGAGATCGGCGCCGCGCGGAGCCCCGGCGGCTCCACGGAGCTTCGCCAGCCAGACGTCGCGCGCGACCGTCATCGCCATGACGTTGGCCATGACGCCGCCGCTCGTCAGCACCCCCCAGCCATCCGGCCCGAAGCCGACCAGCTCCCGGAGCCAGTCGGTGACCTCTTCCTCGACGAAGGTACCGATCGGACCGGCGTGCCAGACATCGACGCCCTGGTGGATCCATTGCGAGAGCATCTCGCCGGCGATCGAGCTCGGCAGCGGCGGAGGCGTGAAGTAGCTGAACGAGCCGGGGTGCTGAGCGTTGTATGTGGCCGGCGCCACGCGCTCGCGGAACTCGGCGAGCACGTCGCTCCACGGGCTGGGCGACATCGGGGCCGGTGCAGCGTGGTTCGTGGGACCGAAGAAGTCACGCCGCGCGGCGGGGTAGGAGCGTGAGTGCATCGGTCGGCGCAGCGCCTCGCCGTAGAGCCAATCGAGGGCCTCGCGCCAGGTCTGCTCCCCGAGGGCCTCGAGGGCCGCGCGGGCGCGCGGCTCGCCGACGATGTCGATCAGCTCGGGCTCCGGGCTCCATGCGAAGCGCTCGGACACGATGGCGAGGCTAGCAGGGACTCCGGCGACGTGGGCTGGACGTGACGCACGTCACCGACGCCCGAGGCGACTCGCCCTAGCGTGCGATCGCATGTACGGACGGGTGCTCGGGGTGACGGTGCTCGGGGTCGGGGGACACCTCGTGACCGTCGAGGCCCACGTGGGTCGAGGGCTCCCCTCCCTCACGCTCACGGGGCTGCCGGGGGCAGCCGTGCGCGACGCGTGCGAGCGCATCCGTCCGGCTGTCGAGAGTCAAGGGCTCGAGTGGCCACTGCGACGCGTGGTCGTGAATCTCGCGCCCGGCACCCTGCGCAAGGAGGGTCCGGGGCTCGACCTCCCTGTCGCGGCGGGCATCCTGGCAGCCACCGCTCAGATCCCTGCCACGGCGCTCGGGCGATACGCGTTGGCCGGCGAACTCTCGCTGAAGGGCGAGCTGATGCCGACCCCAGGGGTCCTGTCGGTCGCGATCGCAGCGGCACGCGCGGGGCTCGAGGGGGTGATCGTGCCTCGCGTGAACGCGCTCGAGGCCACCCAGGTCGACCGGCTTCGCGTCGTGCAGGCGGCGACGCTCACCGATGTGGTGGGGTTCCTCAGGGGAACGTGGCAGCCGCCGGTGATCGACGAAGGGGTGCTCGAGGCTCCCGGGTCGGCTGAGGTCGACTTCGGCGACGTTCGAGGGCAGACACAGGCGCGCCGCGCCCTCGAGGTCGCCGCGGCCGGAGGCCACAACGTGCTGATGGTCGGCTCGCCAGGGGCTGGCAAGACGATGCTGGCGCGACGCATGACGACGATCCTGCCGAGCCTCGCCCGCGACGAATCGCTCGAGGCGACGCAGCTGCACTCGGTGGCGGGACTGCTCGCAGGGCGGGGGGTACTGCGATCTCGCCCGTTCCGGGCACCCCACCATTCGATCTCGATGACCGGCTTGCTCGGAGGGGGTTCGTCGTACCTGCGACCCGGAGAGGCGTCGCTCGCGCACCATGGTGTTCTGTTCCTCGACGAGCTCACGGAGTTCCGTCGCGATGCGATCGAGGGGCTGCGCCAGCCCCTGGAGGACGGCCGCGTCGTCATCACCCGGGCGGTGGGGTCGGTCGAGTTCCCCGCGAGGTTCACACTGGTCGCCGCAGCGAACCCCTGCCCGTGCGGCTTCGATGGTGACCAGCGGCGTCACTGCCGATGCCGGTCCGACCGTGTCGACCAGTACCGGCAGAAGCTCTCCGGCCCGCTCCTCGACCGCATCGACCTGCGATTGCGTGTGCCACGGCTCACGAAGCACGAGCTCATGGGGAGCGACCCGGGGGAGCCCTCGGCTTCGATCCGAGGCCGGGTCCAGGCCGCCCGCGACCGTCAGCGGGCGCGGTGGGCAGATCTTTCCGTCGCGTGCAACGCGCATCTACCCGGCCCCGTCGCTCGACGCCGGGTGCGGCTCACCGCAGAGGCCGAGTCCACGCTCGGTGCCGCGGTCGACCAGCTGTGCCTCACCGGGCGCGGGTTCGACCGCGCGATCAAGGTCGCGCGCACGATCGCCGACCTCGACGCCGCAGACATCGTGCAGACGGAGCACATCGCCGAGGCTCTCTCCTACCGTGACGGTGTCGTCCATGAGGGCCTGGCCCGTGCTGGCTGATGGGCGCCGGCCACGGCGCAGCGACGTGCCCAGGCGAGCGCTCGACGTGCCGCCGGGGTTCCCCGACTGCTACGCCGAAGGCTCCGGGGCACGCGCCGCCCTGCTGGTGCTCTCCGCGCTCCGGGGCATCAAGCCCTACCAGCTGCACGAGCTCGCGTGGGCGGAGGGCACGGCCGAGGCGAGCCTGGCAGCGATCCGTGCGGGGGCGGCCGGCAGCGAAGCGGATCAGGAGTGGGCGCGGCTGCTCGATCCTGCCGCGATCGAGCGTGAGGCAGGGCAGCACGCTGCACGATTCGTGACGCCGGTCGACGACGAGTACCTGCCGCAGTTCCTCGAGCTTCTGCACGACCCGCCCGTGGCCGTCTTCGTGGCCGGCCGCTCGCTCACCGATCTGCCCGATCGGGTCGCGATCGTGGGAGCGCGCAACTGCTCGCCGTCGGGCAACGAGATCGCCATGCGCATCGCGGCGGGCCTCGGTGGGGTGGGGGCGTGCGTCGTGAGCGGGGCGGCCCGGGGCATCGACGCCGCCGCGCACCGCGGAGCTCTGCACGCGGCCGGTACCACCATCGCGGTCCTCGGTTCAGGGCACGACCTGCCCTATCCGAAAGGCAGCGCCGAACTGGTCGCGCGCGTCGCAGCGTCCGGTGCCGTCGTGAGCGAGTACGCGCCAGGGGTGGTGGCGGAGCCGTTCCGGTTCCCGGCACGCAACCGGCTCGTGGCCGCACTCGGTCGCGCTCTGGTCGTCGTGGAAGGAGCCCACGGCAGCGGCTCGATGATCAGCGTCGATCACGCGCTCGACCTCGGCCGCGACATCTTCGCGGTGCCCGGACCGGTGACGAACCCCCTGGCCGAGGTGCCGCTCGCCCTGATCCGCGAAGGGGCCACCATGATCCGTGGGCCCGACGACCTGCTCGACGACCTCGGGTACGCGTTCCGGCTCTCGGTCGAGCCGCCCCCGTCCCTGCTCGACGACGAGCGGGCGGTCTACCTGGCCCTCGGAGGCTCGGGACTCCCCGACGCGATCTCGGCCGAGACCGGGTTGTCGCTTCCTGCCGTGACCACGATCCTGCTCACGCTCGAGCTGAAAGGCCTCGTGCGCACGGTCGGCGGGCGCTACGAACGCAGGCTCCCAGGGGGCACGAGCATCGTCCAGTGAGCACCGAGCGCGTTCACCCGGGAAGCTTGCAGCCGCACCGTGCCGTTGGTAGACAAAGGCTGCCCGTGGCCCCGCCCGAGCCGACCGGGCCCTCCAGAGCCGAAAGGACGATGTGCGCACTGACGACGAGCTTCCCCCGTCCGAGGCCGAGCTGATCGACGCGTTCGCGTCGCACCTCGCGCTCGAACGTCACCTCTCGGTCCATACCGTCACCGCCTACCGGCGCGACCTTCTACAACTCGTGACGTTCCTGCATCGCGGGGGAGAGTCGCTCGCCTCGGCCACGTATCCGCTGCTGCGGCGCTTCCTCGCGCAACAGCACACGCTCGGATACGCGCGTGCTTCCGTGGCCCGCAAGGTGGGTTCGATCCACACCTTCTATCGGTGGGCACTCGCCTCGGGCCGGGTCACCGACGATCCGTCGCTGTTGCTCGGGCGACCCAAGGTCGTGAACCGCTTGCCGACCGTGTTGAGGGCCGGCGAGGCAGCCGCGCTCGCGGAGGCGCCGGCAGCAGCCGACGGCGATGCCGTCGTGCGACCGGTCGATCGTGCCGTCGCCCTGCGGGACGTCGCGGCACTCGAGCTGATGTACGGCTCGGGGCTGCGCGTGGGCGAGGTCGCTGCCCTCTCGATCGACCGCATCGACCTCGATGGGCGGCGGGTCACGGTCATGGGCAAGGGGGCCAAGGAGCGAGGGGTGCCGATCTCCGACTACGCGGCAGAGGCGCTCGAGGCCTACCTGCGCGAGGGAAGGCCTCTGCTCGCCGCACAGGACGCCCGCGGGCTCTTCTTCAACCGTCGCCACAAGCCCTTCAGCTCCAGGGATATCCGTACGATGGTGGAACGATATGGCGGTACAGTGCTGCCGGGCCGGCGGGTGACGCCGCACACCCTGCGACACTCGTTCGCCACGCATCTTCTGGAAGGGGGAGCCGACATCCGAGCCGTGCAGGAACTCTTGGGGCACGCGAGCGTTGCGACCACGCAGCGGTACACGCACGTATCCCGGGCTCGGTTGTTCCAGGCCTACGAGCAGAGTCACCCGAGGGCCTGACTCGTGACCCCCGCCAAGAAGACGGCCACGAAGACGCCGGCCAAGCCTGCCGGGAAGGCCGTCGCGAAGTCCCGTGCCAAGACCGTGGCGTTCGACCCCACCGTGACGATCCCGCCGCACGTCGATGACGAGCTCGGACAGCATTGGCATCGCTTCAAGAGCACGGACGAGGAGGAGGCCCGCGAGAAGCTCATCCTTCACTATGCGCCGCTCGTGAAGTACGTGGCGAGCAGGGTCGCGACCGGTCTTCCTGCCAGCGTGGAACAGGCCGACCTCGTGAGCTATGGCATGTTCGGTTTGATCGACGCCCTCACGAAGTTCGAACCGGGGCGGGGCAACAAGTTCGAGACCTACGCGATCCCGCGCATCAAGGGCGCGATCATCGACGAGTTGCGCGCGATGGACTGGGTCCCGCGGTCGATCCGCTTCAAGGCGCGCGAGATCGAGAAGGCCCACACCGATCTCGAGTCGATGCTGAAGCGGCAACCCACCGAGCAGGAGATGGCGGAGCGCCTGGGCATCACCCGTCGCGAGCTGCACGACGTCGTCTCGCAGATCTCGTTCGTCTCCGTGCTCGCCCTCGACGAACTCGTCTCGGTCGGGGCCGACCGCGGGGAACAGGTCTCGCTGATCGACACGCTTGCCGACCGCGGCATCGACCCGACGTCGGGCGTCGAGTCGCAGGAGACCCGCGGTCTGTTGGCCGCCGCGATCAACGAGCTCTCGGAGCGCGAGAAGATCGTCGTCACGCTCTACTACTTCGAGGGGCTCACGCTCGCCGAGATCGGCCAGATCCTCGGTGTCACCGAGTCCCGGGTCTGCCAGATCCACACGAAGGCGGTCGGCGGGCTGCGGGGTCAGCTCACCGAGGTCGAGTAGCCCCCTCCCTCGCCGATCCCACCGTTCTGTGACCTGCGTCACGGTGCTCGCGGCATGATGTGGATAGCGTCGCCGTCATGCGGACCCGCCGATCGTTCTTCACGAGTTGGTTGCTCCTCACCACCTCGGTCGTCGGGCTCGCCGTCTCGCCGGCCGTCGCGGCCGGAACCTGGAGCTGGCCCGTCGAAGGTCCGGTGATCCGCGGGTTCGATCCCCCCGACTCGCCGTACGGATCTGGGCACCGCGGCATCGACATCGCGGCCCCGGCCGGGAGCGTCGCGGTTGCCCCGGCCGACGGCACGGTCGCCTTCGCCGGTCAGGTCGGGGGTCGTCTCTTCCTCACGATCGATCATGGTGGCGGTGTCGAGTCCACGTTCTCCTGGGTGGCGAGCCTCGAGGTCCGTCGTGGTGACGTCGTGCGACCGGGGCAGCCGGTGGCTCGCACCGGCGGCGGTCACACCGGTGACACGATCCCCAACCTGCACTTCGGGGTGAGGCTCGACGACGCGTACGTCGATCCCCTCGCATACCTCGCGTCCATCGATGTCAGCGCCCTGATCAGGCTCGCGCCGCTCGCCGCCTGATCTCGTCGGCGTGTCCCCCCCGCCCGGCGTTTAGGATGGCGCGGCCGTGCTGACCTCCCTCGTACGTCTCGTGTCGTCGCGCCGTGCCCGTCGCACGGTGGCAGCCGCGGTGTGCGCGCCCGTCCTGCTCGGTGCCGGCGTCGCCGCCGGCCAGGTCGCAGGCGCCTGGACCGAGTTCCAGGGAGGGCCGTCGAAGACCGGCGTCGCGACCGACGGCCCCGTCCCCGGATACCGCCGGGCGTGGAGCACTCCCTTCGACCCGGGTGGTCCCGGCGACCGCTTCGGTCTCTCGGCGCCTGTGATCGCCGGCGACGTCGCGGTGGCGGTCGGTCCCGACGCGGTGATCGGCGTCGACCTCGGCTCGGGTGAGCAGACGTTCGCGGTGGATCGCGCCGTCGGTCCCTCGGTGCCGGCAGCCGTGGCCCCGCTCGGCGACGGGACGGCGGTCGTGTACACGGAAGGATGGGGCGAGGGCCCGCCTCCCGCACCCGGCTCCGAGGTCAGCCCAACCGCGTCGGTGAGCCCGGCGACCATCGCCGACGGAGCTGGCGATGGTCCCGTCGATTCCGACCTTGCCGCGTTCGATCTGGGGAGTCAGGAGCGACTGTGGCCACCGGTGCCGCTCGATGGCGTGAGCCGAACGGGGGTCACCGTCGACGAAGGGTCGGCGTTCGTCGGCGTGAACGGCGGCTCGGTGATCTCCGTCGATCTCGCCGACGGGAGCGTCGAGTGGCGTCGCGAGCTCGACGCGATGCTCGTCACGCCGATCACCGTGATCGATGCGACGGTGCTCGTCGGCCTGCAGGGCGACGGCGACACCCAGCCCGTCGTCGTGGCGCTCGAGGCGGGCACCGGCGAGGAGCGATGGCGCCACGAGCCCTCGGCTCGGTCATCCGTCGTCTCGGCGATCTCAGCCGACCAGGGGAGCGCCTTCGCGATCTTCGCGGGCCTGTCGGAGACATCGGTCGTCGCGCTCGACCTCGCCGACGGGACCCAACGCTGGAGCCGCCGTGTGAACGCCACGTTCGACGTGATCGCGCCCCCCGTCGTGGGGGCGGAGACGGTCTTCGTGACGGACCTGATCGGACACACCCGCGCACTCGATGCCGGCACGGGGCAGCAACGGTGGGACTTCGCGCAGAACGCGCCCGTGTTCCGGAGCGTGCCGGTGCTCGTCGGGGCGCACCTGCTGGTGCCGACCCTCGAGGGTGAGCTCGCCGCGATCGACGCCGAGACCGGCGAGCTGGTGTGGCGCCTGCAGGCGGACGGCGCGCCGATCCGCTCGATTGCTGCGGCGGGTGATGTGCTCGTGACGGTGCGCGGCGCCGATCGATCGGGGCTCGAGGGGTTCGAGCACGACCCCGGCGCGGCACTCGTCCGTGAGGCTTCGCCGACCACGCTCGCCGCGGGACGTATGGTCGGCGCGATCGCGATCGCGGCCATCCCGCTCCTGGTGGTCGTGCTCCTGCTCGGGCGGATGCTCGTCACTCGCATGGGCCCGGCGTTCCCGGGCGACGACGAGCAGGTGTCCGAAGACGGCGAACAGGTCGTCGACCCGTGGGAAGCCGAGGACCCCACCCCGTGACGAACAAGAACAGGCGCTCGAAGCCTCGCGATCGTGACGACGGGCATCGTTCCGCGCCGCCGGCCTCACGCGGGGCCGAGCCGGCACCACGGAGAGGGCTGCTCGACTCGCTCTTCTCGCCGCGGGTCGGCTCGACCTCGATGCCCAGCATCCGCGCGTCGGCTGCTCGGGGCCTCGCCGTCGTCGCGGGCACCCCGGTGATCGCGGTCGGGGCGGTGGCGGTCGTCGTCCTCGAATGGTTCGCGGCGCTGGCGCTCGGGTACGAGGGCCCGTTCGCGCTCTTCGTCAACGCCATGGGGTTGGCGCCGATCGGTACGAGCTTCGACGCCACGCTCTCCACGGCGCTGTTCGGCCTGCAGGGAGGGTTCTTCGCGATCCTCGGGTTCGTGGCGTTCCGGGCGATGGTGCAGGCGCTCCTCGTCGCGGCGATCGTGGAGGTCGTGCGCTCGGCCCCCCTCGGCCGGTGGACCCTGATCCGGGCGCTCCGGACACTGCCGGCGGCCCTGGCGGTCAACATCGCCGGCATCGGATTGCTGACCCTGGCCAGCCTGCTGGGACCACTGCTCGGTCCGGCCTTCGGGCTCCTGATCCAGATGGCCGCGCTCGTGGGCGGCGTCTACGTCTTGAGTTTCGCGCCGGTGATCGCGGCCGACGAGGGACGCCGCCTCTCCGACGCGATGGGCCGGTCGGTGCGGGCGGCCCGCATGCCGGGGGCCGGCAACCTGACGCTCGCCGCGATCTACGTCGTCGCCTCGATCGCGATCCTGGTCGTGCCGGGCAAGCCCGGGTCCGATCTCGGCGTGAACCCGACCGTCGCGGCGTGGGTGATGGTGCTGATCGCCAACCTCCTCCACGTGGTGATGCAGTCCATGGTGGTCTTCCGCTACCTGTCGGTGGCCGACGAGGTGCCCGACGCCGCTCCGAGACGGCAGGCGGCCCCTCGCTCTCGGTCCCGAGGCTGATCGCACCGGGTCCCCGGTCGACGAGGGAACGCCGCTGCTAGACTCCTCGCGCCGGCGCAACTGCGCCGAGCTCACACGTTCGGGGACCGCATCGCCGGGGTCCCGCGCCTCAAGGCGGGCCGGCGACGGGACGATCCGGGCGGAGGACTGAAACCGAGAAGGAGGCCCCCGTGCCTGTCGTGACCAGGCGGGAGCTCCTCGAGGCGGGCGTGCACTTCGGCCACCAGACCCGTCGGTGGAACCCGAAGATGCAGCGATTCCTCTACGGGGAGCGTTCCGGCATCTACATCATCGACCTCGAGAAGTCCCTCGCGGGACTCGAGGAGACCCACGAGTTCGTGCAGGGCCTCGGCCGTCGGCGCGGCATCGTGCTGTTCATCGGGACGAAGAAGCAGGTCCAGGAAGTCGTGCAGGACCACGCGACCCGCATCGGCATGCCGTACGTGAACCACCGTTGGCTCGGCGGCATGCTCACGAACTTCACGACCATCTCCAAGCGACTGCTCCGTTTGCGCGAGTTGCACGAGATGGAGCGCACCGGCGCCCTCGACTACCTCCCCAAGAAAGAGGCGATCAGGTTGCGCCACGAGCGCGACAAGCTGACGCGAAACCTGGGGGGCATCCAGGACCTCGAGCGCCTTCCCGACGCCGTCTTCGTCATCGACACGAAGAAGGAGCACATCGCCGTCAACGAGGCCAGGAAGCTGGGCATCCCCGTGATCGCGATCGTCGACACGAACTGCGACCCCGACGAGGTCGACTACGCGATCCCGGGCAACGACGACGCGATCCGGGCCGTGAGCCTCGTGGCCCGCGTGGTTGCCGATGCTCTGGCCGAGGGGTACGGCATGGCCAAGGACGAGGACGTCGAGCGCGTCACCGCCCGCTCGACCGCGCCGGCGCCGGCCGGGCCGCGCTCCACGGCTGCTCCCGCGAGGGTCGAGGAGTCCGAGACGCCGTCACCCGAGGATGCCGCCGCGATCGCCGCGAGCACGGTGTTCGAGCCCGACGCGCCCGAGACCGCTGCAACCGAGGGGCCCGACGAGCCGATGGCCCCGGAGGCGACCGAGGCCGAAGTGCCGGCCGAGATCGCGGAGGACACCTCGGCAGCCGGCGTCCCCGTGGTGACCGATCCCGTCGAAGCCGTGGCCCCTGTCGTCGCAGACACCCCCGAGGAGCCGACATGAGCGACTACTCGCCGACCGCCGCCGAGGTGAAGCAGCTGCGCGACGCCACCGGCGCCGGCATGATGGACTGCAAGAAGGCATTGATCGAGTCCGTCGGCGACCTCGAGCGCGCGGTGGAGTACCTGCGCGAGAAGGGGCTCGCCTCGGTCGCCAAGCGCGCCGGACGCTCCGCGAACCAGGGGCTGGTCGACGCGTACGTGCACTTCAACAACACCGTGGGCGTGCTGGTCGAGGTCAACTGCGAGACGGACTTCGTCGCCAAGACCGACGACTTCCAACGGCTCGTGAAGGACATCGCGCTGCACATCGCGAGCCCCTCGGCGCCGCGGTTCTTGACCCGCGACGAGGTGCCGCAGGCCGAGCTCGATCAGGAACGGCACATCGCCGAGGTGCAGGCCAAGGAGGCCGGCAAGCCCGAGAACGTGATCGGGAAGATCGTCGAGGGCAAGATCAACGCGTACCTCAAGGACGTCGTGCTGCTCGATCAGCCGTTCGTGAAGGACGACTCGAAGACCGTGCAGCAGTTGCTCGACGAGACATCGGCTAAGGTCGGCGAGCGCATCGCGATCCGCCGGTTCGTTCGGTTCAAGCTGGGCGAGGCCGGCGATGACGAGGCGACGGACGGCGACGCGTCGTAAGGTCTGGGTCGACCGCGAGCGGTAGGCCCGACGGGGGAGGGGAACGCATGGCCGACGACGGAGGCACGCCGCGAGCCCAGTACGGGCGCGTGTTGCTGAAGCTCTCCGGTGAGGCCTTCGCACCCACCGATGCCGAGTACGGCATCAACACCGACGCCACGGCGTTGATCGCTCGGCAGCTCGCCGAGGTCGTCGACTTCGGGGTGCAGACGGCGGTCGTCGTGGGGGGCGGCAACATCTGGCGGGGCCGGCAGGCTCCGGGCATCGACCGCAACCGCGCCGACTACATGGGCATGCTGGCCACGGTGATGAATGCGCTGGCCCTGCAGGATGCGCTCGAGAAGATCCACGTCACGACCCGGGTGCAGACGGCGATCTCGATGACCCAGCTCGCCGAGCCGTTCATGCCCCTGCGGGCCAGGCGCCACCTCGAGAAGGGGCGTGTCGTGATCTTCGCGGCGGGTCTCGGCGTGCCGTACTTCTCCACCGATACCTGCGCCGCTCAGCGAGCATTGGAGATCGGGGCCGACGCCTTGCTCAAGGGCACGAAGGTTGATGGCGTCTATACCGCCGACCCGGTCCTCGACACCTCGGCGAAGCGCTTCGACGAGATCGAGTACGTCGAAGTGCTGAAGGAGGGTTACCAGGTCATGGACGCCACCGCGATCTCGTTGTGCATGGAGAACAAGCTGCCGATCATCGTCTTCAACCTCCGCGAAGAGGGGAACATCCGTCGCGTGGTCAACGGCGAGCCCATCGGCACGCTCGTCCACTGAAGGAGCCCGATGACGATCGATTCCAGCCTCAAGGACGCCGGCCACAAGATGGAGCAGGCGGTCACGCATCTGAAGGACGAACTCTCCGCGATCCGAACGGGTCGCGCGACCCCCGCGGTGCTGAACCGCGTTACGGTGGAGTACTACGGCACGCCCGTGCCCCTGAACCAGCTCGCCTCGATCAACGTGCCGGAACCGCGCCTGCTGTCGGTGCAACCGTTCGACAAGGGTGCGATCGGGGCGATCGAGAAGGCGATCCAGTCGAGCGACCTCGGCATCACCCCGTCGAACGACGGCCAGGTGATCAGGTTGGCGTTCCCCCCGCTCACCGAGGAGCGGCGCAAGGAGCTCGTGAAGCAGGTCCATACGCGCGCCGAGGAGGCCCGGGTGGCCGTGCGCAACGTCCGGCGCCACTGCAAGGAAGACATGGAGAAGCTTGAGCGTGAGGGCGGCATCTCGGAAGATGACCTCGTGCGGGGGGAGAAGGAGCTCCAGAAGCTGACCGATCGGCACGTGGCGGAGATCGACGTGATCCAGGACCACAAGGAGCAGGAGCTCATGGAGGTCTCGTGACGGGCGACAAGCGCAACGGCGACGATCTGTTCGAGGACCTCGACAAGTTCTTCGCACCCATCAAGGACGTCGACTGGGACGAGCCCGCGTCGTCCGGCGCCCGCGAGACGCCGAGCGAGGAGCACGTGTCGATCCGCGCCGATGAGCCGGAGACCGCTGCCCCGGCCCCGGTCGAGCCTGCAGCGCCGGAGCAACGCGAGGAACCTGCGGAATCCGAGGACGAGGACTGGTACGACACCACGGTGCTGGAGACGATCGAGGGCATCGGTGTCGACGACGAGGCGGAGGAACCGGTCGTCGCCGTGGGCGAAGCCGCCGACGATGAGATCGGCACCGAGGTCGTAGGCGAGGTCGTCGAGCCGACCCCGGGCCAGGCGGGTCTCTTCGGGCAGGGCCACGAGCCAGAGGACGAAGCCGACGGCGGATGGGGCGTGACCGACGACGAGTCGATCGTCGGCGAGTACGCGGAGGCGACCCTCGTGGGTGACGACGAGGTACCCGACGCGGGCATCGGCACCGAGACCGCCCCGATCGGCACGATCGACGAGCTGATGGGTGATGTGGAGTCGCCCGACGAGGGCACGGTGGAGCGAGCCGCGGAGTACTTCGCGTCGTCGGCCCACGTGGAAGACGCGAGCGACGAGCACGAGCAGGTCGTCGTCGGCTCCGAGGGCGTGGGATGGGACGACGGGTCCTCCGTGACGCCCGAGGTCGGCGGCTCGTTGATCGGCGAGCTCGGAGCCGATGAGGTCGAGCACGACATCCTCTCGGACCTGGAGGGAACGGAGCCCGAGCCCGAGACCGTGATGGTCGGGGCCGGGGAGGGCCTCGGCGGTCCGAGCTGGCAAGAGACCGGCTCCGTGGAGGTCGGTGCCGACGTCGAACGCCGGGGCCCGGGCCCGGACGAGCGAGACGTGCCGGCCGCGTTCCTGACGGGAGCCGTGCTCGCGATCGCCGCGCTCGCCGCGCTGCTGATCGGCGACTGGTTGTTCGGGCTGCTGGCGGCCGCGATCGTGTTGCTGGCGCAAGGGGAGCTTTTCGGCGTGATGGTGAAGCACCGTCGCCAACCGGCGACCGCCGTCGGGCTGATCGCCGGCGCGTTGATGCTCGCCGCCGCGTACTTCCGGGGCGAGAGCGCGGTGCTCGCGATGTTCGCGCTCGGTGTGGCGGCCACGTTCCTCTGGTTCATGTCGGGGCCCGTGAGCGCGCGGAAGGACGTCACCGCCAACATCGGGCTGACCGTGCTCAACATGGCCTGGGTGCCGCTGTTGGGCAGCTACCTGCTGGTCCTGCTCGAGGGCGAGAGCGGCACAGCGCTGGTCGTGAGCGCGATCGGCCTGACGTTCGTCTACGACACCGCCGCGTTCCTGTCGGGCTCGGTCTGGGGCGGGCAGTTCTTCCAGCGGCCGCTCGCGCCGACGGTGAGTCCGAAGAAGTCGATCGAGGGCGTGATCATCGGCTCCCTCGTGACGGTGGTGGTCTCGGTCACCCTGGTGACGTCGTTCGTCGATCCCTTCGAGAACCTGCGCATCGAGGCGCTGCTCCTGGGTCTGGTCGTCGCCGCCGCCGCGACGTTCGGCGACCTCGCGGAGTCGTTGGTCAAACGCGACATGGGCATCAAGGACATGGGCAGCATCCTGCCTGGGCACGGCGGGGTGCTCGACCGCATCGACTCGCTGCTGTTCGTCGCGCCGGCCGCGTTCTTCCTGTACCGCATCATCATCGCCTGAGTCTCGTTCCGAGCGTTCCGCCCGGCTCGGGGTACCCTTGAGCGCATGAAGGCGTTGACGATCCTCGGTTCCACGGGGTCGATCGGCACGCAGGCCCTCGACGTGGTGCGACGCAACCCCGACCGGTTCAAGATCGTCGGGCTGTCCGCGGCGGGCGCCAACCTGGAGCTGTTGGCCGGGCAGATCCGCGAGTTCCTGCCCCCTGTGGTCGCGCTGGCAGACGACGGGGCGGCCGCCGATGTGAAGCAGAAGATCGGCGCCGTGGCGGGGATCGAGATCGTGGAAGGCCCCGACGCCGCCGAGCGCCTCGCCGCGGAGACCGAGGCCGACATGGTGCTGAACGCGCTGGTCGGATCCGCCGGGCTCGCCCCCACGCTCGCGACGCTGCAGTCGGGCAAGACACTCGCGCTCGCGAACAAGGAGAGCCTGGTCGTGGGCGGCGAGCTCGTCACGGACCTGATCAAGGGTGAGCCCGAGAGGTTGCTGCCTGTCGACTCCGAGCACGCCGCGCTCGCGATGGCTATGCGGGGCGAACGCCGCGAGGACCTCAAGCGCGTCGTGCTGACCGGCTCGGGCGGCCCGTTCCGAGGCTGGACGCGAAACGAGCTCGGGAAGGCCAGCGTCAAGGAGGCTCTCGCCCACCCGGTGTGGACGATGGGCCCCAAGATCACCATCGATTCCGCGACACTCATGAACAAGGGCCTCGAGGTGATCGAGGCGCACTACCTTTTCGACCTCGAGTACTCCTCGATCCACGTGCTGATCCACCCCGAGGGACTGGTGCACGCGATGGCCGAGTTCCGCGACGGCAGCCTGCGCGCCGAGATGGCGACGCCCGACATGCGGCTGCCGATCCAGCTCGCGCTCGCCTGGCCCGAGCGGTTGCCGACCGGCGTCGAGCCGGTCCCGCTCACCGAGCGCCCGCTCACGTTCGAGCCGGTCGATCGCGAGGCGTTCCCTGCCGTCGACCTGGCGTATCGGGTCGGAGGCCTCGGGCTCACGTTCCCCGCGGTGATGAACGCCGCGAACGAGGTTGCCGTCATGGCGTTCCTCGAGGGGAAGATCCCCCTCACCCGCATCGTCGAGCTGGTGCAGACCATCGTCGACGAGCACGAGCCCGCATCGGTGGTCTCGATCGTGAACATCGAACGCGCCGACGCCTGGGCGCGGCAACGCGCCGCCGAGCTCGCCGAAGAGCGATAGGCCCTCCCCCCCATGGATCTGCTCATCGGCGCCCTCATCTTCCTGCCCTTCCTCACGGTGATCATCGCGATCCACGAGCTGGGCCATTTCCACTTCGCGCGTCGCTTCGGCATGAAGGTCACCGAGTACTTCATCGGGTTCGGCCCATGGAAGATCTGGTCCCGGCGCAAGGGGGAGCTGGAGGTCGGCGTGAAGCCGATCTTCATCGGCGGTTACGTGAAGATCGCCGGCATGAATCCCTTCGAGGAGAACCCGCCCCAGGACACGCCGCGCCTCTACGGGTCGAAGCCGATCTGGCAACGCGCGATCACGATCTTCGCGGGTCCGGGCACGCACTTCGTAGTGGCGGCTCTGATCTTCGCGGTCTGGCTGATGGTGTTCGGCGATCCGCGCACGGCGCCGCTCACGCCACTCGTGATCGACGAGGTCGAGGTGACCATGAACGGCGATGAGTCACCCGCCGCCGCCGCCGGGATCGAGTCGGGTGACCGCATCCTCGTGCTCGGCGGGGTCGACCGGCCCACGTCCGAGCAACTCACGGAGGTCGTCACCTCGCAGGTCGAGGATCGTCCGGGCGAGCCGCTCACCGTCGTGGTCGACCGCGACGGGGAACGGGTCACGCTCTCAGTCGTGCCCGAGCTCGCCGAGGTCGAAGGCGAGACCCGCGGACGCATGGGTGTGATCGTCGCGCCGCCCGACCCGGAGCCGGCAGGCATCGACGCCGCGCTCGTCGGCGGTGTCAAGGAGGTCGGGTTCGCCGTGAGGGAGTCGTTCTCCCAGATCGGAAGGGTCTTCGGGCCCGAGGGCATCGGGCGCGTGTTCGGGCTGCTGTTCAACGACGAGCAGCGCACCGTCAACGACGCCGCGAGCGTCGTGGGCATCAGCGAGCAGGTCGGCGCCACGTCGTCGGCGGGGGACTGGTCGACGATCCTGTACCTCTTCGGGTTCGTGACCGTGTTCGTCGGCCTTATCAACCTCGTGCCGCTCCCGCCGTTCGACGGCGGGCACCTGCTCACCCTCGCGATCGAGAAGGTGCGCGGAAAGCCGGTCGACATGCGCACCCTGATCCCGATCTCGGCCGCCGTCATGGCCTTCTTCGTCATGTTCGTCGGGGCCACGATCGTGCTCGACGTGACGAAGCCGATCACGGTCCCGTAGGCACGTTCGACCCTCTCACGGGATGCGTTGCGCCCGAGCGGGCGCCACGATTTCTCAACACCGCCTCTGACCGCAGCACACATGCCCCGGATACGATGCTCGCGTGGATCAGCAGACCGTGCTCGTCGTCGACGACGAGGAAGCCATCGCCGAGGCCGTTCGCGCCCGCCTAGAATCAGAGGGTTATCGGGTGTTCGTGGCGCTCGACGGGCCCGACGCGATCGAGCAGCACTCCGAGCATCACCCCGATCTCGTCGTGCTCGACCTGATGCTCCCCGGCACGGACGGCCTCGAGGTCTGCAAGCAGATCCAGCGCGACGGCTGGACCCCCGTGCTGATGCTCACGGCCAAGACCGAGGAGGCCGACAAGGTCGCCGGCTTCGCCGTCGGGGCGGACGACTACCTCACGAAGCCGTTCAGTCTGCGGGAGCTCGCGGCGCGGGTGAAGGCGATCCTGCGGCGCATGGAGCGCATGAGCGAACAGAAGGACACGGGACCGATCGAGCACCACGGGCTCGTGATGGACCCGAACAGGCGCCGGGTCACGGTCGACGGTGACGACGTCGGGCTCACCCCCCTCGAGTTCGAGATCCTCCTCACCCTCGCCCGTGACCCCGGCGTCGTCCTCAGCCGCGACCAGCTCATGGACCGTGTCTGGGGGTACCGTGACTTCGCGGGTGGCCGCGTGGTGGACTCCCACGTCGCCCGCATCCGTCGCAAGCTCGGCGAGGACGGCAACGAGCCGCGATTCATCCGCACCGTGCACGGCGTGGGGTACGCGTTCCAGGAACGATCGTGAGCTCCCGGCGGTTCGAGCGTCTACCCACGATCCGGGGCAAGCTCAGCGCCACGATCGTGGTCGCCGTCGCGATCGCGATCGCGATCTCGT
>Ga0075304_1000110_pt1 | contig 20162 bp, 22 predicted proteins | sample Joice_CattailNLA_FD_120067 | JGI IMG/M metagenome (GOLD analysis project Ga0075304, IMG submission 120067) | Natural and restored wetland microbial communities from the San Francisco Bay, California, USA, that impact long-term carbon... | ecosystem: Environmental > Terrestrial > Soil > Wetlands ... | reverse complement strand
TGTTCGACCTCGGTTACCAGCAGGCACTGGCAGGGCCCGAATGGAACCTGTTGCCGCCGGGATTCGTTCCCGACGGGCCATCACCGCGCTAGCGCCGACTCCGCCGGTCAGAGCGTCGTCGGGGCGATCCGCGTGCCGTCCATGCTGAGGTTGCCCATCAGCCCGGCGTTCGTCAGGACGAAGCTGACGATCGGCTGCTGCACGCTCTGCGTGTCGATCTGCGCATTGGCGCCGACCGTCAGCACGGTCACGGAAGCGTCGGCGCCGACCTGCCAGCCGGAGCTGGCTTCGAAGTTCCGCAGGGCTTCGTCCGTCATGAACAGGTAGATGACCGTCTTGGAGCGGGCGCCGGCCAGGAGGCCCACGGACGCTGCCGTCATGCGGTAGTGACGAATCGTCTTGCCGTCGCGGCGCAGGCCGCCGAGGCCATGCGAGCCGCCGATCCCCAGCCCGGCCGACAGCACGGTCGGGAACACGAGGACGCCCTTCGCCGAGGCCACGAGCTGGTCGGAACCGCTGGCCTGCTGGGCGAGCTGCGAAAGCGCCCGGTCGATGTCGGCATCCATCGCAACGGCGCGCGCCGCCGGGTCGCCCTGCTGGCCGCCGGACACCGTGCAGGCGCTCGACAGCATGGCGAGTGCGCCGATCAGCGCGCCGGCGATTCCCAGGATCCGCTTTTTCATGGTGCTTTCCGTTGTGAACTGGCCGTGGAAGAAGGCCGCAGCGATTGTAGGTCGCATCATGTACCGGCAGCAATCACCGCGGCGAAGGCGAGCGCAGCGAGCAGCAGCGTCGTGGTCGCGACCGGCCATTGGCGCAGCGCGCCATCGGCGCGCACGACGAGGACACCCACGGCCACGGTCAGCCGGCGCAATGCGACCAGCGCCGCCGCCGGGCCGCCGCCGCGGCCCGCCCATGGGAGCTGCAGGCCGAATGCACCGGCTATCGCGACGCCGCCCGCGAGAATCAGAAGGGCGGACAGGATGCCGGCGGGCGTGAATGCCCCGGCAAGGGAAGCGCCCGGGATCATGTCGGCCGCGGCGCAGCCGAGCAGGAGCGAGGCGAGGGCGAGCGCGAGCGCCGACAGTTCGCCGACCCGTGAGGGCCGCGATTCCAGCTTCAGCAGCGCGCCGGCCGGCCGCAGCGCATGCGCGAGCACGAGGACCGTGTAGCCTGCCGTCAGGAAAGCGCCGGCGTTCAGCACAACCTCGAGCCAGCCGAGCCCGGTGGCCGCCGTGGAGTCGAAGAACAGCTTCTTCGCGGCATAGGCGCCGCCCGGCGGCAGTCCCATCAGTGCGATGCCGGCGAGCGCGAAAGTAAGCAAGGTCAACGGCATCGCGCGCGCACTGCCGGCGAGTTCCGCGATGCGGTCGTGACCGACCGACTTGTAGATGAGCCCGGCCGCCATGAACATCGCGGCCTTGGCGAGGGCGTGCGAAACGGCCTGCAGGAGGCCCGCGCTCCTCGCCGGTGCGTCGTCGAGCCCGGCTGCCGTGAGTCCGGCCGCCAGCGGGAACATCACGAACAGGTAGCCGATCTGCGCCACGGTCGAGTACGCCACCAGCAGCTTGAGCCGCTGCTGCCTGAGCGCGACCAGGTTTCCCGCCAGGATGGCCGCGGCGCCGAATGCCGCGAGCAGCTCCGCGGAAGTCACCGTCACCACGCCCGGGAACACGTCGAGCCAGATGCGCACCACCAGGAACCACGAACCCTTGACCACGAGCCCGGAGAGGATCGCGCTGGCGGCCGGCGGGGCGCCGGAATGCGCCGGCGGCAGCCACAGGTGCAGGGGGAACAGTGCGGTCTTGGCGGCGAGGCCCAGCGTCAGCAGGGCGATGGCAGCGATGGTCGTGACGTCCGGGCCGGCCCGCTCGGCGAGCAGTGCCATGTCCACCGTGCCGTACATCCCATATAAAAGGAATACGCCCAGCAGGTAGAGCATCGAGCCGGCCAGCGCGAACAGCAGGTAACGCAGCGCCGCGCGAATCGTCTCCCCTTTTCCGTCGAGACAGACGAGCGGTACGGCCGCAAAGGTCAGCATCTCGAGCGCGACGTAGCCGGTAAACAGGTCCCGGGTCACGAACACGAGGTTGAGCCCGGACCAGACCGCGAGCAGCAGCAGCCAGAAGGCCAGGGACCTGCGCGACTCCGGCTCGCCGCGCGCCGTGCCGAAATCGCGGCCGGCATAGACGGCGATGCCCGCGACCACGACCGCGGCCGCGAGCATCATCGCCGCCGACAGCCCGTCCGCGCGCAGGAGGACGCCGAGCGGCGGCGCCCAGCCGCCCATCAGGTAGACCAGCGTACCGCCCGACACCAGCACCGCGTCGGCGACGGCGAGCGCGACGGCGAGGCCCGCCGCAATCGTCACGAGCGCGGCGCTGCGCGCATGGCGGCCGCCAAGCACCAGTCCGGCGAGCAGGCCGATCACCGGCAGCAAGACCGCGAGCACGAGCAGCAGGCCGCCCGGCGTCGTGATGTCCTGCAGTCCCGCGGTCATGGCCTCAGTGCCCACCGGTCTTGCCGCCCGCGGGCGCTTCCGGCGCGATCGACGTGTCGCCGGTCTCCCCGTGCAGGCGCAGGAGCGTCGCGACGGCCAGCGCGGAAGCAGCAAAGGCGACGACAATGGCAGTGATCAGCAGGGCCTGGGGCACCGGGTCGCCGCCGAAGCCAGCCCCGGCGCCGCGACGCGCGATCACGGCGCAGATCATGAAGATACCGTTGCCGAGGATGTTGAAGGCGAGGATCTTCCGTAGCGGCTGCGGATGCACGATCAGCCCGTACAGCCCGAGGCCGACCAGTGCCGCGGCGCAGAGGCCAAGCAGCGTCGTGGTGTCGGGCATCATGCGGGCCTGCCCGGCGCGCCGGCGAGCAGCAGGCCCAGCGTGACGGCGAGCGAGGGCATCAGCGCGACCTCGACGACGACGATCAGGGCTTTCTCCAGGCCCGCCGGCCAGGCGAGGAAGGCGCCGCCGGCGGCGGCACCGACGGCTCCGAGCGCGATGAACACCGCCGGCCCAGCGACCAGCGCGAGGCGCAGCGAAGTCCGGCTGACGGGTGGCACGTCGACGAGCCCGGCCATGATCACCAGCGTCCACATCGCGGCGAGGATCGTGGCGCCCTGGAACTTGCCGCCCGGGTCGTCCGCACCGACCCACAGGATGTAGATGGCGATGACGATGCCGATCGGCGGCAGCACCCGCCCGAGGTAGGCGAGGATGCCGTTCGGGTCCGAGCGATGTGCCGGGCCCGCACGGCCGCCCCAGGCGCGATCGGGCGCGAGCGACCAGACGCCGACCACGGCGAACAGCAGTACCGTCGCCTCGAGCAGCGTGTCGAGGGCGCGGAAGGCCATCAGCACGCCGGTGATGGGATTGCCGACGCCCGTCGCGCCGAGGTTCGCGGCGACCGCTTCGGCGAGCGTCGGCGCCGGCTCGGGCAACGCGAGGATGCAGGCGGCAAGGCCGCCCGCGACGGCGGCGGACACCAGACCGGCCATCAGGCGCGTGAGCATGCCGGGCTCGTCGCCTCGCGCCGTCACGACCTGCTTCAGCCGCGAAGCGGCGCCGATGAGCAACGCCCCGGTCAGGCCCGCGCCGATCGCCACCTCCGTCAGCGCCACGTCGATCGCGCGCAGGCTCACCCAGGCCAGCGCGAGCAGCAACCCGTAGACGAGAAAGCCCACCGTGGCTGCAAACGTGTCGCGCACGACGATGGTCCAGGCCGCGAGCCCGAGGATCATCGTGACCAGGATCAGGTTAAGCGCTTCGATCATTGCTGCAGCCCGCCGCGGCGCGCCGCCCGCGCGACGAGCTGGGAGACGACGGCCGAGGCGAGCAGGACCAGCAGCCAGATGACGACGAGCTTTGCGGCGTCGAAGGCACTGTCGAGCCGCGGGATGAGGCCCAGCACGATCAGCCCGAGGCCGAGGTTGTCGGCCTTGGTCAGGGCGTGCAGCCGTGTCAGGGTGTCCGGGAAACGCAGCAGGCCCACGGTCCCGGCCATGAAGAAGAATGCCCCGCCGACGATGGCGGCCACCGACAGGATGTCGGCGATGGCGCTCATGCCCCTTCCCCGGTGCCTGCCTTCACGAAGGCGATCGAGGCGAACACGGCCAGCACCGCGAGCACGAGCGCCACGTCGACCACGCCGGGGATGCCGGTGGCCAGGCCGAGCAGCAGCAGGGCGGCGATGCCGCCGGTGCCGAAGAGCTGGGCCGCCATCATGCGATCGGCCTTGGCAGGACCGCGCAGGATGCGGATCCACCCGAGGGCGACCATGAGCAGGACGAAGCCGGCGGCGCCCAGCAGGAATTCACGCATGACGCTCTCCGGCGACCAGGACCCGGGCGAGTGCGCGTTCCTCCGCGGCCGTCTGCTCGGCGACGGGCTGCGCGATGTCCAGGCAGTGGTACACGATCACTCCCGGCCCGTCGTCGGCGGGCACGGAACCCGGCATGAGGCTCGTGATCGAGGCGAACTCGTTGCGTGCCCGACCGGGAGGCAGCCTGGTGGGACAGGTCACGAAGCCCGGGTTGAGCGGCAGGCGCGGGTCGAGGGCGCGCCGGGCGATGTCGAAGCCCGCCAGGACCGATTTCCACAGGAACCGGGGGAAATAGAGCAGCAGGGCGCCTGGCCGCAGCTGCCCGGCGGCAGGAGGCAGCAGGGCAAGGCTGGACCAGGTCGCGGCGAAAGCTGCGACAAGGCCGAACGCGAGGTCCCCCGGCTTTGCGCTTGGCATCAGCACGAGCCAGAGCGCGAAGTACATCGACCCGCGCAGCGCCAGGGTGCCGGGCGGCGTCTTCATGCGGGCCGGGCCTGCGGCGAGGCGTCGACCAGGCTCACGTCCATGTTCCCGAGCCGGTCCTGCAGCCGCGCCTCCGACCGGATCGGCCACCAGTCGTAGAGGAAGATCTCGAGCGGGCGCCACAGCGCGACTGCGGCGCCGATGGCGAGGCTGTCGGTCACGATGGAGCTCGTGCTGCCGCGCGTGAACATCTCGCCGAGGAAGTCCGCCGCGATGCTCGCGAGCGAGACGAATGCAAGACCGATGGCCAGGCTGATGCGGCCGGTCCTGAACAGCCGGCGCAGGCGCTGGCGCGTGTTGACGGCCAGCCGGCGGAAGTGCTCGTGCACGGCATCGCCGAGCATCCGGGTATTGGCGGGCGTGGCCGCGCCGCCGCCTACGTGGACCACCAGGCCGAGCGGTCCGTGCGAGTGCGCCTCGCGCGCCCAGTCGACGATGTACTGTTCCGCGTTCGGGTCGAGGTCGCGCTCGCGAAATGGCGCCGGGTCCATCGCATTGAAGAGCTGGCGCAGCTCGTTGACGTGCAGCTCGAGCACCGACTGCGACTTCACGGCCGACCCGCCCGCCCGCTACGCCGGTCCTGCGGCCGGCTCCGCCGCCGCAGGCTTCTCGTTGCCGAACACGGTGACGTACAGCACCGGCAGCAGGATCAGCGTCAGCATGGTGGCGACCAGGAGGCCGCCCATGATGGCGAAGGCCATCGGCCCCCAGAACACGGTCGGGGCGATGGGAATGAGCCCGAGAATGGTCGAGATCGCGGCGAGCATCAGCGGCCGCATGCGCGAGGTCGCCGCGGCCATGACCGCATCCTGCACGCTCTTGCCGGCCTTGCGGTCGGTCTCGATCTGGATCAGCAGGATGACCGCGTTCTTGGCGATCATGCCGACCAGCGCCAGCACGCCCAGTATCGCCACGAAGCCGAGCGGGCGGCTGGACACCAGCAGCGCCGCGACCACGCCGATCAGCCCGAGCGGCAGCAGGCACACGACGATCGCAAGCCGGCGGAAGCTCGCCAGCAGGATCATCATGATCAGCAGCATCAGCATGAACATGAAAGGCAGGACGGCGAACACCGAGGCCTGCGAGATCGCGCTTTCCTCGGTCATGCCGCCGGTCGCGATGCGGTAAGGCGCCGGCAGGGCGGCGGCGAACTCCTCGACCTGCGGCGCGATGGCCCCGACCACGTCGTCGGGCAGCGCGCCGGGTACAACGTCCGCCCGCACGGTCAGCGTCGGCACGCGGTCGCGGCGCCAGACCAGCGGGTACTCCTGCTCCTCGACGAAGTCGGCGAACTGCTGCAGCGGCACCATGCGCCCTGCCGGCGTCGGCACCTGCAGCGTGCTCAACGTCTCGAACGTCGCGCGTTCGTCGTCGACGGCGCGGGCCACGACGTTGACCAGGTAGATATCGTCCCGCACCTGGGTGACGGTCGACCCGGTCACGGCGGCGTTCAGCACGCCGGCCAGCATGCGGGTGCTGACGCCGAGCCGGCGCGCCTCGTCCTGGTCGATGCGTATGTGAAGCTGGCGTGCGGGCTCCATCCAGTCGTAGTTGACGTGCCGCACGCGCGGGTCGGACCCGAGCACGCCGGCGAGCTCGAGGGAGATCCGGCGGACCTGGTCGAGGTCCGGCCCGGACACGCGGTACTGGAGCGGCCAGCCGACCGGCGGACCCAGCTCGAGCGGGGAGACGCGCGCAACGATGTCCGGGAACTGCTCCTCGAGCGCCGCTTCGAGCTTGCGCTGCAGCCGTTCGCGCGCGTCGATGTCCTTGGCGACGATGACGAACTGCCCGAAGAACGGGTTGGCGAGCTGGACGTTGAGCGTCAGGATGAAGCGGATCGCGCCGCGCCCGACATAAGCGCTGTAGTGATCGACGTCCGGGTCTTCCCTCAGCAGGTCCTCGAATCGCTTGACCGCGGACTCGGTCGCGTAGATCGAGGCGTTCTGCCTGAGCGTCAGGTCGACTGTCAGTTCCGGCCGGTCGGAAGCCGGGAAGAACTGCCGCGACACGAAGCCGAACAGGACTATCGTGACGGCGAAGGCCCCGACCGTCACGCCGATGGTGAGCCAGCGGGCGCGGATGGCGCCGCGCAGCAGCGAACCGTAGAGCTTCTCGACCTTGCCCGGCTCGCTGGTCGCTTTCTTCTTGGGCGCCTTGAGAATCGCGCCGCCGATCAGCGGCGCGAAGATCACCGCGACCAGCCAGGAGGCGATCAGCGCGATCGCGACTACCGCGAAGATCGAGAACGTGTATTCACCGGCGTTGCTGCGCGCGAATCCGATCGGCACGAAGCTCGCGATCGTGACCAGCGTGCCGATCAGCATCGACGCCGCCAGCGTCTTGTAGGCGTAGCTGCCGGCCGCGTCCTTGCTGTCGCCCGCCGCGAGGCGGTTGATCATCGCGTCGACCGTGGTCATGGCATCGTCCACCAGCAACGCCAGGGCGATGATCAGCGCGCCGAGCGAGATGCGGTGCAGGTCGATGTTGACGACGTCCATCACGGCGAAGACGATCGCGAGCGTCAGCGGGATCGCCGTCGCCACCACGGCGCCGGGCCGCACGCCGAGCATCACGAAGCTGCAGGCGAGGATGATCAGGATCGCCTGCCACAGCGAGGTCATGAAGTCGTCGATGGCCTCGTCCACGGTGACCGCCTGGTCGGCGACCAGCGTGTACTCGATGCCGTGCGGGAGCTCGGCGACGATGGACTTCATCTCCGCGCGGAGGTTTTCGCCGAGAGCCAGGATGTCGCCTGCGTCGCGCATGGCGATGGCGAGGCCGATCGCGGGCTTGCCGTTGACGCGGAACATCGGCTGCGGCGGGTCGACGAAGCCGCGCCGCACCGTCGCGATGTCGCCCAGGCGGAATACCCGGTCGCCGGCGACGATGTTGACGTTGGCAATGTCGTCGGCGGAGTCGAACGCGCCGCTCACGCGCAGGAACACGCGCTCGTCTGCGGTCTGGACGACGCCCGCCGGGCGCACCACGTTCTGCGCCTGCAGGGTGGCGACGATCGACTGGTAGTCGAGCCTGAGGCCCGCGAGGCGCTCGACCGAGAACTCGATGAAGATCTGCTCGTCCTGCGCGCCCAGCACCTCGATCTTGGAGACGTCCGGCACCTGCAGCAGCCGCGAACGGATCGACTCGACGTAGTCGCGCAGCTCCCGGAAATCGAAGCCGTCTGCCGTGAACGCGTAGATGATGCCGAAGGTGTCGCCGAAATCGTCGTTGAAAAACGGTCCGACCACGCCCTGTGGCAGGGTCTGGCGCATGTCGCTGACGTTGCGGCGCACCTCGTACCAGATGTCCGAGACCTCCTCGGGAGGCGTGGACTGCTTGAGGTCGACGAACAGCGTGGTCTGTCCGGCCGTCGTGTAGCTGCGCACCCGGTCCAGAAAGCGCGTCTCCTGCACGGTCCGCTCCAGCCGCTCGGTGACTTGCTCGAGCGTCTCCTCGACCGTGGCGCCGGGCCAGGCCGCGGCGACGACCATGGTGCGGAACGTGAACAGCGGGTCCTCGGCCCGCCCGAGGCTCAGGAACGAGCCTGTCCCCGCGACCAGCGCGAGGACCATCAGGAAGTAGATCAGCGAGCGCCGGCCGAGCGCCCAGGCGGAAAGGTTCGGGCCTATCACTTCGCGGCCCCGAGCAGGCGGACCTTCTGCCCGGGCCGCAGCGCCTGGACGCCCGCGGTCACGACGACGTCACCCGGCGCGAGACCGGAAGCGACCATGACGGTGCCTGCGCTCGAGCTCTGTACCTCGATGTTGCGGATGGCGACCGCCCCGGACTCGCGGTCGACGACCCAGACCGCCGACTGGCGGTCGGAGCGGAACACGGCGGAAGCGGGCAGTTCGATGACGGCGGACTCGCCGAGCGGCAATCGCCCGGTCACGGTGCTGCCGAGCCGCATCGCCGCCGGGGGATCGACGAGGCCGACCCGGACGCGGAACGTCCCGGTCACCGCGTCGGCGCGCGGCGCGACCTCGCGCACCCGGCCGGTCGCGGTCACACGCGGATCGGAAATCAGGGTGACCGTGATCTCGGGATCGGTGCCCTGGGCACGGTCCTTGATGCGCGCCGGCACGTCGAACACGGCGTCACGCGCCCCTTCGCGCGCCACCTGGACGATCATGCGGCCGGTGCCGACGACCTCGCCGGACTCCGCGCCGGTGGCCGTCACGATCCCGGCCACGGACGATTCGAGCCGCGTGTAGCCGAGGCGGTTCGCCGAGAGCGTGACCTGGGACCGTGCCGACTCGAGCTGAGATTCGGCCGCCGTGCGGTTGGCCTCGGCCTGGTCGAACTGGGCCTTCGACACGGCGTTTTCGGCCACCAGGTCGCGCATCCGCTCGAAATTGTTGTTCGCTTCGACCAGGCGCGCCTGGGCCGAGGCGAGCTGGGCGCGCGCCGACTGCAGGCTGGTCTCCTCGTTCTGGGAGTCCAGGCGCGCGATCAGCTGGCCTTCGCGCACCGTGTCACCGACGCTGACGTGCCGCTCGATCAGCCGGCCGTCGATGCGAAACGACTGGTTGATCTCGTTCTCGGCCTGCACCGAGCCGGTCAGCGCGACCGTGCCGTCCGCGGTGTTGGTGGCGATCGTGATCGTCCGCACCGGCCGGGCTTCCGGGGGCAATTCCTCGTCGCCGCCGCCGCAGGCCGCGAGCCCCGGGAGCATCGCGACGGCCAGCACGAGCAACGGCGCCAGGCGACCGGGCGTTCGTCCGGCGACAGGATTACTGGACACGTTTCGACCCCCTTCGTTGTTCCGAGCATTGTAGCGCTCGGCCCGTGCCGCGCCAGATTCCGTGCGGCGCGATTATCCCTTGCCGGTCATGGCGATGCCGGCGCCGAACTCGTAGATCAGCATGCAGCCGAGCGCGAAGGTGGCGAGTCCGACCGCTGCCGTCAGGGACCCGTAGGCCCGGGTCAGGTAACGCGACGTGAGCCGCAGCGGCACGGCGATCGCGACCGACAGCAGGGCCATGCCCAGGATCGACCCAAACCCGAAAATCACGATGTACCCGAGGCCCCAGGCAACTGAATCCGCTGCCTCGAGGCTGAGCAGGATGAGTGCCGCGGATCCGGCCATGCCATGCACCATGCCCACCATGAGGGCACGCAGGGGGAAGTCGCGCCAGTGCCAGTGGCTGTGCTGCAGCGCCTCGTGGGGTCCCGTCTCTCCGGCGTGACCGTGGGCGTGGACATGGGCGATGCCGTCGTCGTGCCGGTGCCAGTGAAAATGGACCCGGTCCCGCCACAGGCGGTAGAGGACGTTCGCGCCGAGGCCGGCCAGCATCACGCCCACGGCGAGTTCCAGCGCCTCGGCGGCCCGCAGCGGGACGACCAGGCCGAGCAGCAGCACGGCGCCGCCGAACAGCATCAGCGTCAGCGTATGCCCCATGCCCCAGGCGACGCCGAGGCCGACCGTGCGGCCGACGGACTGGCTGCGCGTCGCGAGCGTCGCCACGGCGGCCAGGTGATCGGCATCGAGCGCATGGCGCATGCCCAGCAGGAAGCCGAGCAGCAGGAGCGAGGCTACGCTCACGATTTCGACTCGAGCTGCAGCCGCGGCAGCAGGAAGAGCCAGGTCGCGAGGACGAACGGCCCGGTCAGGGTCGGCAGCCCGAACGGCGTGAACGCCATGTTCATCGCCGCCTGCACCAGGACCGTGAACACCGTGCCGGCCAGCGCGTACGCCGCCACGCGCGCGCCGGGCTTGTAGAACACCGTGCCCAGCGCGATCGCCGTCAGCACCGGGCTGAAGCCGAGCAGCCCGCCGGTGATCAGCTCGCTCTCGGCGCCGAGCAGGTGCGCGGTCAGGACCGCGACCAGCGCACCGAGAACGGCTGCGAACGCAGCCGCGACCGAATTCAAGGCGAGCCCCAGGACCAGCAGGACCGCCGAGAGCCCGTTGCCTTTCAGGAATACCTGCGAGATGCTCCTCAGGATGCCCTGGACGAAGTCGCCGAACCTCAGCGGGTTGGCCGCCGACGGATCGATCGGCGCGACCAGGCCGCTGAGCGGCAAGGCGCTGGTCTCGAACCCGGCAAACGCCTTGGCGGCGAGCAGCATCAGCAAGGCGGTCAGGACGAAGGGCGCCGTGAGAGCCGACACGCCCCAGGTCTTGAACGCGTTGGAAATTGCCAGCGTGACGACGACCGAGACGGCGCCCCCGAACGCGACGTAGACCCACAGCAGCGGCGATGCCGCCAGGAAGGTCGGCAGCGCGAGGCCGACGAGGTAGGCGTTGAATCCGTAAAGGCCGGCGTGCAAGGCGTCCTTGTCGACGCGCAGCCAGTAAGCCGCGAAGGTAGAGGCGACCAGCGCGACCAGCCCGCCGGTCGCGACCTCGGGCACCCCGCCGGCGTACGAGCCCCAGCAGATGGCGACGATGAACAGGAACCCGGAAACCGGGTTGTCCTGGAACATCACCTGCCCGGCACCGCGCAGGTTGACGTCCACGAAGCGCAGGACGCCCGACGAGGCGCACAGCTTTTCCCAGGCGGCTAGCAGGCCTTTCATGCTGGTCTCCCTTCAGCGCCAGAAATACGGTGGGGGAATGGCGGCACCGGTCACTTCCTCGCGCACGATCCCCCAGAACTCGCGCACTTTTTCCTTCACCTGCAGCGTCTCGCGCCCGAGCACCTTGTAGACGAGGCCTGCTTCATTCGGCAGCCGGCAGGCGCCATGGGCGACGCCCGCCGCCAGGTCGACGTCCGCGGCGACCCGCGCGGCGACGCGGTCGGCCTCCGGCTGCGGCGTCAGCAGGATGACGTTGCCGAACACGTCGAAGGAGTCCATCACGCCGGTCTGCCGCGCCGGGTGGCGCGCCGGCTCGAAGACCAGGTTCTCGGCGAACAGGAGCCTGCCGTCCGGCCGCCTCGCCGCGATGGCGAGCGCCAGCAGCGTCGCGCCGAAGCACTCCTCCGGGTGGTGATGCTTGCGCCCGGGCTGCACGATCTCGGCGTACAGCAACGTCGCCGTCGGCGCCACGGTGATGCGCGTCTCGCTCGCGAAGCGCGAGCGCCTGTGCGGGATCAGCGGCTCGGGCAGGAACTCGAGGTAGGCCCCGTCGTCGAGGGTGAACGCCTGGGTCTGTGCCGCCAGGTTCACGTCCATCGCGTGGATCTTGGTCGCCGACTGGGTCGTGACGTGCGCGCGCGCCTCGCGCCCGAGCGCGACCTCGAGCGCGAGCCGGTCGCCCTGCAGCAGGCACCCGGAGGACGTGATCAGGAACACGTGGGCGAGATCCGGCAGGGCGGAATCCGGGTGCAGCGCGCGTTGCGCGAGGTAGGGCACGCGCCGGTCGAGCTCCGCGAGGATCGTCCTGCCGTCGCGCCGCTCGAAGCCCAGGCGCAGGAAGCCCGACTTGCCGACCGTGCCGCTCGGCATCTGCGCGGGCTCGTCCCGCAGCCCGGCCAGCTCCGGCGCGGTCCGCGCGGGAAAATCCGGCGGCGGGGGGCGGTGCGGCGCGGGCACCGAGCCGTCCATCAGGCGCGCTGCCGGCCGGGCGGCTTGTAGTCGAACAGCAGGTCGGAGCGGATCACGCGCACCAGCTCGGGAATGCCTTCCCCGGTCTTGCAGTTGGTGAACAGGAACGGCTTGTCGCCGCGCATCAGCTTCGAGTCGCGCTCCATCACCTCGAGGCTCGCGCCGACGTGGGGCGCCAGGTCGGTCTTGTTGATGACCAGGATGTCGGACTGCGTGATTCCCGGGCCGTTCTTGCGGGGTATCTTGTCGCCGGCGGCGACGTCGATCACATAGATGAAGAAATCGACCAGCGCCGGCGAAAACGTCAGGGTCAGGTTGTCGCCGCCGCTCTCGATCAGCACCACGTCGCCGTCCGGGAAGCGCGCTTCCATGTCCTCGACCGCGGCGAGGTTCATGCTCGGATCCTCGCGCACCGCGGTGTGCGGGCAGGCGCCGGTCTCGACGCCGAGGATGCGCTCCTCCAGCAGGATGCCCTTCAGCGTGCGCTGCACGTGCTTGGCATCCTCGGTGGTGACCACGTCGTTGGTGATGATCAGCACCTTGATGCCGAGCTCGAGCAGCCTCGGCGTGATTGCCTCGACGATGGCGGTCTTGCCGGAACCCACCGGGCCGCCGACGCCGATGCGGGTGATCTTCTTCTTCATCAGTTCATGAACAGGCGCACGTGCGCCTTGACGTGGACTGCCGCCAGGATCTCGGACATCGGCGCGAAGCCCGCCATGTCGGCGAGGCCGGCCGAGGAAGCGGCCTCGTACGCGCCGCCGACTTCCGAGTTGAGCCGGTACAGCATCCGCTGCGTGTCGACGTGGCCGATCTTCATCAGGCGCAGCGCCGCGCCCAGGATCATCGCGGCGACGCCGTGCTGGTGCACGGCGAACGCCGCGCGCTCAGGGAGGTCCTGGGCCGCAAAGCTGGCGGCGAGGGCCATCGGGTAGCAGCCGGGCGTCGCGCCCGACTCCACGCGCTCGCGCCAGGCCTGCAGCAGCGGCGCTCCCGTCACGTCCACGCCGAGCGCCGCGTACTTGCGGCCGATCCGCACGCTCATCGCGCGGGTCTCGGCAGACAGCTTGCGTGCGTACACGAGCGCGTCGATTTCGGCGAGCCTGTCGAGGTCGCCCGCCGAGGCCGCGCGGTGGGCGTGGATGACCGCGATGCCGTCGGCCCGCGCGGCCTGCTCGACCGCGGTGCGCGCGTACGCGAGCAGCGTGTCGGGGCCCGTCACCACGCCTTTCTGGATGGCCGACTCGAGGCCGCCCGAGAACGCGAAGCTGCCGACCGGCAGCATCGAGTCCCCGAACTGCAGCATGCGCACGATGCGCGACGCGTCGTGCGTCGAAGCCGGATCGGCAACCGCGGCGGTCATGTGCCCGGCCGCAACGCGACCGGCGGCCGGCCGTAGGCATCGCCTGTTTCCTCGTCCACGACCACGTACTGGTCTTGCGTGTGCACGTGGACCGGGCCCTCGGCGCCGCCGAACAGGCGCCGCGACTCGTGCGGCGCGAGGTAGGGCACGATCCGCGCGCCCGGGACGAACTCGTAGCGGATCCCCTCGAAGCGGTGGGTGTTCATCACCGAGGCCATCACCTTGCGGTCGACGGTCAGCGGCACGTAGACCACGCCGTCCTTCACGAGCGCCGGCCAGTGCTGGTTGCCGAGCGCATGGCCGAGCTCCACGCAGGTGCGCAGCGCGAGTTCGGGCGCGGACTTCCCGAGCGCGTCGAGATGGATGACCATCACGTCGCGCAGGCTGAGCCTCGCGACTACCGCGGCGCGCTTCGCGTCATCCCACAACAGCACGTCGCCGTCCTGCATGAAGGTCCCGCGGTCGAGCGAAACGGCGATCTCGAGGCCCCCCAGGGTCTTCTTGCGCAGCCGGTTCTTCTGGGCTTCCCAGTGGTCGAGCGCGAAGGTGTCGACGGTCGCAGCGGCCAGCCGTGACGCCCACTCCGGCTCGCTGGCGTTTCCCAGGATGGATTCGACGAGGATCATGGCGCCAGGGCCAGCTGAAGAAGTACTTCTGGTTCAGCGCCACCGTCGTCAGCGGCGCGACCGTCGCGTGCTTGCCGTCGACCGTGACCGCGAAGGTCTCGGCGTTCACCTCGATCTTCGGCGTGCCCGAGTTCCGGACCATGTCCCGCTTCCTGATCTTCCGCGTGTTCTTCACGGCGATGACCTGGCGGTTCAGGTCGAGCTTCTTCTTCACGCCTGCCGCGTGCGCCGCACCCGACACGAAAGTCACGCAGCTGTCGGCCATGGTATGGCCGAACTGCCCGAACATCGGCCGGTAGTAGACCGGCTGGGGCGTCGGCAGCGACGCGTTCGGGTCGCCCATGAGGGCCCAGCTGATGACGCCGTTCTTCAGCACCATCTTCGGCTTGGCGCCGAAGAAGCCGGGTTCCCACAGCACCAGATCGGCGATCTTGCCGACCTCGACCGAGCCGAGCACGTGCGATATGCCGTGCGTGATCGCCGGGTTGATGGTGATCTTGGCGACGTAGCGCAGCACGCGGAAGTTGTCGTTGCCTTTCGCGTCCTCGGGCAACTTGCCGCGCCCGGTCTTCATGGCGTCCGCGGTCTGGATCGTCCGCAGCCAGCACTCGCCGATGCGGCCCATCGCCTGCGAGTCGCTCGACATCATGGAGATCACGCCGAGGTCATGCAGCACGTTCTCGGCGGCGATCGTCTCGGCGCGGATGCGACTCTCGGTGAACGCGACGTCCGACGGGATGTCCGGGCTCAGGTGGTGGCAGACCATGATCATGTCGTACAGCTCGGCCTGCGAGTTGATGCCGTACGGCAGCGTCGGGTTGGTGGAGGAGGGCAGCACGTTCGGCAGCCCGGATATGCGGATGATGTCCGGGGCGTGTCCGCCACCGGAGCCCTCGGTGTGGAACGAGTGCACCGCGCGGTCCTCGAAGGCCTCGATCGTGTCCTCGACGAATCCGGACTCGTTCAGCGTGTCCGTGTGGATGCAGACCTGCACGTCCATCTCGTCCGCGACGGTGAGTGCCGAGCGCAGCACCGCGGGCGTCGTGCCCCAGTCCTCGTGGCACTTGAAGCCGACCGCGCCGGCCTTGACCTGCTCGACGAGCGCGGCCTTGCCGTGCCCGTGGCCCTTGCCGAGGATGCCGACGTTGACCGGCCAGTTCTCGAATGCACGCAGCATCGTGCGGATGTTGCCCGGCCCCGGCGTGACGGTCGTCGCGTTGGAGCCGTCCGACGGCCCGGTGCCGCCGCCGATCAGCGTGGTCGTGCCGTTGGAGAGGGCCGCATAGGCCTGTTGCGGCGAGATGAAATGGATGTGCGTGTCGATACCGGCCGCGGTCAGGATCAGGTGGCTGCCCGAGATCGCATCGGTCGCGAGCCCGCATTCCAGGCCCTTGGTGATGCCGTTCATCGTCTGGGGATTGCCGGCCTTGCCGATCGCGCAGATGCGGCCATCCTTGATGCCGACGTCGGCCTTCACGACGCCGAGCACCGCGTCGATGATCGTCACGTTCGTGATCACCAGGTCCGGCGCGCCGCCGGCCCGGGTGATCTGGTTGTCCATGCCCATGCCCTCGCGCATGCTCTTGCCGCCGCCAAACACGATCTCGTCGCCGGACGGCCCGCGCAGGTCGCGCTCGATCTCGACGTATAGGCCCGTGTCGCCGAGGCGGATGCGGTCGCCGGTCGTGGGGCCGAACAGGCCGACGTACTCATTGCGTGAAATCGTCGTCATGTGTCACCTACGTCCTTTCGCCGGCGCCTTCGCGCCGGATGAGCGGAATCCGCGCTTTGACGCGAGCGCCACTGCCCTGGTCTTCCTCGCGTCGCCGGTCTTGCCGGCCGTGGGGCCGTCGGTCAGGTTGTTGAAACCGAACGCCGCGCGCTTGCCGAGGTAGGGGACGACGGTGACTTCGCGTTCGTCTCCCGGCTCGAAGCGCAGCGCCGTGGAGGCCGGGATGTGCAGGTGCTGGCCGAATGCCGCGGCGCGGTCGAACTCGAGCGCGCGGTTGGCCTCGAAGAAGTGGAAGTGCGAGCCCACCTGCACCGGGCGATCGCCGGTGTTGCGGACCTTCAGCTTCGTCGCCTTGAGCTGCTCGTGGAACGCGACGGGCTCCTTGCGGACGACGTAGCCGCCGACCGGCACTTCGAGGGTGGCGGGGTCCACGTTCGGACCGGCGCTCGGAAAACTCTTTACGGCTCCCATGTCAGGCTCCTCCTGCGTCGGTCACTGGATCGGCGTGTGCACGGTCACGAGGCGACTGCCGTCCGTGAACACGGCCTCGATCTGCACCATCGGGATCAGGTCGGCGACGCCGTCCATCACGTCCTTCTTGGTCAGGACCTCCCGCGCGGCCTTGGCGACTTCCTCGATGGTCTGGCCCGCGCGCGCGCCGTCGAGCGCGGCGGCGGAGATGATTGCGACGGCCTCGGGGTGGTTGAGTTTCAGGCCCTTGGCCTTCCGCTTCAGGGCCACGTCGGCCAGCATGTAGATAAGCAATTTATCGAACTCGCGCGGCGTGAGGTGCATGCGTCCCTCCAGTTGAAACGGCCGGCAGGCCGGTCGTGTTCTTGTTTCCAGTTACACTAGCATTGGTTCCTCTCGACCTGTATGAATTTTTTGGCGAGGGGCGCGGCCGACGCCCGTCAGGAAGCACTTTCAGGAAGCCGCTGGAGTGACTGAACCGGCTGACAAAACAATCGCGCCTGCGACTGATCGCCAGGTTCTCCTGGTGGTCGCGGCCTGTGCCGCGGCTTTCGCGATTTTCGGGTTTCTCGTAGACACACCCCCCGACGTCTGGCGCGGGCTCTCGGCGATCCTGATCTCGCGCGACGTGCTGCTGACCGACTACTTCGGGATCGGCGGCATCGGCGCCGGCTGCGTCAGCGCGGGCCTCGTGACGCTGGCATCCTGCTTCGTCTATCACCTGTCCAGGGCGAAGGTCACGGGCGCCTCGGTCGCGGCGCTGTTCCTCGTGCTCGGCTTCGGCCTGTTCGGCAAGAACCTGCTGAACATCTGGGGGATCGTCGCCGGCGTGTGGCTGTACTCGCGCTTCCGCGGCCAGCCGTTCGCCGCGAACATCAACACCGCGTTCTTCGGTGTAGCGCTCGCGCCCATCTTCTCCGAGATCCTGTTCAGCTCGAGCCTCGAGCTGTCGGTGCGGATCCCGCTCAGCGCCGCGACGGCGCTTGCGATCGGCTTCATCCTGCCGCCGGCGGCCGCACAGCTCGCGAAGGCGCACATGGGCTTCAGCCTGTACAACATGGGCTTCACCGCGGGGCTCGTCGGCACCCTGGTCGTCGCCCTGTACATGTCCTACGGCTTCGTGGCCAGCCCGGTGTTCGTGTGGACGACCGGGAACAACCTCCTGCTCGGCGTGTTCCTGGCCTCCGTATTCGGCTCGATGATCGTCGGCGGATTACTGCTCGACCGCGCCGCATTCACGAAACTGAAGGCGGTCATACGCGCCTCCGGCCAGGCGCCCACGGACTTCATCGCCCTCGCAGGCCTGGGGCCGACGCTCGTCAACATGGGGCTCTGCGGGTCGATCGCCACACTATATATATTGTGTATCGGCGGCGATCTGAATGGCCCCGTCATCGGCGCGATCCTGACGATCGTCGGTTTCGCCGCCTTCGGCAAGCACCCGCGGAACATCACGCCGATCATGCTGGGCGTGTTCCTCGGCTCGCTGGCTAAGCCGTGGGGCATCGACGATCCCTCGATCCAGCTCGCCGCTCTGTTCGGGACGACGCTCGCGCCGATCGCGGGCCGCTTCGGCTGGCAGTGGGGGCTGGTCGCCGGCTTCGTGCACTCTTCGGCCGCGCTGACCACGGGGCCGATGCACGCCGGGCTCAATCTCTACAACAACGGGCTCGCCGCCGGCATCGTCGCTTCCGTGCTCGTGCCGGTCATTATCGCGATCCGCTCGGTCACGAGGCCCGACGAGAAGCCTGCGGGACCGCCGGAGCCGGCCGCCACTCCGCCAGAAGATGCGCGGTAACGTTCGCGCGTTCGCGCTGCTCGCGATCCTGTCGTTCGCGAGTGACGTTGCCGCGGAACGGCGCTTCACATCGCTCGGCGCCGGCCGCGGCCTCGAGGCGACGGTCGTCCCGTCGATGCTCGTCGACCGCGACGGCCTGTTCCGCTTCGACGGATTCCAGGCCAGGTCCTTCCTGCCGGACCCGGACCGACCGGGTCGCATCAGCGACGTGGACGTGCGCTCGCTGCATGAGGGGCGCGACGGCGCGAAGTCGCCGCAGGCATTCGGGGCCGCGCATTGAACCCGTCATGACGACGAACGATTCCGGCGACCCGGTTGCGGAGGCGACGGCTGCAACCGCAACGGTCGACACTCCCGCGCACAGAACCGGAGCCGCGAAGCCGCCGGAGCCGGTCGGGAAATCCTGTTCCGCAGGGCTCACGGCCTGGATGCACCGCCTCGAGCTCTCGGTCGCCTTCACGTCCTACCAGAGCGGCCGCCTGTACCTGCTCGGCTCGGATTCGACAGGGCGGCTGTCGTTCCACGAGCGCTTCTACCAGCGGGCGATGGGCATCGTCGGCAACGGACAGCGCCTGTACATGGGCGGGCTGTACCAGATCTGGCGGTTCGAGAACATCCTGGGCAAGGGCCAGCTGGCCAACGGCATGTTCGACCGGTGCTACGTGCCGCGCAACGCCCAGTTCACGGGTGCCATCGATATCCACGAGCTCGGCATCCAGAACGGCGGCGCGGTCATCTTCGTCAACACGAAGTACAACTGCCTCGCCGTGCCGAGCGTCACGCACAGTTTCAAGGTGGTCTGGAAGCCGGCATTCATCAGCAAGATCGTGGCGGAGGACCGCTGCCACCTGAACGGCCTGGCGATGAAGGACGGCAAGCCGAAGTACGTCACCGCCGTGTGCAGGTCCGACACGATCGACGGCTGGCGCGACCGGCGCCAGGACGGCGGCGTGGTGATCGACGTCGAGACCGGCGAGGTCGTCTGCGAGGGACTGTCGATGCCGCACTCGCCGCGCTGGGCGGACGGCCGCCTGTGGGTGCTCAACTCCGGCACCGGCTACCTGGGCACGGTCGATCTCGCCACGCGCAGATTCGTGCCGCAGGTCTTCTGCCCGGGCTTCCTGCGCGGCCTCGCAATCAAGGGTGACTACGCGGCGGTCGGGCTGTCGAAGCCGCGCAACCAGCGCTTCGACGGCCTGGACCTGCAGAAGAACCTCGAGGCGAAGGACAGCGAGGCCTGGTGCGGCGTGCAGGTCGTCGACCTGCGCTCCGGGTCGGTCGTCGAATGGGTGCGGCTCGACGGCCCGGTGACCGAACTGTTCGACGTCACTTTCCTCGACGGCGTGAAGTGCCCCATGGCGCTCGGGCAGCAGAGCCCGGAGAACCTGTCGCTGGTCTCGGTCGAAGGCGCGCCCGCAGCCGGGGCGCGCGGCCCGGAGTCAACTGCCGCCTGACGCGGCGCGTGCCGGCGCGAGCCGGATCGTGCGCAGGCCGACCGACGCGACCAGGATGGCAAGCAGCGGGCTCGCCATGTTGAAGACGGCGTAGGGAGCGTAACTCAGCGTCGCGACGCCGAGCGTCGCGGCCATGTAGGCGCCGCAGCTGTTCCACGGGATCAGCGCCGAGGTCGGCGTGCCGGAGGCGCCGATGGTGCGCGACAGCACGACGGGCGCCAGCCCGCGCTTCGCGTACGCGTCCTTGAACATGCGGCCCGGCAGCACGATCGCCATGTACTGGTCGGCCGTCGCGACGCTGGTCGCGACCACGGACCCGACCGTCACGCCCACGAGCGCGCCGACCGACTTCGCCTTCTCGATGACCGGCGTGATCAGCCGCTCGAGCACGCCCGCCTTCTCGATGACGCCGCCGAAG
>Ga0075304_1000105_pt1 | contig 20852 bp, 17 predicted proteins | sample Joice_CattailNLA_FD_120067 | JGI IMG/M metagenome (GOLD analysis project Ga0075304, IMG submission 120067) | Natural and restored wetland microbial communities from the San Francisco Bay, California, USA, that impact long-term carbon... | ecosystem: Environmental > Terrestrial > Soil > Wetlands ... | reverse complement strand
GGGATGCATTCCAGCAGGCCCTCGCCTCGCCCGGGGGAGGCACGCACGGCTTCGCGTTCGCGAGCGGACTCGGGGCCGAGACCACCCTCCTGTTGACGCTTCGCCCTGGCGACCACGTGGTGCTGGCCGACGACGTCTACGGGGGGACGTACCGGCTGTTGTCGAAGGTGCTGAGCGACTGGGGGCTCACCTTCGCGACCGTCGATCTCGGCGACATGGGCGCGCTGACGTCGTCGCTGACGCCGGCCACGAAGCTCGTCTGGATCGAGACGCCGTCGAACCCGCTGCTGAAGATCGTCGACATCGGGGCGGTGAGCGCGGTCGCGCACGAGCATGGCATCCATGTGGTGGTGGACAACACGTTCGCCACGCCCGCCCTGCAGCGGCCGCTCGCGCTCGGCGCCGACGCCGTCGTGCACAGCGTGACGAAGTACGTCGGCGGACACTCCGACCTGATCGGCGGCGCGATCGTCACGAGCGACGATGAGTGGATCGAGCGGCTGGCCTTCCTCGTGAACGCGGTGGGTGCGGTGCCCGGGCCGATGGACAGCTACCTCGCCCTGCGAGGCCTGAAGACGCTCGCCGTGCGGATGCGAGCGCACTGCGCCGGGGCCCGAGCGATCGCCGGCTACCTGCGGACCAGTCCTGCCGTCACCCGCGTGTTCTACCCGGGGCTCGAAGACCATCCCGGACACGAGGTCGCTGCCCGGCAGATGGCGGACTTCGGCGGCATGGTGTCGTTCCGGGTGGGCAGCCCCCAGCGCGCTCTGGCCGTCGCCCAGCGAACCGAGCTGTTCTTCCTGGCGGAATCGCTCGGCGGGGTCGAGTCGCTGATCGAGGTGCCCGGTCCGATGACCCATGCGAGCGTGGCCGGATCGCCGCTCGAGGTGCCGGCCGACCTCGTCCGGCTCTCCGTGGGGATCGAGCATCCCGACGACCTGATCGAGGACCTCGATCGTGCCCTCACCGCCGGCCTCTGAGCAAGAGCACTGGTGCCCTTAGAGCCTGAGCGTCGTGCCGTCCCCGAGTAGGAGGTCCACGGTTCGGATCTGGGGCTCTCCGTCGGACACGTCGAACGGCAAGCCTTCACCCGCGGGTCCGAGCCATTCGCGCAGGCGTGCGGGATCGCCCGCGATCTCCACGCTCGCGATCCCTGTGACGTCGACCTCGTGGCGGATCGCCGTTCGTCCGGGATGCAGATCGGCGGACACGTCCCAGGAGATGAAGAACGGCAGCCAGGCATCGCGTGCCTCGTCCTCGATGCCTGCGCCACGCCACCGGAGCTCGACCCCATCGGGACGTCTGCGAGCGCCGGCCTCCACATGCAGGCCGAGCCGTCGGGCCGTCGCCTCAAGCTGGGTATCCGACAGGCAGATAGAGAACCACTGATCGCGCCCGTCGGCGGACGACGCGAGGAGCGCCCGCCCCAGCGAGGTCGAGCTGCCCACCTCGTGATCGACCACGGCGATGAGCTCGATGTAGCAGTCACCGAGCGGCACGATGCGGTTGCCCGTTCCCCAGCGCGGATGCGTGCCACCGGCCACCGAGGCAAGCCCGTGCTCGCGATGCAGCCGCTCCCCCGCTCGGTCGAGATCCGCCACCGCGAGCACCACGTGATCGATCGAGTACACCCGCACCTCCTTCGTCGCAAACCCCGCCATCGTGCCATCTCGCGATACCGTCGAAGGATGCGCCAGGCCAGACTCGCGGTGGCCACCTTCGTGATCGTCGCCGCCCTCGCAGCCCCGGCCGCCGCCGAGCTCGAGCCGCGGCCGTTCCTCGACGACCTCGCGTTCCCGACGAACATGGCGTTCCTGCCCGACGGCACGCTGCTGTTCACGGAGAAGGAGACCGGCAACGTGCGCGTCGTGACCCCCGCGGGTGAACTCGTGGATCGGCCGTTCATCACCCTCCCGGTGATCCCTGACGCCGAGCGCGGCCTGCTCGGGATCGCGGTACACCCCGACTTCGAACGGGACCCGTGGGTGTACCTCTACCGCTCCGACCCCGCGGACGGTCTGAACCGACTCGTCCGCGTGCGGGCGGACGGTCTGGTCGCCCAGGGTGAGCCGGAGACGCTCCTCGACGGCATCAGCGCGGTCGCCGGCTATCACAACGGCGGCGATCTCGTGTTCGGTGGCGACGGCTCGTTGTTCGTTGCGCTGGGCGAGGCGCACGAGTCCGACCGGGCGCAGGACGAGACCGACATCGGCGGCACGATCGCGCGGCTGACGACCACTGGAGGCGTCCCGCCCGACAATCCCTTCGGCGCCGACAACCCCGTCTGGTCGATCGGTCACCGCAACTCGTTCGGTCTCTGCGTCGATCCAGCGACCGGGGCGCTCTGGGAGACCGAGAACGGACCCGACGTCGACGACGAGGTGAACCTGATCGAACCTGGGGGGAACTACGGCTGGCCGGTGGTCACGGGCATCTCCGAGGAGGAAGGGTTCATCGATCCGCTCCTGGTGTTCCGCGACACGATCGCCCTCACCGGCTGCGCGGTAGTCGACGCCGACCTGTGGTTCGGTTCGTTCGACGGACGACTGTGGCGCGTGCCCGTATCGGCAGCCGGCGCCGCACAGGCCGAGGAGATCGCTCGGTTCCCGGCGGGGGTGACCGACGTGCTGCTCGGGCCCGGCGGCTTCCTGTATGTCGCCACCGCCGACTCGATCTGGACCCTCCGCCTCGAGGAGGTGAGCGGGACCACCCCGGCCCCGACACGGACCGACCCACCGTCGACCACCCCCTCGCCGCAGGCGGTGGCGACGGCGGACGAGGGCGACGCGTGGCGTCCCTGGATCGCGATCGGCGCGCTCGTCGTACTGGCGGGCGCGCTCGGCGCCCGGTTCGTCGCCGGCCGCCGGCTCCGGCAGGGCGATCCCGGCGACGCTCGATGAGCGTCAGGCGGGCTTCGGCCGCTTCATGTAGGCGACCGTCGAGAGCGCTCCGGAAGGCGTCGGCTGCGCCACGACGGAGACCAGTTCCCAGCCGTCGTCGCCGAACGTGTTCAGGATCTCACCCGGGTTGTGCTCGAGCAGCGGCGCGACGAAGTACTCCCACGCGGTCATTCGGTCCCCTCTCGTTGCAGTCGTTGATCGGCGCGCCTGATGCACACGCCCATGATGACCTCGAGGCCACCCTCGGTCGCGATGCGGTACGCCTCCTCGTTCACGATGCCGTCCTGCAACCACAGCACCTTCGCGCCGATCGCCACGGCATCGCGCGCGATCGGCGGCGTGTCCTCCGCGCGCCGGAACACGTCCACCACGTCGATCGTCAGGTCCTCGGGGATGTCCCTCAGCGAGGGATAGGCTCGTTCACCGAGCACCTCGGTCTCACGGGGGTTCACGGGCACGATGCGGTAACCACGCTGTTGCAAGTAGGCGGCCACGTCGAGCGACGGACGCCCGGGCCTGGACGAGAGCCCCACCACGGCGATCGTGCGGGCCTCCCCCAACAGGATGCGCAGCTCTCGATCCTCCGGAGCCACCGCGTTCACGGCATCGGCCACGTCGTCTCCTCCCTGATCGTCTCCAGCAACGTGTGGAGCATCCATCCGGTCGCTCCCCACACCGTGTGTCCCTCGAGCTCGTAGGCGAACCCTCGCCAGGTGTGCCCGTCCGGGCGGTCGTAGCTCATCGTCCGCTCGGCCGATGCGAGCCGCTCGATGCCGAACACCAGCACCTCGTCGATCTCGGCCTCGTTCATCCTGAACGCCGGCACGCGGTCGAGCGTTCCGACGAACGGCACCACGAGGATGCCGCTCACGAACGTGTGCACGGGAGGCAGGGCACCGAGCAACCGGAGCAGGCCCGGATCGAGCCCGATCTCCTCGTGTGCCTCCCGCAGCGCGGTCTCGGCGAGGGTCTCGCCCGGGTCCTGTAGCCCCCCGGGGAAGGAGATCTCCCCGGCGTGGCGCGAGAGCGCGGCGGCGCGCACCGTGAACACGAGGGCCGGCGCCGGCTCGAGCACGATCGGAGCGAGCACCGCCGCGAGGCGGTCGGCCGCCCCGGGCGACGGCGACGGGTCGTCGTCGAGCGACGCGGCGAGCGACGCGAGCGCATCGGCGTGTAGCATCGCGCGCCATGGTAGAGGAGGCGGTGCTCGACGCTGCAGCGGCCGCCGTCGATCCGGACGAGGTGCTCGCCTACACGCGCGCGCTGATCGCCGCGAAGAGCGAGAACCCGGGCGGCACGGAGGATCGGGCCGCGGCCGTCGCGAGCGACATCCTCACGGGAGTGGGAGCGGATCCGGAGATCGTGCGTTCGGAGGCGGGACGACCGAGCGTGGTGGCGTCGCTCGGTGCCGAGAGTGGGCCCAGCCTCGCGTGGAACGGCCACCTCGACGTCGTGCCGGCGGGTTCCCTCGACACATGGCACCACGACCCGTGGGCCGGAGAGATCGACGACGACGGTCGCCTCATCGGGCGCGGCGCCGCTGACATGAAGGGTCCGATCGGCGCCGCCCTCGCTGCGGCGTCGGCGCTGCGTCGGGCCGGCACGCCGCTGGCCGGGTCGCTCGTCTTCCACCTGGCGGCCGACGAGGAACTCGCCGGCGTGCACGGCACGAAGGTGCTCTGGGAACGCGGCATGCTGACCCAGGACGCCGCGATCGTGGGGGAGCCGAGTGAGCTGCAGGTCGGGCTCGCCGAGCGAGGGGGCGCATGGTTCACGGCCACAGCCTTCGGGAAGGCCGCCCACGGTTCGCAGCCACATCGAGGCGTGAACGCGATCACGTCGATGGCCCGGTTCCTGCTGCGGTTGCCCGAGGTGCTGCCCGACATCGAACACCCGCTCGTGGGCCGCCCGACCGTCAACGCCGCCACGATCGAAGGGGGCAGCGCCCCCAACGTCGTGCCGGACCGGTGTGAGGTCGACATCGACCGGCGTATCGTGCCCGGCGAGATCGACCCGGACGCGGTGCGGGCGCCGTTCCTGGCGATCGTCGAAGCGCTGCGGAGCGAGCACCCCGAGGTCGAGATCGAGATTCGACTCCGGGAGTGGACCGATGCAGCCGAGGCCTCTCCCGACACCGACATCGCGCGGATCGCGGTCGAGGCCGTCCGGGCGACGACAGGCACCGCGCCCGAACTGGCGGGGTTCACCGGCATCACCGACGCGCGCTTCTACATCAACCAGGCGGACATCCCGACCGTGATCTGCGGTCCGGGCTCGCTCAGGGTGGCCCATACCGCCGACGAGTGGGTGCCCGTCGACGAGCTCGTCGCCGGGGCCAGGGCCTACGCACGCATCTTCGCTGCCTCGCTCGCCTAGCATCCGCATCGCACGTCGCGCTCCGACGTATCCTTGTGGGGATGGACACCGACACGACCACGCCCCTGATCACGATCACCGACGCCGCGGCCGCGAAGGCGCGCGCTCTGGCCGAGCGGGATGGGCGGCCCGACGCGGCCCTGCGCGTCCGGGTGACCGCGGGAGGGTGTTCGGGTTTCAGCTACGCGCTGACGCTCGAGGATGCCCCGGCCGAAGGGGACCACGTCGCCGAGGGGCCGGGGGGCTTCAAGGTGCTGATCGACCCGGCGAGCGCGCCGATCGTCGCCGGATCGACGCTGGAGTTCAACGACTCGATGATGGACGGCGGGCTGAGGATGGTGAACCCGCAGGCCAAGCACGAGTGCGCCTGCGGCGAGTCCTTCAGCCTCTGAGACGATCGACGCTTCCCCGGCGTCAGGCGACCTGCAGGGTTCCCGTCATGGAGGGGTGGATCTCGCAGTGGAACCCCACCGACTCCGCCAGCTCGACGGTGACCGTGATGTTCTGACCCGCGGAGACCGCCGCATCGACGGTGTCGTCATCGAGCGTGAACGTATGGTCGACCGTGTCGGCGTTCGTGATCGCGATGTCGGTCGATCCGGCGGCGACCGTGATCGTCGTGGGCTCGAACGTGAGGTCGACGATGTTGATCGCGGCCGACCCCGGCGCGAGATCGCCGACCTCCGCATCGGTCTCCGGGGTTCCTGAGTCGCCTCCGTCCGGGTCGCTGGAACACGCCACGAGGACGAGCGTCACGGCCATGACTGCCGCGAGCAACACGATCAGCCGGATGCGTGGCGGTTCCATCGGTCTCCCTCCTCGCCTCCACCGACCGTCCGAGGCGCTTGACGCCCGAGCCTATCCCAGCAGCGCTGCACCTGCGAGGCAACCAGGGTCGAGGCGACACCGTCGGCTATGCTGCCGCCGATGCCGGCGCCCACGGACAAGACCCAGTGGAAGCACCTCTACGACGAGGTCGTGACAACCGGGCTCTGCACGGGGTGCACGGCATGCATCGTCGCCTGTCCGTTCAACGTGCTCGGCTACGAGGACGATCTCCCGGTCCAGCTGCAGGACGAAGGACCAGACCGCTGTTCTCACGGCGACAAGGGTTGCTCGCTCTGCACCCTCGCGTGTCCGCGATTCCGCGACTGGGAGGCAGAGATCGACACGACGCTGTTCGGCATGACGCGGACGCCCGACGAGGTGATCGGCAAGCACCGCGAGATCGTGCTCGCGCGGGCCGCGGCGCCCGAGGCGCTGATGGGCGGCCAGGACGGCGGTGTGGTCTCGGCCCTCCTGATCTGGGGACTGGCGACCGGCCAGATCGACGGAGCCTGCACATCCAAGCTCTCCGACGAGCGGCCGTGGGATGCCGAGCCCACGGTCGTCACCGATGCGCAGGGCGTGCTCGACACGGCGGGTTCACGCTATACGTACTCGGCCAACCCGCTGGCCCTGCTGCAAGCGGCCGAGTTGGGGCTGTCGAACGTCGCGCTCGTGGGCATGAGCTGCCAGGCGAGCGTGACGGGATCGATGGAGGCGCGCCGCGTGAACAAGTGGCGCAAGAAGATCGCCTGGACGCTCGGCCTGCTGTGCTCGAAGACGTTCACCTACGACGGGCTCATGGTGGACATCGCCCAGAACGAGCTCGGGCTCGATCTCGACCATCTCGTCCGGGTGAACGTGAAGGGCAAGCTGCTTTTCTACACCGACGACGGCGACGAGCACACGTACTCCTTGAAGGAGGCTCACCGGTACACACGGCCTGGGTGCCTGCGCTGCCCCGACTTCGCCGCAGAGCATGCCGACATCTCGTTCGGCGGACTCGGTCAGTCCGAGGGCTGGACGCTCACGATCGTGCGGACGGATCGGGGCGCGGACATCTGGCGACGGGCCCTCGCCGACGGCGTCGTCGAGGCCCGGCCCGCATCCGAGGACCCGAAGGCCGTCGACCTGATGTTCAAGCTGGCCGCGAGGTCGCGTGCCAGATGGCCGGAGCCCGGCGAGATGCCCTCCGCCGGAACCGCACCCGGCCTCGTGCCCGATCCTTCCTGACCGGTCGGAAGCCCTACACCCCTGCCACCATCGGCCGATACACGACATGTGACCCTTCGGGGTTCTGTCCGTGTGCGTCCGCATCGCGGACCCGCGAGAGGAGGCGACATGGTGGATACGGCCACGGGTGGGTCCGTGCGCCATGCCGCCGTGCTCGAGGCGGTCGCCGACGCCGCCGAGCGCCTCCTGCTCGCCGCAGACTGGCGGGAGGCGGCCGACGAGGTGCTCGAACGCATGGGTCGTGCCGCAGGGGCGTCGCGGGCGTTCGTGATCGAGAACCGCACCGACGCGACCGGCCGCCTGCTCGGCGCGACGCGCCACGCGTGGTGCGCCCCGGGCGTCGGTCCGCGGTACGAGCCTTCCCGCGAGGGAGCCTACTGGGACGACGGGTTCGCGCGGTGGGCGGCGGTCCTCGCGCGAGGAGAACCCGTCGTGAGCCGCGTCGCCGACCTACCCGAGGCCGAGCGAGCCGCGTTCGAGACGCACGACGTCGTGTCGATCGCCGAGCATCCGGTCTTCGCAGGCGACCGATGGTGGGGCACGATCGGGTTCGACGACTGCGAGCGCGAGCGGAGCTGGGACTCCGAGCTCGACGCTCTGCGCACGGCGGCCACGCTGATCGGCGCCGCGGTATCCCGGCAACGCGTCGATGATGAACGCCGGGTCGCGGAGCGGCGCTGGCGGCAGGTGATCGAACATATCCCGGCCGTCACCTACATCGACGCGGTGGTCGCGCCGGGCGATGTCCGCATGGAGTTCGTCAGCCCGCAGATCCGCGCGGTCTTGGGCTACGAACCGGAGAGCTTCCTCGCCGACCCTGCGTTCTGGTTCACCTTGATCCATCCGGACGACCTGATGCGACTCGAGGCATCGGGCGTGCTGGAAGCCGCGGACATCTCGACATTCGATGAGGTCTACCGGATGCGGGCGGCGGACGGCGCCTACCGCTGGATCCACGACACGTCGACCCCGGTGCTGCGCGAGGACGGGGGGCTCGAGCACTTCCTCGGCTTCATGATGGACATCACGGAGCGCATGCAGGCCCAGGAAGACGTGCGTCAGGCCGAGGAGCGCTACCGCCTCCTCGTGGAGCGAACCCCGGCGATCACCTACACCGAGTCGATCGTCGACCGCTACGAGCCGACGTCGGTCAGCACCTACCTGAGCCCACAGATCGAGGCGGTCCTCGGGTATCCCCTCCAGTCGTGGGAGGCACCGGGGTTCTGGCTCGAAGTGATCCACCCCGACGATCGCGCCCTCGTGATGGCCGAGAGCGCGCGGACGAACGGCACCCTCGAGCCCTACCAACAGGAGTACCGGATGCTCGCCTCCGACGGCCGCGAGGTGTGGATCCACGACGAGTCGGTCGTCGTGTACGACGCGCTCGGCACCCCCCTCTATTGGCAGGGGGTGATGCTGGACGTGACCGAGCGCAAGCACGCCGAGGACCAGCTCCGTCAGGCCGAGCAACGACACCGGGCGTTGATCGAGCACATCCCGGCCGTCGTCTACCGGGAATCTCCGGAAGGAGACCCGGCGAAGTTCTACATCAGCCCCCAGGTCGAGGATCTCTTCGGCTACACGCCCGAGGTCTGGACCTGGACGCCCAACTTCTGGCGCGACCGGATCCACACGGACGACCAGGCCCTCGTGTACGAGGTCGACGACCGGTCCAACGAGACGAAGGAACCGTACACGCTCGACTACCGCTTCCAACACGCCGACGGCACATGGATCTGGGTGCACGACGAGGCCACGTTCGTGGCCGAGCCCGACGAGGATGGCTTCTGGCAGGGATTCCTGGTCGACATCACCGAGCGCAAGGAGGCGGAGGAACGGCTCCGAGACGCGGAGCTGAAGTTCCGCACGATCGTGGAGCAGAACCAGGCGATCTTCTACACCCAGGAGATCGACCCCGAGGACCCGACGATCTCGTTCACCACCTACATCGCGCCGGGGAACACCGACCTGATCGGCTACACGCTCGAGGACATCCAGGCGGATCCGACCCTCTGGCGATCGATCATCCATCCGGATGATCGGGATCGCGTGCTCTCGGCGGACGCAGAGAGCAACCTCACCGGGGACGACCGCTTCTCGATGGACTACCGCATGATCGCGAAGGACGGTCGGATCGTGTGGGTGCAGGACGAGGCCCGCAGGGTAGAACTGCCCGGGAAGCCTCCATACTGGCAGGGGTTCCTGCTCGACGTGACCGAGCGCAAGGAATCCCAGGCACAGCTCGAGCGGGCATTAGCGGTCGAGCGCGAGGCGACGCAGAGGCTCCGCTCACTCGACGAGATGAAGAACACGTTCCTGCAGGCGGTCTCACATGACCTCCGTACGCCCCTGGCGGCGATCCTCGGCCTCGCGATCACGCTCGAGCGTGGCGACGTCCAACTGGACGAGGCCGATTCGCGCGACCTCGCCGGCCGGATCGCCGGCAACGCGCGTCGCCTCGAGCGCCTCGTGACGAACCTGCTCGACATGGATCGGCTCGCCCGCGGCATCGTCGCACCCCAGCTCGAGGGGGCGGATGTGGGGGCACTCGTGGGGCGGGTCCTCGAGGAGTCCGAGCTCGTGCCCCGCGACCGGCTCGTCACCCGGCTGGCACCTGTCGAGCAGGCGGTCGACGCGGCCAAGGTAGAGCGCATCGTGGAGAACCTCCTCGCGAACGCGGTGCGTCACGCGCCCTCCACGGCCACGATCTGGGTCCTCGTACAGCCTCATCCCGACGGCGTCCTGATCGCGATCGAGGACGACGGTCCCGGCGTGCCCGAGGACCTGCAGGAGGCGGTGTTCGAGCCGTTCCGACAGGGTCCCGACGCGCCCCGTCATGCTCCCGGGGTGGGGGTCGGACTCACGCTGGTTCGCCGGTTCGCCGAGCTCCAGGGAGGCAAGGCCTGGGTGCAGGATCGCGACGGCGGAGGAGCGTCGTTCCGCGTCTTCCTGCCGGCCGACGTCGACCGCTCGACCTGAGCTGAGCTCAGGCACCGTCTCCGGCGCTGAACGCGAGATCGGCCACGTCGATCACGCCCTTGTTCGTGCGGTCGAACCTGACCTCGATCGCTCGGACGTCGGCGAGGTCGAGCGCGTCGAAGCCCTCCAGCGAGAAGCGGAGCTGCTGCAGGATCACGTGCCCGGAGAACCGACGGAGCCCCGTCGGGAAGCGGAGCGCCTCGTTCCCGACGTCGGCGGCCGCCACCGACACCTCCTCGCCGTCGCCGTCGATGAGCGCGACGGACAGGTCCTGATAGGCGACGCCCGCATTGGCCCGGTATCCCGGGTTCACGGTGGCCCTGAACTGCAGGGCGTCGAACGCCCGGACGTCGACCCCCGTGCCGAGGTCGAAGCGCAGGATCCCCTCGGGGCCCGACCAGCCGAACACCCCCCTGGAGAGCCCGGGCAGATGCGCGTCGGTGAACGACAGATCGCCCGGCACGCACGGCGTCTCGAAGGTGTTCGCGCACCACGCCAGCAGCGACAGGCCCGATGCGTCGACGTCGTCACCCGACTCGGTGTGGGCGATCGAGGCCTCGTCGGCGAATCGGTTGACATCGAGACGACGCGCCGCGCGGTCGGGCGCTAGATAGGACGTGAGGGCCCGGGTGGGATCCACGCCGGGAGGCGTGCTCTCCCCCGTCCACTGTGCGTCCAGACCGGCCTCCTCACCGAGGTATCGACGGAAGTACGACACGATGTATTTGGCGCTGACCCTTCGCTGCTGGGCGGGGGTGAGCTTGCCCTCGCACCGTCCGAACGTGTCGTCGAACGAGCCCGGGTACCCGGATGAGGGCGTCCAGACCGTGTTGAAGTAGTTGTGGTTCGCCCCGTACAGCGTGACGGTGTGCTTCGGCGTCGGGTCGCCGGAGATCCGGTACCTGGCGTCGTCGAAGAAGTGCACCCCCTGTAGATCGAATACGTCGCCGTCGCAGTAGGGCAGCACCACCGCGAGCGTCACGCGGTTCACGGTCTCGCGGGTGAAGTCCACCGGCGCGATCGGCAGGATCGCGTCGATGCCGAACGGGTCGGCGCGCTCACGATCCACGATCACGTGCCACACCACGCCCTCGCCCCCGCGGGAGTGACCCATCGTGCCGATCGTGGCCATGTCGACCTGCCCCACGAACCGGTCGTCGAACGGCTCGCCACCGGTCGTCGACCATGCGTGCCACAGGTCGAGGTGCTCCTCGAGCAGCTCGCCACGCTGGCGCATACCCGAGTCTGCGAGCTGATTGCCGAGCACGTTGACGCCGTTCGCGCTCACCGAGACGACGACGTACCCGTAGCTCGCGAGGCGGGAGGCGGCGTAGTCGTATCCCTCGTGGTTCGGGAGCGGCTTCCACCCTTCGCGGCAAGGCCAGCGGTATCCGGCGCGATCGCCTCGGTAGCACGAGGAGTGGTTCCCGTGCATGAACAACACGATCGGGTAGGGGCCGTCGGGCAATCCCTTCGGGAAGTGGACGTCGGCCCTGATCTCTACCTTGGCGCCGAGCTCGGTGGGCTGGAACGCGCGATCTCCGAAGTCGTACTCGCGGCGCGCCACGTCGTACGGGCCGGGCGAAGGGAGGCGTCTCGGTCGCTGCCGCGACGACGCCTCGAGCGCCGACGCAGGCGACTCAGCCGCGGGCTGGCCGCCGTACGTCAACTCGAGGGCCCCCGTCGTGACGACATCGTCGGCGGAGAGAGCGACGACCGACCGCACGCTGGGCGACGGGACCGCGACCGCGAGTGGAGCGCCGTCGACGGTCACCACGTAGGGAAGGGCTCGCGGCGCGAAGCGTCCGGTGAACCTCACGCGGTAGACGAGACTCGGCGTTCCGACCTCGCGCATGGCCCGGGGCACGCCGACCTCCTCCACGATGAATCCGTCACCTGAACGCACGACGACACCGGATCGACGGATCAAGCTCCGCGCGACATCGGGTGCCACCACGGGGATGAGCGTCGTGCCGAGCGTGACGGTCGAGGGCGCCCCGGCCGTCGCGCCGATCGGTGCCCACACGGCCAGCACGGCGATCGCGATGGCGATCGATGCCGTCCGAGTGAGAAGCGGGAGGCGCCTGCGTCCGTTCATCTCCATCCGCCTTCGGGCCGCCTTCGGGTGGTCCGCTCCATCCTGTCACGCTGGGCGAGCTTGCGACTCGATGAGGTGGTGCATCGCCCCAGGTGGCACACGCTGAAGGGCCCCGGGCGAAGCCCGGGGCCCTTCAGCGACCACTCACCGGCGGCGACTAGAGCGCCTGCCATCCGGCGACGACGGGGTGGTCGACGGCGGCCGGTCCGACCTGTGCCGCGCCGCCGGGTGATCCGAGACCGCTGACGTCGTCGTTGAAGAACTCCGCGTTGATTGGGGTGAACTGCTTCCACTCGCCCGGCACGTCGTCCTCGTAGAAGATCGCCGTGACGGGGCAGGCGGGCTCGCAGGCCCCGCAGTCCACGCACTCGTCGGGCTGGATGTAGAGCATGCGGGGCCCCTCGTAGATGCAGTCGACCGGGCACTCATCGACACATGCCCGGTCCTTCACGTCGATACAGGGTTCCGCGATCGTGTATGTCATGCCATAAACCCCTTTTCCACGGTGTCGACCTTCTAAACCCGAGTGTACGCGGTCCCGCGCCCGGTGCAACTCACCTCATGGCGCGAGGGCGCGGAGCGTCCTGGCGACCGACGCCTGCCCGTCGGCACCGAACGGCACCGGATAGACGACGGGGAGATCGCACCCCGCGCGGCGGTACTCCGCCATCCTGGCGCGAGCACGCGGGGCGTCGCCCGTGAGGCACACTCGTTCGAGCAACGGCTCCACGGCTTCGGGAGGGATCTCGCCCACACCCGCCGCCGCGGCGGCGGCCGCGGCCCCGACCTCCATCGCATCGAACTGTCGGCGGTAGGCCGGATAGGTCGCGTACTCGCCCGCAGCGACGGCCAGCGCACGCCGGGCTCCCGCCTCGGAGGCGGGCTCGTCGTCGACCGCCGCCCGGATGTAGGCGGCGACCGTGATCGACGCCGGGTCGCGCCCGGCGTCGTCTGCGGCTTCCTCGAGCCCGGCCCTCGCCTGAGCCACACGCTCAGGCGTGCACCAGTTCAGCAGTACGCCGTCCGCGACCGCGCCGGCCATCGCGACCGCACGGGGTCCCAGGGCAGCGATCCAGATCGGGACCGGCCGATCGAGGACGAGACCGGCGGTGGCATCGGCGTCCGTCATCGCGTCGAGTCGCGCCCTGATCTCGAGGACCTGCGCCCGCAACTCGTCGAGCGCGCCAGCGCGCGGCCGTCCCGTGCCGAGCCCGAGGATCGCACGACCCTCGGATCGTTCCTGCAGGGTGGCCATACCCATCGCGGTCAGCGCCGGACGGCGGGAGGTCATCGGCACGACGCCGGTGCCGAGCAGCAGGCGAGGGGCCGACTCCGCGAGACCCGTGAGCGCCGCGATCGCGTCGCGCCCGGCGATCTCGGGCAGGAAGACCGCCCTGAACCCGAGCTCGTCGCCGAGGGCGGTGAGCCGGGTGAGGGTCGGCCACGGCCATGCGTCCCGCACGGCGAACGCCGTGCCCGACACGGCCGGTTGTCGCGACACGTCCATGGCTGCCATCGTCGCAGAGAGTGGAGCCAGTGACGTTCACGACCGACGACGGCCTGCGGATCGAGGGTGAGCTCCGCCGCCCCGACCACGACCCTCGGGGCACCGCGATCCTGTGCCACCCCCATCCTAAGCACGGTGGCAGCAAGGACCACCCGATCATGTGGGCCTTGCGGAACGAGCTCGCCGGGGTCCGCGGCCTCGCCGTCCTGCTGTTCAACTTCCGCGGCGTGATGGGCTCAGGCGGCACGTACGGCGGTGGCCGTGACGAGATCCGTGACGCACGCGCGGCCGTCGCGCGCATCCGCGAGGAGGCCCCCGGTCAGCCGACGGTGGCCTGTGGCTGGTCGTTCGGCGCGAGCGTCGCCCTGCGCGAGGCACTGGACGACAGCCGGATCGCCGCCCTCGCGCTGCTCGGCATGCCGCTGCGCCCCGACGACCTGGCCTTGCCGCCGATGCCGCACCCCTCGGAGCTCCGGGGCCTGAAGCGTCCCGTGCTCGTGCTCGCCGGCGACAACGACACGCACTGTCCTCCCGAGGACGCCCGCAGCTTCACGGACGACCTGCCCGACGGGCGCCTCCACATCGTGGAGGGTTCAGACCACTACCTGTGGCGCCGGGAGCGTGAGGCCGCGGCGATCGTCGGCGCCTTCGTCGACGACGTGCTCGGTGGGTCACCCTGACGGCGTGCGACCGTCGGGGTCGCCTCCGGCGCGGCGCGGATCACCGGCCCCGAGGTCCGGACCGGTCCGGTAGGTGCGTCGCCACGACAGGATCAGCCGGCGCACGACGTAGAGGCCGAACGCGACGACGGCGGCGGCAGCGACGTACCCGATGAGCTCCACGCGATCGCGGCCCTAGAGCGGCACGTGCGACAGGACCATGATCCTCGGCTCGGTCATCTCCTCCATCGCGAAGCGCAGCCCCTCACGCCCGAACCCGGACTCTTTGGAGCCCCCGTAAGGCATCTGATCTGCGCGGAACGCGCTGACGTCGTTCACGATCACGCCGCCGACCTCGAGGGTACGGTGCGCCTCGAACGCGCGGTTGATGTCGTTGGTGAACACGCCGGCCTGCAGCCCATACTTCGAGTCGTTCACCTCGGCGAGCGCCTCATCGAACGTCTGGTACGGCGTGATCGTGCAGACCGGACCGAAGACCTCCTCGCAGCGCACCTTCATCTGCGGGGTGGTCTGCGAGATCAGCGTCGGGGCGAAGAACGGCCCGTCGACCGTTCCGCCGGTGAGCACCTCGGCCCCCTGCGCCTCGGCCTCGCTCACCCACTCCGCGATGCGATCGACCTCGCTGCGGGTGATCACGGGGCCGACGTCGACGGTCTCATCCATCGGGTCGCCGACCTTCAGCTGCTCGACCTGCTTCGTGAGTCGCGCCGCGAAGTCCTCGTACACCTCGCTCGCGACGAGCACCCGCTGCACGCTGATGCAGCTCTGGCCGGCCTGGTAGTACCCGCCGAACGCGATGCGCTGGGCGGCCAGGTCAAGATCGGCGTCGGAGTGCACGATCACGCCGGCGTTGCCGCCGAGCTCGAGCGTGACCTTCTTCTTCGGGTCGAGCCCCTTGAGGTACCAGCCGATGCCGGCCGACCCCGTGAACGAGATCTTGCGGAAGCGATCGTCGCGGGCCATGCCGTCAGCGACCTTCGAGCTCACGGGCAGGACCTGGTACATGCCCGTGGGCAGGTCGGTCTCGGCGAAGAGTTCGGCCAGCCGCAACGCCCCGATCGGGGTCGCGCTCGCGGGCTTCACCACGATCGGCGCGCCGACCGCGAGCGCGGGCGCCACCTTGTGCGCGACCAGGTTCAGCGGGAAGTTGAACGGCGTGATGCCGAGCACCGGTCCGACCGGGAACCGCCGCAGGATACCGATCCGTGAGCCGAAGGCGGCCTCGGTGTCGAGGCGCATCGCTTCGTCGGTGCCGTGGCGTAGGGTCTCCGACGCCCACCGGAACGTCGAGACCGCTCGCGCCGCTTCGACCCGTGCCCACTTGAGCGGCTTGCCGCCCTCGGCGGCGATCAGGCGGGCGTTCTCCTCCTGCGTCTCGTCGAGCCTGCGCGAGATGTGATCGAGGGCGGTCGAACGGGCCGCGACGGAGAGCTTCGGCGACTCCTCGAACGTCGAGGAAGCGGTCGCGACCGCTTCCTCGACGTCCGCCTCGGTCGGCACCCCGAGCTCGGCTACCACGGCGTCGTCGAACGGGCTGCGGACCTCGAGGGTCCCTTCGCCGGTTCGCCAATCGCCGTTCACCAGGAACGGTCTGATATCGGTCATCTCGGGTTCAGCTCCTTCTCAGCGGTCCACGAGACGGGGCGCGCGCCCTCGGACGCCCCGGTTCCTCTTCAACTAGTCTCGTTCAGACTACTTCCTCCACGGGTCAGTCGAGCGAGACCATCACGTGCTTGATGTTCGTGTAGTCCTCGAGCGAGTACACCGACATGTCCTTGCCGTGGCCACTCTGTTTGTAGCCGCCGTGCGGCATCTCGGGCGTGAGCGGGATGTGCGTGTTCACCCAGACGCAGCCGAACCGCAGGCGCCGGGACATGCGCATCGCGCGGCCGACGTCACGGGTCCACACGGACGACGCGAGGCCGTAGTCCGTGCCGTTGGCCCATGCGAGCGCCTGATCCTCGTCGGTGAACCGCTGCACCGTCACCACCGGACCGAAGACCTCGCGCTGCACGATCTCGGAGTCCTGGGAGGGGTTGGCCACGACCGTCGGCTTGAAGTGGTAGCCGGGGGTGCCCACCGTCTCACCGCCGGCCACGATCTCCGCGCCCTCGCCCTTGGCTCGCTCGAGGAAGCCCTCGACACGCTGGACCTGCTCCTCGCTGATCATGGAGCCGACCGCGACGTCGTCTTCGAACGCGGTACCCACCTTCAGCCCCTCGACCGCGGGCACGAGGTCGCTCACCACCTTGTCGTACACGGGGTCGGCGACGAGCACGCGGCAGGCGGCGGTGCAGTCCTGGCCCGCGTTGAAGTACCCGGCGATCGAGATCCACTCCACGACGGACTCGATGTCGGCGTCGTCGAAGACGACGACCGGGGCCTTCCCCCCGAGCTCCAGATGGACCCGCTTCAGTGTGTCGCTGGCGTTCGTATGGATCAGCTTGCCGGTGCTGACGTCACCGGTGATCGAGACGATGCCGACGTCGGGATGGCGGACCAAGCGGTCCCCGACCGGCTCGCCGTCACCCGTCACCACGTTGAACACCCCGGGCGGGAAGATGTCGGCGGCAAGCTCCGCGAGCTTGATCGTCGACAGCGGCGTCAGCTCCGACGGCTTGAGCACGATCGTGTTCCCCGACGCCAGGGCGGGGCCGATCTTCCAGACGGCCATCATCAGCGGGTAGTTCCAAGGCGCGATCAGGCCCGCGACCCCGATCGGCTCGCGGCGGACGATCGACGTGAAGCCGGCCATGTACTCCCCGGCGCTCCGCCCCTCGGGCGTTCGCGCGGCGCCGGCGAAGAACCGCAGGTTGTCGACGATGGGCGGGATCTCCTCCGACATCGTGACCGCGGCGGGCTTGCCCGCGTCCTCGGATTCGATCCGAACGATCTCGTCGGCGTTGGCCTCGATCGCGTCGGCGAGCTTCAATAGCGCGAGCTGGCGGTCCTTCGGGGTCGAGTCGAACCACGTCTCCTCGAAGGCCCGCGAGGCCGCGGCGACCGCCTTGTCGACGTCGTCGGCGGTGCCCTCCTGGACCGACGCGATCACCTCACCCGTGTGAGGACTGATGATGTCGCGGGTGCCGCCGTCGGACGAGTTCACCCACTCGCCGTCGATGAACATCTGGTGGCTGTCGGCCATGTTCCCCCTCCTCGCAGATGGAAGCGAACCTTCGGCTGAACCAACGCTCAGGCGGCCAGTATGCCTCGCGGGCGCGTGAACGGACCACTCGACACATCGGACCCGCGCCACTGAGGCGTTGGACGTGGTGGACAAGGTGGCGTCCGGACGTCACCCGTCGATCTGAGCCGTCTGCAGGTCGCGGGCCCGCAAAGCGAGCCAGAACTCCATACGATCGAAGCTGCTGGAGAGATCGCGCCCCGTGAGCTCCTCGACCTTGCGCATCCGGTAGCGCAGCGTGTGCCGGTGCACGAACAACTGGGCCGCGGCCGTCTCCCACCGCGCGTTGTGCTGCAGGAACGACTGGAGCGACTCGAGCAGCTCGCCTCCGTGGTCGCGATCGTAGGTGTCGAGGGGGGACAGCATCGAGTCGGCGAAGGCTCGGAGGGCGTCGGGGTCGGCCATCGACAGCAGGAGGCGATAGGTGCCGAGGTCGGCGAAGCCGGCGTGTGGCCATCCCTCGAGCCGACACACCTGCAGCGCGTACCGAGCTTCCCGCAGCGACCGTCCGACCTCGGTTGCGTCGACCGGTGAACCGGCGCCGACCCGCAGCTCGACGCCGGATCGTGCGCCGATCGACGTCGCGATGCTCGCCAGATCCGGAACCGGCTCGGCGGCGAGCAACAGGTGCACCCCCGTGTCGTGCGTGGAGGCGAGGAAACCGCCCCCCTCCCGGGATCGGTCATCGGTGACGGCATCGGCGAGCGCACCGGGCTCGGGATCGGTGTCGACGGCTTGGAGCGAGAGCACGATCAGCTGAGCGTTCTTGGCGAAGCCGAACCGCGCGAGCCCACGAGCGGCGTCGCCCGCCGAGAGCGAGCCCCGAGCGAGCTCGTCGAAGAAGTCCCCCTGCAGCTGGCGCTGCGCGTCGGCCACCGCCCGGGACTTCGCGAGCTCGATCGCGAAGAGACTGAGCGCGTGGCCCGCCACGATGCGATCGAGCTGGGTCGGCTGCTCCGGCTTGCCCACGGCGAGGAAGGCCTCGACCCGTCCCCGAGCGCCCACGGGCTGGACCCAGATGTGGTGACCGCGATCGACGAGCGTGACGCTGAACGAGGTGCCGTCGGGGCGCCGGGTCCGCAGTTCATCCCAGACCCGCTCCGCGCGCAGGCTCGCCGCCCGACCGGTCGTGGCGATCGGCAACCCGTGGAGGTCGAGCAGCAGAGCCCATCCCTTCGTGACATCGGCGAGGGATCGCGCGATCCCTTCGGTGCCGGATCCTTCCATCACCGCACGGGTGAGCACATGCTCGGCATCGACGGCGCGCTGCAGGGTGTCGTACTGCTCGGCGACGATGCGGGTGAAGATCGCCTCGGTGATCGCGATGAACGGCACCGGATAGGGCACCTCGAACAATGGGAAGCCGGCCTGGCTCGCGGCGGTGATCAGGGAGCGAGGGGTCTTGTCGTGGGTGAATCCGAGCCCGAAGCCGAGACCGGTCAGCCCCGCCTCGGCCAGGCGTTTCACGTATGCCCGTTGCTTCGCGGGGGTCGTCCCGACGCCGAGCCCGGTCGTGAGGATCAGCTCGCCCCCCTTCAGCCACGGTGTGGGGTCCTCCAGCTCGGAGACGTGCACCCACCTGATCGGGCGATCGATGTCCTCCTCGCCGGCGAGCAGGCGCAACGGCATACCGGGGATGGCGACGATGTCCCGCACGGCCACGGTCATGAGCCGATTGTACGGACCGTATAGTCACGAACGCCATGCATCGCCGCGTCCCCCCTGCTCCGGCGGTGAGATGGACGGTCCGTACAAAGATGGACGCGGTTCATGGCACCCCGGGTGCCTGACAGCCCTTCGGGCGGGTCCGACACTCCTGGGATGGATATCCCCCAGGAACGCAAGCTCGTCACCGAGATCCCGGGCCCCAGGTCGAACGAGTGGTTCGCGAGGCGCCGCGACGCCGTCGCCGCCGGTGTGGCGAACATCCACCCGGTCGTCACGGCGCGCGCGAGCGGCGCGATCGTCGAGGACGTCGACGGTAACCGCCTGATCGACCTCGCCACCGGCATCGCCGTGCTGAACGTCGGACACACGGCCCCCGATGTCGTCGCCGCGATCGAGCGACAAACCGAGCTCGACACCCACACGTGCTTCCACGTGACGGCCAACGAGCCGTACATCGAGCTTGCCGAGCGACTGAACTACCTCACGCCCGGCGACCACGAGAAGCGGACGATGTTCGCGAACTCGGGAGCTGAGGCGGTCGAGAACGCGGTGAAGATCGCGCGCTACCACACCGGCCGGAGCGCGATCGTGACGTTCGATCACGCCTTTCACGGGCGCACACTGCTCGCGATGACCCTCACTGCGAAGGTGATGCCGTACAAGCAGGGCATGGGCCCGTTCGCGCCCGAGATCCACCGGCTGCCGTTCGCGTACCCGTATCGCTGGCTCGGCAACCCGGCCCGGGTCACCGAGGAAGCACTCGCGTACGCGCTCGACCAGATGCACAAGCACATCGGCGAGGAGAACATCGCCGCGGTGATCATGGAGCCGATCCAAGGGGAAGGCGGGTTCATCGTGCCGTCCCCCGGCTTCGTGAAGGGCATCGCCGACTTCTGCGCGGCCCACGGCATCGTGTTCATCGCCGACGAGATCCAGTCCGGCATCGGCCGTGCAGGTCGCTGGTACGCGATCGAGGACGAGGACGTCGTGCCCGACGTCGTGACGACCGCGAAGTCCCTCGGCGGAGGCCTGCCGATCAGCGGCGTCACGGGCCGCGCCGAGATCATGGACGCCGTGCACGCCGGCGGGCTCGGGGGAACCTACGGGGGCAACCCGGTCGCCGCCGCTGCGTCGCTCGCGGTGCTCGACATGATCGAGCGCGACGACCTCCTGGCCCGCTCGAGGGCGGTCGGGGCGACGATCATGGAGCGCTTCGACGGGTTCGCCCGGCGCTACGAGATCGTCGGTGACGTGCGCGGCCGTGGGGCGATGTGCGCGATCGAGCTCGTCGCCGACCGCGGCACCAAGGAACCGCTCGGCGCCGAGACGATGAACGCGATCGCGCGTCGCTGCCTCGAGGAGGGCGTCCTGCTGCTCACGGCCGGCACGTACGGGAACGTGG
>Ga0075304_1000104_pt1 | contig 20965 bp, 20 predicted proteins | sample Joice_CattailNLA_FD_120067 | JGI IMG/M metagenome (GOLD analysis project Ga0075304, IMG submission 120067) | Natural and restored wetland microbial communities from the San Francisco Bay, California, USA, that impact long-term carbon... | ecosystem: Environmental > Terrestrial > Soil > Wetlands ... | reverse complement strand
GCGCGATGCGCAACCCAGTGGAAGCCGCTCCGGTCATCGGTCCACGGCGGGCGAGATCTCCTCGACGTGGTCGGGCGTGTGATGCACGGCGGGGACCGACCCGAGCCTGCCGGCCTGGAAGTCCTCGAACGCCGTGACCAGCTCGTCACGGGTGTTCATCACGAAGGGTCCGTACCACGCCACGGGCTCGCGGATCGGACGGCCGCCGAGCACGAGCACCTCGAGCTCGGGTGTCCGCGACTCCTGCCTCGTCGACGCGGCGAGCCGCAGGCCGTCGCCGGCGCCGAAGACCGCGAGCTGGCCGGTGTCGATCGGCCTCGCCTCGACACCGGCCGAACCCGCCCCCGCGAGCACGTAGGCGAGGGCGTTGTACGCAGGGTCCCAGGGCAGATCGAGTGTCGCCCCGGGCGACAGCGTCGCGTGCAGCAGCGTGATCGGTGTGTACGTGTCTCCGGGACCCGAGTGGCCGGCGAGCGAGCCCGCGATCACACGCACCAGCGCCCCGCCGTCGCTCGACGCGAGCAGACCGACCTCCCCGGCCCGCAGGTCCTGGTACCGAGGCGGCGCCCACTTCTCCGCCTTCGGCAGGTTCACCCAGAGCTGGATGCCATGGAACAACCCGCCGCTCACGACCAATGCTTCCGGCGGCTTCTCGATGTGCAGGATGCCCGCGCCGGCTGTCATCCACTGCGTGTCGCCGTTCGTGATCGTGCCGCCGCCGCCGTTCGAATCCTCGTGCTCGAACGTGCCGTCGATGATGTAGGTGACGGTCTCGAAGCCGCGGTGCGGATGCCAGGGCGTGCCCTTGGGCTCGCCGGGCGCGTACTCCACCTCGCCCATCTGATCCATGTGGACGAACGGGTCGAGATCGGCGAGGTCCACGCCGGCGAACGCACGTCGCACGGGGAAGCCCTCGCCCTCGAATCCCCCGGGCGCGACGGTGACCGCCTTCACGGGCCGGTGTGCGAGGCTGGCGTCGAGGGTCGGAACACGGGCGAGCGTGGTGATGTCATCGACGGTGATCGCGGGCATGCGCTTCTCTCCTCCCAGGGACTCCCACCGGCGGGAACGATACTTGCGTATGCAACTATTCCCCGAGGTGGGTGGGAGACGGAAAGAGCGGCCCCGAAGGACCGCCCCTTCCGCTCCGTGTGTCGGTCGTCAGGCGGCGGCAGGCAGCCACCCCTCGACGACGTCCTGGTTCGCGTCGATCCAGGTCTGCGCAGCCTCAGCGGGGTCGGTTCCCTCTTGGATCGCGAGGGCGACCTCGTTCTGGTCCTCCTCGGTCCACTGGAAGTTCGAGAAGAACCCGAACGCCGCGGCATCCTTGCCCTCGAGCTCGGCGCTGAACGCCTTGTAGAGCACGTCCTCGGCGTAGTCGCAGTCGTAGCCGACCGCAGCATCGGGATCCTCTGCCGCGACCGCCTCACACTCCTCGTCGTAGGCGGGAAGCTCGACCTCGACGAGGTCGTACTTCGCGTTCGCCCACTGCGGGGTCCACCAGTACATCAGGATGGGCTCCTGTGCGTTGTAGGCCTTGTCGAGCGCTGCGAGCGAAGCGGCCTCGGACCCGCTGTAGACCACCTCGAGGTCGAGCCCGAGGCTCGCGATGATCGCCTCGTCGAAGATCGAGTAGGTGGTGTCAGCACCCAGGAACCGGCCCTTGTCACCGGTCTCCGCGGTCGCGAACGCGTCGGCGTTCTCCTTGAACCCTTCCCACGTGGCCAGGTCGGGGTTCTCCTCGACGACGTACGAGGGCGTGAACCACCCGATGTTGCCGACGATGCCCAGTTCACCGCCGTCGACGACCGTGCCCGCGCCGTCGATGTAGTCCTTGCGGTCCTTCAGGTGCCCGGACGGCCACACCTCGAGGGTCGCATCGACGTCACCGTCCGCCATCGCCGGGAACTGCCCGGACTCGTTGACCTCCTGGAGCTCGACGGTGCAGCCCATCTCGTTCTGCATCACGGCCTGCGCCACGGCCGCGTTCGCCTCGGCGCCGACCCACGGGTTGACCGCGATCACGATCGTGTCGCTGCCGCACTGCGCCACCGACGCGGTGTCGGCGTCGTCGCCGCCGTCGGCGGTGTCTCCTCCACCCTCGTCGACGTCGCTGCATGCCGCGAGGACGAGCGTGGCGACCGCGAGCATCGACACGCCCCACGCGAACCTGTGCTTCCTCATCCGTTCTCCTCTCCCTGGTCTCCTTGGTCGTCTTCGACCGTCTTCGTGATCGCGCGCACGCGGAACCACCATCCGAGCCCCATGCCCACGGGACCCCGCATCGACTTCGGCGCCGACCCCATCGCTTGAGTTATACGGTCGAGAACGATCGCGAGGAGCAGGATGCAGACGCCTGCGACCACACCTCGGCCGATCTGCTGTTTGCCGAGCGCGAACACGACCTCCTGGCCGAGCCCGGCCGCACCGATCAATCCGGCGATGATCACGACCGACAGCGCCATCATGATCGTCTGGTTCACGCCGAGCAGGATCGTGGGCCGCGCGAGGGGGAGCTGCACCTTGCGCAGCAGCTGGTTCTGCGTGCATCCGAACGAGCGACCCGCCTCCACGATCTCGCCCGGCACCTGCCGTATGCCGAGGTTCGTGAGCCGGATCCCCACGGGCAGGGCGTAGATGACCGACGCGATGATCGCGGGCACCCTGCCGGGCTCGACGAGGAACAGCACCGGCACGAGGTAGACGAAGGCAGGCATCGTCTGCATCGCATCGAGGATCGGCTTCGAGATCTGCTCGAATCGATCGTTGCGAGCCGCGAGGATGCCGAGCGGGATCGCGAACACCAACGTGATGGCCACCGCCACCAGCACCTGGGCCAGGGTGCCCATGGAGAGATCCCACATGCCGAGGAACCCGAGAGCGGCGATGCAGGCGAACGATCCGACGGCCAGGCGCCACCCCGAGACGCGCCAGCCGATCAGAGCGAACGCGCCCGCCATCATCCACCACGGCACGCCCACGAACAGGGACTGGATCGGGTCGAGTATGTACACGAGGACGAAGTCGGCGATCGCACTGGTGAACTCGCCCAGGTTGGTCTGCGACCAATCCACGATCGCGTTGGCGGGGGTGGCCACCGAGGACTCCAACGACTCGGGGAAGGACTGCTGGCGCAGCACCTCGCGGCCCATCACGACCGCCACGATCGTGACCAGCAGCCCGGCGATGGCGAGCTGGCCACGCGTGAGCGTGCGACCGGCGATCCGCACCGGCTTCGTATGCTGGCGGTCGCGTTGACTCCAGGCCGTGGTAACCCGGTCGAGGACGATCGCCATGACCACGATCGCGATGCCGCCGTTCAACGCCTCACCCACGTTGAGCTGCTGGAGACCGTCGAGCACCGTCTGACCCAACCCCCCGGCGCCGACGAAGGCTGCGATCACGACGATGCCGAGGGCCATCATGATCGTCTGGTTCACCCCGAGCATGATCGACGGCTTGGCCAGAGGCACCTGCACCAGCCGCAGGCGCTGGCGCTCGGTCGACCCGAACGACGTGGCGACCTCGAGCGAGGTCTCCGGAACCCCACGGATCCCGAGAGCCGTGAGCCGGATCGCCGGAGGGAGCGCGAACGCCAGCGTGGCCATCAAGGCCGGCGGGTTCCCGATGCCGAACAGGAGCACGGCGGGCAGCAGGTAGGCGTACGCAGGGATCGTCTGCATCGCATCGAGGATCGGACGGAGGACGCGTTCGACCTTCGGGCGTCGGCCCGCCCAGATGCCGACGGGAACCCCGATCGCGATCGCGATCGAGACCGAGACCAGCACCAGCGCGAGTGTCTCGACCGCCGCATCCCACACCCCGAGCAGGCCGAACGAGAGCACACCGGCGGCCGTCAGCACGGCCATCTTCCAGCCGGCAACCACGCCCGCCAGCGTCGCGGCGCCCACCACGAGACCGAGCCAGGTGAGGCGCTCCAACGCGGTGATCGTCGCGTCGACGAGCGTGTCGACCGTGTTCTCGATCGGCGTGAGGAAGTAAGTGAAGAGCGGGCTGGTCGTTCGATTCTGGATCGCCCAATCACGGAAGGCGTCGAACCAGACCGTGACGTCGACTACCCAGCCGTCAGGGAACCCGGGCCGCAGCCACACGAATCCGACGACGGCCACCACGACGCCCACGGCAGCCCAGGCGAGCCGGCGAGGCCACGGACTGGGTTCTCGCGTGGGCGCGAGTGAAAGGGCGGTCCTTCCCGCGACCTGAGAGGGGGGGGCGACGGCCACGTCAGCGTTCCTCGATCAGCGCAGCCATCACCGCGTTGCGATCCACCAGCCCCACGAGTTCCTCACCGTCGACGACACGGATCGTCCGGTCGGCGTCGGCGACCATCGGGATCAGCTCCTGCACCACGGTCGTGGGCGTCACCGTCGGACCGTCGGCCGAGCCGTGGCCGTTCACCGGCTTCATGATCGCTCGCGCGGTCAGCACGTGGGCGCGCGGAACATCTTTCGTGAAGTCGGAGACGTAGTCGTCGGCCGGGTGTGCCACGACCTCCTCGGGCGTCCCGACCTGTACGAAGGCGCCGTCCTTCATGATCGCGATGCGGTCGCCGAGCTTCAGCGCCTCGGCGAGGTCGTGGGTGATGAAGATCATCGTCTTCTTCATCTCGTTCTGAAGACGGCGTACCTCGGTCTGCATGTCGCGCCTGATGAGTGGGTCCAGCGCGCTGAACGGCTCGTCGAACAGCATGATCTCGGGATCGGTGGCCAGCGCGCGCGCGAGTCCCACGCGCTGCTGCATCCCGCCGGAGAGCTCATCGGGGAACCGATCGCCCCACCCTTCGAGCCCGACGACGTCGAGGACCTCGGTCGCCTTGGCGAGCCGAGCGTCCTTGTCCGTCCCCTGGATCTCGAGGCCGAAGGCGACGTTGTCGACGATGCGACGGTGCGGCAGCAACCCGAAATGCTGGAAGACCATGCTGATCTTCGTCCGACGCACCGTGCGGAGCTCGTCGTCGTTCATCTGCATGACATCGCTTCCGTCGACGAGGATCTCGCCCGCGCTCGGGTCATGGATGCGGTTCAGCATGCGGACGAGCGTGGACTTGCCCGATCCGGACAGGCCCATGACCACGAAAACCTCGCCTTGTCCAACCTCGAACGAGACGTCTCTGACCGCAGCGACGCACCCTGTCTTCGCGAGCAGCTCCGCCCGAGGCAGGTCGGCATCCGGCGTGCCGACGATACGATCCGCCTTGGGTCCGTAGACCTTCCACACGTTTCGACACGAGACCGTGGCGTTCGGCGTCTCGGCCAAGGTGCGGCACCCCCTCCCGGGTCGGGCCCTCGACGGACCCACCGTACGGACCGACCGATACTGGTTCTCCGTGCAGGTGCGCGCAAGTCGGGGGTTGCGGAGCCGACAACGGCAGATGCGTCGAGGCGACGTCAGGCGAGGCCGAGCACGAGCAGGCCCGTCACGACCAGGGCGATCCCCGCGTACTGGTTCGCCACCGGACGTTCGTGCAAGAACCCGATCGAGAGCGCGACGGCGATCAGAGGGAACACGGCCGAGGCGATCAGCACGATCGAGAGCAGCCCCTGCGACGCGCCGATCGAGTAGGTCACGACCCCGAGGAGGTCCGCTGCGCCGGACGCCAGCGCGATCACCAACCCCACGTTCCAGCCCAGGCGGTCGAACTCTCGCCGACGGACGACCGACAAAGCGGTGAACATCGCGAGCTGCGCGCACCGCGACGCCCACAGGCCCGGGACCCATCCGACTTCCTGCGCGAAGTAGCCGAGGAAGAACCCACCGATGCCGAACAGCACCGCCGAGACGATCGCCCACGGCAGCCCCGGCGGTCTCGTATGGGTTCCCGCCCGCAGCTTCGCGAGGTCGGTCGAGGTGAGCATCACGCCGAGCACCGTGATCGCGCCTCCCACGATCGCCGCGGGACCGGGACGCTCGCCGAGCACCACGACGGCGAGGGTGACGCCGACGACCGCATACGTCGCCCCGATCGGAGAGACGACGGCGACCGGCCCGAGCTGCAGCGCGCGGTAGTGCGACAGGTAGGCGCCACCCGAGGCGAGGCCGTTCATCACCACGAACACCGCGTACGGAGCCATGATGCCCGGATCGTGGTCGCCGGCGATCATGAAGCCGGTCATCACGACGGCGCTCAACGCCTGGGCGACCATCACGGTCGGAAGGCTGCCGATGCGCCGACCACCGACGGCCCCCGTGAAGTCGGCGAGCCCCCAGCCGAGGGCTGCCGCGAGGCCGTAGATCACGCGGGGCGGACTTCCGCGAGGGCATCGACGGCCACCGCGCCACGCTCGCCCACGAGCAGAGGGTTCGCTTCGAACGAGGTCAGCCGGCCTCGGAGGTCGTGAGCGATGCGAGCGATCGCCTCGACGGCCTTCGCGGCGGCGCGCAGATCGTGGTCGTGCGCGTCGAGCCCACAATGCGCCGCCTGATCGGCGACGTAGGTGCGCGCCTGCGCCGGGGTGAGCGGACACGGCACGAAGACCGCCTCGCCCTCCTCGGCGACCGCTCCGCCGGGCCGCATGGTGATCATCGGCCCGAACCGCTCGTCCACGACGGCGCCCACGAGCACCTCGGTGCCGCGCACCATCTGCTGCACGAGCACCTTCGGCGCGCGTGCGCCCGCCCGCTTGGCTGCCTCGAGCACCTCGGCCGCGGCCACCTCGACATCGGTCGCGTTCCGCAGACCGAGCCGTACCCCGCCGAGCTTCGCCTTGTGCGGGATCTCGGGCGCCTGCGCCTTCACGACGACAGGGAACCCGACCGTGCGGGCGAACGACGCCGCGAGCTCGGGCGTCGCGAGCGACCGCTCCTTCGGCCGGGCCACCCCATAGAGTTGCAGGATCCTGGCGCCCGTCTCCTCGTCGATCGGACCTTCGTGGCCTCGCAGCACCCGCAGGGCCTTCGCGCGCTCGGGGTGCGGTGGCAGGTCGTCGGCGGTCGCCCGCCCCTTCGCGCCCTGGAACTCGACGAGCGCCCTGATCGCACCCGCCGACGCATGGTGGCCCTGCAGGAACGGCAGGGCATGCTTCATCGTGAACGATCTCGCCGCCGGCGCGTAGGCGAGCGGGCTCATCGCGACGCTCGCGAACACCACTCCGGTCTCGCGCCGCAGCCTCGCGACCGTGCGCAGAACGGGGTCGGCCCACGGCGTCTCACCCTCGAGCCTCGGAGGGAAGGCATCGAAGGCGATCAGGCCCACCGAGGGGTCGTTCGCGAGCGCCTCGAGCGCGCCCTCGTACATCTCGGTCTCGACGGCGGCCTGTCCGGTCACGTCGAGCGGGTTGTTCTGGGAGGCGAAGTGCGGCAGCACCTTGGCCAGCGTGCGCCGCGTCGTCGGCGAGAACTCCGGCAGTTGCAGGCCGGCGGTCCCGGCGGCCTCCGCGAACAGGGTGCACGCGCCGCCCGACTGCAGCGCCGCGGCGACGCCGGGAGTGCGCAACTTCCGCTCCTTCGAGAGCAGCAGGGCTGCCTCGAACATCGTCACGGGGTCCTCGACCAGGATCACGCCTTGCGCACGGAGCCAGGCGTCGCGCAGCGTCGTGTTGCCGGCGAGCGCCCCCGTGTGCGCCACGATCGAGCGGCGGGCCGCCTCGCTCCTACCCTCGGGCGCGCAGATCAACACGGGCTTGCCGGCGCGGCGCAACGCATCGAGCCCCCGGTCGATGCCCTCGACGTCGCGCATCGTCTCGATGTAGCTCGTGACGACCTTCGTCTTCGGATCGGCGGCCGCCCACGCGAACATGTCGCCGAGCCCGACCACGGCCTCGTTGCCGACACCGAGGATGATCCGCAGCCCCACCCCACGGTCCGAGGCCTGCTGGTTCATCGCCCATGCCACCGTGCCGCTCTGGCTGATCACGCTGATCGTGCCGGGAAGCGGCTCCGGAGGCGGGGTGGTGCCGTAGGGCGCGACGCGGTCGACGTAGTTCACGAAACCTTCGACGTTCGGCCCGAGCACCGGGATACGGGTGCGCAGCGCGGCCTCCCGAAGCTCCGCCTGCAGGACGACGCCCTCCTCGCCCGCCTCGGCGAACCCCGACGAGACCACCATGATGCCCCGCACGCCGCGGGCGCCGCAGTCGTCGATCATGCGAACGACCACGCGGGCGGGCACGACGAACACCACGAGGTCGACCCCCCGCGGCAGCTCCCCGATCGCATGCAGACACCGGCGACCCCACACCTCGTCGTACTTCGGGTTGACCGGGAAGAGCTCACCGTCGTAGCCGACGTGGCGCAGGGACCGTTCGATCTCGGGTGCCCAGGAGTCCGGGGACTCCGACGCGCCGACGACCGCGATCGATCGAGGAGCGAGCAGCGGCGTGAGGTCGTACCGGGGGCGCCGCGAGCGTGAGCGGCTCACGCCGGGTCACCCCGGAAGCGCTCGTCGCGCCAGGCGATCGCCGCCTTCAACCCCTCCTCTTGGGTGATGCGCCGGAACTCGTCGCGGGCGGGGAGGTTCGCCGTCTCGATCAACACGTCGAGCTCGGTGTTGGCGGCCATCGCCGCCCGGAACCCGGCGACGTCCCACGCACGGTTCACCGCTCGCTTCGTCGTCTGCACCACGAAGGGCTCGTTCTTCGCGATCTCGTTCGCGAGCGCCAGCGTCGCCCCGTCGAGGTCGGCGGCAGGCACCACGCGGTTCACCATGCCGATGCGCAGGGCCTCGTCGGCGCTCACCCGATCCTCGCCCGTGAACAGCAGTTCCTTGGCCTGACGCACGCCGACGACCCACGGCAGGAACATCGACACGACGCCCGAGCCGAAGCGGATGTCGACGTAGCCGAACTTCGCGTCGTCGGCCACCACCGCGAGGTCGCACGCGAGCATCAGGTCGGTGCCCCCCGCCAGGCAGTGCGAGTGCACCTGCGCGAGCGTGGGCTTGGGGCACTCCGTGAACTCGAGCATGCGCTCGGTCGAACGGGCGAGCTCCTCGTGCCAGACCCGTGCGTCGTGCTCGCCGCCCTCGGCATCCTCGTTGAGGTCGTATCCGGCGCAGAATGCCCGGCCGGCGCCCCGCAGGATCAGGACGCGCACGTCGTCGTCCTCGCTCGCCGCGCGCAGGGCGGTCGACATGGCGTCGATCAGCTCGCCGTTCAGGGCGTTCAGGGCATCCGGACGGTTCATCGTGAGTCGTCGGACCGGTCCGACGTCCTCGACAAGCAGCACGGGTTCTGCGGCGGTCGACTGGCTCACGGACTTCCCTCTCTCGTCGATCGATCCCTCTCGCGTTCGGCCGGTGCCGAGCGCGAGGCAAGGGATGCTAGCGCGACCCGAGTCGATCGAGCACCTGGCGGGCTGCGCGATCCCCCGATCGCAGCGCGCCCTCCATCGTGCCGTGATGCTCGCCTGCGGTGTGCTCGCCGGCGAACGCGATCGGACCGACCGGGCGGGTGAGGAGGCCACGTCGCCCCCACGATGCCTGATCCCAGGTCGAGTACCCGCCCAGCGTGAAGGGGTCGTCGGCCCACGCGTAGAGCACGGGCTCCCCCACGAGCGTGAGGTCGGGGTTCATCGAGCGGACCGCCTCGAGCCAGGGCAGGACCTCGCCGCGGGTCACGCCGAGCGACTCCTGCGCGGCGTGGGAGCCTGCGAACGCGGCGACGCAGCGCCGCGTCCTGCCGCCCTCTCCGTTCGCCGTCCAGCACCACATCGATCGATCCGTCGCCTGACGCGACCGTGCCGGAGGGTGCTCCTTCGTCGCGACCGCGAACTTCGATGCCTCACCCAGGCGCAGCGTCGCGAGCGCCGACGCGAGAGCGTCCGGGAGCGCGGGCAGGAACGTCATGCGTGCCGCGATCGGCGACGGGACCGCGACGACCACGGCGTCCGCGCGCTCGGCGCGCGGCCCGACCCTCACCGTGACCCCCTCGCCGTCGTGCTCGATCGCGTCGACCGCGTGCCCGGTCCGCACGTCGGGCAACGACGCCGCGAGCTCGCGAGCGATCGCCTGGTTCCCGACGCCCACCCGCACGTACCGATCGACGTGGGGCGAGAAGGGCCGCTCGCCACCGAACTCGGCGAGCGCGACCTCGTGCAGATCCATGGCGCACGTGCCGGCCAGCCGCAGCATCACGATCGACCGCGCGCCCTCGTCGCCGTCGAGCGAGGCGAGGAACTCACCGACGGACAGCGACGCCACCCGCTCGGGCGGAAGAGCCGCGATGGCGTCGTTCGCCCGCTCGAGGAAACGATGCTGCGCCTCGAGCGATGCGGCGCCGGCACCCCATGGCTCACGCCGCCCGTACGAGGCACCCGTCTCCACGAGCGCGAGGTCGAACCGCTCCGCGAACTCCCGCACCCGCGTGTCGCCCGCCATGATCCATTCGGCCCCCATCTCCACGACGGCGCCGTTCGTAAGGGTGACCGACCAGACCCTGCCCCCGACGCGGTCCCTCGCCTCGAGCACCGTGACGTCGACCCCTGCGTCGGCGAGCCGACGCGCGGCCGACAGACCGGAGAACCCGGCACCAACCACGAGGACCCTCGCCGTCGTATGCATCAGTGACGGGGTCCCCGTGGACTACCGGAACGCGGCGCGCGTGGGCGACACTTGCAGGGCACGGTGCGCCTATGGTACTCAGCGCCATCGACCTGAACGGCCGCTCAATCTCGTTGAGCGCCGCAACGAGGAGGCATCGCATGATCGGAAGGCACCCGATGGAGAACCGCTGGTCGCGACGGCAGTTCCTGGGAAGGGCGGCGGGCGGCGCCGTCGCGCTCCCCTCGCTCTCCGCGATCCTCGCCGCATGCTCGAAGCCGGGAGACGACACCGGCGGTTCGGGCACGGGGTCCGCGGCCACCGAGATCCCGATCGCGACCCTGGAGAACCCTGTCGAGCTGCCCGTGACGATGGACCCGATCGCCGCCGACACACCGATCGAGTCCGGCCCGCTCGTGCTTTACAACTGGGCCGACTACATCCACAAGAAGGTCGTCGCCGAGTTCGAGGAGGAGTACGGCGTCGACGTTGAGATCACGACCTACAACAACATGGAGGAGGGGATCCAGAAGGTCGCCAACGGGCAGGTCACGCCTGACGTGTTCGTGCCGACCGTCGGGTACCTGCGCCGGCTGGTCGAGCGCGACCTGGTGATGCCGCTGCAGCACGAGCTAATCCCGAACATGCTCGCGAACGTCTGGCCGTCGTACTCGGACCCAGGCCCCTACTACGACCTGGGATGGAACTACACGGTGCCCTACACGATCTACACCTGGGGCATCGCCTACCGTCGCGACCGAGTGAGCGACGAGGACGCCGCAGCGCAGGGCTGGGACGCCCTGTGGAACCCGGAGTACGCGGGCGAGATCAGCCTCTACGACTCCTACGGCGACACGATCGCGGTCACGATCATGCGCAACGGCAGCCTCGACGTGAATACGAGTGACCCGGCATTGATCGACGCAGCCAAGGTCGCGATCCTGGAGACGATCAACGAGAACGAGGCTCGCCTCACGATCAACGGGGTGTACGCGAAGCTTCCGGCCGGCGACTTCACCGTGGCCGAGGCCTGGTCGGGGGATATCGTGGGCGCTCAGTGGTACCTGCCGAAGGGCACGGGCACCGACGTGCTGGGCTACTGGCGACCCGAGCCGGGACAGACGATGATCGGCAACGACTCGCTGGTCGTGCCCGCCGCGGCGGAGCGCCCTCGCCTCGCTCACGAGTTCATCAACTTCATGCTCGACGAGAAGCACGGGACCGACAACTTCGTCAACTGGAACGGCTACCAGCCACCCTTCACGTCGATCGAGCCCGGTGCGCTGATCGACCAGGGGGTCGTGCCCGAGAACCTCTCCGACGCGGTCGTGACCGAAGCGATGTTCGTGGACGATCTGACCCCGGTCGAGCTCACCCCAGAAGTCGAGGCGATCTGGCTCGACGCCTGGACCGAGATCAAGGCGGGTGCCTGAGATCGCGGCACCGGCAGCAGAGGCAGGGGGCTCGCGACGGCGCCTCAGGCGGCGCCGCGAGTCGGTCGCGCAGCCCGGTCGCGACGGCGGCGTCTGGTATCCGCGCTGGTACTGGCCGTCGTTCGTCGCTCCCGGCAGCGTGTGGCTCGCCCTCCTGTTCCTGCTGCCGTTCTACGTCGTCTTCTCGGTCGCCTTCGGCACGGTGGACTTCGGGAACTTCGGACAGCCCGTCCCCTACTACGCGCCGTGGTGGTGGTCGTTCGAGACCTTCAACGAGACCCTCAGCAAGTTCTACGAGGGCACCGCGATCTACCGACCGCCACTGTTCCGCACGTTCGTCTACGTCTTCTCCGCCACGGCGATCTGCCTCGTGATCGGCTACACCGTTGCGTACTACGCGGCCCGAGCAGCGACCAAGTACAAGGGTTTGATCCTGATCATGCTCGTCTCGCCGCTCTGGATCAGTTACCTGATGAGGATCTACGCGTGGCAGGGCCTGCTGGAGGTCGACGGACCGATCAACTTCCTGATGCAGCCCCTCGGGCTGGGCGACACGAACTGGCTGGCGGGGATGCACGTGACGGTGATCCTCGGCCTCGTCTACGGCTACATCCCCTTCATGATCCTGCCGATCTACGCCTCGCTCGACAGGATCCAAGAGAGCCTGCTGGAGGCCGGGCGGGACCTCGGCGCGAACGGTCGACAGACGTTCTGGCGGGTCACCCTGCCGCTGTCGCGGCCCGCGATCCTCGCCGGCATCGTGATCGTCACGTTGCCGATGTTCGGCGACTACTACACGAACGACCTGCTCGGCACGACGAAGACCTCGATGTTCGGCAACCTGATCAGCGAGCAACGCACACAGACCGGAGGGTCCACACGGATGGCTTCGCTCGTGCTGATCCTGGGTGTGATCGTGCTGGTGCCGATGCTCTACTACCTGCGCGAGACGAAGCGGGCCGCGGAGCAAGCATGAGCGCGGCGATCGAGCGCACCTCCTCCGCCGCCGCGCCCACCGGGTACTTCCGCAACCCCTGGCGCAAGCCCCGCATCCTGCAGGGCGTGACGATCGGCTACCTGCTCTGGTCGCTGCTGCCCGTCGTGATCGCCGTGATCTTCTCGTTCAACGCCGGACGATCGCGCATCTCCTGGCAGGGGTTCTCGCTGCGCTGGTGGACGCAGGACCCGACCGACTCGCTGCTGCGCGACGCGGCGATGCGCTCCGCGATGGCACAGACGTACAAGCTCGCGTTCCTGACGGTGCTGGTCGCGGTGCCGCTCGGCACGTTGTTCGCGATCGGCATCGACCGGTGGCACGGCCGGCCCGCTCGGACCGCGAACTTCACGATGCTGCTCTCGTTCGTGGTGCCCGAGATCATCCTGGGCGTCTCCCTCTACATCCTGTTCACCAACCTGCTCCAAGGGCTCGTTCCGTTGGGCACGCCGGCACAGGTCCTGGGGCTCATCAGCTTCCAGCTGAGCTATCCGGTGATCATCGTGCGAGCCCGTCTGCTCACGATCGGCCCCGAGTACGAGGAGGCCGCGATGGACCTGGGTGCGACCCCCAGCAGGGCGATCCGCCGCGTCCTCCTGCCGCTGATCGCTCCGGCGATCCTCGCGAGCGTGGCCCTCGTGTTCGCGGACGTCGTGGACGACTTCGTCACCGTCGCCGCGCTCTCGGCCGAGGCCAGCAGCGAGACGCTCGCTCAGAAGATCTACACCGCCTCACGCGCCTCACCGACCCCCGAGGTCAACGCCGCCGCGACGATGATGCTGATCACGACCCTGCTCGTGGTCGCGGGAGGCTTGCTGCTCTACCGCCGGTTCAGCCGGGGGCAGCGCGACATCGCCACGACGGACTTCATGCAGCTGTAGCCGACCCTGGCCCGGTCCGCCGGGCCGCTCCAGGAGATGCCTACTCCTCGAGTTCGCCGCTCTCCATCACGGCGGTTCCCGCCTCGGGCAGCACGCGCAGCGCCTCGGGCGGGAAGTACACCGTTACCGGGGCGCCGGAGTCGAACGGCATCGCACCGCCTTCGTTCTGCACCCACGCCTGGATGCGCTGCCCCGGGGCTAGGTTCACGATCACCTGCAGCACCGAGCCGACGTAGACGACTCGTTCGACCATGGCGGGCACCCGGTTCTCCCCACTCGTGCCCTGCGCCTCGAGGTTCACGCGCTCGGGCCGGATCGTCACCTTCGCCTGCCCACGCGTGTCCTCGTCACCCTGGCCCGCGGTGAACCGGAACTCGCCGATCGAGACCGAGCAGCCGCCGGAGGTCTGTCCCGCGGCGGTCGCCTCCATCAGGTTCGAGACGCCCAGGAAGTCGGCGACGTAGGCGGTGGCCGGTTCCTCGTAGATCTCCTTCGGTGGGCCGATCTGCTCGACGCGACCCTGCGACATCACGGCGATGCGGTCCGACATCGTGAGCGCTTCCTCCTGGTCGTGCGTCACGTAGACGAACGTGATGCCGACCTCTTCCTGCAGGGCCTTCAGCTCGATCTGCAGCCGCTTGCGGAGCTTGGCGTCGAGCGCCCCGAGCGGCTCGTCGAGCAGCAGCACCGCCGGGTTCAAGATCAGCGCCCGCGCGAGCGCCACGCGCTGCTGCTGTCCGCCCGACAGCTGGGAGGGGCGGCGGGTGCCGAACCCCGTGAGCGCGACGAGCTCCAGCGACTTCCCGACCCGGTCGCGCATCTCCTGCTTCGACACGTCTTTGTACTTCAAGCCGAACGCGACGTTCTCCTCGACCGTGAGATGCGGGAACAGCGCGTAGTTCTGGAAGACGGTGTTCACGTTGCGCTTGTGGGGCGGGGTCTGCGCCATATCGACGCCGTCGAGCAGGATCTGACCCTCGCTCGGCCGCTCGAAGCCCGCGATCATGCGCAGGGTCGTCGTCTTGCCGCACCCCGAGGGCCCGAGCAGCGAGAAGAACTCGCCCGAAGGCATGTCGAGGTTGATGCCACCGACCGCCGTGAAGTCCCCGAACCGCTTGACCAGATCGACGAGTTGAACCTCTCCACCTGCCATGGACGCGGAGTCTAGTGCAGGCGAGCCGCGACCGGTCAACACGCCGAGAGCAGGGCTGCAGCCGTGACATCATGCCCGCGATGGACGAGTTCGCCCGTCCGCCGGGAGAAGCCGAACGTGGGCTCGGACGCCTCCTGGACCCCGAGGCCGCACGGCGAGCGACGCTGCCGTTGCTCATCGGCTACCTGGCGTTCGGTCAGTACTGGGGCGTCTGGGTGATCCTCGTCTTCGACTTCCAGCGGTTCCACGAGCTGACGTCGAGCCGCCTCGGGGCGCTCTACATGATGCTGTCGCTCACGGCGGTGGCGGTGATGCTCGTGGTCGCCCCACGGCTGCAGCGGCTCCCACTCACGGCGACCGTCCCGCTGTCGCTGCTCGTGCTCGCCGGAGGTTCGCTCGTGATCGCGTATCAACCGGCGGACCTCATCGTCGTCGGATTCCTGCTTGTAGGGGCCGGCAACGGCCTGATCGACGTCTACCTGAACGTGGCCGCTCAGCGCGTCGAGGTCGCGAGGAAGCGCCCGGTACTGCAGTGGCTGCACGCCTCGTACGCACTCGGCGGGGTCACGGGCGCCGCGATCGCGGGGCTGCTCCTCGCGGCCGAGGTGGATTTCCGATGGGGCCTCGCCCTCGCGGGGTCGGCACTCGCCGCGGCGGCGGCATGGAACGCTCGGACCGCGCCGCCCGAGCGCAGCCCCGAGGGAGCCCAGACCATCCTCTCGATCTCGGCGCTCTTCCGAACGCCGGCCCTGTGGGTCCCGGCGCTCACCGTGCTGTTCGCGTTCCTCGTGGAGGGGTCGATGGACACATGGTCGGGTTTGTATATGCGCGACGAGCTCGGAGCGTCGGCGGGCGTCGCCGCCATGGCCTTCATCGCGTTCTCAGGAGCGATCTTCCTCGGCCGGCTCTTCGCCGGGAAGGTGCTGTTCGGGCTCGGCTCCCGCACGACGATCATCGTCGCCGGGGCAGGTTCCTGTGCGGGAGGTCTGCTCGCGATCGTCACCGATGACCTCGTCGCGGTGGCGCTCGCCTACCTGATCCTCGGCTTCATGATCAGTGCCGCTGCGCCGGCAGGGTTCAGCCTCACCGAAGACATCGATGAGGACGCGACGAGCGCGATCGCCGCCGTCACGACGGTCGGCTACACAGGGTTCATCTGGAGCCCGCCGCTCCTGGGCTACGTCGCGCAGACGGTCGACCTGCGGGCGGCGATGGCCGTGGTCGTGATCGCCACGCTCGGCATCATCGCTGCGGGGCTCCTCGCCCCTCGTCGCTCACGCGCCTGAGTCGTCGCCTGGGGGAGGGAACGAGTCGCGGAGCGCGAACGCCTCCTGCGACGAGCCTCGCGCACGGAGCGACTCGAGCTTCGCCTTCGCACCCTCGACCGTGGGGATCTGACCCTTCGGGATCCACCACAGGGCCGTCGACGCCTCGGCGAGCTTCTCGAACCACTCGAACCGGCGACGAAGGTAGGCCGAGTGCTCCGACCGGAACACGAACTCCCGGAGCGCCTCGACCGAGTCCCACACCGACATGTTCACGATGAGCATGTCGTCGTCGAAGACTCGGAGCGAGGTCGCGTCGCCGTCGTCGGTCTGCAGTCGCCAGACGAACCCGGGGCTCGCATCGGCGAGCGCGTTGACCGGTTCGAGCCCGTCCACGAACGTCTGCATCGACGGACGGTCGAGGGGCTCGCGGAGGCGAGCGACGTTGACCTGAGCGACGTGGGATCCCACGACGGGCAGCGTAGCGCGACCGACTCGGGGCGCCCGAACGACCGCGGTCTGCGGCGCGGATCGCTCCGCGACCGAGCCGCTAGGCGGTGTCCTGCTCGACCTCTCCGTCGTGCCACTCGGGCTCGTCCTCGAGCAACGCTCGGTACTCGAGGTACCGCTCGTGCTGCGCCGGGTCCTCGGCGTTGCGTTCGTACGCCGCACGATCCGTGAAGGCGGCGAAGAGCCATGCGACGTCGCTGTCGTCCTCGTAGAGCACGTACGAGGACACGAAGCCGGGGACCTCGACGTAGTTCTGTCGTTCCATGACCTTGCGGAGCGGCTCACGATTCTCAGGCTTGACGCGGATGCGCGCCACCGTTCCGTACATGGTTCCCCCCTCCCGCGGGCACGATCGACGATCGGTCACGTCGATGATACGTCGACAGGATCGCGAGGAGAACTCTCCCTAGGCCGTCGCCGTGCCGACGCTCGGGTTAGGCTCGGCCGGTGCGTCCTGCTTCCCTGGTGGCGGTCATGCTGCTGGTCGCCTCGTGCGGCCTGGTCGACGACCCGGGGCCCTTCGCGCCCCTGCGCCAATCGACACGCCAGGAGATCCCCGGCACGTTCGGCTACGACCTGGTGCCGGTCGACGACTTCGAGGTCGAGATCGACCCATTGCGGGCCTGGCGAGGTCTCACCGGGGCGACCAGCGACACCCACGTCTCCGTCACGCTCGCCGCGGTCGAGGCCCCCGCCGACGACGGATGGGGACCCTCCTGGGTGTTCTTCACGCGCGGCCTCTGCTACTTCACGGCGAAGGGGGACTTCGTCTCCCCTTCGCGGTTCGGCGACGGGGACGGCTGCACGCCGCGGAACGTGCTTGTGCAGGTGGTGGATGCCTCCACGGGCGAGTTCGTGGCGGTGTTCGAGGCGTACGACGCCGAACTCGACTGGCTGCCCCGGCGGGAGGGCACGCCCGCTCAGGTCCCCGGGGCGACTCGCTTCCAGTAGTCCAGCCAGCGAGCCCGCTCGCTCGGGCCGAACCCCACGAGCATCTGGGCGTCGGCGAACGTGTCGTTGTCGAGCAGCGTGCCGATCAGGGTGGGCGGCACCTCCATGTGCCACGGCGAATCGGGCGCCGCGAAGGCCTGAGGCGTGACCCCGTCGAGGGGTGGCTGGTAGCCGTTCCAACAGAAGTTGTCGACGCCGACGCGCGTGTCCAGCAGATGGTTCAGGAACGCGTGGGCGAGGTCGGGGTGACGCCCATGGGCGCAGATCGCCATGAGATCGCAGCCGACGATCTTCTCCGACCCGGGCGGCGACCAGAACCTGAGCTTCTTCCCAAGATCGAAGTCGCCCTCGGCCGCGGCGTAGCCCGGGGCGGACAGCACATCGCCCGACCATGCCTGATGAGCGGCGAATTCGCCGTCGGGCAAACCCTCCGCGACGCCGTCGTTCGTGAACCGCACCCCCGTGATCGAGACGGCATCGGCGAGCGCGCCAGCGGCGGCGTCGAGCTGGGCATCGCTGGCCGCACGAACGTCGAGGACCCCGTCGCGCAGCAGGGCGAGCGACATCGCCTCGAGGAAGCCGTCGTACATGCCGACCCGTCCGCGGTAGTCAGGGTTCCAGAACACGCTCCACGGATCGAGAGCCGCATCGGGCGCGTCGTCCGCTTCGACCATGTCGGCGCGCCATGCCACGCCGCTCACGTACACGGTGTACGGGAGCGAATGACGCTGCCCCGGGTCGTAGAAGGGCCCGCCACCGTCACGGAACCAGGGCCACAGATTGCGCACGTTGGGCAGCCGATCGTGGTCGAGCGGACGCAGCAACCTCGCTTCGATCAACCCCGGCAGTGCGTCGATCGTCGGGAAGAACACATCGAACCGCGCGTCGGGATCCTGCAGGCGCGAGACCGCCTCGTCCATGTGCACGAAGCTCTCGACCTCGACCCGCACGGCACCGGCCGGGAACGACCGTTCGAACGACGAGAGCGTGCCCTTCGAGAGGTAGTCGCGCCACTCGTAGACCTTGAGCACCGCCGGGCCATCCCCCGTCGTGCTGCCCTCCACGGTCGGGCCGGGCTGCCTCGACCCGGAGCCCGGTCGTGAGGCGGGGGTTTGATCGCAGGCGGCGAGGAACGCCGGTAACGTGATGCCGGCGGCCGCGATCTTCCGAAGGAACGCCCGCCGATCGAGCTCGGGGACGGCGCGTCGAGTGTCCACCTCACCATCTTGCGGGAACCGCCGGCCGTCTCGCAAGGAACCAACGACTACGGGCCCGGTGGCTCGATCTCGGGAGGTGGCATGCCCTGCCCCCACGCGTCGGCGCCCCCGTCGACGAGCACCGTCGATCCGGTGATGTAGCCACCGCCTGTCGACGCGAGGAACGCGATCGTCGCGGCGACCTCCTCGGGCCGCCCCGGCCGGCGCATCGGCACCTGCGACGCGTACCCGGCGACCACCTCGTCCCCGCCGTACTGCTGCAGCCCCTCCGTCTCGATCAGCCCCGCGGCGATGCACATGGCGCGGATGCCGTAGCGCGACCACTCGTTCGACAGGGAGGCGGCCATCGTCTCGAGGGCGGACCGCGCCATCGACGAGTGGGCCATCATCGGGATGCCTCGGCGAGGGCTGAACCCGAGGAAGAAGATCGACCCGCTCCGTTGCGGGATCATCCACCGCGTGGCCACCTCGTGTGTGAGGTGCCACACGGCGTCGACGTTCAGCCGGTGCACGGCGCGGAGCCCCTTGAGCGAGATGTCCTCGGCGGCCGCGGCGAACTGCCCGCCGGCGTTGTTCACGAGCACGTCGACCCGACCGAAGCGCTCGTCGACGCTTGCGAGGAACGCGGCGACCCGGTCGGGCTCGCGAACGTCACAGACGGCAGAGAGCACCTCGTGTCCCTCGGCCTCGAGCTCGGCGTGTGTGTCGTCGATCGGCTCGGCACGCCTGCCGCAGATCGCGACGCTCGCGCCGGTGCGCGCGAGCTCGCGGGCGGTTGCCCGGCCGATGCCTGTGCCACCGCCGGTGACGATCGCGACCTTCCCTTCGTTGGCGTCGGCGGTGAGCGGAGAGCGGAATCCGTCTGCCATGCTGCGCAGTATGCCCGAGGTGACGAGCATGGTCATCGGCGACGGTGGAGTGAGGCTGTCGGTGCGCCTCCACGATGCACCTTCACCCGATGCTCCCGGCCTGCTGCTGCATCACGGCCTGGCGTCGTCCCGACGCATCTGGGACCGGGTCGTGCCCCGTCTCACCCGACGGTTCCGGGTGGTCACCTTCGACGCCCGTGGGCATGGCATGAGTGCGAAGCCGAACCGTGGATACGGCTTCCGCCACACCACGGCCGACGCGCTGGCCGTCGCGCGAGGGACGACGCTCCATCGCCCGATCGTGGTCGGTCACTCGTGGGGCGCGATGGTGGCGCTCGAGCTGGCCGCCCGTCACCCCCGGTCGATCGCCGGCGCCGTGCTCGTCGACGGCGGCCTGCTCCGCATGCGCGACGAGCTCGACTGGCCGACGGCGAAGGAGCGGCTCGCGCCCCCACACCTCGCGGGCATGCCCCTCGAGGAGTTCCGTGGGGTGATGCGCACGTTCCTAGCCGACGCCGTCGACGTCACCCCCGACGTCGAGGCCCAGGTGCTCTCGCTGATGCGACTGCGCCACGACGGCACGATCGCGCCGCGGCTGGCTCGCTCGAATCACCTTCGGATCCTGCGCGCGATCTGGGAACAGGATCCCCTCGACCTGTGGGCACGGATCGGTGTCCCGACGCTCGCGATCGCCGCTCACGGCACCGACGCCGACCACGACGCGCGGGCGCGCCGCGCGGTCGCCCGCGTTCGGGAGATCACGCGAGGGCGGGCGGTGACGATCTCGTGGATGCGGGGCATCCACGACCTCCCCGTCCAGCACCCGGAGTCTCTCGCCCGGCGCATCGAACGCTTCGCGCGAACCGCCGTAGGCTAGAGGCCAGGATGTTCGTGCTGGTGTTGATCCTGCTGTTGCTCGCCGCACTGTTCGGCGTGCTGGGCGCCGTGCTGAAGGCCGTGGCGTTCCTCGTGATCACCGCCGTGCTCACGGTGACGGTGCTGGCAGCGCTCGCATGGTGGGGCTTCAAGCGGAAGGCCCGGGAGTTCCATGCCGAGTACGACCGGCAGATCACCGAGCAGCGGGTGACCCGCTACCGCGTCAACGAGGCGCAGCACGACCCCGAACACCTGCCGCCGACGCGCGACGACCGGTACTGATCAGCCGCGACGGCGGCGCGCCGCCCTCGTCGCGATGTG
>Ga0075304_1000101_pt1 | contig 21193 bp, 22 predicted proteins | sample Joice_CattailNLA_FD_120067 | JGI IMG/M metagenome (GOLD analysis project Ga0075304, IMG submission 120067) | Natural and restored wetland microbial communities from the San Francisco Bay, California, USA, that impact long-term carbon... | ecosystem: Environmental > Terrestrial > Soil > Wetlands ... | reverse complement strand
TCGACCAGTCAGAGCGCCCGCCGACGAGGAAGATGTTCCCGAAGCGCCCCATCGCCGTGTGATCGGGACCCGCGCGATCGTACGGCGGGATCTGCCCCTCCTCGATCAGGATGTCGTCGATCGTGAGCACGACGTCGCGATCGCATGCCTGCCAGTAGTCGGGGTCCGCGGGCTCGACCACGATGTTCCCGTCGAGCCCGGAGTCCTGCGTGTAGTCCTCGCGGATGTGCGGGTGGTACCAGTACAGGCCCACATCGGGGAACCGCACGCGGTACGTGAAGTCGCCACCGATCGGGATCGACTTCTGCGTGTCGTGCGGGACGCCGTCGTATCGGTTCTCGAGACGCAGTCCGTGCCAGTGCACGGTCGCCTCGACGTCCCCCTGGTTCACGACGTGCACGACGATCTCGGAGCCCTGCCGGACGCGCAGGGTCGGGCCCGGGATCGAGCCGTTGTAGGCGAGCATGCGCACGGTGTCGTCACCGACGCGGTTGGCGACCGGCGTGATCGTCAGCTCGAGGAGGTCGCCGTCGTCGAGGGAGACCTGTTCGGTCTCGCGGACGAACGACAGCCCGGTGACGTCGCGCGAGAACCGTCCGGTCCCGACAGAGGAGTGATGCATCTGATCCATCGCGCCCCTCCCGCGGGTTCCGAAGGCCTGCGGCAACGATGCTCCGTGCTCCGGCCTCGCGTCAAACCGCCGGAGCGTCAACCCTCGATCAACAGGCCCCGACGTCTCCGGACGCGCCGGTCGAGTCGGTTGAAGACGAGGTAGTCGACCAGCACCCCGATCACGGCGATCACCGCGACGACGGCCACGAGCGAGGGCATGTCGTCGGCTTCCTCGGCGAGCAGGTGTCCGAGCCCGATCGCCCCCGCCGCGGCGATGATCAGCTCGGCGGTCATCAGGGCCTTCCACGCGAAGCCCCATGCTTGCTGCAACCCGGCCATGAACCCGGGCAGCGCGGCGGGCAGGATCACGTCGCGGTAGAGCGACCATCCGTCGGCTCCGAGGGTGCGGCCCGCGCGTTTGAGGATCGGGGGCACCTGCCGCATCGCCGCCATCGTGGCCAGGGTCACCGAGGGGAAAGAGCCGACCACGGTCACGAACACGACCGCGCGTTCGGTCGCACCGAACCAGATCACGGCGATCGGCACCCAGGCCACGAACGGCACGATCTGCAACGCCACGACGAGCGGACGCAGCGACCGTCGCGCGAACTCGTTCAGTGTGAAGGCCACCCCGAGCAGCGTGCCGAACGCGACCGCGAGGGCGAACGAGAACGCGAGCCTGATCAGCGTCTTCACCGTCGCCTCGGGGATCGTGCCATCGGCCATGCCCGCGACGAACGCGTTCCACGTCTCGAGCGGCGACGGCACGCCCTCGGTGGTCGTGAGCGCGGCGATGACCGCCCAGACCGCGACCGCGCCCGTGATGCCCGCCAGTGGCGGACCGATCTCGTGCGCGAGCCGCCGCAGCCCGAGTTTCGGCGCGTCGGAGGCGGTGACGGCGCTCATCGGTCGGATTCCTGCGGGAGGATGGGTCGATCGCTTCCGTCGGCGCGGGCCCGCTCCACCTCACGCATCAACAACTCATGCACATCGGAGACGACGCGCGCCACCAATACGTCGTCGAGCTGCCGCGGCCTTGGGGCGCTGATACGCACCTCCTCGAGCAGCCTCCCCGGGGCCGCCGACATCACGAGCACGCGATCGGCGAGCAGCGCAGCCTCTCGCACGTTGTGGGTCACGAACACGAACGTCTTGCGTCCTCCACGCTCGAGCCAGACGCGCTGCACCTCGTCCTGCAGCAGCTCGCGCGCCTGCGCGTCGAGCGCCCCGAACGGCTCGTCGCCGAGCAGCACCTCGGGCTCGGTCGCGAGCGCCCGGGCGAGCTGTGCGCGCTGGCGCATGCCCGCGGAGAGCTCGTGCGGTTGGACGTCGGCGAACGCCTCGAGGCCTACGTTCGCCAACCACGTTCGGATGCGGTCGGGTCGCTCCGAGGCCGGGGTGCCGGTCAGCTTCAGGGCGAGATCGACGTTGCCCGCGACCGAGAGCCACGGGAACAGGGCGGGTTCCTGGAACAGCACCGCGCGGTCGGGGCCGGGGCCGGCGATCGGGCGGCCATCGAGCAGGGCCTCGCCCGAGGTGGGCTCGTCGAGGCCGGCCAGCACGTTGAGGATCGAGGTCTTCCCGCACCCCGACGGGCCGAGCAGACACAGGAACTCCCCGAGCCGTACGTCGAACGTGACGTGATCGACGGCGGTGACGACCGCGCCGCTCGTCGATCGACGGGTCTTCACGAGATCACGCACGGCGAGCTTGGGGGGACCCTCGCCGGGGGCCTCAGCGGGTCGGAGCCGGGACGTGATCACATCGCTCATCGATGGGTCCTCATCGCAGGCGGAACTTCTCGGCCATCTCGATCTGCACGACCTTGCCGTCCTGGATCACGAGGACGACGGTGCCGTAGTTGATGCGCCGCACGATGTCGGCGACCTTCGCGAGCACGAGCCGCTCTTCTTCGGAGAGCTCGAGTGCGGCGAACTGCTCGTCGGCGGTGCCCGGCGGGCTCGCGTCGGTGGTGATGTCGTCGCTCACGGTCGGAGTGTACGCCGGGCCTTGCGACCCCTTGGGTCACGAGGTCGCGTAGAAGAATCCCGTCGCGAGCAGGGCGATTGGCGCCAGGAAGAGCGTGCCGACGAAGAGTGCGAGCCGTCGGTTGCTGGCGACGAGGTAGTCGTCGAGTCGCAACACCGAACGTTGCACCGGCTTGTACAGGAACGCGAGGATCACGAGCGACACGATGGTCACACCGACCGCCTCGGCCAGCACGACCTGCGCCGCGTCGGGTGTCGGCTGCAGCATCGCGACCACCAGCGTGTCGGCGAGCGTCGTGATGTTCGCACCCATGATGTACGGGAGCGCCTCCTCCCGTTTGATCAACCCCTTGGCGGCGAGCGGCACGAGCACGGTGAGCGCGACCGAGACCGACAGCGTCAGCGTCGCCACGATGCAGCCGAGGAAGAACATCGTCCATGGGTGCTTCAGCCATGCCGCCCGCTTCGAGGCGGTGGCGTCGCCGCTCACGTGTGGGAGCACCCGGTCGATCAGGTTGAACGACACGAGGATCACGCCGAGCCCGATCAGGAACAGGGACCACCCCGGGACGTTCGTCGAGATGACGTCGACGATCGGACCCCATAGCTTGCCAAGGATCGCGTCGAGCTTGCCCGACGCATGGAGATCGAAGCCGTCGAGCCACCCCGCTCGGATGATCGCGTAGCCGATCAGCATGCCCGGGAGGTAGACGATCGCGGTCATCGTCATCGCCTGGATGCCGATGCCGATCGAGTCGCTGCGTCCACGCCGGATGTCGGCCTGCGAGGCTCCCGCGGCGATCTGCACCTTCGCCTGCTTCGTCGCGTAGAGGAACCCGGTGAGCAACACGATGAACGAGGCGCCGAGCCGCGAGCCCGACAGCATCGTGAACGCCTGCAGTTTCGTGAGGGTGCCGGCCCCGAAGAGGCTGATCGCCGTCGCGGCAACCGGTGAGCCCGAGAGCACGAAGTAAGCCCCGAGCCAGCCGGCGCCGAGCGTGGAGACCCCGTTCGCGAACGGGAACTGTCCCTCGATCTGCGGGCCGACCGCGGCCGCACCTTCCTTCATCAGCTGCACCGCGAGGATGAACAGGAACATGGCGGGGACGAAGAGCAGCAGCTTCCTCGCGATATCCCATGGGGAGCGCGGCGCCTCGAACGGCCCCCAGTCGATGAGGTATCGAGCCTGGTTCGCCTCGATCGGCACGCAGAACTCGCCGTCGATCTCGACCAGCTTCGCTTCCCTCTCGAGGTCGCGTTCGAGCTCCTTGGAACGGTTGGCCATGGTCAGGCTCTCTCCAGAGACGAAAAATGGCCGCAACGCGAACCGGGGACGTGGTTCCCCCTGTGCGTTGCGGCCTCCGGTCGTCCGGTCAGCTGCAGTCCAGAGGCTACCCGCGACGCCCCGGACGGTCAACGAGACCTTCGGCGGAGATGTGTGCGACTTCTGTGACGGCCCAACGGCCGATAGTGAGGGGTTCAGCGAACGAGCAGCACGGGCACGAGGGCGAGTCCACGGGGAACGGGAAGCCGAGCCCGCCGGGGGCGGCCGGGGCTCATGCCGAACGTCGCGTGTATCGGATCGCCCAGCGCTCGTGCCACTCGTCGCCGGTCGGTGAGGACTCCCAGCGCCAGTCGAAGCGGTCGCGTTCCACGTTCGAGAAGACCATGCGCTTGAACACGTGCTCGTCGTCGACGGGAGTCGGGGTCCTGAACGACGGGCTCCCGTCGCCGATGGGAGCGCCGACGAGGTGCCAGTAGCTCCCGTTCGAATCGACCCATGTCTGACGCCACCCCGCGTGTTCGTCGTAGACCGAGACGCTCATGCCGCGGAACGCCTCGGGCGCCCGGGCTTCGAAGCGCTCGAGCACGACCGCGTCGTCGAGCTCGCGGGTGATCGAGTTCGTGCCGTGCCCACCATCCCAGGCGCAATCCCACTCGCCGAGCCAGAAGTCGAGGGCCTTCGCGTCCATGCGGCGAGCCTAGGTCAGGACCGAGCGGGACGCTTCCGCAAGCTTGCCCCTGGCTGGTGAGCGATCAGCCGCCGCAGGCGCAGCCGCCGCCACCGCAGCACGCGCCGCCGGCCGCCGGCGCCGGACCGGCGAAGCCGTCCACCGGGGCGGTGCCAGCGGAGAACACCGAGAAGCGGCGTCGCACCCGCTCGCTGCCGCACGACGGGCATCCAAGCGCCGTGTCGACAGGGGCGTTCATCGATCGTCGCTGTTCGAACGGCTGCTCGCATCCGAGGCAGATGTACTCGTAGGTCGCCACGGCGCAAGGATACCCGGCAGGTGCGCCGTTACGCGATACCGGGCGGACGGGAGCCGGCCGGGTGCGAGCTGGTTCGCCCCGTCACGCGGTGGGCGACCGCGGCCGCGGTCTCCGACACACGACGCCCGAGCCCCGGCAGATCCCGGCTGGGCAGCCGGTAGGCGGGGCCCGAGATGCTCACGGCAGCGACGGCTCGTCCCTCGACGAGCACAGGGGCGGCGACCGTGACGAGACCCTCCTCGAGCTCACCAGAGCTCATCGCGTAGCCTCGTCGTCGCACCTCGTCGAGGATGCGTTCCAGCTGTCGGGGGTCCGTGATCGTGCGATCGGTGATCGCCTCGAGGGTGCGTCGCAGCACGCTCCGTCGAGAACGGGGATCTCCCCAGGCGAGGAGCACCTTGCCGCTCGAGCTCGCGTGCACGGGGCTGCGGCGTCCCACCCAGCTCGCCATCACGACCGTCACGGCGGGGGTCACCTGGTCGACGTAGACCACGTGGAAACCGTCACGGATCGCCAGGTTGACGGTCTCCGAGGTCGCCGTCGAGAGCTGTTCGAGCTCGGGCCGAGCCTGGCTGACCACCGGCATGCGGGCGACGGCCGTGGCCGCGAGCCCCACCATGCGAGCGCCGAGCCGGTATCGCTGGCTGATCGCGTCGCGCTCGACCATGCCGTTCGCCGCCAGGGTGCCGAGCAGACGCGAGGCGGTCGAGCGGTGCACGTCGAGCACGCGTGCGAGGTCGGAGACCCCGAGCCCATCGGGCGCGCGCCCAAGCGCCTCGAGGACACGCACCACCCGAGCCGCTCCATCGGTCGATCGCATCGAGATGAACAGTAGCCCTCTGTTGCCCTGACGGCACGGCTTCCCTTGTGCGATGCCGCGCACCTCCGTAGCGTCCGCGCCGACCACCCGGCGCAGGAGGAGCGAGCGTGACCGACGGCAACCCGTTCGACGTCGACGGGGAGTGGCTGAAGAGTGCCTTCCACACCCACACGACCCGTTCCGACGGTGAGCTCGATCCGGGTGCGCATGTCCGACACCACGAGTGGGCCGGTTTCGACGTCTGCACCATCACCGACCACTGGACGCTCACGCACGAGCCGTCGACGAAACGGTGCCTCGTGATCACCGGTGCCGAGCTCGCGGCCGACCCCTACGGCGGCGCGCTCACCGACAGCGAGATCCTCGCGGTCGGCATCTCCGAGATCCCGGAGGACCCTGGCGGGGACCGGGCGAGATGGGGTCCGATCGACGCGTATCACTACAAGACGTTCCCCGATCTCAGCGCCGCGGCTCGTTGCATCGCCGAGCAGAGCGGGGTCTCGTTCGTCGCGCATCCGCGCTGGAGCGGCATGCCGTTGGAGACCCTGCTCGCCGTCGACGGGACCCATGGCCTCGAGCTCTTCAACTCCAGCGCCGAGCGCGAGAACCTGCGTGGGGACTCGAGCTACGTGTGGGACCAGTGCCTGGAGCGCGGCCAGCGCCTCTGGGGGTTCGCGACCGACGACTGTCACTACCCGGGGTTCGACATCAACGATGCGTGGACGATGGTGAGGGCCGCCGAGCGCACCGAGGAGGCGGTGCTCGAGGCGCTGCGGCACGGACACCACTACGCCACGAACGGCCCGACGCTGCTCGACGTGGCGGTGGACGGCGACGCGCTCGAGGTGCGCTGCGGTCCCGCGCGTGCGGTCGTGATGATGTCGCGATACGAGACGGGTTGGGCGGTGCGTGCCGACGTCCGCAACCGGCAGGAGGACGCGAGGGTGCTCGAGCGTGACGACCACGGTCTCGTGGTGCGCGCACGGTTCGAGCCCCCGATGGAGTTGCCGTACCGGCGGATCGTGGTCGAGGACGAGCGGGGACGCAGGGCATGGTCGAACCCGATCTGATCGCGGACCTCGCGTTCGCGAACGCGCTCGCCGATGCGGCCGCTGAGGTGACCTTGTCGTGGTTCGGGCATCGGCTGCCCGTGGAGCTCAAGGCCGACGAGACGCCGGTGACCGAGGTGGATCGACACGCGGAACAGGCGATCCGAGACGCGATCTCGTCGCGCTTCCCCGGCGACGGGGTGCTAGGCGAGGAACAGGGGCTCCAGGAAGGCACGAACGGGCGCAGATGGGTGATCGATCCCGTGGACGGCACGAAGCTCTACGCGGAGGGCATCCCCCTGTGGACCACCCTGATCGCGCTCGAGATCGACGGCGTCACCGCGGTGGGGGTCGCCGATGCGCCGGCGATCGGCGACCGGTACCATGCGACCCGAGGCGGCGGGGCATGGCGTGGCGACCGTCGTCTGAACGTCTCAGACGTGGGGAGCCTCGCCGACTCGTTCGTGGCGCACTCGGGCGTGGAGGAGTGGATCGCCGGCGGCAGGAACGATGCCCTCGAGCGCGTAGCCGCGCTCGCTCGGCGTACGAGGGGTATCAGTGACGCGTGGGCGCAGTTGCTGGTGGCCCAGGGCTCGGTCGAGGTGCTGCTCGAGCACGAGCCGTGCCAGACGTGGGACTGGGCGGCGACAGGCTTGATCGTGGAAGAGGCCGGCGGGTGTCTGACGACGCTCGCCGGCGAGCGCCCCACCGCGGGCGGCGATCTGCTCGTGTCGAACGGAGCGGTGCACGACGAGGTCCTCGGCGTGTTGACGGCAGGAACATCGACGAACGGACACTACGGAACCGGGAGGTCGGCATGAGGTTCGGACGATCGGGACGACGCAGCGCTTCGCGGGGTGGGCGGGCGCGCGTGAGATCGTCGCTGGCCTTCGCGGTCGCGGTCGCGGCGGTCGGTTCGTTGACCGCACCGCAGGCGAGCGCCCAGACCCCGGCGGCAGATCAGGACCTCGTGCTGCGCGTCGGTACGACGGTCGACCTCACGACCGCCAACATCTGGGGGGCCACGGCGGGCAGCGACTGGACGCTCTCGACGATGCAGTACGACATGATGCTGAAGTTCGCCTCCGAGGACCTGAGTCCTGCCCCCAGCCTGGCGACCGGGTGCGAGCCGAACGAGGATTCCACCGTCTGGACGTGCACGCTGCGCGACGGACTCTCGTGGAGCGATGGCACGCCACTCACGTCGCGCGATGTCGCGTTCAGCTACCGGTTCGTGATCGACAACAAGATCCCGCAGTACAAGAGCTACTTCCCCTTCAACCCCACGTTCGAGACACCCGACGACCAGACGTTGATATGGAAGTCCGAGGAGCCGACGTTCGCGCTCGACGTGCCGCCGTGGGCCTACATCGTTCCGGAGAAGGTCTGGGCCGAGTACGACGGACAGACCTTGCGCGACATCCGGGCGGTCGAGCATGTCCCCGCGATCGGCAGCGGCCCGTTCACGCTCACGGAATGGAACCCGGGCCAGGGGTTCACGCTGGAACGCAACCCATACTTCTGGGGCGAGGAACCCGAGGTGGACCGCGTCGACTTCCGCGTGTATTCGAATCAAGAGGCGATGATCCAGGCGTTGCGCAACGGCGAGATCGACTTCGCCGACGGCCTGAAGCCACAGCTCGTCGCCTCCGTCGAAGGCATGGAGAACGTGACCCTGCAACGGGTGGTCTCGGACTGGTGGTTGAACCTCGCGTTCAACTTCGGGGGGCAAAGCGAGGAGGCCGACCCGCTGCCGGCGCTGCATGACATCGAGATTCGCCGGGCGATCGCGATGGCGATCGACAAGCAGGCGATCGCCGACAAGGTCTACCAGGGCACGGCGGCGCCGGGTGACACGATCATCCGTCCCGCCTCGGCGTTCTGGCACTTGGACATCCCCGCGGACGAGGAGCTCGCCTACGACCCGGAGGCTGCGAACGCGTCCCTCGACGACGCCGGCTACACGGACTCCGACGGCGACGGCGTGCGCGAGGACCCGCAGACGGGGGAACCGTTGGAGCTCCTCGTGCCGGCCTCGCAGGACACGACCGGTGCGGTGGAAGCCGGCGAGCTCATCGTGGGGTTCCTCGAACAGATCGGCGTTCGGGTGGAGCTGCGTCCGGTCTCCGACGGGAAGATGAACGACTACTGGGGCGCAGGGAACTTCGATGCCTACATCTGGTACTGGAGCGGTGACCCCGATCCGAACTACCAGCTCTTCGTCTTCACCTCGGAGCAATGCGGATCCTGGAGCGACGGGTGCTGGAAGGACCCCACGTTCGACTCCCTGTACGAGGAACAGCGGATGACGTTCGATCGAGAGGCGCGCCAGGAGATCGTGTTCGAGGCGCAACGTCGTGCCTACGAGCAGATCCCGGGAATGGTGCTCGCCTACCCCGGATCCTTGCAGGCCTACCGGAACGATCGCTTCACGGGGTGGGTCCCGAACCCGGGCGAGGACGGTTACCTGTTGCCCGGCTACAACTACGATTCCTTGGTGTCGTTGCGGGCGGTGGACGAGTCGGTCGCCTCGACCTCGGGCGGCTCGAGCGGCATCCCGGGATGGGTCTGGCTGCTGGGCGCCGCGGCGCTCGCCGCGGTGATCGTCGTGATGTCGCGGCGCGGACGCCGGCGCGAGCTGGACGAGGCCTGATCGTCACGACGGGCGGGCAGACTCGATGGGCACACGGCTGTACGTCGGTCGGAAGGTCCTGCAAGCCCTGCTCACGCTCGCGTTCGTGCTCACCTTCAACTTCGTGTTGTTCCGCGTGCTGCCCGGCGATCCGGTCGGTCTGCTCGCGCGGAGCCAGCGGCTGAGCGAGCGGGACGTCTCGGCCCTGCAAGCCGAGCTCGGTTTGGACCAGCCGATCGTGCAGCAATTCGCGACCTACGCGGGGCAGACGCTGACGGGCAACCTCGGTGTCTCCCTCCGCAGTGCGAGGGCGGTCTCCACCACGATCTGGTCGCGCATCGGTCCGACGTTGCTCCTGGTCGGCCTCGGCACGCTCTTCGCGACCGTGATCGGCATCTGGATCGGCATCAAGGGGGGGTGGCGTCGCGGGAGCAGGTTCGATACGTCCACCCTCTACGGATCGCTGGCCCTCTACTCGATCCCCGAAGGATGGCTCGGCATGCTCCTGCTGCTGGTCTTCTCGGGCATGCTCGGCCTGTTCCCGGCGGGCGGGCTCGAGACCGGCGGAGAGACGGGCGTGGCGAGGCTCGTCGACGTGCTCGACCACCTGTTCTTACCGGTGCTGACGCTCACGCTCGGATACGTCGGCCAGTACGCCATCATCATGCGCTCGTCGATGATCGACGTGACGAACGAGGACTTCGTCACGAGTGCCCGAGCCAAAGGGGTGCCCGAGCACATGGTCCGACGCAACCACGTGGTGCCGAACGCGTTCCTGCCCACGTTCACGCTGATCTTCCTGAACTTCGGATTCGTGCTCGGAGGCGCGATCGTCGTCGAGGCGGTCTTCTCGTGGCCCGGGCTCGGTCTGCTCACGTACGAGGCGATCAATCAGCTCGACTACCCGGTGATCCAGGGGGTCTTCCTGCTCTCGAGCGCCGCGGTGATCGCGTTCAACCTGGCGGCCGACATCACCTACGGCTATCTCGATCCCCGGGTGCGTGAGGCCTGATGGCGACCGAACGGACGGGAGGGCTTCGATCACCTCGCGCGTTGGTGTGGCAGCGTCGCCGAGCGACGGCTGCCGCGCACTGGGCCACGTTCCGTCGCAACCGCCAGGGCATGGTGGGCCTCGCCGTGCTGTCGTTCTTCGTGGCGGTCGCGATCGTCGGGCCGATGTTCATCGACCCCGCGTCGATCGAGCCGGCCACCGCCGACGGCCCGCTGCTCGCACCCCCATCGCTCGAGTACCCGCTCGGGACCGACAACTTCGGCCGCTCCGTGCTCCTGCTGATGGTGCAGGGGGCCCGCATCTCGTTGCTCGTCGGATTCACCGCCGCCTTCGGCACGATGCTGATCGGCTCGAGCATCGGCATCACCGCCGGCTACTTCGGCGGCACCCGTGTCGACACGATGCTGAACGCGGTGACGAACTGGTTCCTGGTGCTGCCGTGGATCGCGCTCGCGATCGCCCTGACGGCGGTGATCGGTCCCACGCTGGTGAACGTGATCGTCGTGATCGCGATCACCTCGTGGGCGAGCACGGCGCGGCTCGTGCGCTCGCAAGCCCTGTCGGTCAAGGAACGCCCGTACATGGAACGATCCCGGGCGCTCGGCGCCGGTCACTGGCACATGATCACCCGGCACGTGCTGCCGAACGTGTTCCCCATCCTGTTCGCGAACGCCGTGTTGATGATCGCGCTCGCGATCCTGTCGGAGACGACGCTGTCGATCCTCGGGCTCGGACCGGCGAACGCGATCTCGTGGGGCCGCATCATCGACGACTCGTTCTCTGCCGGCGCTCTCTCGGCGGGGTGGTGGTGGTGGCTGATCCCGCCGGGCGTCGCGATCATGTTCGTCACGCTGTCGTTCACGATGGTGGGGTTCGCGCTCGACGAGGTGCTCAGCCCGCGGCTCCGCGCGCGTTGACGGCGGGGATCGGATGATGGGGATCCTGATCAGGTGCGCGATCACGGCCGTCGCGGTGTTCGTGGCCGGTGAGCTCGTGTCCGGCTTCGAGCTCCGCGAGGGGGTCGTCTCGCTGCTGATCGTCGCGGGCATCCTCGGCCTGGTGAACACGGTGCTCGGCACGGTGATGCGCATCCTGAGCATCCCGTTCCCCGACCGCGACGCCGACTGACGCCCGTGGCCGGGCCAGGGGGCAACCGCGTCGCACGCCGGGTACCCTTGTCACATGCCGGAGAGCTACGGGAAGCGTCAGCGCCAGGACGTCAAGGCGCGCAAGGCGGCCGCTCGCGAGGAGCGGCGCGTCGCGCGCGCCAAGCGCGACGCCGACCGCGCCGCCGGTCTCGTCGAGTCGGGGACACCGATCGAGGCGACCGACCCCGCGGTGCTCGGCCTGCCCGACGATGAGGTCGAGACGGGCGACGCTCCCGCGACCGGCACCCCCGCCTGATCCACGCTCCGCTAACCGTTCGCATCGGGCTTGCGGTCTCTTGCCGTTGACCGGCCCCCCTGTCGTGGGTAGCGTCGAACCTCGCTCGCGGGCGGGGGGTCCGCGATGGTGGAGGGGAGATGCCATGGCGAAGTACCTGCTGGTGTTCCACGGTGGTGGCATGCCCGAGTCCGAGGAGGAGCAGCAACGGGTGATGGCTGCCTGGACCGATTGGTACGGGGCGCTGGGTGCCTCGGTCGCCGACCCCGGCAACCCGATCGGGCGGTCGATGACGATCGCGACGGACGGCTCGGTGAGCGATGGTGGCGGCGCGAACCCCGCGAGTGGATACGCGGTGATCGAGGCCGAGGACATCGACGACGCCGTGGCGAAGAGCAAGGGCTGTCCGATCCTCGTGAGCGGGGGCAGCATCGAAGTCGCCGAGACGTTCGACGTGATGTGAGCCTGGGGGGCCACGCCCCTCGGTCGATGGCGGCTCGAGCCGACTAGGCTGAGCCGATGGACCTCGACGAAGAACGGATCGCGCTGTTCCTCGACTACGAGAACCTCGCGATCGGGGCGCGCGATCGGCTCGATGGCATGCGGTTCGACCTGCGCCCGGTGCTCGATGCACTGGCCGAGCGAGGTCGGGTGATCGCCCGCAAGGCGTATGCCGACTGGTCGTACTTCGACGAGGACCGCCGCATGCTCACGCGCAGTCACGTCGAGCTGATCGAGATCCCCCAGCGGATGGGCGCGTCGCGGAAGAACTCCGCCGACATCAAGCTGTGCGTGGATGCGCTCGAGATGGCGTTCGAACGCGACTACGTGACGACGTTCGTGATCTGCACCGGCGACAGCGACTTCACCCCGCTCGTGCACAAGCTGCGTGAGCTGAACAAACGGGTGATCGGGGTCGGCATCAAGGAGTCGACCTCGAAGCTGCTGCCGCCCGCCTGCGACGAGTTCCTCTACTACGAGGCGCTGGAAGGCGTCGACGTGCCGGCGGAGCGCCGCCGACGCGGTCGCAAGGGTGGCGGTGGCCGCCCGATCCCCGAGGAGCGACCCGCGGCGCCCGAGCCCGAGCCCGTGGAGGACGAGGAGCAGCAGGAGTCAACGGCGCCTCTCGACGAGGACCAGCTCGCGATCCTGATCGCGCAGACGGTCGCCGGTCTCGAGCAGAGCGCGGCGGGGCCTGTGCTTGCGTCGTCCGTGAAGCGAGCCCTGTTGCGCAAGGATCCGACGTTCAGCGAGGCCGACCACGGGTTCCGTGCGTTCGGCGAGATGCTGCGCCACCTCGCCGAACGCAACGTGATCGAATTGAGCGAAGGGGCGGCCAAGGGCGACCCCGAGGTCTCGTTGCCATCCCAGGGTGGGGAGACGGAGGCGTTCGAGCTGCTGCGCGACGTCGTCGGCGATCTCGGCGCCCAGGGAACGGTGCAGCTGTCGGGTCTGAAGAACCGTGTGCGCAAGGTGCGCCCCGACTTCAGCGAGAAGAAGTACGGATACCGAGGGTTCCTGCAGTTCTGCAGGGCAGCCGCCACCCAGGGGTTCGTCACGCTCGAGTGGGACGACGACGCCGAGGACTACGTCGTCGCGATCCCTTAGGGCATTGCTCGAGGTCCCCCCGGTGGCGGGGACTTCGACCGTTCTCGGCGCGACGGAGGTGATGCACGATGACCACGGTGAGTCGGATCCGCTACCCGGGAGGAGGAGGTGGGCAGCATGAAGGCCGTGGTCGGCGATCTGCTCCGCATCAAGGGGCACCACATCGGCGAGCCGGACCGTGACGCCGAGATCCTGGAGGTCCGCGGCGAGGAGGGTGGACCCCCGTTCCTCGTGCGGTGGGAGGACGGGCAGGTGGGGCTGATGTTCCCCGAGTCCGACGCCGAGGTCGTTCACATCGGGAAGGCGGGTGCCGCTCCGGGCTAGATGAAGTGGTCTTCGTTGGGGTCGGTGCCCGGTTCCCATCCCTCGTATCCGTCGGGGAACGCGAACGCTCCGCCGTACGTCGGCGCCGTCGTCTTGCCGAACACCGGGTCGCGAGGCTTCTTCTTGAAGTTGAAGACGTGCTCGAACGAGTGCGTGTTCTCGATGCGCGGCGTGAGGTGGGGCAAGCCCCAGTTGTCGGAGATGAACCGCAGAGGCGTCGAGAACTCCCCGATCTCGGTGTCGATGACGCCGCGCTCGGTGTAGGGACTGACCGTCAGCAGCGGGACCCGCACCCCGAGGCCGAGGTCGTCGACGGCGGGCGGGAGGACGGGGTCGTAGAAGCCGCCCCACTCGTCCCACGTGATGAAGATCGCCGTGTGCTCCCACATCGGGCTGCGCATGATCGAGTTCACGATCTCGCTCACCCAGTTGTGGGCGTGGCCCGTGGAGTACGGCGGGTGATCGGAGAGCTCGAACCGCGGCGTGATCCACGTGACGGCGGGCAGCCGGCCGGCCTCGATGTCGGGCACGATGCGATCGACCGGACGCATGTGCTCATCCCACATGTCGGTGTGGAACACGTCACCGATGCCGTTGTAGGCGTTCCAGAAGTAGCCGACCTGCCCCGGTGATGCCGAGTAGTACGCCCAGTCGACCCCGACGTCGCTGAGCTGCTGTCCCACCGTGCGGTAGCTGAAACAGGTGTCGTGCTTGGTGAGGTTGCCCTTGTCGTCCTTGACGAAGACGAAGACGTCGTCGCCGAGGGCATCACAGCCCCAGCTCTTGAAGCGCTGGCCGTCCTCCACACGGGTCTCGATGTTCTCGGGGTTGTCGAGCACGCCGCCGGACTGCCCAGCGATGAAGTAGTAGTGGTTCGGGTACGAGGGTCCCCCGACGCTGGCGAAGAAGTGGTCGGAGAGCGCGTACTCTCGCGCCCACGTGTAGTAGTTCGGGATCTGGTCCTCGTCGAAGATCGAGTAGGCGTACGTCGAGCCGAACTCCCCGTTGCCGAACCCGTCCATCGTGTCGCCGTTGAGGCAATTGAGGTGCGCGGCCCGGTCGTGCGGGATGTCGCCGGGCAGCCACTCGGGGCACCGGATCAGCGGCTTCTCCTTGCCCAGCTCGACCCCGACCGTCGTGCCTTCCACACCGGGGAACTTGCCGAACAGATTGTTGAAGCTGCGGTTCTCGAGCATCACGTACACCACGCGCTTGATCGGCGTCGCGGTGTCGATCTCCGGTGTGGGGTCGCCGAGCTTCGGGACCACCTTCCCGCCCGTGCACGAGAAGAGCACGCCGCCGGCGAGCGCCATCGCCGAGCCGTGCAGGAACCGGCGGCGGGTGAGGTAGGGGATCGGGTGATGCGGCGCGCGTTCCTCGTCACGAGGATGCATGTGTTCGGGCATGCGTCCTTTGTATCAAGCCTCCGGCCCATCGCTATCCTGGGCGGACCGTGTCCACAGGTTCGTCACACCGCGCCCCGATACTGTCTGCCGTGCAGGAGCAGGCAGAACGGGCCACTCGATCGCGTCTCCCGATGCGTAGGTTCATCGTCGTCCTGGCACTGCTCGCGACGGTGGCCACGGCCTGTGACGACGGCGGGGGTGAGACGACCGACGGTGCCTTCGCGTCGGCGCCGTCTGCGGGTTCGCCGACGCCGAGCGAGTCGTTCATGCCGTCGGCCACTGTCGCACCCTCGCCGACCCAGCCCGCGGTTCCCGAGCCGCCGGCTCCGTCGACCCGCGGGGCGCCCTCGTCGACATGCGTCGAGGGGTGGCGGACGCCGCCTCGCGACACCCCACTGTTCACAGATCCGCTCGGCATCGTTCGGCGCACGGCGCCGGTCGACGGAGACTTCGTCGTCGTCGACATGCGCTACTTCACCGGGCCCGAGTCACCCCCTTCCGACAAGGGGTACATCCTCGAGATCGACCGTTGGTACATCAAGCTGTACGTGGAGTCCGACTGGAGCTACCAGGGCCGATTCATCGTGGAGCAGCGCACGTTCGGCCGGGGTGTGGCCGCCGTCTCCCCCTACGACACGAAGGGGTTCCGTTCACCGGACTGGACCGGGTTCCAGTGGGACTCGGCCGACACCACCGCCCGCGAGTATCCGGGCCTGCCGGGGCAGTGGAAGGGCATCCCCTACGACTTCGTGAAGGGCGGCGCGGGGCTCGAGATCGCCGGTCTCCCCGACGAGGTGCGCGGGTGCCTCCAGGGAACCTGAGACCCCAGGCCTAGGGCTTGTGGCCGTTGCGCCATCCCCCGCCGAGGGGTTCGATGAGCCCATGAACGTCGCGGTCGCCACCACGTCACATCGAGGGAACCTCCTCGGCACCGTCGCCTTCCTCAGCGGGGTGGCCGGGGCCGTCACGACCGCCGTGCTCTGGCTCTATCAGCGGAGTCCGCACTCCCCGGTGCTCGGGCGCTACGGGTACGAGATCGCGAACGGTGGCCCGTTGCGCGAGGACCTGATCCTGCTCGCGGTCCTGTTCGGCGCGGTGGCCATCGTCGGGGCGATCCTCTCGTCGATGGGCGGGCCCGCCAAGGCGTCCACCATGGCGTCCGTCTGTCTCGGCGCGTTCGCACTGACCTACCCCGTGATGGCCTGGCTCGACCTGGTGAGCGCGCCGCTTCGGGTCCCGCTGTTCCCGGGCACGTAGTCGTCTTATCTCAGACCCGTCGGGGGTCGGTCGTTCGCCGGTGCCGACGCCTGGCGCGGAACTCGTACCAGCGGAACTCACCCCGACGATGGTTGGCGGAGCGTGCGGCCTTGGCGAGTGCCGCTCTCCGAACGGCGGGGTCGACCTCCGAGGCCGTCTGCATGTGCTCGGTCGAGGTCTGCAGATCGGCTCCGGTCCACTGGATCGTGGACGGATCGGGATGTCGATCGCGCTCGGGGCGCTCGGTCCAGCCACTTCGGCCCACGGCGGTCTCTCAGAGAGTCGACCCTCCGACCTTACGCCTCCGTCGGCCATCCCGTGTAGAGGTCCGCGCCCCGTTTCTGCAGCTCGTTGCCGATGACCACCCGCTGGATCTCGGACGTGCCTTCCCAGATGCGGTCGACCCGCAGTTCCCGGTACATGCGCTCGACCGGCTGTTCCCGCATGTACCCGCGGCCGCCGAAGATCTGCACGGCCTTGTCGATCACCCGTCCGGCGGTCTCGCTGCAGACGAGCTTCACGGCGCTCGCCATCGCGTGGGTCTGCTTGCGCGAAGCATCGCCGCGAGAGGCTTCCCAGCACGCGCGGTACAGGAGTGACTTCCCCGCCATGATCTCGGCCGCCATGTCGGCGAGCATGAACTCGATCGCCTGGAACCCCACGATCGGCCGGCCGAACTGCCGCCGATCCTGGGCGAACGCGAGCGAGAGCTCGAGCGCACGGGTGCTCGCGCCCATCGTGCGGGCGCCGATCATGATGCGTTCTTCGACGAACCAGTCCTTCGTGAGCTCGAACCCCTCGCCGACCTCGCCGAGCACCCGGTCGTCGCCGACCCTCACGCCCTCGAACGCGAAGATCGGGTGCTCGAAGACGAACGTGTGCGTGTACTTCGGAGTGCGCACGAGTCGCACGCCCGGCAGGTCCTTGTCGACGAGGAAGACGGTCGCCTTCGCCGGGTCGCCGTCGACATGCGCGTGCACCAAGAAGAAGTCCGCCACATCGCCGCTCGTCACGTGCCACTTCTCACCGTCGAGTACCCAGGTGTCGCCGTCTCGGCGAGCGATGGTCGCGACGGCCGTGACGTCGGAACCCGCGCCTCCCTCGGTGATCGCGTACGCGTCGCGTCGCTCGCCCCGGATCGCCGGGCGCAGGAACCGTTCCCGCTGCTCTTCGGTGCCGCGGGCGAGCGGGATCGAGGGGCGCCACGGGATGTCCCACAGCGCTCCTGTCGCCCGGCCCCACTGTTCCTCGATCAACATCTGCTGGAACGTGTCGTAGCCCTGCCCGCCGTCGCCGATCGAGTGGTTGATGCCGTGGAAGCCGGCCTCGAGAACGGCCTGCTTGGCGGCCGCGTGACTCTCCGCCGAGAGGCCGTCGTTCGCCTCGCACTCGTCCTCTAGCGGAATCAGTACCTCGTCGGTGAACGCGCGGGCTCGCCGCTGCAGGGCAGCGTCCTCGACCGACAGTCGCATGTCCATCGTTCGCTCACTCCTCGCGAGGGGTAGGGTGCGGCCCGAGTGTAGGTCCGCGTGCGAAGGAGGCGTGAGCCGGTGGGCAGGACGGTGTTCCATGGTGGGACGGTCTTCGACGGGTCGGGGTCGCCGCCCGCGTCCGCCGACGTCGTGATCGTTGACGGTCGCATCGTCGACGTCGGGTCGGGTCTCGACGGCGACGCCGGTATCGACTGCGCCGGCAAGGCACTGCTGCCCGGCCTCTTCGACTGCCACGTGCACCTGGGGTTCCGCTACGAGGACTTCGACGAGTACGCGCGCATGCAGGAGCCGTTCTCGCTCGTCTTCTACCGCTCGGTGCAGAACCTCCGAACGACGATCGGGCTCGGCATCACGACGGTGCGCGATGCCTCGGGCGCCGACGCCGGCCTCCGGATCGCGGTCGACGAGGGCACGCTCGTGGGGCCGCGCATGCAGGTCTCCGTCTCGATGCTCTCGATGACGGGTGGGCACAACGATCCGTGGCTACCGAGCGGCACGCTCGGCGTCTTCGGCGTCGAGTACCCCGGCATGCCGTCCGGTGTGTGCGACGGCGTCGACGGGGTCACCAGGAAGGTGCGCGAGATGGTCCGCGCCGGCGCCGACGTGATCAAGATCGCGTCGAGCGGCGGGTTCCTCTCGCCCGCGGACGATCCGATGGAGCCGAACTTCTCGCAGGAAGAGATCGACGCGATCGTGCGGGCCGCTGCCGACCTCGGCACGTTCGTGATGTCACACGCGCACGGGCCCGAGGGCATCAAGCGGGCGGTGCGCGCCGGCGTTCGATCGATCGACCACGGCACCTACCTCGACGACGAGGGGATCGAGCTCATGCTTGAACGGGGCACGTGGCTCGTGCCGACGCTCACCGCGGGTGACGCGACCGAGGCGATCGCGAACGATCCGAAGGTGTCGCTCGCGGTGCGCGAGAAGCTCGCGGCGCTCGGACGGCCGGAGCTCGACGCGTTCCGACGCGCCGCCGAGGCCGGGGTCAAGGTCGCGATGGGCACCGACTGCCCGGTGGCGCCGCACGGCACGAACCTGAACGAGCTGCGGCACATGGCGGCCAACGGATTCACCCCGGCGCAGGCGCTGCACGCGACGACGCTGAGCGCCGCCGAGCTGATGGGCCTGGCCGCCGAGCTCGGCACGATCGAGCCCGGCAAGCGCGCTGACCTCGTCGTGCTCGACGGCGATCCCTTGGTGTTCGACGACTACGAGTCGCGCATCGAGCAGGTGTGGAAGGACGGCGTCACGGTCGTGCCGCTCGCCTCGACGGCCTGACGGATGTTCCCGTTCGGCCTCGCCCTGCTCTCGGGGTTCACGTGGGGCTCCGCGGACTTCGTCGGCGGACTCATGTCGAAGCGGCTCCCGACCGCCACGGTGATGGTTGTGAGCCAGACCGCCGGGCTGATCCTCACGGCGAGCCTCGTGATCGCACTCGGCGAGCCGCGACCCGAGGCACGCTTCCTCGTGTACGGGGGCCTCGGGGGCATCGCGGGGGCGATCGGGCTCGCCTCCCTGTACAAGGGACTGGCGGTCGGGCGCATGAGCATCGTGGCTCCGACGGCCGCGCTCTCCGGCGCGGTCCCCGTGATCGTCGGCTTCATCCAGGGCGAGCGACCGACCACGGTGCAACTGGCCGGCATGGCGATCGCGGGGGCCGGGGTGTTGCTCGCCGTCAGGACCCCCGAACCGCCGGGTTCGTCACCGACCGGCTCCGGCACCAGAGGCATCGGCTTCGCTCTCGTTGCGGCCTTCTTCCTGGGCCTGTTCGTCACCTCGCTCGACGCGGCGGGGGCGGCGAGTCCGTTGTGGGCATCGCTGATGATCAGGTCCGTGTCGGTCCCGCTGTTCGTGCTCGCGGCCGTCGTGACCGCACGGCACGCGCGACGGCCGACGGGCCGTGAGGCGGGCATCCTGGCCGGGGTCGGTGCCCTCGACAATGCTGCGAACGTGATGTTCGCGGTCGCGGCCCGGGAGGGGCTACTCACCCTCGTATCGGTGCTGGGCTCGCTCTATCCCGTCGCCACCGTGTTGCTCGCTCGCTGGTTCCTGCATGAGCGGCTCGCGCGCTGGCAGGTCCTCGGGGTCGCCGCCGCTTTCGGCGGCGTGGCGATGATCGCGGCGGGGTGAACGCCTCCCACCTACGCGCCGGCGAGCAGGTGGAGCACGTCGTCGGCGGCCGCGCGTCCCGTGCGAACCGCGCCCTCGATCCACCCGGCGCCTTCGGTCGCGATGTCGGAACCGGCGAACGCGACGCGCCCTTCGATACGTGTGCGAGCGGACGGCTCCTCGTCGTACCAGCCCGGCTTGGGACAGAACCAGGTGCTCTTCGCGTACGGATCGGTGACCCAGTCGTGACCGTCGGCCACGGCGACCTGGGCGTCGGGCAGGAAGAGTCGGACCGCTCGCTCGACCGCGTCACGGTCGTCGGCACGGATCGCTCGGGTACCGGAGAATCCGGTGACGAGGCGACCGCCGGCGACCTCCTGCCCGGCGATCAGTCCCTGCAGAGGTGCGGGCCACCCGATCCCCAAGAAGCCCTCGGGCACGTGCTCGACGATCGCGAGCACCTTCGTGGCCGCACCCGCGTGCCCGCCGATCGCGGCCCGGCGCTTCGCCTCACCGAGTGGAGGATCGAATGCGACGTCGACCCACACGTGCAGCGGTAGCGCGACGATCGCCGCGGTACCCCGGACCTCTCCACCAGCGGCGATGTCGGCGACCACGTCGTCGTCCGAGGATCTGATCCGCACGACGGGGCTCGACAACCGGACATCAGCGCTCGCGTCCGCCGCGATCGCGTCGACGAGGCTCGAGGTGCCGTCGGCGAGGCTCGAGCCGATGTCGCCGAGCACCTGGTCGAACCGGTATCCCTCCTGCGCCGCGTCGAGCACGATGCCGAGCATCGACATGTGGCTCGGGTCGCCGCCGCCCATCGCGGCCGTGAAGGCGAGCATGAACGCGGCGGTTTCGGCGGGCACCTCGTTCGCCTCGAGCCAGGCCGTCACGGGCATGTCGAGATCTCGATCGGCTCCGATGTCGGGCAGTCGCGTCGCGGTGACGTCGATCTCGGCAGCGAGGCGCCGGACCGTCTCGTCGATCACGGGTGCGTGCGCATTCGCGTCGGCGATGGCGGTGATCGCGTCGTCACCGGTGCGCAGGACCCCGTCGGCCAGCCACGCGATCGAACTCGCGGTCGTCGGCCCGGTCACCGAGACGCCGGTCCTGCGGATCTCCTCGACGAGCGCCGTCTGGGCCTCGGGGAAGAACCAGGTGCCACCGTACTCGGCCATCACGCCCGTCCCGGGGATCTCCCGGTACCAGGTGCGTCCGCC
>Ga0075304_1000098_pt1 | contig 21606 bp, 19 predicted proteins | sample Joice_CattailNLA_FD_120067 | JGI IMG/M metagenome (GOLD analysis project Ga0075304, IMG submission 120067) | Natural and restored wetland microbial communities from the San Francisco Bay, California, USA, that impact long-term carbon... | ecosystem: Environmental > Terrestrial > Soil > Wetlands ... | reverse complement strand
GTCGCCGAGACGCTGGCCGCCGAAGCCGGGATCCGCACCGCGGTCCTGAGTCCGCTGGAAGGCCTCACCGAGGAGCAGGAAGCGGCCGGCGACGACTACCTGTCCGTGATGCGACGCAACCTGGAGACGTTGCGAGATGGCCTCGACTGCACCTAGCGTCCCGCCCGTGTCCGGCGACGGCGACGCGCGTCAGGAGCTCCTGGCGGCCAGAGGGCTGACGTTCGCGTACGGCCGCGAGCCCGTGCTGGAGCACGTCGACCTCGAGGTTCGGGCTGGCGAGTTCGTCGCGCTCGTCGGGCCGAACGGTTCAGGCAAGTCCACGCTGTTGCGGCTGCTGCTCGGCTCGCTCGAGCCCGACGGCGGCGAGGCTCGCCTCTTCGGTCATCCGCCGGGGGCGGTGCGTCGGCGCGGGCGGCTCGGATACGTGCCGCAACGACCCAGTCTCAGCTCGGAGCTCCCCGCCACCGTGCGGGAGATCGTGTCGGCGGGCCGGTTGACCGATGGACGTTGGTGGATGCCGGTGTCTCGTGCCGATCGGCGTCAGGTGGAACACGCGATCGCGTCGGTCGGACTCGCCGACCTCACCGCCAGTCCGGTGAACGAGCTCTCCGGCGGTCAGCAGCAGCGCGCGTTCATCGCCAGAGCGTTCGCGAGCGAGCCGTCGCTCTTGGTGCTCGACGAACCGATCGCGGGCGTCGACGCGGCGTCGCAGCGACTCTTCCGCGACTCGCTCGTGCACCTGATCCGTGATCACGGCGCCGGCGTCTTGCTCGTCTCGCACGAGCTCTCGGCGGTCGCCGACGATGTCGACCGCGTGATCGTGCTTAAACGCACGGTCCTGTTCGACGGCGAGCCGGCCGCCCTGGCCGCGCGAGGGGTTGGGAGCCTCGGCGTGCACGCCGAGGACCTGCCGATCTGGCTGGAGCAGCTCTCGTGATCGCGGAGATCGCGCTCCCGTACCCGTTCGATCTCGCCTTCATGCAACGCGCGCTGATCGCGTGCATCGCGGTGGGGGCCTTCGCGCCGACGATCGGCGTGTTCCTCGTGCAGAAGCGGCTCTCCCTGATCGGCGACGGCATCGGGCACGTCGCGTTCGCCGGTGTGGGTGCGGGGCTGCTTGCGGCATGGGCGCCGCTGTGGACGGCGCTCGCGTTCGCGGTCGGGGGGTCGCTCGGCATCGAGTGGTTCCGGGCCCGGCGACGCACGTCGGGCGACGTCGCGCTCGCGATCCTCTTCTACTCGGGGATCGCGCTCGGTGTGGTGCTGATCTCGGCAGGGGACGGGCTCTCCTCGAACGTGCTCACGTATCTGTTCGGCGGACCGCTCACGGTGAGCGGCAGCGAGGTGTGGGCGATCGTCCTGCTCGGCCTCGGCATCGTGCTCGCCGTGTTCGCGCTGCGTCGCGCGATGTTCTCGGTGGTCACCGACGAGGAGTGGTCGCGGGTCGCGGGGCTCCCCGTCGGCCTCCTGAATGCCTTGCTCGCCGTACTGACCGCGGTGGCCGTGGTCGCGGCGATGCAGATCGTCGGCATCCTCCTCGTCGCGGCGATGATGGTGTTGCCCGTGGCGTGCGCGCAGATGATCGCGCGCTCGTTCTCGGGGGCTCTCGCGATCTCGGTCGTGATCGGCGTCGGAGCATCGGTCGCGGGGCTCGCGTTGTCGAGGGTGTTCCCCGGTGGGCTCGCCACGGGGGGCACGATCGTGCTGGTCACGGCGGGCGTGTTCGTGGTCGTCGCCGTCGCGTCTCGTGCCCTCGCCGGGGCCCGGAGCGCGCCTGGAGCCGACGTATGATGCGGCTCGTGGCGCGAGACCTGCATGCGACCGTCGCGGAGCGGTTGCGCGGCGTCGGTCAGCGATACACGCCGCAGCGGGAAGCGCTGGTCGCGGCCCTCGAGCGGGCGCGGACCCCGCTGTCCACGGCCGAGATCGTGCGGTCACGAACGGGCCCGCAGAGTTCCGTCTACCGCAACCTCGCCGTGCTGGAGCACGCAGGGGTGGTGCGCCGGGTGATCGCCGAGGGGGAGTTCGCGCGGTACGAGCTGGCGGAGGATCTCACCGAGCATCATCACCACTTGATCTGCTCGAACTGCGGCAGGGTGGAGGACGTCACGATCCCGCCTGACCTCGAGACGACGATGGATCGCGCCGTCGACCGGCTGGCCAGGCGGAGCGGGTTCGCGAAGGTGCGCCACCGCCTCGACCTGATCGGCACCTGTCGCGCGTGCGCGTGAGCCTCAGGGCGTGAGGTAGGGCTCGTCCGGCGGATCGATCGGCTCGACCGACTCCGCCTGTACCAGGATGTCGCTGCCGAGCGGGTAGATCGGACCCACGACACGGACCCACTGGTCGGTCTCGAAGCTGCCGGGGGGCGCGTCGACGACGGTGACGTAGCTGATCGTGGCGTCGGCCACGCAGCACGTGATCACGAACCGCGTCAGCTGGAAGCGGTCGGCCTCGCCGGGCTCCTCGGTCACGAACCCCTCGATCGTGACCCGCTCGCCGGCACGGGCCTTGAGCACCGCCTCCGCATCGACGACCGCCCTGGCAGCCGCGACGTCGACGAGGTCGATCGGGCCGCTCACGATCCGCGCGCTGGATCCGATCGCCGTCGAGTTCGATCGCCGGTTCACCGCATACGAGTCGAGCGTCGCCGGCGGCAGCGTGAGGAGCAGGACGACCGGGAGCACGATCACGCCGAACATCCAGGTCTCCCGGTTGCCGAGCGGCTCCGGGGAGCGCACCCTGGCGGACGCGAGCCGTCCCACGGCCGCGATCGTGGCCAGCGTGGCGCCGAGCGGCACGAGCCATGCGGTGCGTGTGGACAGGTACAGCGAGGTGCGTCCCGCGAGCAGCAGGAACCAGAAGAGCGCCGCCCAGGCCCCGATCGCGAGTCCGGCTGCCACGCGCGGCCCGCTGAACCGGAGGCGTTCGTCCTCGCGCGACCGCATGCTCGTCATCCCCAGATCACCTGGATCCACAGTGTGGCCACGAGGGTGGTGGCGCCGACCGCGATCACGACCGTGCGCAGGAACCCTCGCTGGTATGTGCCCACGTACAGCGCCGCGAGCTTCAGGTCGACCATCGGGCCGAAGACGAGGAACGCGAGCTGGGACGCGGGGCCGAACGCCGTGAACGAGGCAGCGACGAAGGCGTCGGACTCCGAGCACAGCGACATCACGAACGCGAGCGCCATCATCGCGATCAGGCTCAGGATGGGCAGACTCGCCACGCTGTTCACGATCGACTGCGGCACGAACGTCTGGATCGCGGCCGCGAGCGCGGCGCCCACGATCAAGAACCGCGCCATGAACACCACGTCGCCGGTGAGGTGCCCGAAGAAGCGGCGCCACCGCGCCTCCTGTTCGTCGACCTCGTGGGCCTCGACCTGGTCCCCCCGCGCCCGCAGCAGCTCGCCCGAGCGCACCCGCCCCATGACCCAGCCGACCGTCATCGCCACGATGAAGCCGAGGGCCAGACGCCCGAGCACCATGATCCAGAGGGTGTCGCGACCGCGATAGGCCACGAACGTGGACGCCACGACGACCGGGTTCACGACCGGGGCCGCCAACATGAAGGTGATCGCCGCGCTCGGTGCGAGGCCTTTCGCGGCGAGCCGCCGGGCCACGGGCACCGAGCCGCACTCGCAGACAGGGAACGCCACGCCGGCCGCGGCAGCGGCCGGCATCTGCAGGCCGCGTGGGAGCAATGCGATGCGCGCGAACGCCGAGGCAGGCACGAGCACCTCGATCGCGGCCGAGACGCTTGCGCCGAGCAGGATGAACGGCATCGCCTCGACCAGCAGCGAGCCGAAGACGATCAGTAGGTTCCGCAGCCACGGCAGGCTCGAGGGATCGACGACGCGCACGAGCACGGCGACGGCGAGGAGCCCCACGATCACGATCGCGACCGGGGGCCGAGAGCGGTCTCGGGTCTGCGGATCGGACGACGGTGCGCGAGGCTCGAGCTCGACGGCCATCAGCAGTACCTCGAGAAGGCGACGGCGAACGACGGGTACACGTCGTCGAAGAGCGGTCGGCCGCCTGCATCGGCGCCTCGCATCGCGTCCGCGACCTGCTGGGCCGTGAGGGAGCGGTCCACGAGCACGTCTCGATCGAGGAAGAGGCCGTCCGGGGCGACCTGGGCGACGACCGGGGCGCCGAGGGTCGATTCGACGTCCGCGGCGATGCCGAGAGCGTCCTCGCCCCGGCCGCCGCCGGCGAGGCTTCCGGTGGCGGTCACGACGAACGTCGTGGTCGGCACGAGATCCCGGATCGAGGACACGATCGAGGACGTCGCTTCGTCGAGCCGCCCGACCTCGCCGTCGAGCACGACACCCAGCACATCGGTGACCTCGTCGCCCCCGAGGTCCTCGGAGTCGACGATCGCGGCGGCCTTCGTCACCGAGCGCGCCGGGTCGTCAGCGCGGATCGTCGTGTCGTCGTCGACCGCGTCGAGGTACCACCCGTTGCCAACGATGCCCTGATCGGCCGGGTCGGCGACGATCGCGGCCACCCTGGCCCGTCCGCCCGAGTCGTGGTCCAGGTCGTCGGCGAGCGTGGCGATCACCGAGCCCGCTCCTGGTGCCGACCAGGCGACCGCGACCTCGCCGTCGTCCTGACGCACCGAGGTCCCCGTGATGCCGTGGCTCGACGGACGCCCTCCGGTGCCGATCGTGGTGAGCGTGGCGGCGGGGTCGAGCGGCACGGAGCCGGTGATGCCCGCGAGGGTCCCCGCGCCGGAGCGCATCGCTCGCCGCAGGAAGGGCCAGGCCGTCGGGCTCCGCTCGAGGTCGGGAGTGCCGACGCCCTTCCAGGCGATCATCACGACGAGCGAGGGCGCGTCGTGTCCCACGATCGTGGCCTCCTCGACCGCCTCGCCGGTCCGGACCTCGGGATGGGCGCGCCGGAACCCCGTGATCGACTCCAGCGTCGGCGCGATCGCGTCGAGCGCGGTCCCCGTCGGCAACGCTCTCGGGCGCACGCCCGAACCGAAGAACACGATCGGCACCCGGGTGTCGGGCAGGCCCGGAACACCATCGCGATCCCCCGTACCGGGCCAGGGCACTCGAGTGCCCCGCCGGACCTGCGTCGAGACGGTGTCGAGCCCCGCGGTCGCCGCCATCACATCGGGGGAGCGCCCCTCGCGGAAGCCGGCCGCGATCTCGTGGCGGAGTCGCTCTGGGAGGGGGCAGAACGGAACCGTGGCCTGCGCTCGCGCCTCGCCCGCGTCGCAGCTGCTCCCGACACAGAAGATGCGAAGGACCACCGCCGGGGCTCCCACGAGCGCCAGCACGAGCAGCAGGGTCGAGAGGCGACGGCCGATCCACACACCCCCACGCTACCGCCTGCGACCAGGGCCTCCTTCTCGATCTCGCGCCGTCACAGACTCTCAACGCCCGCGGGTTGTCGTGCGCTGCCGGGGTCGTGTTCCCTATGCCGACATGCCCGCCCGCCGATCCCTCGTTCCGCTCTCGCTCGCCGCCGTGCTGGTCGGACTCGTGCTGGTGCGCCCCCCGATCCATGCGGCGGCCCAGTCGGGTCAGCGAGATCTCGTCTCCGCCGCGTGTTCCCTGCCCCACGATGAGCTGCTGCGCATCTGGCGGGGGTGGCGACCCGACCGTGGGGCGCAGCTCACCTTCGTGCCGAAGGAGCCGAACTTCGTCGGTTCCGGTCTGCCCCACGTCGGGCCATGGGACTACATCCAGACGGTGCCGATGTTCTGGTACGGCCCCGGCTTCGTGCGGGCGCAGGGCGAGGTCGGTCGTCCCGTGACGGTGGCGGGCATCGCGCCCACCTCGGCGGAGCTCATGAAGTTCGATGGTTTCCGGGCGCCCGACGGCCAGCCGATGACCGAGGCGTTGCTGCCCGAGGCCGAGCGTGAGATCCCGAAGCTGCTCGTCACGATGGTGTGGGACGCCGGCGGCATCAACGTGCTCGAGGAGCATCCCGGCGCGTGGCCCTTCACGAAGTCGCTGATCCCGAAGGGCACCTGGTACACCGACGCGACCGTCGGATCGTCGCCGACGAGCACCGCCCAGATCCACGCGACGATCGGCACGGGAGCCTATCCGCGCCACCACGGCATCGTCGGGCACAACATGCTCGTCGCCGGACGCATCACCGGTCCGTGGAACCAGGGCCCGACGTTCTTCATCGAACCGACGTTCGCCGACGTGTACGACCGTGCCCTGGCCAACGAGCCGCTCGCCGGCATCGTCGGCACCGTCGACATCCACTTCGGCATGCTGGGCCACGGCTCCTTCTTCTCCGGCGGCGACCGTGACATCGCGCTCACCCGGTCGGTGATCGGCGGGGAGACCCTCACCGACGAAGGGTTCGAGTGGAACCTGCCCGAGCGCGAGGCCGCCTACTACGAGCTGGCCGGGTACGCGAACGACGTCGGAGGGTTCGAGCAGGACAAGGAGGCCGTCGATCAGGCGGACGGACAGCTCGACGGCAAGTGGCGTGACAACGACATCGACGAGCTGCTGCAGGGCTTCGACACCCCCGCCCGCACCCCGTACCAGCAGCGTGTGGTCGAAGAGGTGATCCGGCGTGAGGGCTTCGGGGCCGACGACGTGCCCGACCTGCTTTTCCTGAACTTCAAGGCGATCGACTACGTCAGCCACGTGTGGTCGATGAACTCCCCCGAGATGCTCGACGCCGTCGCGGCGCAGGACCGGGCGATGAAGGATCTCGTCACGTTCCTCAACCGCGAGGTGGGCAGGGGCGAGTGGGCGATGGTGGTCACCGCCGATCACGCGGCGATGCCCGACCCCACAGTGAGCGGCGGGTACCAGATCTCCACCGGACCGATGCAGGAGATGATCAACGACCGGTTCGGGACCCCCGGCGGACCGGTGATCGTCGAGCTGATGCAGCCCACGCAGGCGTTCCTGAACCTGGAGGAGCTCGAGGCCAACGGTCACACGGTCGATGACGTGGCGCGGTTCATGATGACCTTCACGCAGGCCCAGACGGCCGGGGGCGGTGTGGTGCCGAACCCGGGCCAGGAAGACGATGAGGTCATGACGGCGGCGTTCCCGTCGGCGCTGATGCAGGATCTTCCATGCCTGCCCGAGGCCGCTCGGTGAGGTGGCCGGCGCTTCCGAGGCAGGGGGGTGCGGCTCGTCTATCCTGTGTCGGTCCCCATGGCCCCGGCGTGGTCGTGGGCTGCCCGAATGACTCTTTCCCCCACGATCTGAAGGGATCTGCTCGATGGCTGCGACCGACACCGTGAAGGCACCGGCGGGCGAGCCGCCCTTGCCCGACTCGAGCCCAGGCTCGGGCCCGCGCTGGCTCGGGTCGTGGTGGATGGTCGGCGGGTTCGCCCTGCTGATGCTGTTGGTGCTCGGTTGGAAGTTCCTCGCCGACCCGAGCCTGTCCGCGCCGACGCGTGACCCCGCCTGGTACACGTGGCGTGCCCAGGTGATCCTCGAGGCCGACCCGGTGCGCGTGGCCGAGGAGTGGGGCCCGAACGGACTGTTCGCCGGCGGCTACCGCGTGACCGTGCCGCTCGCCGGGGCGTTGCTGCAACAGGTCGTCGGCATCGACCGATACACGTTCAGCGCGTACCTGATGATCGGCATCCCCATCCTCACCGGGCTCGCGCTCGGGGCGGCCCTGTTCCGGAGCCGCCGCGATCCACTCGTGGTGCTGACCACGCTGCTCGCCACGGTGGCCCTCTTCCTGACGACGCCGTACGTGGGCTACCTCGACAACATCACGGTGCTGTTCCTGCTGGCGCTGATGATCCCGTTCGTCCACGAGGCCAGAACGTCGTGGGGCGCGAGGACGGCGCTGTTCCTGATCGGCATCGCCGCGGCGTTCACGCATCCGACGACGTGCGTGATCTTCGGCGCGGTGCTGATGGCGGTGTTCGGCTTCCACTTCCTGACGAGTCGGTTCTCCTTCGGGGCCGCGCTGCGGGCCGACGCCCCGATGCTGATGTCCGTCGGTTTCGGCATGATCGCCGGTCTCGCGATGTGGGTCGTCGGCATCTGGGGGAAGCCGGCGAGCCTCGCGGAAGCCGCCTTACCGCCGCCCTACAGCGCGGAGTTCTTCACCGATCGACTCGTCGAATGGGTGACGTCGCTGCAGCCGATCGTGATCGTGCCGTTCATCCTGATCGCGATCGTCTCGACGATCCTGCTCTCGCGCCGCACCCGAGAGCCGGCTCGTACCGAAGACCAGGTGTCGATCTGGTGGCTGGTGGCGTTCGCCGGCGCGGCGTCCGTGTTCACGGGTGCGGCCCTCCCGTACTACCGCTTCATGAACGCGAGCGCTGCCCCGATGGCGCTCGTCGGTCTCGGCGCGTTCGTCGCGATCCGCTGGCTGCTCCGCGGCCGCCACGGTGCGGCGATGGTCGCCGGGGCGCTCGGCTCGATCCTCGTGGTCGCCTCGCTGGGGTACGTCCTGTTCGACGGCGTCGAGAACCGCTGGGTGAGCGAGACGAATCAGTGGGCGAACCAGCAGGTGCGCACCTCGCTCGCCGCCGTCAACGAGGTGGTCGATTCGGCCGGCGAGCGGGCGAACGTGCTCGTCGTGAACTACGGCGACACCGACGATCCTGCCACCGATACGAACACCGCGTACGGCTGGGCGAAGACCTACACGAACGTCTTCCGCACGGGACTGCCGGGGGAGACGATCGAGCGCTCGGTCACCTACCTCGGCACGCTCGAGAACTTCCTCGCGGGCGAGCGCACCACCTCGACCGTCGGCAGCGAAGGCTACACCGACGCCGCGACGGCGCATTGGTGCGAGGCGTTCGGGGGCGAGAAGGCCCTCTGCGACCCCGATGAGAAGCTGGCCGACGACTTCGAGCCGAGGTTCGAGGAGCTCAGCGAGCCGCCGGTCGTGTTCCTGATCGGGCAGTACTACGGAGGTCTGTGCAACGGCGTCGACGACTGCTCGGCCGACATCGAGCAGCAGAACCTCGAGGCGGCCACGTCGCAGGGGGTCGAGGTCGGACCCGACGTCTACGTGATCGAGGGCGAGGGGCTCTGGTCCCCGCCCGCCGACGTGGTCGAGCGCGCCCAGGCCGCGGCCGCCGAGGAAGCCGCCAAGTTCGAGGCGCACCCGGGCCCGCTCGAGAACCTGCCGCAGAACCTGCTCGTGATCGCCCTGCTCGCCCTGCTCCTGATCGTGCCGGGGTGGCTCGCGTCGAACTGGCTCGGCCTCCGTACCACGGTCGATCGGATCGCGCTGATCCCCGGCATGTCGGTCGTGCTCGTCCTGCTCGCCGGCATCGCCGTGCTCGCGGTGTGGCGCGGCCCGCTCAGCGTCGCGAAAGGGTGGACGGTCGTCGCCGTCGCGATCGGCATCGGCGCTGCGCTGGGGGTGGCCGACGCGTGGCTGCGCAAGCCCCTCGATTCGCTCGCCGGCTTCTTCAACGCGATGTTCGCTGCCTTCTCGAATCGGGACTTCTCGGTGCTGATGGGCGTGCAGTACCTGGCCCAAGCCGGGCAGGGCGTCGTGCAGGGCGCGATCGCGAAGTCGCTCGCGTTCGGCGGACAGGAAGGCTTCGACGTGCAGAACCTGCCGTCGGCCGACTACCTGCTCACCGTCGTGCTCGCCCTCTACGTTCCCTACACGCTGATCTCGCCGTTCGTCGGCGTGTTCATCGACCGCTTCCCGCGCCGTCGGGTCGTCTGGTGGGCCGACGTGGCCACCGCCGTCGTGGTCGTGATCGTGGCGCTCGCGGTGCTCGTGCCGCTCGGATCCGACACGACCGAGGGCAACGCCCTCGCGACCGCGGCGCTGATCGTGGGGCTGCTCGCGGTGCAGGCATGCGTGCGCATCGCCCTCGCCGTGAAGTCCGCGGCGGTCCCCGACGTGCTCTCGGGGAAGGACCTGCTGCAAGGCAATGGCCTGTCGCAGGCAGGTGGCGCCCTCGCGCAGATCTTCGGCATCGTGTTCGGGGGCGCGCTCGCCGGCTTCGTGCCCCCGTTCGTGCCCGTCGTCGTCGGCGCCGCCGTCCTGCTGGTCGGCGCATTCGTGGCGAAGCAGCTGCGGCACGCCGAGCTCCGCCCGCACGAGACGACGTTCATGCAAGAGGCATCCCAGGTGGTCCGCAACATCGTGGCCGGCCTGAAGGAGGTCGCGGGCCGGGCGCCGGCGGCGCTCGGGCTGTCGTCGTTCCAGATGTTGCGCTACCAGTTCTGGGGGTTCGGGTTGTTCGTCTTCGGTCTCTATGCGAAGAACCTCGTGGCCGGCGGGGACTCCGACACTATCTCGCTGGTGCTCTCGGGCATGGGCGGCCTGGTCGGTGGCGCGCTCGGCATGGTCGTGGCCCAGACGTTCAAGGATCGGGTGCCCCCCGTGCGCCTGTTGCTGATGTCGATGGTGTTGCTCGGCATCGGCACGATCGTGGGCGGGGTGTTCGTCTCGGTGGCCGGGTTCGCCGCGATGCTGTTCATCGGCTTCTTCTCGTTCTTCGTGGGCAAGATCTCGGCCGACACGATCATGCAGCAGACGATGCCTGACGACTTCCGCGGCCGGGCCTTCGCGTTGTTCGACATCGCCTACAACCTCGGGTACATCGTGCCGGCGCTGATCCTCTTCCTGCTCTGGACCGAGGACAGCGAGGTCACCACGCGGTCGATCCTGCTCGTCTCCGGCGTGGTGTTCCTCGGCCTGACCGCGCTCGTCGCGGCCTGGGCAAGGCGCATCCGCGATCAGTTCGCCCCGCAGGACGACCTGATCGAGATCGACGGCGAGACCGTGGTGCCGGCAGAGGTCGACTGAGCGTCAGTCCGTCGGTTCGATGTCGCGCCCGAACGAGGGGAAGTAGCGGGGGATCAACCCGAGGCCGAACGCGCCGAGGATCTGCTCCTTCGGTTCGCGGGCCAGCAGGAACCGGAACGACGCCTCGATCAGCGCCTCGGGCGTGCGGTAGCCGGTCCCGAACCGCTCCCATTCGGCCCGCGACATCGTCACGTCGTGTTCGGTCGTCGAACCGTCGACATCGGTGAGTCGCACGCGGAAGCGTGAGAGCACGTGCTCGACGTCGCTGCGCGAGATCTCGATGGCCGTTGCTTCGCCGTGCATCGTAGACGCATCGTACCCTCGGGTCCGATGCGTGAGCGAGAGCCGATCGGTGCCTGAGCTGCGGACCCGCGACGCCGTGCTCCACATCGAGATCGAGGGTTCGGGCGAGCCCACCACGGTGTTCGGCCACGGGTTGACGAACTCGTGCATGGAGCTCGCCGCGTTCACGCCGATGGCTCCCGGAACGAAGGTGCGGTTCTGCTTCCGCGGACATGGGCACTCGAGCACACCCGAGGCGGGCTCCTATCGTTACGCAGACTTCGCCCGCGACCTCGACGCCGTCGCTCGCGAGACGAACGCGACCTGCGCGGCGGGCACGTCGCTCGGCGCCGGGGCACTCGCGCACCTGCTCGCGCGAGAGCCCGATCGGTTCGAGCGGATGGTGTTCTTGCTGCCCTCAGCACTCGAAGGCCCGATCGGAGCGACGCCTCTGTTCGAGCGCACCGCAGAGCTCCTCGAGACGCTGCCGCGAGACGAGGCGATCGAGGCGATCCTGCGGGAGTCGGGACGCGCCGGGAACTACCAGGCGCAGCCCGGGCTGCGTGAGTTCGACCTGCTCTTGTGGCAGGACATGAACCCGACCGGCGTGGCGCGTGCGATCCGGGAGATCGTGCGAGACGTCGCCGTGCCCTCGTTCTCGGCCTTGGCCGATGTGAGCGCGCCGGCGCTCGTGATCGGCCGCGAGGGCGACTCGATCCACCCCGCTACGGTTGCCCGGGGCCTGGCAGAGGTGATGCCCCACGCCGAGGCGATCGTGCTGGCATCCGAGGACGAGCTGCTCACGTCGATCCCGTTGCTGGTCGACCGTGTCAGCAGATTCCTCCAGGGCGACGGATGAGCGAGGTCGCCGCGACGAGGCGTGCGGTCGACCGCCGAGGCGAACTGATCGGCTCGGCGATGTCGGTCGCGATGGCGGTGCTCTTCGCCGGGGTCGTGATCCTCGGCTCGAAGGTGCAGGCCGGCGGACCGCCGTTCGTCACGCTGGCGATCCGCTTCGGCGGACAGTCGGTGCTGCTGCTCGGACTCGCCCTGGTGCTGCGGCGGCCGGGCCTGCCTGCGCCGGGCGAGCGCCTCGCTCTCGTGCTCGCCGGCACGCTCGGCTACGGCACCGAGGCGGCCCTCTACTTCTCGGCCTTGAACCACGGATCGGCGGCGGCGGTCACATTGCTCTTCTACACGTATCCGGTCTGGGTGATGCTGGCGACGATCGCGCTCGACCGGCGCGCCCCGTCTCCACCGTTGTTCGTCGCCCTCGCCCTCGCGATCGGTGGGAGCGCGATCGTCGTGCTGGGCGGGGGCGGGGAGACCGACGTCGAGCCGCTCGGCATCGCGCTCGCGCTCGCGACGTCGATCGTCTACACCGCCTATCTCGTGGGCACCGACCGCCACGTGCGCCGCACGGACCCGGTCACGGCCGCCGGGTGGCTGGGCGCCGGGGCGGCGACCTCGAACGTCCTCTTCGCGGTCGTGCTCGGCTCGTTCGTGCTGCCGGCGGGCGCGACCCCGGCGCGACTCGCGGCGATCGTGCTCGTGTCGGCGGGCGCGTTCGCGACGATGCTCGCAGGCCTCCAGCGCGTCGGTGCCGTCCGCAACGCGATCATCGGCGTGATGGAACCGCTCACGGTCGCCGTGCTCGCGGCGATCTTCCTCGACGAGCCGATCACGGCGACGGTCGCGGCCGGGGGTGCGCTGATCCTGATGGGCGCCGTGATCGCATCGGTCGTGCGGACGACTCGAACGGCGGAACCGAACGTCTGATGGCGTACGGCGGGCTCGTCCACCGACGTCTTCGCGTCCACCGACGACCCGCGGCAGCCGAGCTCCCAATGCCCGACCTGCGATAGCGTCCCTGCATGACCGATGACCTGTTCTCCCGCGACGCCTATCTCCGCACCTGCGACGCGACCGTCGTCGCCGTGCGCGACGATGGCGTGGTCCTCGACCGCACCGTGTTCTACCCACGCGGTGGGGGTCAGCCCGGTGACTCGGGCACCCTCAGATGGGACGGCGGCGAGTGCGCGGTCGCCGACACGTCGAAGTCGCGCGACGACGGCGAGATCGTGCACGCGGTAGACCCGTCGACCCCTGCACCGACGGTCGGCTCGCGTGTCACGGCCGAGATCGATTGGGACCGGCGCTACCAGCACATGCGCACCCACACCGCCCTTCACGCCCTGTCGGGTGTCGTCTTCGACGACTTCGGCGCGAAGGTCACCGGCGGGAACATGGACTCCGGCGGTGTCGCGCGCATGGACTTCGAGCTCGACGGCATCAGCCAGGAGTTCGGTCACGAGGTCGAGCAGCGCCTGAACGCTCGTCTCGCGGAAGACGTGCCGGTCCTCGTGCACTTCCTTCCCCGGGGGGAGGCCCTCGCCGACCCCGACCTGATCCGCACGAAGGTGTCACTGATCCCGGCGTCGGTCGATCCGATCCGTGTGATCGACATCACGGGCATCGACAAGCAGGCGGACGGCGGCACGCACGTCGCCTCGAGCGGGGAGGTCGGACGGGTGAAGGTCGTGAAGACGGAGTCGAAGGGCAAGGCGAACAAGCGCATCCGCATCCAGCTCGAGCAGCCGTGATGGAAGCGGACCGCATCTCCGGGCCGGCGCCGGATACCCGGGCTCCGGCGCGTCCCGCGATCTGGGCCGGCATCTCCGGCGGAGTGATCGGCGCGGTGTGTTGCGTCGGTCCGGCCGTCGGCGTGGCGATGGGTGCGAGCGCCGGGTCGTTCCTCCTCGCGATGGGCAGCTATCGGTTCGTCACGTTCATCCTCGGGGCCGTGTTCGCCGGTGTCGCGATCTGGCTCGGCCTGCGCCGTCGCCGTGACGCCTGCCCCAGCGAGCGGGCGTTCAAGGCGCTGCGATCCCGGTGGCTGGATGTCACGCTGATCGCGTTCGTGCTGACCTACGCGATCGGCCGATTCTTGGTGCCCCGGGCGATCGAGACCCTGTTCTAGCCTCCGAGCCGCGGCACCGGCCATCGCGCCGAACGCTCGCACGCATCGTCGGCCATCCTCGGCGCGGAGTACCCTCGTCGCGATGACGCCCGAACGACTCACGAGCCTCGATGCGAGCTTCCTGTACCTGGAGACGCCGGCCGTGCACATGCACGTGGCGGGCGTTTCGGTGTTCGACCCTCGCGACGACGGGCCGCTGACCTATGACGACGTGCAGCGGGTCGTGGAGGCCCGGCTGCACCTCGCGCCGAGGCTGCGACAGCGCGTGATGCGCGTGCCGTTCGGGCTCGCACGGCCCCTCTGGGTCGACGACGACCGGTTCGACCTCGACTTCCATCTGCGGCGCTCGGCGATCCCGACGCCCGGCGGGCGGTTCCAACTGGAGCGCGCCGTCGGACGTGTGCTCTCGCGTCCGCTCGATCCCGCCAAGCCGTTGTGGGAGCTGTACGTCTTCGAGGGCCTCGCCGAGCGCCGCACGGCTGTGCTCATGAAGCTGCATCATGCGCTCGCCGACGGCATCTCCGGCATGGCGATCGCCTCCGCGCTGTTCGACCTCGCTCCCGACGCCGAGATCGGCACCCCGCCGGGGACGCCGTGGACGGCCGAGGCACCCCCGACGCGCGACGATCTCTTGCGCGATGCGGCCCAGGATCTCGTGCTGCACCCCCTCGAGGCGATCGGCCACGCCGTGGGCGCGCCCGCCCGCACGCTCGCGGCCGTGGCCGAGACGCTCTCGGGGGTGCGCGACGTGGTTGACATGGGCGCCCCGCCGGCCGGCCCGTTCGACACGCTGATCGGGCCGGCGAGACGGTTCGCGATGGCCGAGGCTTCGTTCGAGCGGATCCGGGAGATCAAGCACGCCCTTGGAGGGACCGTGAACGACGTCGTGCTGACTGCAGTGTCGGGCGGCCTGCATGATCTGCTCGCGCATCGGGGCGAGGAGACGAGCGGACGCACCCTGAGGGTCATGGTGCCGGTGTCGGTCCGTTCGAAGGCCGAGCGGGGTGAGGTGGGCAACCGCGTGGCCCCTGCCTTCGTCGACGTGCCGGTCGGGCGGCTCCGGGCGCGCACGCGACTGCAACGAGTGCGCCGTGCCACCGCACAGCTGAAGGAGTCGTCGATGGCCGTGGGGGCCGACTCGATCATCGGGCTCGGGGCGTACGCGCCGCCTGCGCTCCACGCGATGGCGGCGCGCCTCGCCAGTCGTGGTCGCTGGTTCAACCTCGTGGTGTCGAACGTGCCGGCGCCGCAGGTACCGCTCTACCTCGCGGGCGCGCCGCTCGTCGCGAGCTATCCCGCGATGCCGCTGGGGGAGCGCAGCGGCCTGTCGGTCGCGTGCACGAGTCTCGCCGGAACGATGGCGTTCGGGCTCACCGCCGACTGGGACTCGCTCCCCGACGTCGACGTGCTGGCGCGAGGCATCGAGACCGCGATCGACGAGTTGGAGAAGGCGGCGGCGGCAGCGCCGCGGACCTGAGTCAGCGGTAGGTCTCGGCGTACCAGTCCGCGACCTCGGCGAGCCATCTGCCTGGGGCTTCCATCTGCGGCACGTGGCCGAGATCGGGGAAGATGCGTCCGCGCCACGCTGGGTGCTCGCGCAGCGCGGCCTCGGCGTGGGCGGCCGGCACCAATCGGTCGCGTCGACCGTGCAGCACGAACACCGGGCACCGGACACCATCCATCGCCCTTCGCGCGACGTCGGGGCGGCGGCCGAGCCGTCGGAGCGACCGCCATGCATCGTGAAACGCGGCGGGCGCGTCCGGGTCGAGGGCACGCTCCTTCATCTGATCGACCATGAGCTGCACGACCTCATCGGGGATCGAACGCGGATCGGCCGTGATGAGCCGCAGACCGAGGCGTACCGCCCGCCCCGCCTCGAGGCGGCGCATGCGGGTCTCGAGTACCAGCGGGCCGAGGCCGGGCGCATCGTAGGCGGCGAATCCGGCGATCACCGCCGGATGCGGGAAGGCCCCGCGGACCCACGGGAACGGCGAGCTCGTGAGCACCAGGCCCGCGAGAGACTCGGGCTCCACGGCCGCCTGCAAGATGCCGATCACGCCTCCCATCGAGTTCCCCACCAGCACGACGGGTCCGCTCTCGCGGTCCGCCAGGAACCGCGAGATCAGGCGACGCTCGTCCATCAGGCCCGACCCGCGTCCCGCACGTGGCGAGGAGCCGAACCCGGGGAGGTCGAGGGCGATCACCCGCCCGAGGCCCGCGAGGCCCGGAGCCACCTGCACCCAGTTGACGTGCGAGCCGCCGAGCCCGTGGACGAGCACGAACGTCGTCTCCCCAGGGCCGTCCCATTCGCGGTAGGCGATCGGACCGTCGACGTCGGCGCTGCGGAGTTGGGGCAGATCGACCATCATCCTCGGAAGGCTACCGATGTCGGCGATCTGCCTCTGTGTCGGGAACAGCACATCCAGGAACGTCCGCGAGCCGAACGATCAATGAAGAGCGACGAACGGGAAGGTTTCCGCAGCTCACGGTGTTGAAAAAGGTACCTGAGCCGGGGCGAGGGGGGAGGAGATGGCCGACACGTCCGAGACAAGATCACGCGGTCGTGGCAGCCTTCACGAGACCTCCACACCCGCCCGGCTTTACAAACCCGAGTCCGACCCCCTACCATACCGACGAGCGGCTGCCAAGGCGTTTCTTCCCGCGCGCCTCGATCCCCTGCAGCCGGAACCGCCCGACCGACCGAGGAACCCGAGTTCCCGAGGACCGACGACGTCGCCCCGTGCGATCGAGTGGCCTCGAGGAGGAGCGTGATACGAAGTGCCGGAGCCAGCGCGTCCCCTAGGGACCGATGACGCCGATGACCTGCGCCTCTACCTGGAGGCAGCGGCCCGCGAGCCGCTGCTCACCAAAGAGGAAGAGGTCGAGCTCGCCATGACGATCGAGGCTGGCAAGGAGGCCGAAGAGCGCCTGCGTGCCGGCCGTCTGCGGTCCGAGAAGAGCATCGCGAGGGCCCGCCGTGATGTGCGCACGGCCGAGGCCGCGCGCCAGCGATTCATCATGGCCAACCTGCGGTTGGTGGTGTCGGTGGCCCGCAAGTACCAGGGACAGGGTCTGCCGCTCCTCGACCTGATCCAGGAAGGGAACATCGGCCTGATGCGCGCGGTCGAGCTGTTCGACTGGCGTCGCGGGTTCAAGTTCTCGACCTACGCCACGTGGTGGATCCGTCAGGGCATCACGCGTGCGATCGCCGATCGCTCGCGCTCGATCCGCCTGCCGGTGCACATCCACGACCGACTGCGCAAGCTGAACCGCACGCGGTTCCAGTTCGCGCAGTCGATGGGCCGCGAGCCCTCGCGCGAGGAGCTCGCCAAGGCGCTCGACACCACGGTCGAGGAGATCGACGACCTCACCGAGATGGGTCGCCGTGAGCCGTTGTCGCTGCAATCGCCCGTGGGCGAGGACACCGAGCTCGGCGATCTGATCGAAGAGGTCGACTCCGACGCCGCTTTCAACGAGGTCGAGGACGCCCTGCTCCGCGAGGAGATCGGAGGCGCCGTCGATCGCGTGCTCGACGAGCGCGAGCGCCATGTCGTAGCGCTGCGGTACGGGCTGGAGAATGGGCAGCCGCTCAGCCTGCGCGAGACCGGCAAGGTGCTCGGTCTCTCCGGTGAGCGTGTACGGCTGATCGAGCGTGAGGCGCTGCGCAAGCTGCGCGACTCGAACCTGATCAACGCGGTGGCGCTCGGGTAACCCCGCCGCCCACCTGCGAACCGATGAGCGGCCCTTCGGGGCCGCTCGTCGCGTTCTCAGGCATCGGGTGCGCCGTGCCGATACTCCGGCCACGGGAAGGACTCCTCGACCAGGAGAGCGCCCATGCAGTTGCCGCAGCGCGACGACGAACGCCACCACGAGCCCGATACCGAGGGCGTGCAGCGACGTCTGCGCGTGGCGGAGGCTCGCGTCTACGAGGCCGAGGCTCGGTACGCTGCACTGCTCGAGCAGCTCCCCGCCGCCATCTACACGTACTCGCCGAGGCTGGACGGCCCGACGTACTACATGAGCCCCTACGTCGAGGAGCTCCTGGGGGTTCCGGCGTCTGACTTCCTCGCGGACGAGGGCATCTGGGACGACCTGATCCACCCGGACGACCGCGAGCGCTCCCGTCTCGACTACGAGTCCTACCTGCGCACCGGCCAACCGGAGGCCGGTGAGTACCGGTACGTGCGCCCGGACGGCCGCGTCGTGTGGGTCAGCGACCGATCGTCGACGATCCGCGACGAACGGGGCGAGCCGCTGTACATCCAGGGGGTGATGCTCGATATCACGCCCACGAAGGAGGCCGAGCTCCGGATGCAGCATCTGGCGCACCACGACCACCTCACCGGCCTGCCGAACCGGGCGATGCTCGAGGAGCATCTCGTGGTCGCCGTCGCGAGGGCCAGGCGGCTGGGCTCGGCGGTGGCCGTCCTCTTCCTCGACCTCGACCGGTTCAAGCCCGTGAACGACGTGCACGGACACGACACGGGGGACGAGGTGCTCAAGCAGGTGGCGGTGCGGCTGAAGGCGGTCGTGCGCGATGCCGACCTCGTGGCGCGTCAGAGCGGGGACGAGTTCATCGTGCTCCTCACCGATATCGCTCCGGGTGTCGCGGGCGCCAACGTCGAAGCTTCGATCATCGCCGTCGTGCATCGCATCGAGTCGGCCCTCGAGCAGCCCTTCGGGTTGCGCGTGGGCGACGTCAGGATGCAGGCCAGCATCGGCTGGAGTGTCTTCCCGTACGACGGCGACGACGCCCGCACCCTGCTCCGTCAGGCCGACGAGTCGATGTACCGGCGCAAGCGGGGGCAGCCCTCGCTGACCAGCCTCGAGCAGCGCGCCTGAGGGCGTCGGCCTGCAGGCGCCGCGAGCTACGATGCCGCGCGTGGGTGACGACGCGTTGATCGACACCATCAGGTCGGCGGTGATCGGGGAAGACGAGGCGATCGCCACTCCCTTCGGCGTGCGACGCGTCACGTACGCCGACTACACGGCCTCGGGGCGATCGCTCTCGTTCATCGAGGATTTCATCCGCGAGACCGTGCTGCCGCTCTACGCGAACACCCACTCGGAGTCGAGCGGCACCGGGCTGCAGACTACGCGGTTCCGTGAGGATGCGCGGCGCACCGTGGGCGAGGCGTGCGGCGCGAACGAGCGCGACCACGCCGTGATCTTCTGCGGCAGTGGGTCGACCGGAGCGATCGCCACCCTGATCGACTGCCTCGGACTGCGGCTGCCCGCCGGGCTCGATGATCGGTACGCGCTGCTCGAACGGATCCCGGCGTCGGAACGACCGGTGGTCTTCATCGGACCGTACGAGCACCATTCGAACGACCTTCCGTGGCGGGAGTCGATCGCCGATCTCGTGACCGTGCCCGAGGACCACGACGGTCGTATCGACCTCGCGGCGCTCGAGCGTTCACTGCTCCAGTACGCCGACCGCCCCCTGAAGATCGGGAGCTTCTCCGCAGCCTCGAACGTGACCGGCATCCTCTCCGACGTCGGGGCGCTCTCGTCCCTGCTGCGCCGTCACGGTGCCCTCTCCTGCTGGGACTATGCCGCCGCCGCGCCCTACGTCGAGATCGAGATGACGCCGGGCGGCGACGGGCTCGCCGCCCTCGACGCGATCGTCGTCTCCCCGCACAAATTCGTCGGGGGGCCCGGCACCCCCGGGGTGCTGGTGGCGCGACGCGAGCTGTTCGGCAACCGGGTGCCGAGCGTCCCCGGCGGCGGCACGGTCGCCTATGTGAACCCCACAGAGCACGTGTACCTCGACGACATCGAACGGCGGGAGGAGGGTGGCACCCCCGATATCGTCGGATCGATCCGCGCGGGTCTCGTCTTCCAGCTGAAGCGCGCCGTCGGGGCCGAGGTGATCCGGGAGCGCGAAGAGTCGTTCATCCATCGGGCGATGCATCGATGGGAGCAGAACCCCGCGATCGACATCCTCGGGAGCCATGACCTCCCACGCCTCTCCATCGTGTCGTTCGTCGTCCGGCACCAGGACCGGTATCTCCACCACAACTTCGTGGTCGCGGTGCTGAACGATCTGTTCGGTGTCCAGGCGCGGGGAGGGTGTTCATGTGCGGGCCCCTATGGCCACCGGCTGCTCGGCATCGACCCCGAGACGTCGCATGCGTTCGAGCGCGAGATCGCCCGCGGGTGCGAGGGCATCAAGCCCGGCTGGGTGCGGGTGAACTTCAACTACTTCATCACCGAGACCGTGTTCGAGTACGTGCTCGACGCGGTGGACATGGTGGCGACACACGGTTGGAGGCTGCTCCCCCGATATCGCTTCGACGCGGTGACGGGCATGTGGCGCCACGTGGACGGCCAGCCCGAACCTCCGATGTCGCTCGACGACGTCCGGTATCCAGGTGGCCGGATGACGTTCACCGGCCACCGCCACCGGGCATCTGAGTCGGCCCTGGCCGGCTACCTCGACGAGGCGCGAGCGGCGTTCGCCGCGTCGCCGGCTCCGGCCCCGTCGCCTGGCTCGGGCGAGGCGCCGCTCGACGTCGGTCAGGACTTCGAGCACCTCCGCTGGTTCTGGCTCCCTGAGGAGATCACGACCCGCGCCTGAGCGGGCAGAGGTTCACGCGCGCCGATCGGCGATCGTGCGAGCGCGTGAGACGGCGACCTCGAGCGCTTCGCGGTAGCGCTCGCGGAACTCACCCGGAGACTCATCGGGGCGGGCTCTGACCGCCTCGCCGTACACGAGCGCTAACGTGTGGCGCCGGAGGAGCGACGTCCGGTCGAGTCCGGACCGCGGCCAGACCTCGTGCGTCCCCCAGATCCCTACCGGCACGACGGGTGCACCGGACGGGATCGCGATACGCGTGACCCCCGAGCGGATTCGCTGGAGCCCGTCCTCAGGATCGTCGTTCACACGGCCCTCGGGGAAGATGCCGACGCATGAGCCGCTCTCGGCGGCGGCCACCGCTTCGTCGAGGGCTCCCGTGTCCCCGGTGCCACGCCGGATGGGGACCTGACGTGCCTGCACGAGGATCCACCCGATGGCTCCACTGAAGACCTCGGCTGCGATCAGGTTGCGGGTCGCTCGCCACCGGTGGGTGCCCGTGACGGCCGAGACCGCCGGGCCGTCGAGCACGCTGAGGTGGTTCGGCGCCAGGATCACGGCGCCACTTCGAGGGACGTGCTCGATCCCCTCGATACGGATCCTGAAGACGATCGACATGACGGCGCGGACCAGCGGCGCGCCGATCATCCAGATCCAGTTCATCTCGCTCCCGCGCACGCGCGGATGCTACCGAGTCGTCCCGTTCCCGGCCGCGCCGCTCAGCCGTCGACACCGGGGAAGACGACCACGGACCGGATCACCTCGCCCTTCAGCATCGCCCGCACCGCGTCGTTCAGGTCGTCCTCGGTCAGGGCGATCTCGCGGGTCACCATCGCATCGAGATCCAAGGAACCCTCGATCGCCCACGCCGCCATCCGCGGGAAGTCCTCCTGCGGGATCGGGTCGCCGCCGTCGGTGACGAGCAGGTTCACCTTGTGCGGGTACGCGGCACGGTCCGAGCCGTTCCATGCGAGCGTGACCTCGCTCGGCACGGGGGGCACGCCGATCGCGACGGCGGT
>Ga0075304_1000093_pt1 | contig 21877 bp, 22 predicted proteins | sample Joice_CattailNLA_FD_120067 | JGI IMG/M metagenome (GOLD analysis project Ga0075304, IMG submission 120067) | Natural and restored wetland microbial communities from the San Francisco Bay, California, USA, that impact long-term carbon... | ecosystem: Environmental > Terrestrial > Soil > Wetlands ... | reverse complement strand
GAGCTCGAGAAGGGACGCCTGCGGACCGTCCTCTCGGAGGCGGTGTGGGCAGCCTACCGACGGACCGAGGAGCTGGGCCACGAGCTCGAGGAGCAGACCGCCTCGGACGACTGATCGCGTCGTGGTCGGCCGGCCGGACGGGCCTCCCAGGCACGCATCGACCGACTGGAGCACGAATCGGCCTGCTGTGGCAGGCTTGTCTCTGATACTCCCACCCAGTATCTCGCTGCACTCCCCGCAGGCAAGGATCGAGCCATGGCCGACACAGCGCAGATCGGGGCCGCCCTCCGCCAGGGCGGCATCATCGACATCACCACCACGGGCCGCAGGAGCGGCAAGCCACGCCGCATCGAGATCGTCTTCTTCGACTTCGACGGCCGCATCTTCATCTCCGGCATGCCCGGCCGGCGAGGCTGGCTGGCCAACCTCTCGGCGGACCCGCACCTGACGTTCCACCTCAAGCGCGGCGTGCAGGCTGACCTGCCGGCGATGGCGCGCATCATCACCGACGAAGCCGAGCGGCGGCCCATCATCGAGCGCGTCTGTGCCGCCTGGAACCGCATGGACCGTGTGGAGGTCTTCGTGGCCCGCGCTCCGCTCATCGAGGTCGTCTTCGACGACGCCGCGCTTCTGGCCGCCTAGCGACGCGTTTCGTCTCGGCTGGGCAGGCTCCCGGCGCGACGCCTCATCGATCCCACCACATGGTCACGAGAGGACTGTTGGCCTGATCCGAGCGATCTTGAGGTCCTGCCATGCCAGACATGGGCCAGCGATCGGAGCGTGGCACGGCGGCGTCCACCGGCGAGCCGTGAACACCAGCCCTGCCATCCGTGGCAAACTCGGCCGACGCGCCGCTGTCCGTCGGCTACCACCGATCCCTTCAGTCGGGCCTGGCACGGTGCGGGCGAGGAGAGGACATGGCCGTCGACACCACTCCCGGAACGATGAGCGCCGAAGAGGTCGTGGCGCTTTCGCGCAAGCACACGCTGTTCGAATGGGTGGCCCAGGGCACCGTTGACCCCATCCCCGTGGCCACCGCCAAGGGATCCTACTTCTACTCGGTGGACGGCAAGCGCTACCTCGACTTCAACAGCCAGCTCATGTCGGTCAACATCGGTCACGGCGACCAGCGCGTCATCGACGCGATCGCCGCGCAGGCCCAGAAGCTGGCCTACGCCAACCCCTTCATGGCCCATGAACCTCGCGCCCGCCTGGGCCAGAAGTTGGCCGAGCTGACCCCCGGCGACCTCGACGTCGTCTTCTTCACCAACGGCGGTGCGGAGGCCAACGAGAACGCCATCAAGCTGGCCCGCCAGTTCACCGGTCGGCAGAAGATCCTGGCCCGCTACCGCTCCTACCACGGGGCCACCGGGCAGGTCATGGTGGCCACCGGCGACCCCCGCCGCTGGGCCAGTGAGACCGGCGTGTCCGGCATCGTTCGCGCGCCCGACCCGCACAAGTGGGGACGTCCGGCGCCTGAGCCCGTCGACCGGGCCCTCCAGGAACTGGAGGACGTCATCATGTTCGAGGGTGGCCAGACCATCGCTGGCTTCATCCTCGAGCCCGTCGTGGGTACCAACGGCATCCTCATCCCTCCTGACGGCTACCTGCAGGGCGTCCGCGAGATCTGTGATCGGCACGGCATCCTGCTCATCGCCGACGAGGTCATGAGCGGCTTCGGTCGCACCGGGCGCTGGTTCGCGATCGACCACTGGAACGTGGTACCCGACCTGCTCACCATGGCCAAAGGGCTCACTGCCTCCTACCTGCCCCTGGGCGCCGTGGCGATGCGCCAGCACATCGCCGATGCCTTCACCGACAAGCCCTTCTTCGGCGGCCTCACCTACAACAGCCATCCCATGGGTTGTGCGGCCGCCCTGGCCACCATCGATGTCTACGAGCAGGACGGCCTCATCGAGCGAGCCGCCCGTATGGGCGAGGTCATGCGCGCCCACCACGAGCGGCTCATGGCCAGGCACCCCAGCGTGGGCGCCCATCGCAACCTCGGTCTCTTCGGCATCCTCGAGCTGGTACGCGACCGGGCGACGTACGAGCCCATGGCGCCCTACAACGGCACCAGCGACGAGATGAAGGCGGTCGGCAAGCACCTCAAGGACAATGGCCTCTACACGTTCGTGCGCTTCAACACCATCCACAACAACCCGCCGCTGACCATCAGCGAGGAGGAGATGGCAGAGGGCTTCGAGATCATCGATGCTGCCCTCGAGCACGCCGACAAGGGCGTCCGGGGTTAGTGCCGAGCGCCTGATGCCCCGGGGAATGGCCGTCGTGACTCGCCCATGAGCGACCCATCCCACGACGCGGCGAGCCCGCCCGAGCCATACGGCGTCCTCGAACCCGACGGCCTGGCCAGCGAGAGGGACGCCCTGGCCGACCCCGAATCGTATGAGGTCGTGCTCGACGTCGAGGGCGTGGCCGATGAGCTGGCCACACACTCGGACCGTGGCGCCGAATCGGTGGTGGGCCGCTGGTCCACGCCGCTGGGCCAGGTGGCTCGCACGACGCTGGCGCTGACGATCTTCCTTGTCGCGGGAGCGCTTCTCTGGGAGGCCTTCAAGTGGCTCTTCGGTGACCCCTGGCGCCTGGAGGACATCCTGGGCACGGGGGCCAGCTACTACCACGAGCCTCCCTTCTACCTCTTGCAGGCCAGCGACCGGCAGCTGCCGCACCTCTGGTCCATCGCCGCGGAGATGGTGGAGCCCTATCAACGTGGCACCGACGTGTCGCTCCTGCAGTTCCTCGTCGGATCCGCGCTCTTCACGCTCCGCCAGTCGGTGGCCGGCTTCGCACTGGGGGCGCTCATCGGCATCGGCCTGGCCTCTGTCTTCGTCCACTCCAGGAACTCCGAGCGGGCCTTCATGCCCTACGTCGTGGGTAGCCAGGCGGTGCCCATCGTGGCGCTGGCGCCGCTCATCGTCATCATCTTCGGCTTCGGCGTCACATCCGTCGTGGTCATCGCCACCTACCTCACCTTCTTCCCCGTGACCATCGCGCAGCTGCGTGGCCTGCGCTCCCCTGACCCCAGGGCACTCGAGCTGATGCGCTCCTACGGCGCCTCCAGGTGGGACGTCTATCGCAAGCTGCGCATGCCCGCCTCGCTTCCCTACCTCTTCACGGCCCTCAAGGTCGCCGCCACCGCGGCCGTGGTCGGCGCGCTCATCGGAGAAGGTCCGGGTGGCGTCAAGGACGGACTGGGCAAGGCCATCATCAGCTACACCCAGCAGTACATCACCGGGCCAGAGAAGCTGTGGGCGACCATCCTCGTGGCCGGGCTGGCGGGCATCACCTTCTTCATGGCTGTTCGTATCGCCGAGGTCGTGGTCTTGCGCAGCCGCCAGGGACCGGGCTCGTGACTGACATCGTCGTGAGCCTGAGCGCGGTCAGCAAGACATTCCTGACCAGGGAGGGCGAGGGCACGGTCGCCCTCGAGGCCATCGACCTCGACATCAGGTCCGGTGAGTTCATCTCGCTGATCGGGCCGTCGGGCTGCGGGAAGTCGACGCTGCTGCGCATCGTGGGGGACCTCATCGAACCGAGCCAGGGCCGCGTCGAGGTCAATGGCAAGCCGGCGCCCCAGGCGCGCCAGGATCGCGACTACGGCATCGTCTTCCAGGCCCCGGTGCTCTTCGACTGGCGCACCGTCGAGGCCAATGTGCGCCTGCCCCTGGAAGTCACGGGCATCAAGGGCTCGGAGCGCGACCAGCGCATCAGAGAGATGCTGGACCTCGTCGAGCTGGGCGGCTTCGTCAGGCACTATCCCCACCAGCTCTCGGGGGGCATGCAGCAGCGCGTGGCCATTGCGCGAGCCCTGGCGCTGCAGCCCGCCCTGCTCCTGATGGATGAGCCCTTCGGGGCCCTCGACGAGATGACCCGCGAGCGGCTCAACGCCGAGGTCCTGCGCATCTGGCAGGCCACCGGCAAGACCATCATCTTCGTCACGCACTCCATCCCCGAAGCTGTCTTCCTCTCCACCCGGGTCGTGGTCATGAGCGCACGACCTGGTCGCATCAGCCACGTCATCGACATCGACCTGCCTCAGCCGCGCACGGAGGAGACCCGCGAGTCCGAGCGCTACTACGACCTCGTCACCGAGGTGCGCGAGGCTCTCCGGGGACGAGCCGTCGAGTCCACACCGATCAGGCCGGGGGCGGCACGGACACGGGCTGAGGGCTCCTTCGGATGACGGGGGGATCCGTGGGCTCGACCGGCATCGCGGGTGCCACGCGCATCGGGGACCGCACGGCGGAACGCGTGTGGAGGGCCCTGCCGCCACTCCTGGTCCTGGTCGTCGTCATCGCTGCCTGGGAGGCCTGGGGCGGCGACCAGGTCGGTAACCCGCTGGCGGCACCATCCATCATCGTGGAGGCCCTCGGGGCGAACACCGAGGTGCTCATCCGCAGCGCCTGGGCTACGGTCATCGAGGCGCTCGGCGGGCTCTTCATCGGCACCGCGGCTGGCCTGCTCATGGCTTTCGCGGCGGCCCGCTTCATCGTTGCCCGCGACGTCCTGCTGCCGCTGGCCATCGGAGCTGCGGCGGTGCCCCTCATCGCCATGGCGCCCATCTTCAACAATTGGTTCGGCCTGACCAATCCGCTCTCGAAGATGGCCATGGCGGCCCTGCTCGTCTTCTTCCCCGTCTTCATCAGCGTCACCCGCGGCCTCGTGGAGGTCTCGCCCGCGGCGCTCGAGCTGATGCGATCCTATGCGGTTTCGGATACCGAGGTCCTGCGCAAGGTGCGCATCCCCAACATGATGCCTTTCTTCTTCACGGCTCTGAAGGTGGGCACGACCCTGGCCTTCATCGGTGCCATCGTGGCCGAGTACTTCGGTGGCACCTCGGAGGTGCTCGGTCGGGTCATCATCAATGCCATGTTCGCGGGCAAGTACGGGCTCGCCTGGTCGGGCATCTTCCTTGGCGCTTTCGTGGCCATCGGCGCCTACATGGTCGTCGCGGCCCTGGAACGTCGAGTCATCCCCTGGTACATCGCCCTGCGGGGCGGGGAAGCCTGAGAGCGACCGGGGAGCTGCACGACCACCAGGGGGGTGTGCCGGACCGGCACGTTGCGCTATCGTGCAGCCTTCACACGAAGGGACCGGGCGACCGTTCCCCGAGGAGGCCACGGCGAGGTCGCGCCCGCGATCGCGCCCGAGCAGAGAGGTACACGCATGAGGATCCCGCACCGGGCCGGTTTCGCGCTGGGCGCATCGGCGTTGCTGGCGGCGTCGTCCGTCGGCAGCGTCAGCGCGCAGGATGACCTGACCCCCGTCGACCTGCAGTTGCAGTGGTTCGCGCAGGCGCAGTTCGGAGGCTTCTACGCGGCCAAGGATCTCGGCTTCTACGAGGAGGTCGGGCTGGACGTGACCATCAACGAGACTCCGGCCGACCAGGCGCCCCACGTCCTGGGCTCACAGCCCGACGGCCCCGAGTTCACGATCTCGTGGGTGCCTCGTGTCCTGGAGATCCGCGACCAGGGTGCTTCCGACCTCATCAACATCGCGCAGCACTTCCAGCGCTCCGGGACCCTCTCGGTCTCGTGGGCGGACAGCGGCATCACGGAGCCTGCCCAGTTCGAGGGCAAGAAGATCGGCGTCTGGGACTTCGGCAACGACTTCGAGGTCCTCGCGGCCGGCCGAGCCGTGGACCTTGAGCCCAACGAGGATTACGAGCGGATCATCCAAGCCTTCGACATGAACGCCTTCCTGAACCGCGAGATCGACGTGGCCGAGGCCATGATCTACAACGAGTATGCCCAGGTGCTCGAGACGGTGAATCCCGACACGGGTGAGCTGTACCAGCCCGAGGATATGAACGTCATCAACTACAACGACGTGGGGACGGCCATGCTCCAGGACGCCGTATGGGCCCGGGAAGCCTGGCTGGCCGAGGAGGGCAATGAGGACATCGCCACCCGCTTCCTGGCTGCTTCCTTCAAGGGCTGGCAGTACTGCCGCGACAATCCGGCCGACTGCGTCCAGATCGTCACCGACAACGGCTCCATCCTCGGTCAAGGCCACCAAGCCTGGATGATGAACGAGATCAACGGGCTGGTCTGGCCGTCCGCAGATGGCATCGGCGCCCTGCCCGCGGACACCTGGGACACCACCGTACAGATCATGCTCGGCGCGGACATCATCGCCAACGACCCGGGTGAGGGCGTCTATCGGACCGACCTGGCCGATGCCGCCCGTGCCATGCTCGAAGGTGACGTCACCGGCGAGGGCTTCGAGAAGGCCGTCATCGAGCCGACCCCCGGCGGCGAGTAGCCGCAGGGACTCGGGCGGCGAGTAGCCGCTGGACAACGGCGGGCTCGCCTTCGCGCAGCCCGAAACGAGCGACCGAAGGGGCCGGCCCGCGAAGGGCCGGCCCCTCTGTTGTAAGGAAGGCCGGTCCGAACGGACCGGCCTTCCTTCTGGGCAGAGTCCGCCCGGGCGTCCATCTCGCCGTGCGCCGGCAGCGAACGAATCGCGCTGCTGACCGACGCGTGCTGCACGCGGCGATCATCGCGTCCGTCCCCGGTGGGAGTCCGTCCGCTGCCAGGGAACGCTGCGGCCTTGACGCTGCGTCGTCGGCACTCAGCCAGGCCACTCGAGCCGGATTCGTTCGCTGCCACCGACCACCGTGCGGGCGGTAGAGAGGGGCACCGCGCGGTAGACACCGCAGCGAGGGTCGTAACCGAGGGCCGCGCGTGTCGCGCCTACGACCACCGGCCACGCACGAGGTCGCGGCCGGCGACCAGGGCACGCAGCTTGGGCTTGGTGGCCCAGCGCGCGGTCTGGCTGAAGCCGCAGTCGGGCACCAGCGAGAGCTGCCCTTCGGGCACCCCTGCCGCCAGCACCTTCTCGATGCGCGCCGCGACGTCGTCCGCGGACTCGAGGTAGTAGTTCTTGACGTCGATCACGCCCGCCGAGAGATGGCGCCCGGCGGCCGCGATGTCGGCGGCCACGTCCAGCTCGGCCATCTCGCGGTTGGCCCATTCAAGGACCAGCTCGTCGACTTCGAAGGCGAGAGCCTGGGCAAGCACGGGCCGGTAGAGGCGCTTGCTCAAGGGGCGCCCGTAGAAATTGCCGAAGCAGAGGTGCGCGGCGAGGTAGGCACGCCCGGTGACGCCGGCCGCGGCCGCGTTGAAGAGGGCCGCGAACTCGTCCGAGGCCTCGGGGTGGATGGCCGGGGAGGGCTCGTCGACCTGGATATAGGTCGCGCCAGCCCCGACGAGACCCTCCAGCTCGGCGGCCAGGATGGGCACGAAGGCCTGCGCGGTGGCGATGCGGTCCGGGTAGATCTCGCCGGGGCCATACGTCAGGCGGCCCGAGAGCGTGAAAGGCCCCGGCAGCGTCACCTTGATGGGCCGTGTCGTCCGCGTCCGCGCGTATTCGAACTCCTCGACCACGCCCAGTCCATGGGGTGCCGAGATGGGCTCCAGCACCCTGAAGCGATGCTGTTGATCGTGCCCGGCGGGTCCCAGGCGGCGCGCCGGCTCGAGCGCTTCGACGCCCGCGAGGTGGCGGTAGAACTCGGCCGTGAAGAAGCCCACGCGGCGCATCTCGCCCTCGGACACCACGTCGATGCCGGCCTCTTCCTGGTCGCGCAGGGCGGTGTCGACGGCGTCGTCCTGGACTTCCCGGATATCGACTGGCCCGAGCTCGCCTCGAGTGGCCGCCGCCACGGCCAGGTCGAGCCAGCCGGGATGGGCGTGGGAGCCGACCACCGAGGTCGTCAGGGCAGCGGGTCGGAAGGGCACCGGCATGGGCTGGTCCTCCTGGGAGATCGGGCAGTTGCTGTTCAGGTGGCCTCGATGATGGACCATCCGCCGTCGACGGTGATGGTCTGCCCGCTCACCGAGCGGGACTCGGCCGAGAGCAGGTAGAGCGCCGCTGCCGCCACCTCCTCGGCCGCCACGAAACCACCTGCCAGGGGCTGCTTGCGCCGCGAGAAGGCCAGCGTGGCTTCGTCCGAGGCTGCCCGCTCCGACATGCGCGAGACGGTCAGTGCCGGCGCCACCATGTTGACGCGGATGCCGTGGCTCGCGTAGTAGGCGGCGCTGCTCAGCGTCAGTGCCGCGATAGCGCCTTTGGCCGTGGCATAGGCGTGGGTGGGGAAGAGCTCCGGCACGGGCCGGGTGGCCAGCACGCTGCCCATGTTCACGACGGCACCTCGCTGGCCATCACGGTCCGGCTCCTGCGCCAGCATGGCGCGCAGCACCGGAGCGCTCATGAGCACGTGGCTGGTGGCGTTGAGGCGCAGCGTGGCCTCGAAGGCTTCTGCTGTGAGCGTGTGCAGCGGTCCGTCCCCTAAGCGTCTGCCCGAGCCACCGGCGACGTTGAACAGGCCGTCCACTCGACCGAGTCGCTCGATGGCCGTGGCGGCCGCCTCCTGCGCAGCTGTCGTGTCGACCAGGTCGGCCACCACGAAGAAGGCTGTCCCCCCCATGGCCGTGATGCTCTCGACGAGCTCCTCGCAGCGCGACGCTGTGCGCGAGATGACCGCGATGCGCGCACCCTCGGCCGCGAAGAGGCGCGCCGAGGCCGCCGCGATGCCGGAGGCGCCGGTCACGATGACACCTCGATCGGTCAGTCGTTCCATGCCCTGTTCACCTCTCAGCCGTGTCTACGCTGATGTCGCGCTGCAGCCGCTGGGCGACCGTGGGGTCGAGCATGCCGGCCCCGAGGGCGAGGGCATTGGCCGACCCGCCCGCGACCCCCTGGATCAGGGCCGACTCCATCGGGGCGTCTGCCATGAGGGCCAGCGAGAAGGCGGCGTTGAAGGCATCGCCCGAGCCCACCGCGTTGACGGCCTCCACGGTCGGGACCTCCACCTGCCAGGTGCGCCGGGCGTCTGCAGCTGCGACCTCGCCTGCTCCGTCGGTCACCACCGCCATCGTGGCGCCCTTGTCCACCAGCGCCGTGGCCGCGTCGAGGGTCGAGGCACAGGGCGCAACGAGGCCCGCCTCGATGGCTTCGACGAGACCGATCTTGACCACGTCGGGACGGGCCGCCAGGGCGGCCAGCAATCCGGCCCCGGAGGCGTCCACGAGCAGCGCTCGGCCAGCCCGATGGCAGACCTCGACGATGGCGGCATGGCCCTGGGCGTCGAGACCGGACGGGATGCTGCCGGCCACGATGGCCCGTTCACAAAGCGGCAGCAGCTCGTCTGTGAGCAGGTCCAGAAAAGCGGCGAACTCCTCTTCGGTGGCGGGCGAGGGCTGCTCGTACACGATGATCGCAGAGCCGCTCCGGTCGACCGTGACATACGTGGTGCGCGATTCGGCCGCCGCGTAGGCCCAGCGAGGTGCCAGGCCTTCAGCTGCCAGCGCCTCGGTGATCCAGCGGCCGGCATGGCCGCCCGCGATGCCGGTCGTCATGACCTGGCCTCCCAGGCGGGCGGCCGCTCGGGCCGCGTTGACACCCTTGCCGCCGGGTAGCGCGATGAGCTCGAGCGGCCGCAGCACTTCGCCTGGCACGATGCGCTCGACGTGCGCCGTGCGGTCGACGGCCGGGCTGGGCGTGATGCAGAGCAGCGTCGGCCGCACGGCGTCGGTCATCAGGGCCGAGCCGTCAGGGCGCGATGTGGAGCCCCCTCGCCGCCTACAGTCCAGTACCGAACTGGCGATCGCCGGCGTCACCGAGGCCGGGCTGGATGTAGCCCCGCTCGTTCAGCTGGCGGTCAAGCGCCGCGCAGTAGATGGCCACGTCGGGGTGAGCATCCGTGACCGCGGCCACGCCCTCCGGGGCGGCGATGAGATTGACCAGCTTGATTCGCGTGGCGCCCCACTCTTTGAGCACCTCGATGGCGGCTGTGGCCGATCCGCCCGTAGCCAGCATGGGGTCGAGGATGAGACAGGTGTCCACGGTGCTGTGATCGGGCAGCTTGTTGTAGTACTCGACCGGACGCAGCGTTCGCTCGTCGCGGAAGAGCCCCAGATGCCAGACCTGGGCGGTGGGAAAGAGCTCCAGGAAGGCATCCACCATGCCCAGCCCGGCGCGCAGGATGGGCACCAGGCCAAGGCGCTCCGCCAGCTTGTGGCCGACGGTCTCCTCGAGCGGTGTGTGCACGTTGATCTCGTCGAGACGGGCATCGGCCAGGGCTTCATAGCCCACCAGCCAGCTGATCTCGCGGACCAGCTCGCGGAACTTCTTGGGCTCGGTGGTCTCCTCGCGCAGGAGGGCCAGCTTGTGGAGCACCGCAGGGTGCCTGGAGATGAAGAGGTTGGACTGCTCGGGCACGGCCGCCTCCGGACTGCAGCTCAGATGGCGAGTCCTGATTCTACGGCCCGCGGCGCCCACGTGTCGGCGTCGAGCGGCTGCCATCGTCCTGTCATGACCCCAGGGCTCGGCCCGCGATACCATCGCCACGTGCCCGACCCCCAGTCTCCCCTGGCCCTCGCTGCGAACGACGTCAAGCCTTCCACGGGTCCGGTTCGGGAGGCGCGCAAGCGCTCCGGCCGGAGCAAGGCCCAAGGCGCTCCGCCATCGCCGCCGCCGGTCCTGGTCGAGGTGCAGAGGGGCGGAACGATCGAGAGCCGGCACCGTGGCCATGTCGTGCAGGTCGATGCCTCTGGTGCGGTCATACGGGCGGCCGGGACGCCGACCACGGTGGTCCTGCTGCGCTCCACCATGAAGCCCCTCGCGGTCGTCGCTCTCATCGAGTCGGGTGCCGCGGACGATCTTGGCCTGACGCCGCTCGAGCTTGCGGTGATGTGCTCCTCTCACACGGGCGAGGACAAACACGTGCGCACGCTCCAGGCTGTGTTCCGGCGCGCCAGCGTGACCCAGGCGCTGCTGCGCTGTGGAACGGACGGCGCGCCCAGCGACGCCCTCACGTCGGCCCGCCTGGCACGAGACGGCGAGACGGCCAGCCCCATCCGCCACGGCTGCTCCGGCTTCCATGCCGCCTGCATCCTCATGAGCGCGCACGCTGGCTGGACGCTCGACGACTACAGCGATCCGGGACACCCCAGCCAGGTGGCCATCCGCGACACCGTAGCCAGGCTCCTGGGCCGGGTGCCCGCCACGCTGCAGACCAGCCCGGACGACTGCGGCCTGCTCACGTTCGAGGCTTCCCTCGTCGAGCTGGCCCGGACCTACCTCTTGCTGGCTGATCCTGAGGGTCCCGCCTCCACACCAGCCCAGACCGCCTCTGCCCCGGCTCTTCTCCGCGTCCGTGACGCCATGATGGCCGCCCCCGACATGGTCGGGGGCACCTACGACAACCTCGATACCGAGCTCATGCGCCGTCGCCCCGGGGCGCTCGTGGCCAAGGCAGGATCCGACGGCCTGCGTGCGCTGGGGCTGCTAGCCGGGCCTGGTATGGACGGCCCCCCGGCAAGCGGGCTGGCCATCAAGATCGAGGACGGGGACCTTTCGCGACGCGCCATCAAGGCGGCCTCCGTGGAGGTCCTGGCCCAGATCGGCGTCCTCGACGAGCGCGACCTGCGTGCCCTGGCCGCCTTCCATCACCCCGCCGTCCATACGCCCGACGGCCGCGAGGCAGCGACCGCGCTGCCGCGCTTCGAGCTGGCGCCGCTGGGCGAGCTGACCTGAGCGGCTGGACGAGCGACGAGGCGACGATGCCACCCCTGCGCCGGGCCGACGACCCATACCGCATCCTCGGCATCGCGCGCGGCGCCGATCTCGACCAGATCAAGGCCGCGCACCGTAGGTTGGCCAAGCGCTTCCACCCTGACCGAGCGACCGGCGATGAGCAGCGCTTCCTGGCGGTCCAGGAGGCCTACAAGCTCCTCTCCGACCCCACACGACGGGGGGAGTGGGATCGCCGCCATCCGAGCGGCGGGAAGCCCGCCGAACGCCCCAGGAAGACCGCTGCCCCTGACGAGGCCACGGCTGCCCGTGGTGAAGCGACCGCCGCCCGCCGCGAAGCCACTGCCGCCCAGCGCAGGGCGCGTGCGCGAGCGGTCCGCCCGCAGCCGCCTCCTGGCCGGCGCACCACGACCTGGTCCGCAGAACACGTGCCCTGGTGGCAGGACTTCCGTCCCGAGGCACGCAGCAGGGACAACGGTGCCGACCGCGGCGAGCGGTCGGGCACGGCGGGCCCGGAGCAGGCCGATACGGCTCCGGACCAGGCCCTCGATCTCGACGTCTTCAGCCGCTCCAGCGGCGCCGCCTGGTCCATGGCTGCCCGACGTCACTTCCGCCGTGGGGACGCCGACCTGCCCTCTCGCGGAACGTGGCGCTACCGCGGCTCCCAGGTCGTGACCGGTGCGGAGGCCCGCAAGGTCGCTGCCGAGGAGGCCATCCGGGGACGTCGGCGGGCCGGCCGCGGTGAGCGCGGGCGCAACGAGGACATGGAACGATGATCGGGCCCCGCTGTCGCATCGCGCCCAGCCCTACCGGGCCGCTCCACGTCGGCACGGCACGGACCGCGCTCTTCAACTACCTCTTCGCACGCCAGGCCGGCGGCACCTTCATCCTGCGTCTCGAGGACACCGACCGGGCCCGCTCGACGCTGGAGTACGAAGAGGACATCCTCGATGGCCTCCACTGGCTCGGCCTTCAGTGGGACGAAGGCCCTGAGGTCGCCGGTCAGCCCGCCCTGGGGCCGTATGGCCCCTACCGCCAGTCTCAGCGAGGCGACATCTACCGAACGGCCATCGAGCGGCTTCTCGACGAGGACAAGGCTTACCCATGTTTCTGCACGACCCAGGAACTGACCGCTGATCGCGAGGCACAGCAGGCTTCGGGCCACGATCTGGCCTACGTGGGTCGCTGTGGGGGCCTGACCACGGACCAGCGCGAGGCGCGCCGCTCCGAGGGGCGGCCGGCCGTCGTTCGCTTTCGTATCGGCCCCGGGGTCGTCGAGTTCGACGACCTCGTTCGGGGCCATGTCACTATCGACACGGGTGCACTCGGTGGCGACATCGTCATCGCCCGCTCGGATGGCTCCCCGCTCTACCATTTCGTCGTCGTGGTCGACGACATCGGCATGCGCATCAGTCACGTCATCCGCGGCGAGGACCACCTGTCCAACACGCCCAAGCACGTGCTCCTGTTCAACGCCCTGGGCGCCCAGCCGCCGTTGTTTGCGCACCTACCCCTCATCCTCAACCCGGATCGTTCCAAGATGAGCAAGCGCAAGAGCCAGACTGCCATCAACGCTTATCGTGAGCAAGGCTACATACCTGAGGCCATCGTCAACCATCTGGCCTTGCTGGGCTGGTCGAGTGGCGGCGACGAGGACCTCTTCAGCCTGGCCGAGCTGGTCGAGCGCTTCGATCTGGAGCGCGTCCAGCCCTCCGGGGCTATCTTCGACCTCGACAGGTTGGACTGGCTCAACGGCCAGTGGATCCGCCGCCTCGACGCCGAGGACCTCATCGAGCGCGCCCTGCCCTTCCTGGTGGCCTCGGTGGAGACGCAGGCAGCCCTCGGCCACGCGACCCGCCAACCCACGCGCGACGACCTCGCGGTCTTGCTGCCACTGGTGGCGGAGCGCTTGCCCCGCCTCGATGCCATCGGCCCCATGCTCGATTTCGTCTTCGTGGACGACATCAGCGTGGATCTCGGGCAGCTCGTCCCCAAGCGCTGGGATGCCGCGACGACCTGGGCCGGGCTTACGGAGGCGAGCAGGGTCGTCGAGTCCGTGGGCCCGGTGAGTTTCGAGGCGGATGAGCTCGAGCCGCCCTTGCGCGCCCTCTGCCACGAGCAGGCCTGGAAGGTGGGCGACCTCTTCATGGCCATCCGCGTTGCCATCACAGGCCGAACGGCCACGCCACCGCTCTTCGACACCATGGTCGCTATCGGATACGAGCGGACGCTCCGACGACTCCGCTCCGCAGCGGAGCTACTCAGGCCAGCCATGGAGGGATCCCCAGATGCATCTGACCCGTGATGACTTCGCGACCTGGCTGGGTCGCTACATCGACGCCTGGCGCAGCCACGACGCCGGAGCGATCGGCGGACTCTTCAGCAGCGATGCTTCGTATAGCTACAGGGCCGGCACCCGGGTGATCCTGGGCCGGGAGGCCATCGTGGGTGCCTGGTTGGCGGAGGATGACGACGGGACGTGGGAGGCTCACTACGAGCCCCTTGCCGTGGAGGCCGAGGTCCACGTGGCGATCGGCTGGACGCGCTACCACCGCGAGGACGGCAGCCTGCGCGACGAGTACAGCAACATCTTCGTCTGCCGCTTCGATGACGCCGGCCAGTGCCGAGAGTTCACCGAGTGGTGGATGCGCACCGGTCCGGGGCTGGACGCCTAGCCGCATGGCTCGCTCCGTCCTTGTCGTCGATGACGAGCCGACGCTTCGCGAGACGCTCGCGGAAGCCCTGGTGGCAGATGGGCTTCTCGTGACCACGGCGGCTGACGGCCGAGAGGCCCTGGAGTCCTTTCGGGCCGAGTCACCGGACCTGGTCTTGCTGGACCTCATGCTGCCTCAGGTCTCAGGCATCGAGGTCTGCCGCATCCTGCGCCGCGAGTCGAGCGTACCCATCATCATGCTGACCGCGCGGGACAGCGAGATCGACAAGGTGGTGGGCCTCGAGATCGGTGCCGACGACTACGTCACCAAGCCCTTCAGCCTGCGCGAGCTGCTGGCACGCGTGCGCTCGCAGCTGCGACGCCTGGACGGTGCTCCGCCGCCGGCCGCGGGCGCGGCAGCCGCGACGGGGTCGCCGCTCATCGAGCTCGGCCCTGTATCGATCGACCTGGCCGGCCATCGACTCATTCGCGAGGGCAAGGAACTGCCTATCAAGCCCAAGGCCTTCGAGTTGCTGGCCTTCCTGGTGCGCAACCCGGGCCACGTCTTCAGTCGGGACCAGCTCCTGGAACGGGTCTGGGGCTACGACTACGCCGGGGAGACTCGGACGGTGGACGTCCACGTCCACTGGTTGCGCACCGCCATCGAGGCCGACGCTGGCAAGCCGCGCTACCTGCAGACCGTACGTGGCGTGGGCTACGTCCTGCGCCTCCCGGAAGGCCCGATAACGCAACGTTGACACGGCGATGATGAGGCGTTGACGGTGCCTCCTCAGATTCGTGTCCAGTGAGTGCTTCACATCCCGCCAGGGCCCCGCACATCGTGGACCCGCCCGAAGGCTGCGTTCAGGCGCCTGGCCTCCTCCAGCGTTCCTGGCGCCACCCGCAACGACTCCCCGCGGGTTGGCGCTCGGAGCGCTTCGCGCGTGCCGTCGATCGCACGCGCCGGCAGCTGCAGCCCATCCGGACGCTCAGCGCATCGTCGGACTGGGAGCTGCATGGCTGGCGCACCCTCTGTCAGCGCGCCGCCAGTTGAGCCTGCGGCGGGTCAGGGCTCGCCGGATCCGTCGGCTCACAGACCAGCTCCGTCGCCCGCGCCGCGCTTCCGCTTCCGGCGCGGCTCCTGGACACCACGGCCACGGCAGGGCATGGCGATCGAGCGCGCCTATCCTAGGTCCATGCCTGAGGAGCACCCCGCCAGCGTCTCCGAGTCAGAACTCGCCCTGGTCGCCGATCATGCCTCCCTCGGGCTGATCCGCTTCGACTCCGCACTCCGAGTGCGCAGCGCCAACCTGGCCGCTCACCACGCTCTCGAGAGGCGGCCGGGCAGCCTGATCGGCAAGACCCTCATGAGCACCTTCGTCGACCATCGACTCGAGGAGCTGGTCCGGGCCGCCGCCGGCGGCGAGAGCGGTGGCCGTGAGCTGGACTCCGTGGACCACGCCAGCATCATGGTCCGCGCCCGTCCGGCTTCGGGAGGTGGCGCCTGGGTCACGCTCGAGAACGTCACCGAGCTGCAGCGGCTGCGTCGCATGCGCAGCGAGTTCGTGGACAACCTCAGCCACGAGCTACGCACGCCCCTCGCCAACGTGCGCTTGCTTACCGAGATGCTCATGGACGACCTGGAGCGCGAGGAGGTCTCCACGCGCGTGCGCGAGCGCGTCGCCACCATCGACGTGGAGACGGGCCACCTCGTGCAGATGGTCAACGAGCTGCTCGACCTTTCGCGGATCGAGCAGACGTCCACGCCGATCCGGCACGACGAGGTGTTGCTTGGACCCCTCGTGGCGTCCTCACTGCAGCGCTTGCGCACGTTCGCCGAGCGCCAGGGCGTCATCCTCGTCGAGCTGGTGCCCGACGACTTGCCGCCGCTGCTCGGCGACGAGGAGCGACTGGACCAGCTGCTCATGAACCTGCTCCACAACGCCATCAAGTTCTCGCCCGACGGCGGCACCGTGACCGTCACCACGGAGGAGCGGCCGGACCAGGTCGTGGTCTCGGTGAAGGACCATGGGATGGGCATCCCCGCCAAGGATCAGGACCGCGTCTTCGAGCGCTTCTACAAGGTCGATCGGGCGCGCCAGCGAGGCCTCGGTGGGACCGGACTCGGCTTGGCCATCGCCAAGCACATCGCCGAGGCCCATGGTGGCCGCATCTGGCTCGTATCCGCCGAGGGCGAGGGCTCGACGTTCAGCTTCTCCGTCCCGTTCGCCTGATCAGGAAGCCAGCAGGTCCGGGGGCAGCAGCCAGCGCAGCACGCCCTCGCCATCGCCCAGGCGCGTCTCCAGGTCGATGCTGGCGAGGGTGCCCTTGCGCAGCGAGAGGCCTGCGGCGTCGATGAGATAGGCCAGCAGATCGGAGAAGTCCGGGTCGTGTCCCACCAGCATGGGCTCGCGTGCGCCCAGCTCGTCGAGCAGCGCCCAGAGCTCGCGCTTGCTGAAGCCTCCTGCCAGTCGGTCGTCGCGGCGCACCGTCATGTCCAGCTCCGCGGCCACGATCTCGGCCGTCTGAAGGGCACGCAGTGCGGGGCTGCTGGCGATGACGTCGGGCCGCACGTCGTGGTCGCGCAGGAAGCGGCCCAGGCGCTCGGCCTGGCCGCGTCCCTTGTGCGTCAGCGGGCGAAGCGAATCGTCGCCCTCCCAGGACATGGCATCGCCGGCGTGGGCGTGGCGCAGCAGGTGCAGTCGCACCGAGCGGCCATCTCCCCCGAACCTCGACGCGGGCATCGGCACAGATTGGCACGACTGCCCGACGCGTGCGCACGCGCGAGTGCCACGCGCGCCCCGCGTGTTGCCTGTATGCAACAGCGGACCCAGGCTGCCCGGTGTGACCGCGGACGACGTCAGGCGGGAACTGTCTTGGCCCGCTTCTGCTCCACGGTCAGGAACAGGTCGATACGCTGGCTGAGAGCCGTGAAGACGCGCCGGAAGGCGCGCAGACGATCCTCGTCGCTACCCTCCGCCTGGGAGGGGTCGTCATAGCCCCAATGCAGACGCTCGCCCTGGCCAGGGAAGACGGGGCAGTTCTGACGCGCCGTATCGCAGACGGTGATGACGTAGTCGAAGCGCTGGCCCATGAGCTCCGTCACGGACTTGGAGCGGAGGCCCTCGGTGGGAAGGCCTGCTTCGCGGAGCACCTGCAGGGTCATCGTCCGCACCTCGGAGGGCTCGGTGCCCGCGGACTCGACCTCGTAGGCCTCACCACCCTTGGCCCGCAGCAGCACCTCCGCCATGATCGAGCGGGCCGAGTTGTGGGTGCACACGAAGATGACCCGCGTAGGCCCCTGGCCTCGCTCCCCGCCGGCGTGGCTGCCACCGGGGCCGCTGGTCATGGGTTGAGGTCCTCCACCGCGCCGGTGGCCAGGTAGACGATGTCCTCGGCGATATCGGTGACGCGGTCACCGGTGCGCTCGAGGTAGTGCGCGGCGAAGAGGATGCGAGCGCCCGGGTCGACATTGGCCGGGTCGGCGCGCATGAGTTCGAGGGTCTCTGTGAAGAGGCGGTGGTACATGTCATCGATGGCGTCGTCGCCCTTGGCCACCTCGCGGGCACGGGTCTCGTCCACCTCGACGACGACGGAGAGGATGCTGCGCACCTGCTGCACTACGAGCCGGCCCATCTCGGGCAGGCCGACGTAGTCCCGCAGGGGCGCCTGCGGCGCTAGCTTGCGGGCCTGCTTGGCGACCGACGAGGCGTGATCGCCCATGCGTTCAAGGTCGTAGGCGGCATGGTCCAGCGCCATCAGGAAGCGCAGGTCACGTGCGACCGGTTGATCACGCACGATGGCCTGCGATATGAGCTCGGAGATGCGCTGCTGCTCGGTGTTGATGTCATCATCGCCTTGGATGACCGCCAGCGCCGCCGTCGCGTCATGCCGCTCGAGGGCATCGATGGCCGCCGCAAGGCGCTCGGCGACCATGCTGCCCAGGCGCAGGATGCCGTCCTTGATCTCCTGCTCTCGCGCCTCCATCTGCTCGCGCTTGAATGGTCGCGGGAGCTCTGCCAGCGGGTGCGTCTCAAGGTCGGTCGGCAGGGGCGCACTCGAATCGGCCTCCGTAGACACGGCAGGCTCATCGTGCTGTCGTCCGGTCGGGTCGGTCATGGCCTGCTCCTCATCCGAAGCGACCAGAGACATAGTCTTCGGTCAGCTGGTTCCTGGGGTTGGTGAAGATCTCGCTGGTGGGGCCTTTCTCTACCAGATAGCCGGCGCGATCTTCGCCCATGGTCAGGAAGACCGTCTCGTCCGACGCGCGCGCAGCCTGTTGCATGTTGTGAGTGACGATGAGGATGGTGAACTCGTCGCGCAGCTCGAACATGAGCTCCTCGATCTTGAGGGTGGCCACCGGGTCCAGGGCAGAGCAGGGCTCATCCATGAGGATGACATCGGGCTCCACGGCGATGGCGCGGGCGATGCAGAGACGCTGCTGCTGACCGCCAGAGAGTGCCGTGCCGGGCTGCTTGAGCTTGTCTTTGACCTCATCCCAGATGGCAGCGCGGCGCAGGCTGCGCTCGACGAGCTCATCCATGTCGCCCTTGTAACCCGCGATGCGGGCCCCGAAGGCGATGTTCTCACGGATCGACTTGGGGAACGGATTGGGCTTCTGGAAGACCATGCCGATGCGGCGTCGCACCTCGACCGGATCCACCCTGGGGTCGTACAGGTCCACGCCGTGGTAGAGGATCCTGCCCGTGTTATGCGCCACCGGCACCAGGTCGTTCATGCGGTTGAAGCAGCGCAGCAGCGTCGACTTGCCGCAGCCGGAGGGCCCGATGAAGGCAGTGATGCGGTTCCTGGGGATGTCCATCGTGACGTCGCGGACGGCCCGGAAGTCCCCGTAATAGGCGTTGAAGTCCGAGACCTCGAAGACGTTCTCCGTCGCGGGGCTGCTCTTCTGCTCCCCACCTCCGCCCACGTCGACCTTCATCCTCTGCATGGTCTCGACACGTGCGCCGGCCTGGGCGGACCCGTCGAGCGTGGCGGAGGACTGGCCGTTCGCGGAGCTACCCTGAGCGACCGAGCCATCCTGCTGTTCCGTCATCGTCTCACCACTTTCGCGCATATCGGTTCCTCAGGATGATGGCAAGGCCATTGATGATGAGCACCAGCACGAGCAGGACGATGATGGCTGCCGCAGTCAACTCACGGAACTCCGTGCGTGGCTGTCGCGACCAGCTGAAGATGATGGTCGGCAGCGAGGTGTAGGGCCCCTGCAGGCGCTCCACCACGCTGGCGCTCGCGGCCACCGAGAAGAACCCGGTCAGGGCACCAACGAGCAGCAGTGGGGCCGTCTCGCCGAAGGCACGCCCGATGGTCAGGATGGTACCCGTCAGGACACCCGGCATGGCGTACGGCAACACGTGGTAGCGGATGACCTCCCACTTCGTGGCCCCGACCCCGAAGCCTGCCTCGCGGATGGCTCCGGGCACCGCCCGCAACGCCTCGGCAGAGGCGATGACCGTGATGGGCAGGACGACGATGGCCAGCGTGAAGCCGCCCGAGATGACGCTCGGGCCGCCGGTCCAGGGCCGCAGCAGGACGACGAAGACGGCGATGCCCAGCAGGCCGTACACGACGGCGGGGACACCGGCGAGGTTGCGAACCGTCGTGTTGATGAGCCGGGTCACAGCGTTGTCGGTGGCGTACTCCTCGAGGTAGACAGCCGAGGCGACGCCGATGGGGATGGCCAGCACGGCCACGAAGAGCATCAGCAGGAGCGACCCGAAGAGGGCCTGGCCGATGCCTGCCGTAAGCGGGTTCGACGACGTCGGCGCGGTCAGGAAGTCGACGAGGTCGCGCTCCTGGAAGACGGGGATGGCGCCGATGAAGATGTCCGTGAGGAGCCAGATGAGGACGCCGAGGGCGATGAGCAGCGAGGCCAGCAGGGCCAACTCGAATACGACGCTCCGCCAGTCCCGCCGCTGTCCCATGATGGCCTGCTCCACGGCCTCGGTCGCGGACTGTGGCGGCCGGAGGGCTTGAGGGGAGGCGGCCATCTCAGTATCCCTTCCGCATGCGGCGCACGAACGCTTCGCTCACCAGGTTCAGCGCCAAGGTCATGAAGAAGAGCAGCAGCCCCACGAAGAAGAGGCTGTGGAAGGCCACGCCGCCACCGACGGCGTCGGAACCGATGGCGATGACGGTCATGGCACCGGTCATCGTCTGGCCCGGCAGGCACGGGTTGAGGTTGAAGGTCGCACCACCGACCCCGCCCGCCGCGATGGCCACGATCATCGTCTCGCCGATGGCTCTGGAGAATCCCACGATGAGCGATGCCACGATGCCTGAGACGGCAGCCGGCACCACGATGCGGAGGCTGGTGGTGCGCTTCGTGGCTCCGATCCCGTAGGAGGCCTCGCGGAGGTTGTTGGGGACCGCGTACATGGCATCCTCGGAGATCGAGGCGATGAGCGGAGTGATGAGGATGCCCACCGCGATGCCCGCCGAGGCCATCGTGAACACGGGGGTGTTGCCCGGGCAGACACTCTGGACGATCGTCGGGCTCAGGACCGTCAGCGCGAAGAACCCCAGGACGACGCTGGGGATGGTGGCCAGGATCTCAAGGATGGGCTTGAGCCAGCCGCGCATGCGAGGACTGGCGTACTCGGCCAGATAGATGGCCGCGCCCAGCCCGAGCGGGGTGGCCACGATCATGGCGATGACAGCGATGACGAACGTGCCCGCGATGATCGTCGACAGACCGTACTCGCCCGATCGTGGTTGCCAGACATCGGCAACCAAGGCACCGGCATCGATGCCCTGCAGGAAGACGATCGTATCCCCGAGCAGCGAGAGCACGATGCCGACCGAGATGAGGATGGCCAGCGTCGCGGCGATGAAGAAGACCGACCGGATGATGCGCTCGCGGCGCCGTCGTCCGGGGTGACCGCGGAGGTCCTCGAGCGTCATTTGGGGAGTGGTCATCGGTTCAGGCCATGCTCGTGCGGGTCATCGACGCTCCTCCTTCCGGATGGCCGGAGGACCGGACCCCGGGACGCGGGTCCGGTCCTCTCACAGCCTGGGAGAGAAGCGCTGTGGAAGCCGTCAGCCCTTGGCCGCTTCCCAGGCGGCCCGGGTCTCCTCGAGTGCCTCCGGCGCGAGCTCGACATAGCCGGCCGCAGTCACGTTCTGGATGCCCTCGTCACTCAGGTAGTAGTCCACGAAGGGGACGACGACCGGGTTGTCGGCCATCCGCTCGACGGCAGGGTAGATGAAGAGGTCGCGCGCGATAGGGTAGGTGTTGGCCGCCACGGTGTCATGGTCCGGCCCGATGCAGGTACCGTCGCCGCCGTCGATGGGGACCATGCGGACGCGGTCGGCGTTGTTGATGGCGTAGGCGTAGCCCACGAAGCCGATCGCATTGGGGTCGCCACCGACGCCGTCGATGATGACGTTGTCGTTCGGGCTGGCCGTGTAGATCGAACCGGGCTGGCGCGTGTTGGGATCGGTCGCGGCAGCCTCGCTGCCTGCCTCGGCTCGCGCTTCCTGGATGTCCTCGAGGGTGATCTCGATGAATGAGCCCCACGTCCCCGACTCATCCCCGGGTGCCGTGATGGAAAGGGCGCCGCTCGGCCAGGTCGTGGTCCCGGAGCCTAGCTCGCTCGCGAAGGCAGCCACCTCCTCCCACGTCTCGATGGCCTTGGGCTCCTCCTG
>Ga0075304_1000091_pt1 | contig 21960 bp, 12 predicted proteins | sample Joice_CattailNLA_FD_120067 | JGI IMG/M metagenome (GOLD analysis project Ga0075304, IMG submission 120067) | Natural and restored wetland microbial communities from the San Francisco Bay, California, USA, that impact long-term carbon... | ecosystem: Environmental > Terrestrial > Soil > Wetlands ... | reverse complement strand
TCGGGCAGGACCATGTCGGGGCGCTCCCGGTAGGCCTTGATGATGCTGAAGATGTAGTCCCAGCGACCGGCGTTGAGGCCCGCGGCGTGGTCGCGCAGCTCGTGGAGGATCTCCTCCATCTCGAAGGCCGCCCAGATGGTCTCGATGAGCACGGTGGCGCGGATGGTCCCGAGCGGGATGCCGAGCCTCTCCTGGCCCAAGACGAAGGCGTCGTTCCAGAGCCGGGCCTCGAGGTGGGACTCGAGCTTGGGCAGGTAGTAGTAGGGGCCGAGGCAGGGGCCGGCGCCCCGCTCCAGGGCTGCTCGCCCGGCGTTGGCGAGGTGCAGGCCGAAGTCGAAGAGGCTGGCCGAAACGGGCTCGCCATCGACCGTCACGTGGGCCTGGGTCAGATGCCAGCCGCGGTGGCGCACGAGCAACGTGGCGGTCTCCTCGTCGAGGGCGTAGCGCTTGCCCTCGGGGCTCGTGAAGTCGACCTCGCGGTTGACCGCGTCGAGTACGGTGGTCTGCGCCCCGAGGACGTTGGCCCAGGTCGGCGAGAGGGCGTCCTCGATGTCAGCCATGAAGACGCGCGCTCCGCTGTTGAGCGCGTTGATGAGCATCTTGGGCTCCGCCGGACCGGTGATCTCGACGCGGCGGTCGACAAGGTCGGTGGGTGCCTCCGCGACGTGCCATTCGCCATCCCGGATCGAGACCGTCTCAGGCAGGTAGTCCAGCGCCCTGCCCATCGCCAGTGCCGCTCGGCGGTCCCTCCGCAGCTGGAGCAGCTCGAGGCGTCGCGGGTTGAGCTCGCGCTGCAGATCGGCCACGAGCTGCAGCGCCTCGGTCGTGAGGATGCGGCGCGCGTCATCGGGAACAGCGGCCGTGATCTCGATGCCTTCAGGCAGGGCTTCACTCATGTGGCGACCTCCACGGCTTCCTTTGGCTGCACGACCTCGTCGAGTCGTCCTAGCATGACGACCGCCCCGAGGTCGGTGAGGATGGCGCGCGCCTCGGCGGCGAGCCCCTCTCGGTCGGGCAGCACATCCCCCAGCAGCGCCAGCATCTCCATCTCTGTTGTGGCGATGTCCGGCTGCATGTCGAGCCTGCGCCAGGCTGCTAGTGCCTCGCGGAAGCCGTCGAGCGCAGCGCCTGGCGAGCCGTCCAGGGCGAGCAGCGCCGCCCGACCCTGCGTCACCGTGGTGGCCTTCACGTCGGTGGGCCAGGCCAACCCGTCGAGATGCTCCAGCGCGGCCGCCAGCCGGCCCCGCTCCCGCAGCCACGTCGTGGCGTGCACTGCGAAGCAGACCGCCACCACTGCCTCGCTGAAGTGCGCCGTGCCTTCGGCCGCTCGCATGGTCAGGCCGTCCACCGCGTCGAGATCTCCAGCGGCATACGCCTCGAAGGCCTTGAGGGCGGACGACCAGGAGCGCACGTGGATGAGCTCGGGACCCTTGATGTCTGCGGCCTCCGCAACGTCCGACACGCTGGGACCGGGACGGCCAAGGTGCGCACGGGCGACGCTCGCGATGCCCTCCAGGCCCGCTCGCCAGAGCGGGATGAGGTGCGGACGAACCAGCTCTTCTGCCCGTGCGATGGGCTGCTCCCACTCGCCCAGCAGCAAGGCGGCGAAACCCTCGTTGGCGGCCAGCGACACCGCCCAGGTGCCCTGGCCGTAGCGCTCCGCCAGCTCGACGCCCTCTTGCGCGATCTGGTAGCCACGCCTCGGATCGACGCCGATGGACAGGTCCGAGAGGTTCATGCGGACTCGCAGCTGCGTCTGCACGAGCCCGTGACGCTGGGCCAGGCGCAGGCCGCCTTCGGCGACGACGATGGACTCGCGATGGCGGCCCCGAAGGCCGAGCGACCAGGCCTTGGTGGCCAGGAGCTCCGCGATGGCCGCCTCGGCCATGAGGTGTTCGGCGATGGCGAGCCCGCGCTCCACTGCGGCGGCGCCGTCGTCGAGGCGACCCAGGAAGAGGTTCGCCCGCGCCTGCTCGTTGAGCAGGCGCGGGGCACTCGGCCGGGCAGAGCTGTCATCGATGCGCCCGATCGGATCGGCCAGGAGCGCCACAGCCTCCTCCGAGCGCGACGTGCTCACGAGGTAGGCGGCCAGCGTGGCGACGGCGTCGTCGGCCTCTTCGTCACGGCCGTCGGCGGTGTACCACTCGATGGCATCGCGGATGTAGCGCTCCCCGACCGAGCCATCGGTGGATGCCCATGCCGGTGCAGCAGCCATGACCCAGAGCCGGGCGCGCTCCTCAGGCTCGCCGGTCACGCTGAGGGCCTCCTCGATGAACGTCACGGCCGCGGTGTTGGCGTGAAGCGAGATGGACCGCTCGGCTGCCGCCCGCAACGCGACTCGAGCCTGCGCGGCCGCGGCTTCTCCGTCGGGACCGCCGGGCGCCGAGCGATAGGCGTCCAGGAAGTGACTGGCCACGAGGCCCGCCAGCTCGTCGTCACCGAGCGCCTCGTAGTACCCGGCAGCCGCCAGATGGCGGTCCCGTCGGTCGCGTCGAGAGAGCGTCGAGTACGCGACTTCGCGGAGCAGGCTCTGCACGAACGCATACTGTTCCCGCTCGCCGCTCCCGCGCTGACGTTCGAGGGTGAAGATCTCCTTGCGGATGAGCTGCTCGAGGAGCCCATCCAGGTCTGCTGCGCTGGCGCCGCTGACGGCGCCAAGGGCGGACCTGGTGAAGGACTTGCCCAGGACAGCTGCGTCCTGCACGAGGCTTCGCTCGGCTGGCCCCAACGCGTCGAGGCGGGCGCTGATGAGCGCCTGCAGTGATGCGGGCACCGCCACCTCGACCGAGCTGTCGACGAGCCGGTAGCGCTCGCCGTCTCGGACGAGCCGTCCCTCGTCGAGGAGCATGCGGACGGTTTCCACGGCATAGAGGGGCACACCCTCGGCGCGGCTTACGATCGAGGTCAGGACGGGCTCGGGCAATCCGGGAACGAGGCCACGCAAGAGGTCGCCCATGGGTTCGTCGGCCAGGGGCTCGAGGTGGACTGTCGCTGCGGCCCGCTGTCTCGAGCCCCAGCCCGGCCGCCGCTCGAGCAGCTCGGGGCGCGCCAGGCCAACGACCAGGATGGGATGGTCTCGTGACCACTCGAGGAGGTGGTCGAGGAACTCGAAGAGGCTCTCGTCGGCCCAGTGAAGGTCCTCGAAGATGAGGGCCACGGTGCCCTTCGCGGCGATCCGTTCGAAGAACGTCCGCCAGGCTGCGAAGAGCTCTTCGCGATCACCCCCGGGCGCCTCCGCCAGGCCCAGCAGCGCGGCCAGCCGGGGCTCGATCCAGTCTCGTTCGTCGGCTCCTGGCACGAACTCGGCGAGGCTCTCGGCGAGCCGCGCTCGGGCGCTCTCGGCATCGCTCGTGTCACCGATACGGCAGCGCCCGCGGACCATCTCACCAAGGGCCCAGTAGGCCACCCCCTCGCCGTAGGCCGGCGACTGGCCCTCGTGCCAGTAGACCGTCTCGGCCAGGCCATCGGTGTACTTGCGCAGCTCCCAGGCGAGGCGGCTCTTGCCGTAGCCGGCGTGCCCGATGACGGTCAGGAGCCGGGACTTGCCCTCGCGGCTGGTGGCGTGCAGGGAATCCTTGAGCAGGCGCAGCTCCTCGTGGCGGCCAACGAAGGGTGGTTCGAGGACGCCGGGCCGACCCATGCCACCCCGTTCGGCTACGACCTCGATGGCCATCCAGGCTTTCATCGGCTCGTCCTTGCCCCGTAGCGTCAGCTGGCCGGCCGATTCGAAGGCGACAGCGCGGCCTGCTGCCACCATCGTGGTCTCATCGACGAGGACGGAGCCTGGCGCGGCCGCCGACTGCAGCCGCGAGCTGGTGTTGACGAGGTCGCCGGCCACGAGGCCCTGGCCCTGCGCTCCCGCTGTCACGGCTGCCTCGCCGGTCATCACCGCGGCCCGCAGCCGGGGGGCGTCGACCTCGCCGCCCATGCGGATGCCACGCATCATGCTCACCAGATCGAGCGCGGCACGGACTGCGCGCTCGGCATCGTCCTCGTGTGCCCTGGGGGCGCCCCAGACGGCCATCACGGCGTCCCCGATGAACTTCTCGACCGTGCCGCCGTAGCGGAGGATGACTTCCGAGGCTCGTTCGAACCACGCGGAGAGGAACTCGCGGACCGCCTCGGGGTCCTCGTCAGCTGAGAGTGACGTGAAGCCCACGAGGTCGGCGAAGAGCACGGATACGAGCCGGCGTTCGGTCAGCCGGCGAGCCTCCGCGAGGTGGGCTGGTCCAGCTTGACCGGTCAGCGATGCCGTCATCTCCGCCAATGCGGATCCGCAATGCCCGCAGAAGCGGGCGCCGGGCACGCGAGGGTTGCCGCAGGCCGGGCAGGCTCCCGGGGAGAGGGATGTGCCGCACGAGAGGCAGAAGCGAAGGTCGGACGTGACGACTGCCTGGCAGCTCGGACAGCGGTTCATGCGCGATGGCTCGGCCGACTCACCAGCCGCCTTCCTCGCGCAGCAGGCGGTGCAGGACACGGGCGGCCACGGCGCGGCGATAGTCGGCTGTGGAGCGCACATCGTCGATGGGAGCGATCTCCTCGGCCAGGACGGCGGCGGCCTCGCCGGCCACGACCTCTCGCGGGGACGAGCCCTCGAGCACGGCCTCCGTCCGTGGGGCGCGGATGGGGGTCGGTGCCACGGAGCCCAGCGCCAGTCGGACATCGCTCCAGACCGGCTCGTCGGCGCGGTAACTCAGCGCCATGACGACCTTGGAGATGGCCTGAGCGGAGCGGGTGCCGACCTTGCGGAAGCGCGTGTGGCGGCCTCGCTCCACGGGAAAGCGCACCCGCAGCAGCAGCTCATCGTCGCGCCGCGCGGTCTGGCGATAGCCGGTCCAGAACTCCCGGGCCGGAAGAGAGCGTTCCCCGGCAGCTGAACCCAGGTCGAAGGTGGCATCCACGGCCAGCAGGACGGGCAGTGAATCACCGGCCGGGGAGGCGTTGCAGATGTTGCCGCCGATGGTGCCGCGGTTCTGGATCTGGGCCGCGCCGATCGTGGCCGCGGCCTGCGCCAGGGCCGGCAGGCGTGCCCGGATGACCGGGGAGTGGCGCAGCTCCGTCCACGTCGTGAGCGCGCCGATGGAGACGTCGTAGCCGTCGTAGCCGACGCCTCGCAGCTCAGCCACCCGCCAGATGTCGACGATCGCCGCCGGTGGCTCGCTGACGTCGGCCTCCAGCTGGACCATGAGGTCGGTGCCGCCGGCCAGGGGCCAGTGGCGCCCGTCGGCCATGATGCGATACACCTCAGCCAGGCTGCCCGGACTCGTGACCGGCGGTTCGACGCTCACGGCTCAGGTCGCACTCGGGTCCATGACGACCAGCGTGGCGAAGTAGCGGCGAAGGAAACCCCGGTCGCGGGAGAGCAGGCGGTCCGCCTGCGTGAGAGCGTGGGCGCCGACGAGGAAGTCCGGCATGAGCCGAGCTCGGCTGCCTCCGTCGGAGCGGTAACGGCGCCAGATCTCACCGCTGAGGCTGGCGGCCTCCCGGCTCGGCGGATCGTACGTCACGCCGAGCTCGTCCATCGCCGAGAGCAGGTCATCCGAGGACTCGAACCATGCCGCGGTCTCTGCCCATACGACATCGGTCGCGATCACGGCGCCAGCCCTCCGAGCCTGGGCAAGTGCGCTGGCAGATCCGCGGGCGTGAGGCTCCTCCCCGGAGAGGATGTCCAGGAGCACGTTGGTGTCGACAGCAGTGATCACGGTTCCGGTGGCAGGACTGCGGGACCGCGCATCTCGTTCATGATCTCGTCGACAGACTTGGGCAGCCGCAGCGTGCCGTACATCCGCGCGATAGGGTCATCCTCGACGATCTTCTCGAGGATGATGCGCCCGGCATCCTCACTGACTTCCACGCGCTGGCCGGGACGGAGGCCGAGGCGGTCGCGCAGAGGCTTGGGAATGGTGACCTGGCCTCGCTCGCCCACGGTGGCTCTCATACCGGCAGGATATGTACGGCCTTCCATACCGTCAAGGTGGCGGCAGGAGGGGAGGTCCGCATCAGGCTCGTGCGCCGCGTTCGAGGGCCGCCATCTCGATGGCCTCGATGATCTTGGTGTAGCCCGTACAGCGGCAGAGGTTGCCGGCGATGGCCTCGCGGATGCCGTCTTCGTCCGGACCGCCGCCCGCGTCGAGGTAGGCCTGCGCGGCCATGAGCATGCCGGGCGTACAGATGCCGCACTGGGCACCGCCGGCCTCGAGGAAGGCCTGCTGGAGTGGGCTCAGGGTGCCATGCTCGGCGTCAGCGAGCCCCTCGACCGTGTGGATGTCCGAGCCGTCGACCTGGCAGACCGGCACCAGGCAGCTGTCCACGACGAGGCCGTCGAGGATGACTGAGCAGGCGCCACATTCACCCTCGCCGCAGCCCTCCTTGGTGCCGCTCAGGCCCAGGTCTTCCCGGAGCACGTCGAGCAGGCGACGCATACCGGGCACTGCCACTTCGCGCGGCTCGCCGTTGACCCGGAAGCGGTAGGCGGGGCCCTCGGATGGAGCATCGCGCAGGGCCGTCATGAGCCGAGCACCCGAAGAGCCGCCAGGATCCGCTCCGGTGTCGCCGGCAGCTGCGTGATCCAGACGCCCACGGCGTCGTGGATGGCATCGATGACCGCCGGAGCGACCACGTCCATGGGCAGCTCTCCGACCCCCTTGGCACCGTGTGGCGCGCCGCTGAACGGCTTCTCCACGAGGATCGACGTGATGTCCGGCGCATCCATCGAGGTGGGGATGAGGTAGGTGGAGAGCCGGTCGTTCGCGTAGCGACCGTTGTCCATCTTCATCTCCTCGATGGTGGCGTAGCCCACGGCCTGGAGGGTGCCGCCCTCGACCTGGCCCTCCGCCAGCACAGGGTGGATGACGCGGCCGACGTCGTCGGCGGAGACGACGCTACGCACGCGCACTTCAGCGGTGTCCAGGTCGACCTCCACCTGAGCCACGGCACAGGCCCAGCCGAAGGCAGGGTAGGCGTCGCCCGTGTAGGTCTCATCGTCGAAGGCCACGTTGGGATAGGGCTCGAATCGCTCGTCGACCCGGGTCGCGCCGTTGGCCCGCGCGTCTCGCCGGTAGCTCTGCGCGAACGGTGCGCCGCTACGCGCTTCCACGGTGGCGCGCAGACGCTGGGCGGCCTTGATGACGAGCCCGCCCACGACCATGGCCGTACGCGAGGCCACGGTGGGGCCACTGTCGGGCACGAGCGAGGTGTCCACGGGCGCCATCTGCACCTCCGAGGGGTCGATGCCCAGGGCCTCCCCAGCCAGCATCGGGAAGATGGTGTTGGTGCCCTGGCCGATCTCCGTATTGGCGATGAGCACGCGGACGACGCCATCGTCGCCCAGCTCGACGCCGGCCACGCTGGCCAGGTGTACCTCCCCACTGCCCGTGAACCCGGCACCGTGCCAGGCCAGGGCCAGGCCGATGCCCGGTGCCGATTGGACGCGCGTGGAGCCGATGCCACGTCCGGCTTCCGCGGCCTGCGACCAGCGCACGCCCCGAGTCTGGACGCTGAGTTCGCGGACGCGTTCGTACTCGGCGGCCTCCGTGGCGCGCTCCAGCACCTCTGCCGCAGCGACGCTCTCGCGCAGCACCTGCCCGGTGGGCGTCACGCCGCCCTCGCGGTAGAGCCAGCGCTCGCGCAGCGCAGCCGGGGAGACACCCAGCTGGTCCGCGGCACGCGCCACCTGGAGCTCCGCGGCGAACTCCACCTGCGGCGCACCGAAGCCCCGGAAGGCGCCGTTGGGTGGGGTGTTGGTGGCCATGGCGCGGCCGCGGATGCGCACGTTGGGGCACTCGTAGGGGCCGCCGGCGTGGAGCACGCCACGCGAGAGCACGACCGGCGTTAGCGTGCAGTACGCGCCGCCGTCCATGACGACCTCGACGTCCTGTGAGACGAGGCTGCCATCTGCCCCGATGCCCGTGCGGTAGCGGATGACCGCGGGGTGACGTTTCGTGCTGGCGGCGATGTCCTCGTGACGGTTGTAGATCATGCGCACGGGCTTGCCGACGCGCTGCGCCAGCAGGGCCGCGTGGATGGCCACGACGGAAGGGAACTCTTCCTTTCCGCCGAAGCCACCGCCAGTCTCCGCCTGGCTGATGACAGCTTGTGTGTCACTGAGGGCCAGGGCGCGCTTCAGGGCGTCGTGAACGTAGTACGGGCACTGCATCGAGCCCGTGATGGTGATACCGCCGTCCGGCCGCGGTTCGGCGATCATGGCCTGGTTCTCGATGTAGAGCTGCTCCTGGTGCCCGACGCGATACTCGCCCTCGATGACCAGACTCGCCTTCGCGAAGGCGGCCTCGACATCACCGCGCCCGACCTCGTAGGCCGCGAACTGCTGGGTGGACTCGAATGGATCGAAGACCGGCTCTAGCGGCTCCGTCCGGAGCGTGATGCGGCGCCGGGCCTCGCGCAGCGTCGCCTTGTCCGGCGCAGCCACGAGGGCCACCGGCTCCGCGTGGTGGCGGATGACGCCGTCGGCAAGGGCGGGCATGTCCGACTTGATGGAGCTGACGATGTTCTCGCCGGGGATATCGGCCGCGGTCATGACGACTACCCTGGACCAGTCGAACTCGGGGTCGAGTTCCATGCCGAGGAGTCGGGCATGCGGCTCGGTCGAGCGGATGGTGGCCCCGTACCAGGCGCCGGGAAGGACGATGTCGTCGGTGTAGCGAGCCTTGCCCGTCAGCTTGTCAGGGCCCTCGCGACGCAGTGGCGCGGGCCGGGCACGCCCGAGCGTCGGGAGCGGCACTTGCCCCGGCGCCGGGGGCGGCAACACGACCGGCGTCTCGACGGCCAGGCGCTCGTCGCGGGCGGGTTCTCTCAACTGCCTGTTCCCTCTCGGCTAGGTGCTGCACAGGGTCTGATGCAGGAGCCCTTCTCGTCAAGGCGTTAACGTCGGCGATCCAGTACTAACGATCGCGACCGCACCAAGTCAAGTAGGCCAGTCTGGCGAACTAAACACACCATGATGCTCAACGTCAGGAGTCCTTGACGCTTCCAGCGTCGCCGCGTAGCATCCACGGCGCATGACTGGCGCCTTCTTCATCACGCTTCGGGAGGGCCTTGAGGCTGTCCTGATCGTTGGTATCATCGCGGCCTACCTCGTCAGGATCGGTCGTCGTGACGCCGCCAAGCTCGTGGCCATCGGCGTGGCAGCGGCCATCCTGCTCTCGGCCACCATCGGTGTAGCCGTCGTGGCTACCCTGGGCCGACTGCCTATCGTCGTCCAGGAAACCTTCGAGGGTTTCGCCGCGTTGCTCGCCGTGGTGGTCCTCACCTGGATGCTCTTCTGGATGCGCCGCCAGGGCAGGGCCATGAAGGGCGAGCTTGAAGCGAGCGTCGATGCCGCGCTCGATCGGGGCTCCACGTGGGCGCTCGTCGGACTGGCGTTCGTGGCGGTCTTGCGCGAAGGCCTTGAGACCGTCCTCTTCCTGCTCGCCGTGCTGGGATCGTCGGGAGATGTGGCGACGGCCATGGTATGGGCCATCGCGGGACTTGTGGCTTCCGCGGCGATCGGCTTCGCCATCTTCGCGTTCGGTGTCCGTGTCAACCTGCGGATCTTCTTCACGGCCACCGGGATCATCCTCATCTTCGTGGCCGCGGGCCTCTGCGCCTACGCAGTCCACGATTTCACGGAGGCGGGCTGGCTGCCCCTGACGCCGGTCGCCTTCGACCTCTCCAGCATGCTGCCTGAGAGCAGCCCGCTGGGCTCGGTCCTCGCGGGGCTGTTGGGCTACCGAGCAGCACCCACCGTCTCGGAGCTGGCCGCGTACCTGGCCTACCTCATCCCGGTGCTGCTGCTCTTCATCGCGCCGTCGTGGATGCCTTCGCGCCAGCCCGCGGCGACCGACTCACGCCCGGCGGCGACCGAGTAGCGCCTTCAGGAGCAGGCGACCCCAGTGGCCTGCTGCCCGATCAGGCCAGCAGCGCGTCTCTCAGGTATCTGTCGTCGTCCTCGACGCCCGGGAGCGTCTCCCGGTCTAGCCGTCTGGCGTCGGCAGTGTCAGGACGAGGTCAGCCTCTGGCTGCACGTACACGTCGGTGAACGTGAAGGCCGGGTCACTGAGCACGACGACCGAGTAGCTGCCAGGCGGTACCTCGATGGCCTCCCCGCTCACGCTGCCCCGCGCCACCGTCGTCCCGGCTGCGTCGCGGACCTCGTAGGGTGCGCTTACGGCCGCCCGCAACCCGACACCCAGCGTCTCCGCGTCGGTGGCATCGAAGTAGCTGCCTCCTCCCAGCTCGGCGAGGTGTGCGATGCCTCGGCGCGAGGCCTTGTCGAGCGCCAGGCCGACCACGTTGAGCGTGACATCGACTCCTCGGGCACGCAGCCGCCTCACCTCTGCCGTAGGATCGCCCTTGCAGCTCTCCTTGCCATCGCTGACGACGACCACGATCCTTGGCCCGGTCGCGTTCCCGAGGTCGTCGGCGACCGCGGCGATCGCTCGCGCCAGCGGCGTTTGGGCCTTGCGGGGCACTTCGAGACCGTCGATCGTGACGGCCAGCGCGGCCGGGTCGAGCGGTCCGAGCGGGGTCACCAGGAGCGTGTCACAAGAGCGCTTCGGACGGAACGTGCGCAGGGCCACGGGTGTGCCCGCCGGGAGATCGTCGCGCACGAGGGCAGTGAGGACGCGCTTGGCGATGTCGATCCGTCTCGCACCGCCGAGGCGCTTGAGCATGCTGCCCGACGTGTCCACGACGAGCTCGACGACGGCGTCCTTGCCCAGGACGGCGGGGCGCTGTCCGCCCACCTCAGGGGCCACCACGCCTATCCGGCCAGGTGGTGGCGGCGGCAGCTCGTCGGCGAAGGTCTGGTAGACGAGCGTGTAGCTGACCGGGCGCCGCAGCCACGTGGCCAGTCGGTCGAAGGCCTGCAGGACCTCCTCACCTCCACGGGCCTGGCTGGAGACGCCGCCCGCGCTCGCCGCCCAATCTGCCATGAGGTGATGTCGCACGATGGCAGGCTCCTCGTTCTCGCCGCCGACCGCGACCGTGAAGACCTGAGGGCGTGATGTCGAGAGCGCCGCCCACAGCTTGGCGGTCTGGCCGAACGAGGAGCTGGCGGCATCGGTGATGAGCAGCACGGCGCGTCCGCCTTCGCGCGAGGCCAGGTCCAGGGCCGCCTCGCGGAGGTTCGATTCGACCGCGCTCGACGACTCGGCCAGCCTGAAACGGTTCACGGCGTCGGCGACCTCGTAAGGGTCGCTCGACCAGTCAGGCAGCAGCGGTTCGTTGTCGAAGGGCACGATGCGCACGGCCTCGCGGTCGCCGCTCATGCCCTCGGCCAGCGTCCGCAAGCCCGATTCGACAGCCGACAGCTGCGTGGCCACGCTGGCGCTACTGTTGAAGCTGACGACGATCGACGATGGCGGCTGGCTCACTTCGACGACGTAGTCGGCGCCGGGCTCGACGCTCGCCATGTACCTCACGGTGCCTGGCTCGTCTCCTGGCCTGAACGTCATGGGTACGTCCGCGCCGTCGATCGCGGTCAGGCGCAAGGCGATTCCGACCGCCGGGAACCCGGCCACTGTCAGAGCCATGCTGCGCTGTCCCTCCGGGATGCGCACCCGGTAGCGGTCCGTGTCCTGGCCGAAGTGCACGCGGCCCCCGGCCGTCTGGGCCTCGGCCAGGTCGCGTGGCTCGCCGGCAGCGCCCGACTCAGACGATTCGTCGTCGGCGACAAGGTCGGGCGGGTCGGAGAGCCACTCGAGCGGCCCGTCCCGCAGTCCCATGCCCCACTGGCCCAGGACGGACCGGTAGGCGCCCTCCTCCCCGGGCGCCTCGATGACCCCGATGCGGTCCGGCAACTCCATCTGCTCCTGCTTCCTCCCGGCCGACGCGCTGTAGCGGAGGAAACGCACCCAGGTCGGCTGCGCGAGCACGAAGGGGGCGATCGACCCGTCGGCGGCCCGGTCGAGGTCCCAGCTGCCCAGCGATCGCCACGGGCCTAGCGGGCTTTCGGTGCTGACCGAGACATCGACACGCGAGGGGCGCGCGCGGGTGTCGCTCGGCAGCGGATCGCGCCATTGCAGCGATGACACGAGCGCGGCCCGGTCCTCCATGAAGCCGAGCACCCACTCGACTTCGGCGCCGGGCCCGACGGCCAGGACCTGCGCGCTGGGGTCATCGTCGAGCAGCGAGGACATCGACTCCCGCGACGCCGGCTGGGGGACCATCCAGACGACGTGTCCACCGGCCATCGGGTCGGCCAGGTCGATGGCACCCCCGGGCGGGGACCAGCCTGGTTGGCTGATCACCTTCCATTCCCCGAGGTTGAGCCGCGAGGGCGTCTCACGTTGGACGGAGGCGATGCGCAGCTGTGCGAAGCGGGCGTCGATGGGCTGCTCGAGGACGAACGATTGCTCGGCCGACACCGGGTCGAGGCTTCCCCGAAGTACGGTCTGCCATGTCCCGCCGTCGAGCGACAGGGCCAGCTCGACGTCGCGCGCTGCGTCACCCAGTGTGGGGTCCTCGGAGAAGGGCTGGATGATGGTGCCGGCCACCGGCACGGGCTCATCGCCCGCCAGGTCCACGGTCAGCGTGACCGGCAGCCCGCCGATCGGATAGGAGAGACCCCAGTCGGGGGCCACCACGCCATCGTGAAGGCGTGCCTCACCGTCGGGGTCCAGCGACGCGATGGGCGCGGCTCCGAGGGCCAGGGATGCGGCGTCGAGGCCTCCGAGGAGTGCATCTGGAATGGGCCAGGTGCGCACCTGTCTGCTGGGCAGGGCGTCACGCGACGGCTCGATGTCGGCAACGCCGGTCGTGCCCGCTCCATCGGGCCCGGAGGCACGGACGCTGATGCGGACGGGCTCGCCCCCAGGCACATCCCGAGGAATGCGGATCTCGAGCGGTACGTCGGTGCGGCTGCCGGCCGGGACGCCGACGGGTTCCGTGGGCAGGACCACACTCCAGGCGCCGTCGCTGCTTAGCGCGTCCAGCGTGACCTCGAGGTCCTCCTCTCCACGATTCGAGAGATGCACGCTGCCGCTGAGTCCCTGGCCGGTCGGCCACCAGGCGGCGATGGGGCCCTCGTCCAGGGCTACCTCGACGACGAGGTCGGGGAGGGCAGTGTCGCTCGGGGCGATGCCGGGCGCGGCGCTCCCCGCGCTCGCGTCGGCGCTCCCCAGCCGGAGGGTGTAGGGCCCTGTCGCACTGACCCGCAGCAGTAGCGGGAGGCCGCTGCTCACCGGGCTGCTCTCATACGTCATCCCATCCGCGCCCACGTGAAGGGTCTGTTCGTAGGTGCCGTCGTCGATGGCCAGGACCGTGATGTCACCCTCTACGACGATACGCAGCGGTGCTCCGTCGATGCGCGGAGGCAGCGCATACCAGTCGGTGTCCGATGACCCGCCAGAGGCCGTGCCGGTCACCACCCCCGACTCGGGTACCAGCCGGGCCTGGCGTGGGTCGTCATTGGGCTCCTGGTCGACGGCCAGACTGAATGGATCGAGCCGCTCGAGGCGGATCGTGTATCGCTCCAGGCTCGGCGTGACGGGCGAGAGTACGACGCGGTAGTCACCAGGTGTCAGGAGCAGGTCGTCCTGCAGCGGCTCAGTGCCCATCGCCGTCGAGCGGCGCGATGTGCCCACGTCGGGAAGCAGCAGGACGTCGATCTCGCCGCCGGCCGGTGGGTCGACCTCGAGGCGCAGGTGGTCCGTGCCGCGCACCGTGAAGCGGTAGACGTCCGTGTCGTTGACCGCGGGAAGGCGACCGACGCGCTCGCGGCCGACGAGCAGCCGCTCTTCACGGGCCGGCAGGTCGTTGGGCTCGCGCTCGGCGTTCGGGTCGGGCGGGCCCAGGGGCGTCAGGTCGATGGTGTAGTCGCCGTCCTCCGCGTCGACTCGCAGCCAGTGCTCGCCAGGCACGAGGTACATGTCAAGAAGCGTCGCGCTCGAGCCGTCGTCAGCGACTGTCGCTGTCGCCAGGCGCTGGCCGTCGGGTCGGACCCAGTCCATCGACTCGATGCCGCTGCCCCGGGCGTCCAGCCGCCACAGCTGCGGCTCACCGTCCACGATCATGCGGAAATGGTCGATGTCAGGGCCGAGGGCGCGGGCGCGCGTCGTGACCCCGGGATCGAGCGGGGTGGCGCTCTCCGGGGTGTCGTTGGGCTCATGCTCGAAGTCGGCCCCCACGGAGCCCGCCGGATCGACGCGGATGAGGTACACGTCCTCGGGCGCCGGGTCTCCGCGCACCCTCAGCGAGTACGGGCCAGAGGGGAGCGAGAGGCCAGAGAGGTTGAGACCGGCGGTCGAATCGCGACACAGCAGCACCTCTGCGGCCGAGCCATAGAGGCAGAGCTCCCGGCGAAGCCCAGACCTCCACAGCATGCGGACGTCCACGGTCCCCGACGCGAGCGTCTCGTCGATATCGAAGCGGAACCAGTCGTCGTCCTGCGACCTCGCCAGCCGCCCGCGGACAAGGGGCGTCTCCCCGGTCAACGGGACGGCGCGTTCCTGCATGTCGTTGGGCTCGGGGTCGCCGATGGGGACCTCGATAGCCTCGGTCGAGAGGATGTACGGGGTCGGCCCGGATCCCGGGGGATCGATCGTGACGAGATACTGACCCGGGGACAGGGCCAGGTCGGGCAGCTCGATGCGCCCGTCGATGCTCTGCGCGCGCGCCAGGATGGAGGACCCGTCGCCGGTCGCGAGCGTGAGCATGCCGGATGACCCGAGCTGACGTGTGGCACGAAGTGTCCAAGCCGCTGCCGACCCGGGCTCGACCGTCCAGCGGTAGGCGTCAGTGCTGCCGTCGAGGTCGCCCGTGAGGGCGAAGGCACCGCTCACCGGGGTGGCGGCCTCGGGGTCGTCGTTGGGCTCTGACTCGATGATCGCCGGCAGTGCGGCGCCCGGCTCGAAGCGGAGGCGGTACCCTGGCTGGGCGTCGGAGCCCGCGGCCTCGCTCCCCGGCGATGGTTGGCTGTCGTCGGAGCCCAGGGATCCGTCTCCCAATGAGAGCGGCGACGCATCGGTCGCCACCGGCCCACCACTCGCTGAGATACCCACGAGATACCTGCCGGGCGCCAGGAGGACGTCGTCAAGGACCGACGGCGCGGTCGCTTCCGGCTCGACGGTGAGGGCCAGGAGCAGCCCGCCGAGCGTGAGGGGCCCGGGGCCACGCGGGCTCGTCACCGGCTGCATCTCCACGATCGTGCGAGCTCCCGGCACTCCTTCGGCCGCTATCGTCCAGGCGGACTGCGACGCTGCCGCTGTCACCTCCCAGACGAAGAGATCCTGGTCGCCCGACGGGAGCGTCCCTGCCAGGCATCCAGCGCCCGCGGTCAGGTTGGCTACATCCGGGCTGTCGTTGGGTTCGCTCTCGACGATGCAGCCACCCTTGTCCTTGGTCGATTCCTGCTGTGCCGCGACCGGCTGCGCACCCAGCGTTGCCGAGACCGAAGCCAGCAGCGCGGTCAGGCTCAGCGCCAAGAGCCTGCCGCCAGACTCCAGGTTGCCCATGGTCAGGTTGGCTACGCCTTGAGGCAGAAAGGTAGGAGCCATGCGGCCTGTTTGGAGTAGAGCGCCATGAGCACGCCCATGGCTGACGCGGTCAGTCCAAAGATCTTCGCGTAGATACCTTCGAAGACCGTAGCCATTGCCGGGAAGATCAGGAACGCGCTGGCGGCCGCTGCGCAGGACGTGATCTTTTCCACGATGTACATCTCGGCAAAATCCGCGCCGCTTCCGTTGTCCATCATGTCGAATGTCCTGCCCGTGCGCGGGTCGACGCCCCACCACCCGATGCGTTCACGCCCCAGGAGCAGGACTGGCTCCGCCGGGACGATGACGGTCTCCCCAGCCATGAGCATCTCGTCGATGAGAGCGGTTGCCATGGGATCGAATGGCAGACCCGGGGGCAGGCTACCGCTCAAGACGAGTGTGGGGATGCCGGCCGCCTGCGCGGCCTCGAAGACCGTGCTGACGCCTGCCGACCGCGGGAGCCCATGCGGCACATCCTCACCGATCTCGACCGCGACTCGTTCTGCGATGTGCTCCGTGACACCCGCACGGATCCGGGCCTCCTGCAGCGTGACGCTCGCATCTCTCGTCGTGACTGCTGCCAGTGAGCGATGCCAGATGTCGACCCCAGGCGTGGCAGTGGGTCCATCGTCAGAAACACCCACGTCCAGCCCGAACGACACCACGCCGGGGCGATCGACGAAGGCCTGCACGCCCTCCGCGATGCCGTATTCCGCTGCCATGGCGTCGCGGAGCCCGAGGTACGCACGCGCGAGCACTGCCAGCGCGCTCGTGCTGGGTGACGAGGTGCGTCGCAGCAGCCCGATCGCACTGGTCGGGCCCGTCGAGATAGCGAATCCCTTCCCGCCTACCATCGGCGGGTAATCCGGTCCTGCTCCCGGGGCGATTTCGACCTCTTCGATGGGCTGAACATCGCCGATCGAAAGCTCCCCGCGGGCGCGAGCCTCCTTCGGGACGCGGTCGAAGATCGTCCGCGTTGTGGTCACGGTTTGCGCCCCGGGCGATCGGACCGTCACGCTCAACCATTCCGCCGACGCTTCACCCTCGCCGTAACCGGAGGCTGCGAACACGTCCTGGTCGTTGCCACCCAACGCGAAGACCATCGGTTCGTCAGCGATGATCACGCGGCTCGGAAAGGCGAGGGCCGGATGATAGGCGAGCTGCGCCACTCCCAGACTGCGGCCGATCGCGACTCCGAGCTGTGCGAGGGCGCTGGGCGGGAGGTGCAAGAACAGGATCGCCTCTTGGGCCAACTCATCCGCGTAGCCCGAGAACTCGAGGGCGGTCGAAGTAACGAGCTCATCTTCGTGGATCCGCTCCACCGATACCTCGAAGCGGATGACGTGTCGCAGGTCGTCCGGCAGCTCGTCCATCGACTGATCCACTTGCGTGATCGTCTCACCGATGCTCTGCCCGCCAAAGACGGGATCGAGGTCGAGCCAATCTGACTGGGAGGGGTCGGCGCCGGGCGTCACCTGGACCCATGTGTGGCCCCTGATCTCGTCCTCGGGCAGCACGGACGCGGCGCTGACAGAGCCGGCCGCCATATCACCGAGGTCGCTGCCAGACCCGGCGAGCGCGCTCGTGATGAGGGTGACCGACTCCTCGACGAGACCGCCGCTTGCCTCGAAAGCGTCCTCAGCCGATGCTCGGTCCCTTGCCGACTCGAGTGCGTCGGGGGAGTCGGACTCGGGCAGGACGCTGGGAATCTCGAGCGCACCTGGGAATGGGCCCCCCTGGAAGGCCAGCTCCGCTGCTGCGGACGCCGATGACCTGTCCTTGGACACTGAGTCGGCGAGCCTCGCGGCGGTGTCCGCGTCCAGTGTCCCTCGCGCAAAGCGATACTCGATCAGGCTCTCGTCAAGCAGGCTGGCGAGCAGCAGCGCCTGGTCGACCGAGTTGCCTGCGGCCGCGTCGAGGGTGCCTTGGGCGCCGCGCAGGATGCCCACGTACGGCTCGTATCGAATCTCATCGGCCACGAAACGGAAGATGCGGCCCAGGTCGTAGTCCAGACTCGCGGCCAGCTCTCCGATGCGGCCGCTGTCCACCGCAGCGCCTCGGACGACCCTGACGGCAGGTGGCGTCGGTGCCGGGATGGCAGAGACGGCGGAGCTGGCCGCCAGCACCGAAGCGAGCGCCATCACCAAGGCACACGTAGCGCGCGTGTGGACTGACGCAGCTCGCCGGGACGGCAGCGCGGCACTGGGGCGCACACGACCCGCATCGATCGCAAGGCCCCGTCGCTCCGGGACGTAGCCAGCCGGGCGGCGAGACCTGCCCGGCGCAACGATCAGATCAGTGTTCGTCATGGCCCCCTCCTCGCACGAACTCAGACGATGACGATAGGCGATTCCGTGACAGTCAATCAAGCATCGAATCGGTGATCGATGGACAAGCGTGCTTGCCGCGGCTACTGGGCTAGCATTGGTCTCATGTACGACCTCTGGCTGTTCCTGCATATCCTCGGGGCCATCGTGGCCTTTGGCTTCGGTTTCTACGCGCCGCTCTTCGGGACGATGACGGCCAGGGAGCCGCAGCACGGCAACTGGTACATGCGCTCGTCCCAGCGTCTCTCGAGCCTGGTCCTTGTGCCGGTGGCCATCTCGATGGCCATCACCGGGACGCTGCTGGTCGTCGAGACCGGCGGCACGCAGCGCTTCCGCGAGCTCTGGCTGGCGCTTTCGCTGATCCTCTATGTCGTGGCGCTGCTCATCGTCTTCCTGGCGCAGCGGCCGACCCTTGGCAAGGCCATCGCCCTGTCAGCCGGCCCGCCCGGTCCCGAAGGTCCGTCGGCGGAGCTGCCGGGCCTGATCAGGCGGATGCAGCTGTACGGGGTCGTGCTGCTGATCCTGGTCATCGCCATCGTGGCCTTGATGATCTGGAAGCCGCTGCTCTAGCTCGGCTCGTTCTAGTCGTGGCCGGCCTCAAGGAGCAGCGCGGAAAGGCGCTGGTAGCGCGCGTAAACCTTCTCATAGCGGGCGGTGCGCTCGACATCCGGCTCGGTCATCCGTAGGACTGGTCGGACGGCTTCCGAGGCTTCGTCGAATGATCCGTACACCTCGGCGCCGATGCCGCCCAGGAGTGCAGCGCCCACGCCGCTCCGCTCAGGCGCATCCACGTAGCTGAGCGGCTCGCCGAAGACATCAGCCAGGATGCCGCGCCACAGAGGGCTGGCGAGTCCGTTGCCCGTGGCCAGCCAGGCATCGCAGGCGCCTCCTGCGTCGTCGACGGCGTCCCGCGTCGCGCGCAACGAGCAGGCCACGCCCTCCAGGACCGCTCGGGCCAGATGGGCGCGCCGGTGGTGCAGCGTCAATCCCACGAAGGCGCCCGTCGCGGTCGGGTCCATGATGGGCGAACGCTCGCCGACGAGGTAGGGCAGGAAGATGAGCCCTTCGGCGCCGGGCGGCACCTCGTTGGCGAGGCGGTCCAGGTTGGCATATGGGTTGTCCGACCCGAGCCGCAGCCGGTCGCGCAGCCAGCGCAGCGACAAGCCGGCGGACAGGGTCGCCCCCAGCTGGTACCAGCGATCGGGGACGGCATGGCAGAAGGTGTGGATGCGGCCCTTGGCGTCGGCGAGAGGTCGGTCGGTGGCCACCAGGATCTGGCCCCCAGTGCCCAACGTGACCGAGCCATTGCCGGGTCCGAGAAGCCCGTTGGCGACAGCTTGCGCCGGCTGGTCCGCCGAGCCGGCCACGACCGGGATGCCGGGCGCCAATCCCAGCGCGGAGGCTGCTTCGGCGGTCAGTCTTCCCGCGATCTGGGCCGACTCGAGGAGGGGAGGCAGGAGCCGCTCGGGTACAGCGAGGCGTGCGCACAGCTCGACCGACCAGGTCCGCGCGCCGATGTCGAACAGGGCGGTCGCGGACGCGTCACTGATGTCGGTGGCGACCTCCCCGGTGAGGCGCAGGCGCAGATAGTCCTTCGGCAGCACCGCAACTGCGGCGGCCTCGAGCAGGCCCGGATCGTGGCGTGCCAGCCAGACCATGGTGGGTGCCATGAACCCAGCCGCCGGCCGCGTGCCCGCGATCGACAGGAATGTCGCCAGGCCGACGTGTTCCTCCAACTCGGGGATCAGGTCGGCCGAGCGCTGGTCCGCCCAGGTGATGGCCCTCCCCAGTGGCCGCCACTGTGCGTCGAGCAAGGCGAAGCCGTGCATGTGGCCGTCGAGGCCGATGGCGGCGATGTCGCTGCGGCCAGCGCTGTGCATCGCTGCCCGCACGGCCATCGTCGCGTTGGACCACCAACCTTCGGGATCCTGCTCAGCGCGGTTCGGCTGGGGCACCTCCATGGTGATCTCGCGCGTGCCGGTACCCAGCAGCCGTCCGTCAGCGTCGATGACCACGGCCTTGACGGCTGAGGTGCCCAGGTCGATGCCGAGGAGCGCGGCCATGCGAAGGATGCTAGTCCGTCGCGATGTGGGGCATCGGTCGCAAACGAGATCCTGCCGCCCGCGGTCACTACGGAGCGGGGCCCGCGGCCCGCCCTGTCCCCCGTAGTCAGGGGTGACTACAGGCGTGCCCTCCGCGGCCCGCCCTGTCCCCCGTAGTCAGGGGTGACTACAGGCGTGCCATCCACGGCCCGCCCTGCCCCCTGTAGTCAGGGGTGACTACGGCCGGGGCCTTGGGGCACGGTCGCGCATCAGGCGGCCCGATCGTCGAACAGGCGCCGGATCCGCACAATCGCGATTCAGTCGATACGGCCGCGCCGCAGCGCCCGACCCGGCAGGGCGCCGCTGTGCTCGCCGTGGGCCACCACGACCTCACCGTTGACGATGACCCAGTCGATGCCGACCGGGTAGGAGCGTGGGTCCTCGTAGGTTGCCGTAGCGGCCACGGTCATGGGATCGAAGACGACGATGTCTGCCTTGAAGCCGTCGCGCAGCAGGCCACGATCGGGCAGGCCGAGCCGTGCGGCGGGCGTGGCGGTCATCTTGCGCACGGCCATCTCAAGGGGCATGGTGCGCTTCTCGCGCACGAACTCGCCCAGGACGCGCGGGTAGGAGCCGTACGTCCGGGGCGAGGGTCGCTCGCCCACGAACGTCGAATCCGTCCCAATCATGGACAGCGGATGGGCCAGGAAGGGCGCCAGGGTCTCCGTGACAGGCCCGCTGGTCACCTGGTTGGGTCGCAGGTCCTCTGCGATGAGCATGTCGCAGATGGCATCGACGACATCTTCGCCGGTCTCACGCACGAACTCTCCGATGGTGCGTCCTTCCCACGCTGAGTACTCGGGCGTGGCGAAGTAGCCCAGGCGGATGTTGTCGTAGGGGTTTTCGTTGGCATAGGCACGGCCCAGGGCGTGCATCTCCTCGCGGATCTGCTCGCGAATCGTCGCGTCGGCGATACGCTCGAGCGTTGCGTCCGGTCCGCCCGACTGGACCCACTGCGGCAGCTGGATGACGAGGCGCGTGCAGGCCCATTCGTAAGGATAGGTGTCCCAGGTGACGTCGAGACCGCCAGCACGGGCATCCTCGACGAGGCCAATGAGTTCATCGGGCGGCCCCGGGTAGATGGGCCGATGGTAGAGGTGTGTGATGTGGACCGGGCCCTCGCCCTGGCGGCCGATCTCGAGGGCCTCGCGGAAGGGGTCCAGGTAGCGATCGCCGAGCGGATAGCGGACATGGGTGTGATAGAAGCCACCGAGGCGTGCCGCCTCGTTCGTTAGCGCAGCTAACTCTTCGGTCGAAGCATAGGCACCGGGCGGGTAGTCGAGCCCGGAGGAAAGGCCAAAGGCGCCCTCTTCCATGGACTCGCGCAATAGTCCGCGCATGCGGTCGACGGCCACCGCGTCGGCTGGCGCATCCTCCCAGCCTACGGCGTCGATGCGCAGGGCCGTGTTGCCGACCAGGAAGGCGAGGTTGACGCCGATTCCGCCGTCCAGCCGGCGCAGGTACGAGTCGACACTGTCCCAGTCGAAGGGGATGTCAGGGATGCCGTCGAGCCCGGCGTTGAGCCGGGCGAAGGCCCGCAGATCCACTGCCGAGCGGAAGGGCGCGTACGAGTTGCCGTCCACCCCGATGACCTCCGTCGTGACGCCCTGGCGGACCTTGGGCTCATGGAGCGGCTCGGCCATGATCGTGACGCCCGAATGCGAATGGAGGTCGATGAAGCCTGGCGCCACGACCGACCCAGTGGCATCGATGCGCAGCTCTGCGCCATGCTGCTGAGTGTCGCCGCGCAGGATGGCCATGCGGTCGTCGACGGTGGCCACCGCGCCCCGGAAGCCGGGCGACCCGGTGCCATCCACGATGGTGCCACCCTCGATGAGCAGGGTGAAGTCGGCCATCAGTCGGCCGTAGCCCCGGTCGCGTCCTGGTCCATGGCCAGGAGTCGGCCGCGCACCCAGGCGGCCCGCACCATGCCGGGCTGCTCGCGGAAGACCAGCCGGCTGGCGACCTCGTCTGCATCGCGACAGGCCACTGCCCCAGGAGGACGGCAGTGCTCGAGGTCGATGGCCAGCAGGTCGGCATCCTTGCCGAGCTCGACCG
>Ga0075304_1000090_pt1 | contig 22201 bp, 20 predicted proteins | sample Joice_CattailNLA_FD_120067 | JGI IMG/M metagenome (GOLD analysis project Ga0075304, IMG submission 120067) | Natural and restored wetland microbial communities from the San Francisco Bay, California, USA, that impact long-term carbon... | ecosystem: Environmental > Terrestrial > Soil > Wetlands ... | reverse complement strand
GGCCTCCCGCATTTCCCGGCCAATTTTATCCTTTAACTCGACAATCCCATTTTGGTAGTGCAGTTTCAGTCTGTAAATCTCTTCTTTTTTGGCAAGCAAATCATCCTTGAGCCGGTCGATTTCTTCAAGCTTGGCCAGAAAAAAGTCATGTTTACTGTGAGGTTCTGGCTTCCGGACCTGAATTTGACCTGGTACTGCAGGTTGCTTTGTTTCGGCTTTTACCGAAAGTGGTTTTTCCGGCTTCCCTTTCAGTCCCAATAAGGCGGGCTTGCTGTAAATGATATAGCCCGAGATCATAGCAACAATTATGGCTGATACGATTATTTTTCCGGATGAGGCTACTCCCTTACCAATTTTTTTTCTTTTCTGACTTTTGGCCGTACTTTTTAAGGGCGCTTTCTCCTTTTTGTCGATCTTCTTCACTTCATCCGGAACCGGATCCTCTGCGGTAATTTTTTCAGTTTGATCTTCTCCGACATCTTCCTTCTGGTGAATTTCCGTTTCAATATTATCATCAGCGCTCACCACCTGCTCATCAACCCCATCTAAAGTGACTTCCTGACCATCGGCAACCATATCTTCAGGTGTATCGGATTCATTTTCCTGAAGGCGATCATCGTTACTATCCGGGGTCTCTTTCAGCGGCTCGATCATATCCCTTTCGTCCAGTTCCTTTAATGGTTCCTGATTAACTCCAATAGTATATCGGCATTTTGAGTGCTTTCTTGAGCTGGGTTATAACTTTTTAACGTATTTGGGCCTTAGCCCGCCTGGGATAAAATGGGGCCTTGAAGCTTACTACCGGTTTTGGGTTGGGGCGAACTGGCTCGCCGTAAGGGTCACATCTAAGACCCATGATCCCGGCGCATGGCATGCGGGTCTTGGCCAAAGGTTGGGTTCCGTCCCTATTTCGCGGACACATCAAGGGCCGGAAAACATTTGAATCGTAATTTTCAGTCAGTTATTTTTATATCATCCAACAATTTATCGAGAGCCTGGTGATACGCATCATGATCTTTCCAATTGCTGAAATTACAAATATTGCGGGTTTTATTGATATATTCCATCCAGGTCAGATCGCTATCCAGAACGGCAGCGTCAACACGGATTGGAAAGAGTATAGGCTTTTTACGTTTATTTTCCTCTGATAGTGCCGCATTCACCTCATTTTCGACCCAGTTGCTTGAAATTGAATCTTCTGATAGAATCAGCAATACTTTGTCACGCATACGAATATAATGGTATATCGAATCCCAGGTTGCATCCCCAATTTTCAGGTCCTCTGAAGCAAACCAACAGCGAACCCCCTTGTTTTGCAGATCAGAATAAAGTTTTTCCGCAAACTCGAGATCTTTGCTGGAGTGGCTGATAAAACACCTTTGATGCAAGAGCCCCTGTTCAGTCAGCAATGCCATGTTTTGAATAATGCTTTCGGAAACTCCTGTTTCACGCAGAAAGGTTTCGGGAATTTTCCCGTTCGATCGCATGATCGTATCAATTCCGATTGAAGAAGGGCCAAAGTGTCGGGCCGTGAAAAGTTCCTTGGTCAGTGATAAATCCACATCGCCAAAATTCGTCCAGGCCATGAGAACTTTTTTTAAATTGGAATGATGCAGGTTGGTTTTTACAATGCTGGTCTTGATAAGATTGGCTTCGCTGAGATTTGTTTGGCTGAGATTCGACTCGCTTAAATAAGCCCACCTGAGATCCGCCTGGGTGAGATTGGCATGTTTGAGGTCGGTCCCTATGAGGTAAGCCCATCGAAAATCTGCATTCGTGAGGTTGGACTCGCAAAGGTCGACCCTGACGAGGTCAGCCCTGATAAAGTAGGCTCTTTTAAGATCCGCTTCACTCAGGTCGCTTTCCCTGATATAGGCTTCGCTGAAGTTTACCTCGCGCAGTTTAGCCAGGCTAAAGCTCGCTTTATTTATGTTGACCGCTCTTAAATCGGCTCGCACCAGATTGGCGCCCCGGAAATCTGTATTTACCAGAACGGACCTCCTGAGATCCGTATCGCTCAGATTGGCATTGTTCAGCTTCATATCGCTGAGATCGATGTCTGACAGGTCAGGCTCTATTTCCGGATTTTCCCCCCGCCATTTGTTCCATTCTTCCACGCCCTGTTTGATGATCTCAAAATGCTTCTCATTCGGCATAATCCATCTCCCCTGGGTTTCGAATCTGTCCAATTTCTATATGCTATCTAAAAAATGCATTTTTTAGAAATCTTATGATGTATTATACCACCTGGCAGTAAAAAAAAGAACCCCCCAAAAATGTTAAAGCAAAGACAATTTGCCCTTGGGGCAATAGATTCTCTCCAGGATCCTAATAAATTGTGGAAATATTTTCTATTTATTGACTTTACAAGAGGTTACGATAAAATCGTGTAATACAGAGGTGAGATCAAATTCATCAGAAGGTAAAAATGGAACCTGCAACAATATTTGCCGCACTCATATTTGGCTCAATCGGGATGGCCTACATCGTATATGGAAGGAAACAACGCAGAGGCATGGCATTATTATCTGGTGTCGCACTTTGTGCTTATCCCTATTTCTTATCAAATACCCTAGCAATCGTCATAATTGGATTGGCTTTGATGGCCGTTCCATTTTTTGTGAAGTACTAAATGAACTACCCCGCAGCAAGCAACGGGGTATCAATTGCAATATTTATAATCGCCCCAAGGGGCGGGGAATTAAACCCTCGTCCGCCTCCGGCGGATTAAATGAAAAAGGGCTTAGACAATTACGCCTAAACCCTTTATTTTATTGGTGCCCGGGGCCGGAATTGAACCGGCACAGCCACTAAGGACCGAGGGATTTTAAGTCCCTTGCGTCTACCTATTCCGCCACCCGGGCGTTTTTACAATTTGTTGGTTATTCTGATACCTGAATGATGGAAGGATTTCAAGGAAAAAGAAGGTGGGCCGATAAAGTTTAAGGGATATGTGGATGACGCTAATTCTAAAATTCAAAATTTTGTTCGTTGAAAATCTTTAAACAGGCCGCGACAACATCGGCGTCGTAAAGTGTTCCGCTATTTTGGGTGATTTCCTCCAGGGCTTTGTCAATACCCATAGACGGCCGATAGGGCCTGTGGGAGGCCATGGTTTCGACCACATCGGCAACGCCTATAATGCGGGCTTCTATCGAAAGGTCATCGCCCGCAAGACCCCGGGGATATCCCGAGCCGTCCAATCTTTCATGATGCTGGATAATGATATCGGCTATGGGCCACGGAAATTCAATGCCGTTTAGGATGTCATAACCGGCTTGGGCATGGGCCTGTATCAAGCTGATTTCGATTTCGGTTAATTGGATCGGTTTAGACAGAATTTCAGCGGGCAGTGCTATTTTGCCGATATCATGAAGGGACGCCGCCATGTAAGCTCCCTCTATCTGATCTTCCGAGAGTCCGATTGTCCCTGCAATGGCCCTGGTTAACGCTGCAACCCGCATTTGATGTCCGGACGTGTAAGGGTCACGTTTTTCCACCGTCCTGGCGATGGCCTGGATGGTCGAATCCATCCCTTTTTTAAGATTCTTAAAGCTCTGTTCCAGTTCCTCCTGCACACGCTTGCGGTTTTCGATTTCAATTTTAAGCAGTTTATTGGATTCCACAAGCTCGGCGGTGCGCTTTTCAACCAAGGTTTCTAATTCAGAGTGCAGCACCAGCAGCTGCCTTTCGGCCTGCCACTTGGTGCTGAGGGTGGTCGAAAATTGGATGATTTCCTGGGGGTAAAAGGGTTTTTGCAGGTAGAGCAATTTGTCTGAAATATTTGACTGGGATTGCTGGCCGCCGGTTTCAGTACTCCGATAACCCGTTACCATGATGATGTTTATACCTTGATCCAGCTTGTGGATTTCATCGGCTGTCCATTGCCCGTCCGGCCCCGGAGGCATGTTCAAATCCACAAAGGCAACCGCATAGGGGGTTTTTTTTTCCAGTGAAATTCTGACAGCATCAACCGCTTCGTCACCCTGGGTGCAGCATTTCACTTCAAATGGCGGCATTGTCGGCAGGGGATTATCCGGACTTAGAATTCTTTTATATAAATCTAAAATGATTGCGTCATCATCGACGGCAAGAATTCGGTAGTGTTTGTTGTTGGATTCCTTCATGAATTAGAAATTCCAAGACCTGTAAACAGAACAGCACTATAGGTATCCGTATTTTTTGTAATTATAGGACGATTAATGCTTTGGTGCAACCTTTTTATGTTGTTCACCATGAGTTTCCGGACGGAAATCCTTGTCAAATTAACTGACATTTGCTAATAGATCCCCATGAAAAAACCGGTCACGGGTCCCAGGTTAATTCTGGCCTCACAATCTCCGCGTCGGCGTTATCTATTAGAAAAAGCCGGACTCGAATTTTCCGTCATTCCCAGCAGTTTTGATGAAAATTCAGTGAAGTGTTCATCCCCGGCTGTCTATGTCAGGCAGCTGGCTGAATGCAAGGCCAGGGATATTTCAGAGCAAAATCCTGACAGCTGGGTAATCGGCGCCGATACCATTGTTTTAATCGACGGCACCATATTGGGCAAACCGGGTTCACGGACCGAAGCACGCACCATGCTCAAAAGCCTGAGCGGGAAAACCCATCAGGTGCTGACGGGCTACTGTATCTGCTGCCACAGAATCGGACGGCTCTTTTCAGATACAGTTAAAACTGAAGTTCGTTTTAAGAAGCTTACGAAAGGGGAGATCGACTGGTACCTCAATTCAGGAGAACCCTTTGACAAAGCCGGGGCCTATGCCATCCAGGGAATCGGCACCTTTCTTGTCAAGCGCATCAATGGTTCTTATACTAATGTCGTCGGTTTGCCGGTTTGTGAAGTCGTGGATTATTTAATCAAAGAAAATGTCATTGAACTGACATCATGAAATTCCAGGATAGAATCCATTCAATTTTTTTAGTGAGGCCATCGATTTTATGAAAGCCCGACTCCAACGCGTGCAGGAGCGAATCAGAGCGGCGGCCAGGGCATGCGGCCGTCCGGAATCGGACATTCGCCTTGTGGCTGTCAGCAAAACCATGCCGGCTGAGATAGTCAAAGAGGCTATCGATATCGGCATAACGGATTTCGGTGAAAATTATATCCAGGAGGCCAGAGAAAAAATTACCACCCTTTCGGCCCACCCGGTAGCCTGGCACTATATCGGTCATCTGCAGTCCAACAAGGCCAAATATGCCGTCCGGATGTTTGATCTGATTCACTCGGTAGATTCCCTGAAACTGGCTAAAGAGCTGGATAAATATGCAAAAAAAATAGACAAGGTCCAGGCCATTTTGATCCAGGTCAATGTCGCTAAAGAGGATTCAAAATCCGGTGTCTATATCGAAGATACCTTGCGAATGGTGAGGGAAATCCGCCGACTGGAAAAAATTGCAGTTAAAGGCCTGATGACGATGCCGCCCTATTTCAATGCCCCCGAGAAAGCACGACCGTTTTTCGCGGCCTTGCGGCAACTTCGGGATCAAATCAAAAATGAGAACATACCAAACATTTCCATGGAAGAACTATCCATGGGCATGACCGGAGATTTTGAAGCTGCCATCGAAGAAGGGGCTACGATGGTGCGGATCGGGACCGCCATATTTGGAGAAAGACATTGAAAATATTGATACACCTATGCTGCGCTCCCTGTTCCATTTACCCGGTTGAATCAATGAAAGCCAAGGGATTTGAGGTCATGGGGTTCTTTTACCGGCATAATATTCATCCCTATTCGGAGTGTTTAAAACGGCAGGAGAATCTGGAATCCTATGCCCGGCAGATTGGTTTGCGGTTAATTATTCAGGATGGATATGATCTGGAAGGGTTTATCCAAAATGTGGTTTACCGTGAAAAGGACCGCTGCACGTACTGTTATCATGACCGTTTACAAACCACCGCCCTTCTGGCCAACCGTGGCAAGTTTGACTATTATTCCTCCACTTTGCTTTACAGCAAATTTCAAAAGCACGATCTGATAAAATCGATTGGAGAATCCATCGGAAAATCTACCGGGGTTCCGTTTTTTTACGAAGACTTTCGATCAGGCTGGAAAGAGGGCATTGAAAAATCAAAAGACCTGCAGATGTATCGTCAGCAATACTGCGGGTGTATATATAGTGAAAAGGAACGGTATTTCAAATCCTGATGCTAAGTGATGGTTTCAGGTGTCAGGTGTCAGGTTTCAGCGACACAAGGACTGACACCTGAACACTGAAACCTGAAACCTATATTAATCAATTAATACCAATATGTTCGGAAATTTCATATATTTCATCCTTGTTTTACTCATCTATCTGACTTACCAACCATCCGATGAAACGCATTTTACGGCCTTCGAATCTTTTACGCTTTTTTTTTGCCTGATCTTAATTTTTTCTTTTTTAACCCGTTTTCAATTTCAAAAAATCGAGAACCGGCTCGCCCGAGGAAAACATTTACGTATCGACCATCAATTTAATTCGACCCTGGTGCGTCAGAGTATCATGGCAATTGTTCTGTTTGCCGTCGATATTTACGGGTTGAATATTCCATCGTTTCTGGCAGGCATGGCACCCTTTAAAACCATCCCTTCCCTTCTGGCACTGCTGTTTCTTTTATTATTTATTTTCTATCTGGCCATTGTTTGGGCCTTTGCCTATGGACCCTATCAATATCTTTACATGGCAGATATTTCAAGATCTACCTATGTTTTTTCCAACATCTCTTTTTCTGTTCCGGTATTATTGCCATGGCTGTTCCTGTCGGGAATTGCCGATATTATCCAGGCCCTGCCGTTTGAGACTCCCAAACGATTTTTAAGCACAACTGAAGGTGAAGTGAGCTATTTTCTCTTTTTCCTTCTGGGGGTGGCCATTATCGGACCGGCCTTGATTCAAAAATTCTGGCGGTGCAAACCCATTGAGGAAGGTTACCATCGGGGCCGGATCGAGAGTTTATGCCGCCGGGCAGGTCTGGCATATTCCGATATTTTGTATTGGCCTATTTTCGGCGGCAAAATGATCACAGCCGGGGTAATGGGGCTGATAAAAAAATTCCGCTATATTCTTGTTACCAAATCTCTGCTGCAACTGCTCGAACCGGAAGAAGTCGATGCCGTCATTGCCCACGAAATTGGCCATGTCAAAAAGAAACACCTGTTGTTTTATCTTGTTTTTTTTGTAGGCTACATGGTGCTTTCCTACGTTGCCGTCGATGCCATTGTCTTTGGCATCATCAGTGCCGAGCCCATCAACTGGTTGGGCAATAAAGCCGGCTTCAGCCAGACGACTTTTGTATCCGCCATATACAGCTTGGTTATAATCTGTGTCTTTTTAATTTATTTCCGTTTTATTTTCGGCTTTTTTATGCGCAATTTCGAACGCCAGGCCGACACCTATGTCTACGCCCTGTTTGACAGTGCCAAACCATTGATCTCTACCCTCGAAAAGATTGCCGCTACAAGCGGACAATCAGCGGACAAACCCAACTGGCATCACTTCAGCATCAGCCAACGCATCGACTATCTGAAGAAATGCGAGATGGATACATCCTGGATAGATCGCCAGAATACCAAAATTAAAAAGAGTATAGGTGTTTATGCGGCCTGTCTGCTGTTGTTAGGAGGGTTGGGATACCAGTTGGATATCGGCATGAGCGGTGACAGGGTAACCAGTCATTTATATGAAAAAGCAATTCTGAAACAAATTGAGAAATTTCCCGACAATCCGGACCTGTATAGCCTGCTGGGAAAAGTTTACTTTAACCGTCGAAACTGGTCCGGCGTGCAGGATGCCTGGGAAAAGTCATTGGCTCTGGAATCTGACAATGCGGAAGTTCTCAACAACCTGGCCTGGTTTTACGCTACCTGCGAAGACAAACGCTTTCGGGATCCCGACCGAGCGCTGGCTATGGCCACGCTGGCAGTCAGGCTCGAGAATCTGCCGCACATCTGGGACACCCTTGCCGAAAGTTATTATGTGAAGAAAATGTATTCCCAGGCAGTTGAAGCCGGTCAACATGCCCTGGCCCTGGCCAAGGAAAACAGAGGCTACTATGAGGATCAGCTGAAAAAATTTAAAAAGGCAGGGGGGTACTAGCGGATACAAACCTTGCGAACCTGCAGAAGGTCCAGATGGCCGCGGAATATTTTTTCAATTCCGTCCTGTTTCAGCGTTGTCATTCCGTCTTTTATCGCCTGGGTTCTGATCGCGTCGATTTTGGCCCTATTTTGAATCAGCAGTTTGATTTCATCGGTACCCATCAGCAGTTCATGCAGCGCCATCCGGCCCCGGTAACCGTAGCCATTGCAATCATCACATCCGGCAGGTTTATTCAACATCAAATCATCTTTAAAGGGAATATTTGCCTTGTCATTGAAATAGTTCAACCCATATTCCCTTGCCAGAGAAGTATATTCTACTAGTGAGAGATGATAGGGCTGCCGACATTTTTTACACAGGGTTCTGGCCAGCCGCTGGGCCAGAATACATAAAATTGCATCGGAAAAATTAAAGGGATCCATTCCCATATCCAGCAAGCGGGTGATGCTCTCCGGGGCACTATTGGTATGCAAGGTTGATAAAACCAGATGTCCGGTAAGAGATGCCTGGATTCCGATCGAAGTCGTTTCTCTGTCGCGCATTTCACCCACCATGATCACATCCGGGTCGGCCCTGAGAAACGACCGCATGGCAGCGGCGAAGTCCAACCCGATCTTTGGATTGACCTGCAGTTGACGCAATCCTTTTTGAGTGATCTCGATCGGATCTTCGGCGGTCCAGATCTTGGTTTTAGTCTTATTGAGTTGCCTCATGGCATTGTGAAGGGTGGTGGTTTTACCGGACCCGGTGGGGCCGCAAACGAATATGATTCCGTAGGGATTTGAAATTGCCTCCATAAAGTTTTTATAATTGCTTTCGGAAAAACCTATCTGATCCAGCGGCAGGGGCTCGTTGCCATCAAGGATACGCATGACGACATCTTCCATACCACCCTGGGTTGGAAGGGTCGCAACCCGCAGTTCGATATCCTTACCGCCGAATTTTTTAAATTTGATTTTTCCATCCTGGGGCTTGCGGCGTTCGGCAATATCCAGATCGGACATAATCTTAATGCGGGAGACAACAGCACTGCGGTAATTGAAGGGGATGGTCTGGTAGACCGTACAATCTCCGTCAATTCGAATCCGGACCCGCGCGCTTTCTTTACCGGTAAAGGGTTCGATATGAATATCGGAAGCGCCTCTCGCATGGGCATCCAGGATGATTTTGTTCACCAGTTTAACTACCGCGTTGTCTTCTTCACCGACCGCGTTTTCAGCTTCTTCAATTTCATTGCTTTCCTCCCGCATCATGGTCAGAATTTCTTCAATATCAGCCAGTTGTTTTTCATCCTGGGAAAAAAACTTGATGATTTCAAGAATATCCTGCTTCAACGCCACACAGAACTTTAATGTTTTTCCTGGAAAAAGAGCTCTCATTTCACCAATCCGTTGCTGATCGTGAGGATCGTCAATGGCAATGACAATTTTATTATCTTCTTCGCGCAAGGGAACCCAGAAATGCTTGCTCATGAATGGCATTTTCAGACCGGCCAGCAGTTCACCGGGTATCGGAATAGTTTGGGTGAATTCAACTGCCTCAACATCATAGAATTGGCTCAGGGAAGCCAGCACGTCCTTTTTAGCAATTTTGAGATCCGAAATTAATATTGATTCAATCGCCACTTTTTTTTGTCTGGCTTGAATAATTGCTTTTTCCAGTTCGTTCTGGGTCAGCAGATGATTTTCCAGGAGAAAATAAAATTTTCCGGTGGCATAACGCTTGGTGAGTCTTTTCTGGGTGTAAAGGGCAATCCCAAGGATGTCACTAACTTCTTTGAGGGATCGTTCGTCAATTTCCACAAACGCAGATCCGGCTTTGCGGTTCATCAGCTGAATAACGCCCAGTAGATAATTTTTGAAGACGATCGGGTGGGCCAGGACCTGTCTTGTCGTAAACCCGCTTTGCATATCCCAGCGTTCATCGAATCTCAGTTCAGGGTCGATAGCGGCCAGTTCCTTTATATCATATGCATTCCTCACATTGACGACCCGGTTTTTAAGGGCACACCAGCCGGCGATGCTTTTGGTAGATATGGGTATGTGGATCTCCTCTATGTCGTTGGCGGATTTAAATCGGGATACCAGTTTGCGGTTTTTGGCATCGACGACGAAAAGGGTCACGCGATCAGCTGCAAAAAGAGAGGTGATGTCATCTTTTAAATCGATTAAAATTTCATCTAAATTACTGGCAGAGTTTATCCTGTTGCAGATAGCCTGCAAGCGGGTGCGATAGACGACTTCAGACGTGAGATGTTGAATCTGTCTGTATTTGCCGGTTGAATTTATGAAGGTGGAAACCAATCGAATTTCTCCAATTATCGGTTATCGTTCCCTCAACTTTTTTATGTTGGCGTAGATCTTTTTTACCCCTCCAACTATTAAAATGAGATCTATCATGTAAAGACAAAAATAAACAAACCCAATTGCTGCATCAAAAGTTTCGATTGTCTTTGCGTCATCTATGATCTGAGGGATTTTAAAAAAGAATGCGATGCCCATCAGGGTTAGCAATATTCCCCACACCAGTTGCAAATGGATTTTATTTTTATCCATATCGCTAATTATTTAACCTGCAGCCCGCGACCATCAGCCGACAGCCACAATCTTAATCTATTTCATTAAAGATCCCTTAAACACCGCTTTTCGTTTTTCGACGAAGGCCGTGGTGCCCTCTTTGGCGTCCGGGCTGGCAAAACTGATGGCGAAGGCGTCGATCTCAACACTGCAACCGGTGGCAAGGTCTACGTCCATCCCTCGATTAATAGCCTGTTTGGCTGCTCTCAAGGATACTTTGCCCCTGGAGGCAATTTGCCCGGCGGTTTTCATGACTTCCTCCATGAGCTGCTCCGGTGGAACCACCCTGTTGGCCAATCCGATCTGGAGGGCTTCGGCGGCGGAAATCATTTTGCCGGTAAAAATCAATTCTTTGGCCATATTGGTGCCGATCAAGCGAGGCAGGCGCTGGGTGCCGCCAAAGCCGGGAATAAGGCCGAGGTTGATTTCAGGTTGTCCAAATTTAGCGTTTTCCGAGGCATAGATGAAATCACAGGCAATGGCGATTTCGGTGCCGCCTCCCAATGCAAACCCGTTGACGGCGGCAATTACCACAATCGGGAGTTGCTGCAGTTTATGGATAATGCGGTGACCTTTTTCGGCAAAGGCTTTGGCCGAAAGTGAATTAAATGTGGCGAGTTCGGTTATGTCGGCTCCGGCCACAAATGATTTATCCCCTGCCCCGGTTAACACCAGGGCACGGATATTCTCATCAGCGGCAATTTCGTCCAGGGCCTGCGATAGCTCTCCTATCAGCGCTCCATTCAGGGCGTTGAGGGCCTTGGGCCGGTTAAAAGTGATAGTGGCTATTTTTTCATTTACTTCATAAATAATGTTTTCGTACCTCATTTTTACCTCCGTAACAATTGAATAAGTTAAACCCAAAATAATCGTAAACAAAAGGGGATGGTTTTTTTAAAAAGAATTCTCCATTTGATAAAAGATAGCAACGGTTTTGTCAAATTGAAAACAAAGTGAGGGGTTTGAATTTGTTGCTGTATCGTCATTGCGGACTTGATCCGGAATCCAGAATATGGTTCGATCGCAGCTCTATTTCGCGTGGATATCTGTCACAAAATACCGTATATCTTTTCGACTCAAGTTTTCTCACCTGCTGCTGCGATATAAATGGCTGATAATATGAACAATCCGCCAATAAATTTCGCCCAGGTCAACCCTTCATCAAATAGGATATAAGCCATTATGGTAGCGCCAATGGGCTCCCCCAGCAGTGTGACGGCAACAAAACCCGCGCTGAACCATTTTAAGGCCCAGTTGTAGCTGGTGTGACCGAGGATCTGAGAAATAAGGGCCATGGCCCAGAAAGCGGTAACGGTTTGGGTACTATATCCGGTAAGCGGCAATTTTAAAATTAGCACGACCAGCCATAAAAACAGCGCTGCACTGCCGTAGCATAAGGCCACATATGATATCAGAGAAAGTTTGCGGCGTAGATTGCGCCCGATCAGCAGGTAAATTGCGGCACAAATCGCTCCGATGACGGCTAACAAATCCCCGAGCAGCGCCCGTCCACCTGTTGCAAAATCTCCGAAACCGATAATAAGGCCGCCGCCGACGCTAATAATGATGCTGATCAGCGTTGCCTTGGCCAGTCGTTCTTTGGCAATCAAGGGAGTGAACAGGCCAACCCAGAGCGGGATGGTGTTGACCAGCACCACAGAGTTGGCAATTGCGGTATAATCCAGGGAGGAAATCCAGGTTGCAAAATGCAGGGCCAAAAAAAATCCGGAAAGTACTGCCAGTCTAATGTCGCGAAAAGATAGACTGCGCAATTCATCCCTTGCCTTCCAGGCTGCCAGGGGGACTAATATCAGTGAGGCCAATCCCACTCGGTAAGCGGCGGTGACCAGAGCCGGTGCATCTGCTAAACGTGCGAATATCGAACCGGTAGACACCCCGATAATGCCGAAAACCAGGATCACAAGGGGATTAATCGGAAAATCATAATTTTCTGGATTTTTGGGCATAAGTGCTTCAGGAGAAAAAATAGGTTTCAGGTGTCAGGTGTCAGCTTAGCCGCTGTTAGCTATTTCCTGACGCACTTTCAGTCGGGCTGTGGGGGTTATCTCTTTGATGTATTTTTCTATTCCGATAACGATGGCTTCACAAAGGCGCTGCTGGTATTGAGGATTCACCAGCCGTTCACATTCCCTGGGGTTACTGATAAAAGAAGTTTCAACCAGTATCGCCGGCATTTGGGCACCAAGCAGAACATAAAAAGGCGCCTGTTTGACTCCTTTGTCTTTAATTCGACTGTAGCGCTTGGTTTTCAAATGCCCCACTACCGACAGCTGCACATTGCCGGCAAGTCGACTGGATTCGTTAATCTTGGCATTTTGCATCAAATCAGAAAGGATGGTCTGAAGGTCACTGATGTTTTTGGTTGACGTCGCATTTTCCATGGCGGCCACCCGAATGGCATCATCGTCTGTGGCCAGGTTCAAGAAATAGGTTTCAATGCCAAAGGCCCTGCGGTCTCTGTTAGAGTTGGTGTGGATGGAGATAAATAAATCGGCATTTTTGGTGTTGGCGATGGCGGTGCGTTCTTCCAGGGTCAGAAAGCGGTCACTGCTGCGGGTCAGGAACACCTCGCATTTCAATTCCTGACGGACCAATTTAGCAAGTTTGAGTGCTATCTGTAGGGCGATGTCTTTTTCATGAACCCCTTTCAGATATCCCGGTGCGCCGTAATCTTTACCCCCATGGCCGGGATCGATGACAATCCGACTGACACCGAGGGCGAGTTGTTTGGCCAGTGCGCTGGCGGGAAGTTTGCCGTTCTTTTTTATGGTGACGGGAGGTTGTTGGGACGCAGACAGCTTTTCATCGTCGGTACCCCACACATCAATGACGATTCGGAAGGGATCCCTTAATGAAAATATCTTATAGTTTTTAAATGATTTAATATCGACCACCACCCTCACCGCATCATGGGTATATTGTCCAGCGCGGGCATTACTCAACAAATCGTCATTGATCGGGATGTTTTCTTTTATATTCTGGCCCAGGCGGCTGTTTTCCAGGTCAACGTATAGACGCTGGGGTTTGTTGATAGAGGGGTCTTTTTTCAGCAGATGGTGTTCATAGGGAGTTTCTTGGCTGGCATCAATAACGACCCGTGTGTAGTTGGGGTTGGACCAGAACCGCAAATTTTCAACGGTCCCCCGGCTGCCGGAGACGGAACTGCCGGCGCCCGCAACCGGTTGCTGTCCGTCTGTTTGATTGCTGGTGCCGCTCCCTATTATCGATGCAAGATCAGTGCTTTTGCTTTCTGAATCCTTTTTCACCCATTGGGGCATGGCGTCGATGAGCAATCCAGCCTTGACCTTATAGCGACTGTCCGGAAAGCTGACAATGACCTTTTCATACATGGTATGGGCGGCACGCAGGTCGGATTTTCGTTTGGATTTTTGGTAAAGATCGGCATAAAGCTTCCCGGTCATAAACAGGCTGGGGGCGGCTCGATCTCCGTCTGGATCCTGACGGTAAATAGAATAAAATTTTTCAATACATTGCATCCAGTTATGGCGATAGTCCATCTTGCGTGCACTTTGCTTCAGACTGCTGTAACAGGATTCGGCATTCAGGTACGGTTCCTCTGCAGTTGGGCTGGATGCTGGTGTGGTTGCTGATGGGGCCGTCTTTTTGTTCGCGATTGGGGATTTGGAGAGGGCTCGAATTTCGGCCTCGGCTTTGTCGTGATATTTGCTTTCGGGAAAGCGCTTACTGATTCTTTCAAAAATATCAAGAGCTTCCTTCTGGTCTGACTCCTTCCAGGAAAGTTTTGCCAGTTCGCTATAAAGCTTGCCGGACATGTAAAGGCCGGCCGGTGCCCAGGGGCCGTTGGAATCCAGCCGGTATACGGTTTGAAATTTTTCAATACAACGTAGCCAATTGTCGCGGTATTTGATTTTACCGGGCGAGTTACGCAGTTGTTTGTAACAGGATTCGGCATTAAAATAAGCCTGTTTGGCCGTAATTGCTTCGCAAATGCCACTTCTCAGGAATCCGATACCGATGCAGATCAACAGGAATAAAGCTGTGTAGATTCTTTTTTTATGCATGATGGATGAAGGAACTCAAACTATTAATAAAACTCAGATCCGTCAGGTTTTGAATTTCTCCTGAAGTTCGTTTAAAAAATTCAACGCTTCCAATGGTGTCATTCTGGAAATATCTCTTTTGGTAAGTTGTTCGATAAGCTTGTTTTCCGTCTTGCGAAATAAATCGAGCTGCACAGGTCCTTTCGCAGCCGGCGTTTCCCCATTGAGCATACCGGTCGCTCCCCCCGAATTGTATTCTCCCTGTTCAATTTTGTAAAGAATCCTTTTGGCCCTTTTAATTACCGGGGCAGGAATTCCCGCCAGCCGGGCCACCTGGATGCCGTAACTCCGGTTGGTTCCGCCTGGTACCAGTTTTCTTAAAAAAATAATTTCATCATTCCATTCTTTAACCGCAATATTGAAGTTTTTTACCCTTGGTTTGGTGCGGGCAAGTTCGGTAAGTTCGTGGTAATGGGTTGCAAATAGCGTTTTCACTCCCCTGTTGTTTAAATCATGCAGATATTCCGCCACGGCCCAGGCAATGCTGAGGCCGTCGAAGGTGCTGGTCCCCCGGCCAATCTCATCCATGATCACCAGGCTTTTTTCAGTGGCATTATTGAGAATATTGGCCGTTTCTTCCATTTCAACCATGAAAGTACTTTGTCCCTGAGACAGGTTGTCAAGGGCACCGACGCGGGTAAAAATCCTGTCCATAATGCTGATTTGCGCCCGGGCGGCAGGAACAAATGAACCCATTTGAGCCATTATGACCACCAGGGCTACCTGCCTCAACACGGTGGATTTGCCGGCCATATTCGGACCGGTTATGATCAGTAGCTGATTGTCCTGATCATCCATTTGAACGCTATTGGGGACAAACCGTTCGGCCGTGATCATTTTTTCCACCACCGGATGACGACCCTCTTCAATGCAGATGCGGCCGTCGGTGGTTATATCCGGCCGGCAGTAATCATTTTGGGCGGAGACCTCGGCCAGATTGATCACGCAATCCAGGCGGGCCAAAAAGCGAGCTGCCTTTTGAATACCCGGGTTGTTTTTAACAACCTCTTTACGAATTTGATTAAATATTTCGTATTCAAGCGTTGCCCGCTGATCTTCCGCCCCGAGAATTTTCATCTCAAAGGATTTAAGTTCATCGGTAATAAACCGCTCGGCGTTAACAAGGGTCTGTTTACGGACGTAATTGGCCGGGACAGAATCCGAACGACTTTTGGAAATTTCGATGTAGTATCCAAATACTTTGTTATAGCGGACTTTCAGCGTGTTTATCCCGGTGCTCTCCTTTTCGCGCACCTCCAGTTGGGCTAACCAGCCTTTGGCGTCACGACTGATCTGCACAAGTTCATCCAACTCCCGGTTATAGCCGGGCTTGATGATCCCACCCTCGTTAATTGCAGGCGGGGCATCCTCACGGATAGCCCGGTCGATGAGATCGGCCACCTCCGGCAGATGATCCATGTTTTCCGGCGACTGGAAAAGCTCGCTATTTAATTCCGACAGCAGCGACCAAATTTTCGGCAGCATTTGTAAAGACCGTTTCAGGGCTACCAGGTCCCTTGCATTGGCATGTCCCATCACTATTTTATTGCCGATTCGTTCGATGTCATGAACTGATTTCAGATTCTCACGAATGCTGCTGCGGTTTTGGCTGGTTTCTTTTGCTTCGCCGACAGCATCATGCCTCAAACCAATTTCTTTTGAATCGATCAGGGGATAGCGCATCCATTGGGCCAGCAGGCGTGCCCCCATGGCAGTGCAGGTATGATCGAGAACACCAATCAGCGTCGCCCGCCGGGATCCGCTGCGAATATTTCTGGACAACTCCAGGTTCTGCCAGCTCAACCCATCAACCATCAGATATTTGTCCAGCCGGTGGATTTCGATGCGGGTCAGATGTTCCAATTTTTGTTTTTGGGTTTCACGAACGTAAAAGACCACCGCTCCGGCAGCACAGATTCCGGCCCTCCAGTTTTCGCAACCAAAACCCTCCAGGGTGACGGTTTTAAATTGATCGGTAAGGCGCTCATAGCTGCTTTTAAATTCAAAAGCCCGGTCGGTGAGATATGATATAGATATCTCTGTTAATATGTCCGTGATGGGCAAAAATTCCGGGTCGTTTTTAGAAGATTCCGGTAACAGGATTTCCCTGGGCGATATACGTTGTATCTCCTCCATAATGGCTTCCCGGTCTTTTGATTCCGTGATCCGAAAGGTGCCGGTGGAAATGTCCAGAAAAGCAATGCCGATGGCCCCGTCTTTGCTTTTTACTGACAGAACATAATTGTTGGATCGTTTATCCAAAAGTTCATCTTCAATAATCATTCCGGGAGTGATGACCCGGACCACATCTCTTTTGACCAGCCCTTTGGCCGTGGCTGGATCTTCGATCTGGTCGCAAACCGCCACTTTATAACCTTTGTTAATCAGACGTGCGATATAGCTGCGGGCAGCGCGATGGGGAACGCCGCACATAGGCACCGGGGATTCGTCATTTTTATTACGTGAGGTCAAGGTGATTTCGAGCACACGGGATGCTATATGCGCATCTTCGAAAAACATCTCATAAAAATCACCCATCCGGTAGAAAAGTATCGCATCCGGATACTGATCCTTAATGGACAGGTACTGCTTAACCATCGGGGTAGATTTGGGAAGACTCATGGATTAAAAGGGGATCTGTAGACTCGGCGACAAAGCTCCGCAGTTTTAAAAAATTAAAAATTCATCCAATAGGTTATAGAAATTACGAGACGCTAGTTTTTTTAATCTGTTTTTTCGTCCGGATTCTCCGTGGGGTTCTCTGCTTTGTTACCAATGGAGAACGTGCCGGTCTGCTCCGCCTGATTGTCAGCGAGGCTGTCATCGGAAAGTTTTTGGGTGGCATCCGTTGCCTTCCCATCTTCCGGCGTCTCGATACCTTTTAACGAATCAATTTCACGCCTCATCACGGCCACTTCAGCATTGTGAGACGCGATGGCAGTGTTCAGCTTTTTGATGGTGCGCCTGGCTTTAAAACGGGCTGATATGTTGAAAAGATACGCGACAATAATGCCGGCAAGGAAAAATACTAAAACGAGGACCGCCAGGGGCAACTCAGGAGTATGATACGCCTCCATAACACCCAGGTTAATCCGCAACGATTGATTGGCTAAAAAGAGGTCCTTATTTTGAAAAATCAATAGCGCAATCACTCCAAAAATAATCGCCCAGATGATCAGAGTGGCTTTTTTCATGCAATTTCTCCATTAATATTTTAGGTTGCTGAAATGCGGTTTTAAATTGTCACAGGTGGCTTTAAGGTGTTCAGGGATCACCCTGACATCAGCAAAAACGGTAAGTGCATTGGTATCGCCGAACCATCTGGGGACGATATGAAAATGCAGATGTTCTTCAACACCGGCCCCTGCGACCTTTCCCAGATTCAATCCAACATTAAAGCCATCGGGAGTCATAACCTTTTTTAAGATCTCCACCGACCGATCCACCGTTGCCAGAATTTCGCCCATTTCATGTTTGTTGAGTTGATCCAGGCCGGACAGATGCCTGACGGGTGCAACCAGAAGATGACCGTTGATATAAGGGAATTTATTCATCATCACCAGTGTATCAGGTCCCTTATACAGGGCCAGTTCATCGTTTTGGGAAAGGGCATCGCAGAAAATGCACCGGTCGTTCTTTTCAGACAGAATATATTCCATCCGCCATGGGGCCCACATTGTTTTCACGTTCGTGTTACCTCAAACTATATTCGTAGCCGTTCACAGGTTCAGGGTTCAGCGTTGCATTAATTTCAAAAGCACTTCAACTTACGCTGTTTGGAGATAAAACTCAACCCTTTTTTATCTCCGGAAACGATAGAAAACAACTATGTCCTTCCCGTCAGCGAAACAACTTCCAAATCTCCCCACACCCCGATTTTTTCGCCTACAATTATCACAATTCCGCTTAATTCTTCAAGTCTCCTGCCGGCTTTAATCGCGCTCTCGATATCTGCCGGCGAGTCAATTAGATTACCGATTGATGTGGCCGCAGCATCGGCCAGCGAACATGAATCGGCAACCACACAGACCGCGTTTGCTTTTCCAAGGCTAAGGGAGTGTCCAATGGTGCCCGATGATGTGCAGACGGCTTCCGGTTTTGATTTGCTTTTCAATCGGATACCAATGCGCAAACTCAGAGGGGATTTTCCGGCATATATTCCAACCGTCACGGGCGAATTAGTTTTTATAAATACGTCTCCTCCGTTTTCGATAATGACTTGATCCGTCAGTTTTAACAGTCCATGACCCACCTGCTCAGCAATGGCACCGGCGATGGCCGCCATCGGACCAACTCCGGCCTTCCGGGCAGCTTTTACCATATTCACGATAATGCCCGGGCCTGGAACGTCAAGCTGCCAGGGAATGAGTGCTCTGGCAAAATCAGGATATGATTTAATAAACGCTTCGACGTATCCCCTTTGCTCCAGCACCAGTTCTTTGGTTTCGTTGATCAACTTTGTTGCGCAATAAACCATAAGGTCAGTTTCTTTTACAACAACCCTATAAGGGATTAGCTCTGGGGAATTAATTAGATTTCGATAGGTACGCTCTTGATACATATTCTCTCCAGATGACAGAGGACAGACGACAGAGGACAGATGGTAAACAAGAATCTCAGGCTCAGATTGCCGGACCCATACTCAAAGTGAGCAGATGAGTCATCTGGTTTCTGTTATCTGCCTTCTGATTTCTGTCATCTGACCTCTGTCTTCTGTCATCTGAATCTTGACACCGAAACCTTTATTTTCCCTAAGCTCTAGTCCCGGCGCCTTTTTTATATTTCCTCTATCTGCGGCCTCAGCGATGGAGGAAATTGATCCAGAAAATACTGATCCGTCATGCCGGAGATAAAATCCCTCACGATTTCGGCCGGTCGGTGGCTTTGTAAGTATTCATCCGTCATATCTTTCATAAACTGGCTGAAGATCACGGACGGTTTACGATGTTTCCGGATGTCTTCGAGATAGGTTTCAAAAAGTATTCCAAACAGCTTTTCAATTTGACGGGTGTACCTTTTTATCCTGGAATTCAAATAGATGTGTTCCAGGTTAAAAATTTTTAACTGTCGCAAAGCTTCGGAAACCTCAGGACTAAAAGCAATGTAGGGTTTTTGATAGCTGTTGCTAATGATGTCGGTTACCAGATTGAAAACGATGGTGCCATTGGTGTTTCCGAGCAGGGTCTCACTTTCATCCGGTAAATCCTCCCGGCGTATCAGATCCAGGCGGATGGCGTCCTCAATGTCACGGCCGATGTAACTGACCGTATCGGCCACCCGAACGAGGCAACCCTCAGGGGTCATGGGTATAAGTGCCGTTTGGGGGTCAGATTGTTTGGCAGCTATCTCAGAATCAAGGTTTTCAAAGGTTTTGCCTGTTGCCGGCGATAATCGTTCATTATGTATTTCGCCGTCATGACACAGGATGCCGTCTAAAGTTTGAAGGCAAAGATTCCAACCCCGGCCTTTGCGCTCAACTTTGTCCAGGAAATGAACGCTTTGCAAATTGTGATGAAAATAGCCGATACCGTTTTTATAACATATATTCGACAGAAACCGTTCTCCATCGTGCCCGAAGGGTGTATGGCCGATATCATGTCCCAGGGCTATGGCTTCGAGCAAATCCTCGTTTAATCCTAAAAAGCGTCCGATGGTTCGGCTAATTTTGGAAACCAGCTGCACATGAAGAACACGATGGGTAATGTGGTCATTTTTCACCAGGTAGAACACCTGGGTCTTATCAATGTAGCGGGCATACGCCAGTGAATGCAGAATACGGTCGGCATCCACGGAAAAGGCCTGGCGGTACCCGGCATCGAGTCTGCTGTCAGGTGTCCGCCGGGTGCCCATTGTGTTGCGAGTTGCCAGAGGAGACAGGGTTTCCGATTCCTGTCGGTTGAGCAACGTTTTTAGTTCGACCAGCATTGGGTCGTTTTCAAATTTCTTCATTTTCGATCATGTCTTCCATCATTTGGGTGTAATCTATTCCTGCCTGCCGGAAACCTTCCTTGCCGTATTTCATGTTTGCTTCCAGCACGTAATATTTTCCTTTATGCCGACATATATCTATGCCCACGTCGTCCCACCGGCAGGTATGTCCGATATGCAGGGCCAGATCAAGCGCCTCACCGGGCACTGAATCCAGACTTATTATTCCTCCGACAGCCACATTGGTTCGAAATTCGTTTTCGGGGGCAAGGCGCCAGTAGGCATGCACAGTGCGCTTTCCGATTATGACGACCCTGATATCACGATCAACCGGTAGATATTCCTGGATATAGGCAATATCTGCTTGCTGCAGATAAGCTTCGAGGTCGGTGGGATTCTGAATCAGGTAAACCCCCCGCCCCATTGCGGAACCCCGTGCAATCTTAGCGATGAATGGAAATTCGAAATGATCGACAATGGTGTTTTTCTGACGTTTTCCATAAAATACCCTGGTACGCGGGTGGGCGATATTCAAGAGTTCAAAAAGGGCCGTCTGTTTGATTTTGTCCTGCACAAATTTATAACAGTGGTAGCTTGGGAAAGTCGGTTTGCCCATTGTGTCAAATAATTCAGCGTAAAATAGCGACGGGTAATAAATCTTGGCTGCCCGCCGAATTAAATCCACTTCCCGGGGGTTGTAGTCCGAAAAATTGGGTCGTACGCCCAGGGTCATGACATTGCGACAATCTCTCAAGCGACCTTCAAGGGCTATGGCTTTCGCGTCAGGACTCATTGTCAATCCAGATCGGCTCCTTGTTTCAGAATTAATTAAAAAGCTGGCTAATAAGTTCCAAAGCCCGTTCCCCATGACTTCCCGACCAGTAGATTCGTTCGCACTGACGGCACCGATTAAATGCATCATGGGTTTGCCATATGTAATCGGGTACCAGACCATAGACGTCATTTTTATTGACTTCGTCAATGGGAAGGTTGCAGTGAATGCATCTTGCAAACAGCTGGATGTCGGCCGGATTGATGCCGATTTGATCCACAACCTGTTTGAGTTGCTCAACAAGAAAGGCGGACCTGATGAAAACGTGGTTATGGGACGCAAACGCTTTTTGAATTTTTTTTGTTCTCGTAATCAGTATTCTACGGTCCTCGAGCCGGGCATAAAACTCCCTGCTGCAAGCATCCGCTTCGTAAAGCGTATCATACCCCAGAATACGAAGCCATTTGGCTAAAGTGCCCAGGGTTCTATCGACTGCGAAACATAAGCTCATAAAAATAGAAAGATAATTTAAGAATTCAGGGATTTAGGGATTCAGGAATCCGAGGGATGGTTCTTATTTTTTTAATCCATAACCTCTTAAATATTTCCTGAAACCTTATTTCCTCAGCTCGTCGTATGCTCTCTGGATATCTTTAAAGCGTTTTTCCGCCAATGCTTTAAACTCCTCGCCCAGGTGCTCCACCTTGTCAGGATGATATTTACCGGCAAGATCTCGG